>Ga0256841_1003627_pt1 | contig 11456 bp, 10 predicted proteins | sample 356308metaG_FD_185971 | JGI IMG/M metagenome (GOLD analysis project Ga0256841, IMG submission 185971) | Hydrothermal vent microbial communities from Mid Atlantic Ridge, Atlantic Ocean - 356-308 | ecosystem: Environmental > Aquatic > Marine > Hydrothermal vents | place: Atlantic Ocean: Mid...
GATCCCACGCTCCGGCTGCCGCGATCGAGAACGGCAGTCCCACCCCGAGGGTCCCCATGGCCGAACCGATGAACAGGTGGCTCCCCGGCGCCCAGGCCTCGGCGAAGGCGAGGCCCCAGAGGACGCTGTTGCCGCCGTCGACCACGAAGGGAGCCCGTCGGGCGGCGGCGAACCGCGCCGTCGCCTCGGCGAGGCGACCAGGGTGGATTCCCGCGGCGGGCCGGGATGCCTCGGCCGCCCACTGGTCTCGGCTCGCTGCCGCCGCGCCGAGGGCGTCGGCTCGCCAACCGTCGAACCGGTCCGACGGGAGCTCCCAGGCGGTTCGCAGGGCCTCGAGGGTGGCGGCGACGTCGCCGACCACCGCCATCGCCGGGACCCGTTGGCCTCCGAGGTGCTCGGGATCGAGATCCACCTGGATCACCCGACCGTCGGGCGCGAACAGCGGGGGACGGCCGTAGAGGAGGTTGGCGTTGAACCGCGACCCCAGCAGGAGGACCACGTCGGCGGACACGGTGACGGCGCCGCCGTGGACCAGGCCCCCGACGCAGCAGGGATGACCGTCGGGGATGAGTCCCCTCGCCGCCGACGTCGTCACCACGGGGATCCCGGTGCGTTCGGCGAAGCCCTCGAGGGACGGTCCGGCGCCGGAGAAGAAGGCCCCCGACCCCGCCAGCACCACGGGCCGTTCCGCGCCGGCCAACAGGTCGACCATCCCGCCGAGGGTGGTGGCGTCTGGCACCGGCCGCGACGGCAGGCGGTGACCGGGACCGAGCGGGGAGAGGGAGAGCTCCGCCGCACCCTTCAGGACGTCGTCGGGGATCTCCAGGTAGGCGACGCCGGGACTTCCCGTCGAGGCGTGATGCAGGGCGGCCTCCACGTATTCGGGGATCCGCGCCGTCTCGAAACAGGTGGCGCGCCACTTCGTGACCGGCGCGACCAAGGCTGCTTGATCGAGATCCTGGACGGCACCCCGGCCTCGCTGGACCAGCCCGGTCCGGCCGGCGATGACGACGACGGGGAGACCCGAGGCGTGCACCTCGGCGATGCCCCCGACGGCGTTGGCGAGCCCCGGACCCGCCGTCACACACGCCACGGCCGGCCGACCGGTGGCGAGGGCGTGGCCGCCCGCCATGAGGACGGCTCCTTCCTCGTGGCGGGTGACGACCAGTTCGACGCCGGCAGGACCGAGGGACCGGAGGAGGGGATCGACGTGGCCTCCCGGGAGTGCGTAGACGACCTCGACCCCCAGGCGGCGAAGGGTCCCGGCGGCGAGTGAGCCGCCCTGCTCGGGGGAGCTCATCGTGGCCCGAGTATATTCGGCGTGCCGATCCCCACCGGGACGGAGGACGATCGAGATGGCGGATCCGGGAGCCACCATGCGGGCTCTCTTCCTCCCCGCAGCTCGACGCCTGGAGCTGCGGCAGGTCCCCGTGCCACGCCCCGAACCGGGTGAGGCCCTGGTCAGGGTGCGGGTCTGCGGGATCTGCGGCTCGGATCTGTCGGTGTTCAAGACCGGCGCCCTCGCCGGACCCGGCACCGTCCTCGGTCACGAGGTGGTCGCCGACGTGGTCGACGACCCCACCGGGACCTGGAAGGTGGGAACCCGGGTGGTCGTCTATCCGCCACGGGGCTGCGGTGAGTGTCATTGGTGTCGGCGGGGAGAGCCTCGTCACTGTGAGGGGGCCGACGACCGACGCCGATGGGGAGGCTTCGCCGAGTACGCCACCTACCCGGCGGCTCACCTGCTGGCGGTACCCGACTCCCTCCCCGACGAGGCCGCCGTCCTCGCCGACCCCCTCGGGGTCGCCCTCCGTGCCGTCGACCTGGCCGGGGCTCGGCCGGGGATGCTGGCCTACGTCAACGGGCTCGGCAGCATCGGCCTCTGTTCGGTGTCGGCCCTCGTCGCCGCCGGATGCACGGTCGTGGCGGGCGACCCGATCCGAGAACGCCGTGACCAGGCCGTCCGTCTGGGAGCGGTGTCGACCCTCGACCCCGTACGAGACGATCCCTACGAAGCGGGCCGGGCGCTCGATCCAGCAGGTCCCCGGATCGCCTTCGAATGTTCCGGGGTCCCCGAAGGGCTCCAGGGCATCTTCGACGCCGGCGGACCCGGTGCCGCCATCGGGATCCTCGGGATCCCCACCGCGCCGGTGCTGTTGTTGCGGATGACCGTACGGGAGCAGCGGGCGTTCTCGATCGCCGGGCCGTCCATCGAGTCGATGCGGGCCGCCCTCGCCCATCTGGCGGCGCGACCCGAGCTCACCGAGATCGTCACCGGGCGGGTCGGGCTCGACGAGGTGGAGGTGGCCATGGAGAAGCTCATCGTCGGCGACGGCGGGATCAAGGTCATGGTGGATCCGAGGCGCTGAGGCAGCCATGGGCCGCCCTGCCGAGCGCAGGCTCCTCGCACTCCTGGCTCCCGCCACGTTCTTCGAAGGCTACGACGCGCTCCTGTTCGGACTCGCCCTCCCGCTCATCCGGACCGAGTTCGGGCTGAGTCTCGTGCAGGCGGGGGTGTTGGGTTCGGTCGTGTTCGCCGGGGCCTTCGGGTCACTCCTGCTGCTCGCCCTCGCCGACCGATACGGGCGTCGGCCCATGCTGGGTGTCACCATCGCCGGCTACACCGCCGCGACGACCCTCACGGCCCTCTCGGCAGGGGTGGTCGACTTCGCGGCCTACCAGACCGTCGCTCGGGCGTTTCTCGGGGCGGAGAAGCCCCTCGCCTCCATTCTCGTGGTGGAGGCGGTGGGTGAGGACCGGCGGGGTCGCGGTCTCGGCGTGTTGTCGTCGATGGTGGCCTTCGGTCAGGCCACGGCGGGTGTGGGGTTCCTCCTCGTGGTCGCCACCGGAGCCTCATGGAGGATCCTGTACGCCATCGGGGTCGTCCCCCTCCTCCTCATCGGTTTTGCTCGGCGGGCGCTCCCGGAGACCCTCGAGCCCCGTGCCGCCCCGGCGTCCCTCGGGCTCGCCGACCTGCCGCGGCGGTGGCTGACGGGCGCCGCCCTCCTCGCATTCCTCATCGCCGTCTACCCGAGTGCCCTCACCGTGTTCGCCTCCACCCTCGTATTGGAGGAATGGGCCTGGGAGCCGGGGCGGATCGAGCCGTGGTTCTTCGTCGTCTGGGCGGCCGGAGTCTCGGGGTTCTTCGTCGCCGGACGGTTCATGGATCGCCGGGGTCGTCGCCCCGCCGCCTTCATGTTCCTCGGAGGGGCGAGCCTGGCCGGGCTCGTCGCCTTCACCGCCTCCGACGACGTGATGCGCGCCCTGGGTCTCGGTGCGGTCATCTTCTTCCTGACGGGGAGCGTCCCCGTCGGCTCCGCCTTCACGACCGAGCCGTTCCCGGGCCCTTTGCGGGGACGGGTGGGAGCGTGACGCGACTGTTCGACATCGGCGGGGGGGCGGCCGCGCCGGCGCTGGTCGGTGTCGCCACCGGCGTTTTCGGGAGCCTGGGTGCGGCGCTCGCCGTCGCCGGCGCCGGCCACGCGCTGGGGGCGGCGACGATCGCCGTCACCCTCCCCGAGACCCGTGACCTCCAGGCGACGGTCAGTAGTCGACGTCGATCCCGCCCATGGCGTCCTGGAGTCTGGAGAGGGCCCCCTGGGCCATCATGAGCTTGGCGACGTTGCCGGACACCTTCAGCTTTCCGGTCATGAAGGCCGTCGCCGAGTTGATCTCCCCCCGGGAGATGCCGGCTGCGGTCTCGTAGCTGTTGCGGATCCGGGCGTCGGGGTCGTTCAACGTTCCTCGAGCCATCTCGCCTCGCCCGTCGGCGATGCGGATGTAGTACTCGAACTCTCCCTCGCCGGGGGCGTCGGTGACGGTGAACTGCATCCCCAGGTCGAGACCCTCGATCGCCGAGAGGAACTGCTCGTCCTCGTTCATGATCCTCGTCGCCTCCGCCATGTACTCGTCACTCAGGAAACGGACTCCCACGGCGACCTCCCAGTCTCGTCGGACGACGACCGAGGGTACCGTGTGTGCCCGGGCTCAGGCGGCGACCGGCTCTGCGATCGCTTCGAGCCAGCCCCGCACCCGGAGGGGGCCGATCGCCTCGACGTGACGGTCGTCGAGGGCCACCTGGTCGGGATCGTGCCCCGCATCCACGAAGGCCCGGGCGACGTGGATCATGCTGGTGGGAGAGACCACCTCCCCGTACCGGCCCTCCGACGGCAGGTGGTGGTAACCGATGGCCTCGATCACGCCGGTGGGGAGTGCCCACAGGGACGCCAGGTAGGCGCCGATGTCGGCATGGGTGGCGCCGAAGATCTCCACCTCCGAACGGTCGGCGTCGGTGGGGTCGATCTCCAGGTACTCCTCGGGCCAGTTCCGGAAGAACACGATCTGGCCGACGTCGTGGAGGAGTCCGGCGACCTGCGTCTCCTCCACGTCGGCGGCGGTGAGGTCCTCCAGGCGGGCGATCCGTCGGGCCAGGGCGGCGACCTCGACGGACTCGTTCCAGAGCTGTTCGAGGAACCTCCGTTCGATGCTGCGTCTGGCCTGGAACAGGCCGGCGGCGAGGACGAGGCGGGAGACGGTGTTCATCCCGAGGAGGGTCACCGCCTGGGTGACGTTCCCCACCTCGGTGCGGAGTCCGAACAGGGTCGAGTTGACCACCTTCAGGATCCTGACCGCGATCCCCGGGTCCTCCTCGACGATCGCTCCGACCCGGGCCGGGGTGGGGTCGTCTCCGTCGAGCTCCTCCTGGATGCGCAGGTAGACGTCGGGGAGGCTCGGCAGGTTGTCGGCGGCGGTGACGATCTCGGCGAGGCGGGCGGTGCCGAGCCGGTCGCGCCACCGGAGGGTCGCCCACATGGCACGGCGTACCAGATCGACGTCGAACCGGTGGGGGACGACGAGGTGACAGGGGACGTGGCCCGCGATCTCCGGGTATCTCGACAGGACCAGCCGGCCGATCTCCGGATGACGGGTGGCCACCTCCCGCACGGTGTCGGCGGCATCACCGGTGGGGTCGTCGACGGCGGCGACCATCAGATCGAAGGAGACCCGTCCGAGCTGGACGGGGACGTCGTCGGGGAGGGCGAAGGCAGCGGCGATCGGGATGCCGCGGTCCTGGATGAAGTTGCGCGTGGCGGCCAGCCGGGCGGGGTCGTCGTCGACGAAGAGCACGTTCATGCCGATGGTCCCGTCGGCCCCGTCGAGGGCCACTTGAGGACCGGGGTGTCCCGGCCCGGCTCCTCCACGGAGAGCTGGTACCAGTGATCGTGGGCCTCGTAGTGATGCCGCCCACCGCAGCGAGGACACTCGTACCCCTCGTACACCATGAGGGCGGCGAAGGTGGCCCGATCCACCTGTAGGCCCGCCTCGAAGGGGGTCGCACACTCGGGACAACGCACCCACAGACGCTCCGGCATCGTCACCCTCGCGTCGGCCGGGCCCGAGCCGGATCGTCGGGCCAGGCGTGTTTCGGGTAGCGGCCCGCCATCTCCCTTCGAACGTCGTGCCACGAGCCCGCCCAGAAGCCGGCGAGGTCGGCGGTGATCTGCATCGGCCGCCCGGCCGGGGAGAGCAGGTGGAGCACCACGGGGAGGCCCGCCACCTCCGGGGTGGTCGTCGTCCCGAACATCTCCTGGACCTTCACGGCGATGCTCGGCCGCTCCCCCGAGTAGTCGACACGGATCCGACGGCCGCTGGGGACGGAGACCCGGCGGGGGGCGAGGCGGTCCAGCTCACCGCCCAGCCGGTGGCCGAGGCGCCCGCGCAGGACCTTGGCGAGATCGAGGCGGGCGACGTCGTCGAGGCCGGTCGCGCCGACCAGGGAGGGTCCCAGCCATTCGTGCAGGCTCTCCTCGAGTGCGGCGTCGGACCAGTCGGGCCACGGATCTCCGAATCGGGCGTGGAGGAAACGGACGCGGTGGAGGAGGTCGCGGGCGTCGTCGGACCAGGGGAGGGCACCGAGACCTCGGCGGCGGAGACGGTCGAGGATCGCCGACGTCGTGGCAGGCCCGGGTTCGGGACGCCGGTCGGATCGGTCGAGGGTGACGCCTCCGAGTCGGCGGTGGGTTCGTTCAACGAGACGGTCCCGATCCCAGACCAGCTCGGTCTGGACCACCACCTCGTCCGCGTAGCGTTCGGTCACCTCGTCGGTGTCGATGGCGGCCGCGAGTCGGATACGGGCGTCTTTGCGACGGCCGTCGACGGCGACGGCGACGACGAAGGGCTCGGCGGCGAGGGGGTCCCGCTCCGGGATCCACGCCGTCGTCCCGGTGCGGAGCTGGAATCTTCCCGGGCCGCCCCGACGGATCGCCAACCGGTCCGGGAAGGCGAGGGCGAGCAGCGAGCCCGCCCGGTCGACGGAGATCTCCCCCGGTGCGGCCCCGACACGACGTGCCAGGTCGTCGGCGATCCGACGGACCCGGCGGACCCGGGCCGTCCGACGGTTCGGGTCCGCGAGCAGCGTCAGGCGGACCGCGACGTCCACCGGCAGCTCGTCGGGTCGGCCCTGGAGGACGTCCCGTTCCTCCACCAGCGCCGCCAGCAGGCACGCCAGATAGGCGTCCTCGTCGGCGGCGGTGACCATGTGGGCGAGGCGGGGATGGAGGGGCAGCGTCAACATCGCCTTCCCCTGGTCGGTGAGGAGACCGTCGGCGTCGACGGCACCGAGCCGGACCAGGAGCCGTCGGGCCTCGGCGAAGGTTCGGGGAGGGGGCGGGTCGAGGAAGGGGAGTGTCTCGGGATCGGCCGTCCCCCAGCCGGCCAGCTCGAGGGCGAGACCGGCCAGGTCCACCTGGGAGATCTCGGGGTCGATGTGGGGTCGGCGGGCGGCGTGTTCGGCCTTCGACCACAGACGGTAGGCGATCCCCGGCTCGGTTCGTCCCGCTCGGCCCGCTCGCTGGTCGGCGGACGCCTTGGAGATCGGGATCGTGCGCAGCCGGGTCATGCCGGTGCGGGGGTCGAACCGAGGGGCTCGGGCGAGGCCCGAGTCGACCACGACGCGGACCCCCTCGACGGTGAGGCTGGACTCGGCGACGTCGGTGGAGAGCACCACCCTGCGGAGCGGTCCGGGTCGGAGGGCGGCGTCCTGCTCGTCGGGTGGGAGGCTGCCGTGCAGCATCCGCACGTCGGCGGGGAGGCCGGTGGCGGCGAGCCGTTCGGCGACGCGTCGGATCTCGGCCATCCCGGGGAGGAAGACGAGGATGTCTCCCGGCTCGGTGTCGACGGCGCGGTGGAGGACCGTCGCCGCGTGGTCCTCCATGCGGGCTCGGCGGGCGGGGGGAACCCAGCGGATCTCCACCGGGTGGGTGCGGGCGTCGGCGGTGATCACGGCGGTGCCGTCGCCGAGCAGGCGTCCCACCCGCTCCGCATCGAGGGTCGCCGACATCACCAGGATCCGCAGGTCGGGGCGGATCGTCCTGCGGACGTCCAAGGCGAGCGCCAGGCCCAGGTCGGTCTGAAGGTTGCGCTCGTGCATCTCGTCGAAGACGAGGCAGGCGGTGTCGGGGAGCTCCGGGTCGCGTTGGAGGCGCCGGGTCAGCACCCCTTCGGTCACCACTTCGACGCCCACCCGGGGTCCGGTACGGCGATCGTCCCGGGTCACGTATCCGATCCGGTCCCCGACGGGGGAGCCGACCAACTCGGCCATCCGGCGGGCGGCGGCCCGGGTCGCCAGGCGTCGCGGTTCCAGCACGACGACCTTGCGTCCCCTCGCCCATGGCTCTCCGACGAGATGCAGGGGGACGACCGTCGTCTTGCCCGAACCGGGAGGAGCGACCAGCACGGCCGATCCGGCCTCGGCGAGGGCTGTCCGCAGGTCGGGGACGACCGCCTCGACGGGGAGTCCGGTGGTCGGCGGGCCCATCGCCGCCTCCCGCTCAGAGGAGTCGGCGACGCCGCCGGGACCGTTTGCGGGCACCCGACCGGGGCTGGACGGGTCGTTCGGCGGGGATGCGGTCGCCTCCGGTGTCGAGGGAGGAGACGTCCGGCTCGTGGAGGACGATGGGGAGGCCGAGCTGGCGTTGAATGGCGTGGATGGGGAGGCTTTGATCGTCTCGCACCAGGGTCACGACCACGCCGGCGGCGCCCGCCCGGGCCGTCCTCCCGGAGCGGTGGAGGTAGGCCTTCGTGTCCTTCGGCGGGTCGAAATGGACGACGGCCGCGACCCCGTCCACGTGGATGCCTCGAGCGGCGACGTCGGTGGCGACCAGGGCGTCGACCCGGCCCTGCACGAACCGATCCAACGCCCGGTTGCGATGCTCCTGGGGGCGGCCGCCGTGGATGGCGGCCGTCTCGACCCCGAGGCGCCGGAGCTGGGTCGTGACGCGGTCCACCCCGGCCCTGGTCTCGCAGAACACGATCGTCGGGTGGGCTCGCCGGATCACCTCGGCGGTGAGGGTCAGGCGGTCGGTGTGCCCCACCCGCCAGAAGAAGTGGCGGGCGTCGGAGCCCTCCGGATCCGCCGCTCCGACCTCGTGTCGCACCGGGTCGTTCTGGTAGTAGTGGGTGAGGGCGGCGACGTCCCCGTCGAGGGTGGCGGAGAACAGCAGGGTCTGGCGCCCGGGCGCGGTTCGGTTGAGGATCCACTTGACCTCGGGCAGGAACCCCATGTCGGCCATCCGGTCGGCCTCGTCGACCACCACCAGCTCCACCTGGTCGAGTCGGGCCTCGCCCTGCTCCATCAGGTCGGCGAGCCGCCCCGGGGTGGCGACGAGCACCTCGACACCTCGGCGGAGGGCCTTCCTCTGCGGCTGGTAGGCGACGCCACCGTAGATCGGGGCGATGCGGACGTCGAGCGCCGACGCCAAGGGGGCGAGCTCGGCGTGGATCTGCTCGGCGAGCTCTCGGGTGGGGGCGAGGACGAGGGCGCGGGGATGGTGGGGCTCCGCCCGGTCGATGCGAGCCAGCATGGGGATCCCGAAGGCGAGGGTTTTCCCCGAGCCGGTGGGGGCTCGCCCGCAGACGTCGCGTCCGGCGAGTCCGTCGGGGATGGTGGCGGCCTGGATCGGGAAGGGGGTGTGGATACCCCGTTCGGCGAGGACGTCGACGATCTCCGGCGGTGTGCCCAGGTCGGCGAAGGTGGTGGTGGTCATGGATGTCATCTGGTCTGCCGCGTCTCCTGTCTGGCGTTCGTCGCCGGGTCGGCGACGGTGCGGCCCTTCCGGCGGTGTACGACCGGTCCGGGGCGGCATCGAGGCGGGGATGCACGGGAAAGGACCTCCGCCGCCCGGGGGCGCTGTGACGCGCTCGCCTCCCTGAGGGTGCGACGGTGACCTCAGCCTAGCCGGAGGGAAGGGCTAGACCAGGATCCTTCTAGGATCGCCGCCCATGGTCGAAGCCCTCTTCTCCTTCGACGGCGACCGTTTCGTCCCCACCGAGCTGTGCCGCGGCGGCTGGTCGGACGACGCCCAGCACGGCGCACCTCCCGCCGGTCTGCTGGCACGGGCGGTCGAACGGGTCCCCACGGCGGTGCCGATGCAGGTGGTCCGATACACCATCGACCTGTTCCGACCGGTGCCGCTCACTCCGCTGGAGGTGACGACGACGGTGAGGAGGGACGGACGGCGGATCCAGGTCGTCGATGCCTACCTGTGTGCCGACGGGGTGGAGGTGGGCCGGGCGTCCGCCCTCAAGATCCGGGTCCTCGACCATCTGGAGCTTCCGGACGGCGAGACCGAGACGTGGGATCAGCCCCCGGGCCCGGAGGCGGGAGAGCCCGTCGACTGGGGAACGTTCTTCGTCGACGACCCCGGCACCGTCCGGTTCCACTCCCATGCGGTGGAGATCAGGAGCATCGGGGGGAGCTTCCTCCGGATGGGGCCGGGGCTGTCCTGGTTTCGGCTCCGGTACCCGGTCGTCGCCGGGGAGACGACCAGTCCCTTCCTTCGGCTCGCCACCCTGGCCGACATGTCCAACGGCAACAGCCAGGCCCTCCACCCGCGCCGCTACCTGTACGTCAACCCCGACATCACCCTGTACGCTCATCGGCTCCCGGTGGGGGAGTGGGTGGGGATGCGGTCGGCCGCTCATCAACATCCGTCGGGGATCGGACTCGCCGACACGCGGGTGTTCGACGAGGCGGGCCCCCTCGGACGGATCAACCAGGCCCAGCTCCTCGACCGCAGGGACTGAGACGAGCGGGATCCGATCAGCCCGGGCGACTCGACATCACGTCAAGTCTTCGGGGAGATATGCTCCCCGCCATGGCTCAGCCACATCAGAGCCGGATGGTCCGTGGTGTGTTCATCGCGCTCGGATTCATCTGCGTGGGGCTGGGTACGGCCGGGGTGGTGCTGCCACTGCTTCCCACCACCCCCTTCATCCTGCTGGCCGCCTTCTTCTTCGCCCGTTCGTCCCCCCGATTCGATGCCTGGCTCCTTCGGCATCGATGGTTCGGCTCCCTCGTGCGGGACTGGCGGGCGGGGCGGGGCCTCTCGGTCCGGGCGAAGGTGATCTCCCTCGTCGCCATCGCCATCACCTTCACCATCACGATCGTCTTCGCCATCCACACGACCTGGCTTCGTGTGCTCCTCGTCGTGATCGCCTTCTCCGTCTCGACGTTCCTGCTCCGTCTCCCCACCAAGGGCCGCCGGCCCCTCGAAGTGGGCTGACGTCAGCCGTTCCGATCCGGGCCCCGGCCTTCGTGCGTCGCCCGGACATCGTCGGGGCCGTCTCCGAGCAGCCTCCCCCGAAACTCGCCCGCCGAGCGGACGAAGAGCACGGTGGGGAGATCCCGGACGAACTCGGCGAGGCGCCGGGAGTAGGAGGTCTCCTGGCCCGAATCGACGGCCCGCAGACCCATGAGGACGATGTCGGCGCCGCGCGACTCGGTGCAGATCAGCGACGTGACGGACTCCTCGGCAGGTCTGAGCATCACCTCGGTCTCGGCGCGGATCCGGGCCGAGCGGATCAGGCGGTCGAGCAGGTCATCGGTCGGCGGCAGCATACGGATCGAGCTCCGAACGTGCCGCCCGAGGATCCTCAGGGGCAGAAGAGCTCGACGCCGAACATGCCCACGTCGTCGCCGCCCCGATCCCAGCCGCCGCGGATCTCGGCACGGCAGGTCGCCGAGCCGAAGGCGTCGATCGTCTCCGCCACCAGCGGCCCCAGTCGCTCGGCGTCGTCGGGGGCGAGCACGCCCACCGTCAGGTCGCCGATGCGCACCTCGATCACCCCGTCGTCCGTTGGGGCCAGCTCGGCGACGGCCTCCATCTGCACCCCGGCGTAGGAGCGCCGCCCACCGGTGAGGGCCAACAACTCGTCCTGGTGGGCGGCTTCGCCGATGACGGCGACCGGCCGGTCACCGGCCATCGTCACCCGGCGCCGTGGTCCGGCGAAGCCCCGGATGCGGCGGCGCAGGCGCGACGGGTGGGCCTCTCCCAGTCGCTCCCGCAGCCGACCGATCCCCCCGCCGTCACGGCAGGCGAAGCAGTACCACCGGCATCCTTCGGCGTCGACGTGGAGGGACGGGTGATGGTCGTCGTGGAAGGGGCACAGGTAGGAGT
>Ga0256841_1003628_pt1 | contig 11455 bp, 8 predicted proteins | sample 356308metaG_FD_185971 | JGI IMG/M metagenome (GOLD analysis project Ga0256841, IMG submission 185971) | Hydrothermal vent microbial communities from Mid Atlantic Ridge, Atlantic Ocean - 356-308 | ecosystem: Environmental > Aquatic > Marine > Hydrothermal vents | place: Atlantic Ocean: Mid...
AGCAACCTATTCGAACTGGAAAGGTAAGATGCTCTGTGAAATAAATCATCAATATAAAGATATTTTTCTACTTTCGCACTCAATTGAGGCGATGAAGTAGTCTTTTTTTATTGTATTTTAGTAGTCGTAAAGACGAAATACAGTCTTTTCGTAGGGGGATAGGTTAATGTGGGGAATGGGATGAATACTACGTACGCCCCATAATTAAATTATGTTTCAACCGTAATAACTTAATATATAATTGTGAAAAACAATAAATATGCAATATAAAAACCGCTTCTTATTCCTCCTGTGTCCAAGGAGTATAGTGGTAGTTTTAACGTTGTCTTTTTGTCTTTGTTTTTCTCCTAACTACAGTCAATATCGCGAGATGAGTAAAATGTTTGAAAAGTCCAGAAAGTTAACTGCACCCCATGCCACTAAACGTCCCCATCCCATGACGATTCACTCCGATACAAGGGTGGATGATTATTACTGGCTTAACCAAAGGGAAGAGGAAGAAGTGTTGGACTATCTTCGATCTGAAAATGAATACAGAGAAGCAGTAACGGTTCATTTGAAAGATTTTGAAAAATACCTTTTTGATGAGATGACCGGTAAGATTAAGCAGACCGATATGGCTGTGCCTTTTTACTACAATGGATATTATTATATATCCAGATATGAAGAGGGAAAGGAATATCCGGTTTATTCGAGGAAAAAAGGAGATCTCTTAGCAGACGAAGATATTTTATTAGACGTCAATCAACTCGCAGCCCCTTATAGCTATTACAACATCAGTAGCCGGACGATTAGTCCGGACAATAGACTGTTGGCATATGGAGAAGATACCTTAAGTAGAAGACTATACACATTGAGGTTTAAAGATTTGACGTCGGGTGAATACCTGGAAGACGTTATTGAGCATACTACAGGGGTAGCGATTTGGGCAGCAGATAATACTACAGTTTTTTATACTGCGAAGGATCCGATAACACTTCGTCCGTATAAGGTAATGCGACATATATTGGGTACGCCGGTGGAAGAGGACAAGGTCGTTTATGTAGAGTCGGACGAGACGTTTAATGTATTCGTGTACAAGACCAAGACGGAAGAATTTATTGTAATAGGTGCGGTTGCTACCTTGAGCACTGAATACCGGATATTGCCCGCCAATAACCCGTTGGGAACTTTTAAAGTGTTTCAGCCCAGAGAACAAAAGCATGAGTATGATATAACGCATGACGGTGAAAGGTGGTTGGTGCGTACGAATTGGGAAGCAGAAAATTTTCGTTTGATGGAAGTGCCGGAGGGCCATACGACTAAGGCCCATTGGAAAGAGCTTATCCCCGCTCATCCTACCCAGCTCCTGGAGGACGTTGAAGCATTTAGAGACTATCTGCTTATCACGAGAAGGGTGGATGCGATAGAAAAGATTCAAGTACGGCCTAAAGGCCAGATAGCCCCCTGGTTTATCGATTTTGGAGAAGAGGTCTATTCCGCATATGTAGGCACCAATCCCGAATACAATACTTCCATCGTTAGACTTGGTTACAATTCTCTAACCACACCCAATACGACATACGACTATGACATGAAGTCAAAAGAGATGCGCATGCTCAAGCAGCAGGAGGTAGTAGGGGATTTTAACAGTGATAACTATGAGAGTCGGCGATTGTGGGTGACGGCCAGAGATGGAGCCCGTATCCCGGTTTCAATAGTGTATCGCAAAGGATGGAAAAAAGAGGGTAAGCATCCATTGCTCCTCTACGGATACGGTTCTTATGGACATAGCATAGACCCGTATTTTTCTATCGCCAGACTCTCCTTGCTCGATAGAGGATTTGCCTTTGCCATTGCACATATACGTGGTGGACAAGAGATGGGTAGGCAATGGTATGAAATGGGGAAACTGCTGCAAAAGAAAAATACTTTTTACGATTTTATAGACTGTGCAGATTATCTGGTTAAGCATCAGTTTGCAGACCAACAACGGCTCTATGCCATGGGTGGATCTGCCGGTGGACTGTTAATGGGCGCCGTGCTTAATATGCGTCCCGAATTATGGGGTGGGGTTATCGCTGCAGTGCCATTTGTCGATGTTGTGACGACGATGCTCGATGAATCTATTCCATTGACGACAGGGGAATACGATGAATGGGGCAATCCCAATGAAGAGCAGTATTATCGTTATATGAAGAGTTATTCTCCTTATGATCAGGTGAAGGAGCAAGCATATCCTCCCTTGTTGATTACGACGGGCCTTCATGATTCGCAGGTACAGTATTGGGAACCGGCAAAGTGGACGGCCAAGCTTAGGGACAAAAAGACGAACGACGCTCCTTTATTGCTCTATTGCGATATGGAGACAGGACATGGAGGAGCTTCCGGCCGTTTTAAACAGTATAAAGACATTGCTATGGAGTATGCTTTTTTATTGGATTTGGCTGGTGAAGCCAAGGAGTAGCCCTTGGTCGGATCTTTTTTTTTGGGGGTATGAAATGGTCGAAATTTGGTTTTTAGCAGGACACAAGATCCACACAAATGCTTCAAAGCAAGTGGCATTTAGTGAAGTGTGATGGAATTGCCCCCTCTTTATTTTCGTTCTTTGTGTCAAGACAAAGAGTAAAGAAGGATAAAAGAAACTCCAATATTCCAAATTCACTTTAGGATGTCCATAATAGCCTTTTAAACACAACCGAAGCTCCATATACGCTCCCTGTTGTATGTAGCTTGTATATTCATAACTCCCCCCACACCCAACATTAGATTCCCTATTACAATAAGATACTATAAACTGTTCATAATTTTATTAAAAGAAGCAAAACTATTACTTCCGCTTAATTGTTTTTTTGTAGATTTTGATTCCCATTAATTTTCTAATGCATACTTTGGTTTAAATATGAATACTATCTGGAAACGTTATGCCGAGTTATTATTGAAATATAGTCTTGACATCCGGAAAGGAGAACGGTTGTATGTCGCATCTACAACCTTGGCCGTCCCTCTTCTGAAAGAGATACAGGCATTGGCTCTAGATCTTGGGGCTATTCCGGAGTTCGATGTTCATTTCGAAGGGCAAAACCGCAGGTTTTATGACCACGCTACGGAGCAGGCGTTAAAAGCCCCTCCTTTGTTATACAGTAAAGCTATGGAGACATTTGATGCCTATCTAAATATCCGGGCTCCTTTTAATCTAAGTGAAATGCAAGGGGTGGATAGTGACCGACTCAAATTGCGTGCTCAAGCCCTCCAGCCTTGGTATGAGATGTACTCCAATCGGACTGCGGAAGGGAGTATGAAGCGCAGTCTCTGTCAATTTCCGACTCCTGCGGCAGCCCAAATGGCGGGCATGAGCTTGGAAGACTATTCGGCATTTATTTTCAATGCGTGTAGGTTGATGGAAGACGATCCTGTAGGAGAATGGCTTGCTGTAAGGGCAGAGCAACAAAAGATGGTCGATTACCTCAACCAATGTACTCAAATACGGTATGTACACGAGAATTGGGACATATGTTTTTCTACTGCGGGAAGAACCTGGATCAATTCAGATGGACGTGCCAATATGCCTTCCGGTGAGGTGTTTACAGCACCTGTGGAGGATAGTGTAGAAGGGGAGATTTATTTCTCTTATCCATCCATTTACAGAGGGAGAGAAGTGGTCGGGGTCAGGCTGAAAGTGAAGGAAGGTTATATCACAGATTGGTCTGCTGAAAAAGGAGAAGAAGTCCTAGATGCAGTTTTCGAGACAAAAGGTGCAAGGCGCTTTGGCGAAGCTGCTATAGGGACGAATTATAAGATCGATCGCATTACACGCAATATCCTATTTGATGAGAAGATCGGAGGCAGTATTCATATGGCGGTAGGTCAGTCCTATTACCATTGTGGAGGGAAGAATAAATCCACTATACACTGGGATCTCATATCGGATATGCGGGAAGGCGGGGAGATTTATGCGGATGAAAAACTCATTTATAAAAACGGAGGATTTCTACTTTAAAGACAGCAGATCAAAGATACTTCCCAATGCGGGGTGTGTGCGATGTGCTGAGATATGAGACACATCATCTCTGATACAGCTTATTCTAATTGGCGGTCTTTGGACGCTGTATTCATTTGCCTTGAATTGTTGAAGTATTGACCAATTGCATTTCAAAATGCTGTCAATGGAAGCGTTTTCGTTATATGTTGAATGTCAAGCATTTGTGTATTGTGCTGGATGGCTGGCATCTTTCGGATACAGGATTTGAGTTATAATTTTGTCATTCAGGAATTATTTTTCCGGTACCTTTGTTGATATAGAGAGATATTTGGCCGAAAATAGGGCAAAGAAATTGTTGTATTAGGATGGAAAAAACAATGGTATATTCTAAGGAGGATCATGAGATGATTGTCTCGATATGGGACCGCTTGAAGGAGACGATTCAGTATGACAAACTGGATCCGGAGGATAGAGCTATGATCCAGAAAGCCTACGACCTCGGGTATCATGCACACCACAAACAGCGAAGAAAGTCTGGAGAGCCCTATTTCATACATCCCCTTGAAGTCGCGATTATAGCTAAGAAAGAAATTGGACTAGGGCCAACAGCTATTGCATGTGCGATCCTACACGATGTAGTCGAAGATACCCCAGTTACTCAAGAAGAAGTTGAGGAGATGTTTGGATCTAAAGTTGGTCAGATCGTAGATGGTCTCACCAAGTTGGACGGTATGTACAATGTAGAAAGTCCGCAGGCAGCTAATTTTAAAAAGGTGCTGAGTACATTATTAGACGATGTAAGAGTGGTATTGATCAAGATGGCGGATCGATTGCACAATCTGCGTACCATAAGTTCTATGCCTCAACACAAGCAGTTGAAAATAGCAGCGGAAACCTCTTATATTTATGCTCCTTTGGCTCATCGTTTGGGACTCTACAATATTCGAACGGAATTTCAGGATATTTGTATGAAGATCACTGAACCGTCCAACTACCAGTTTGTCAAGAATAAACTCAAAGAATCCAAGGATGAGCGTCGTGCCTATATAGATAGTTTTGTTCGTCCTCTTAAGAAAGAGTTGGATGAAATGGGGTTGACTTACGAAGTCACTGGTAGAGCAAAGTCTATATCTTCCATCTGGAATAAGATAAAGACAAAAAAAGTTACTTTTGAAGAGATTTATGACCTCTTCGCTATTCGAATCATCGTCGATGTTGAACGTAAAAAAGAAAAAGCAGCTTGTTGGCAAGTGTATTCTATCGTCACAGATGTCTACCGACCCATCCCGGAGCGATTAAAAGACTGGATTACAACACCCAAGTCCAATGGCTATGAATCCTTGCACACGACGGTAATCGGCCCTGAGGGGAGATATGTCGAAGTACAGATTCGCACATCTCGTATGAATGAAATAGCGGAAAAGGGTTTTGCAGCCCATTGGAAATACAAAGGGGTCAACAATCAACACGATTCATTTGAAAATTGGTTTGATTCAATCCGAGATCTGCTGGATAACGCCAATGCGGATGCAATTGAATTTGTGACGGATTTTAAGACGAGCTTATTTAGAGAAGAAGTTTATGCTTATACTCCCAAGGGAGATATGATCGTGCTTCCAAAAGGAGCTACAGCTTTGGACTTTGCTTTTGCCATACATTCTGATGTCGGATATAGAGCCACGGCGATTAAAGTCAATAATAAGCTTGTCCCGATGGGGCAAAAACTTAAAAGTGGAGACCAAGTTAGCGTGACCACTTCCCGTCAGCAGAAGCCAAGTGAGAGTTGGCTTAAAATGGTTGTAACCGGTAAGGCTCGTTCCAAGATTCGCTCCGCTATGAAAGAAGAGCGAAGAAAACGCGGAGAGTTTGGAATGGAAGCGCTCATGCGTAAGTTGAAGAATCTAAAGGTCGATTATGAAGAGGGAGTAGACACATTGGTAAAACATCTCAAACTAAAGTCTAGACCCGACCTATACTATAAAATAGCTCAGGAAGAGCTTATTCTCAATGATGTGTTAAAACAGTTTGATGTCGAACATGGGAAACTCCTTCCTCGGAAGTTACAACAGGAGGAAACCAAGGAAGAAGTAACTTTAAAAGAGGAGCCCCGTTCTAAGGTGCAGCCGACCCCAATCAATAATCTCTTGATTAATGGAGAACCTGCTGATACCTATAAGCACACATTGGCAACATGTTGTAATCCGGTGCAAGGAGATCGTGTCTTCGCTTACCTTACAGCCAACCAAGAGATTAAAATTCATAGGGTAACTTGTCCCAATGCTACTCATATGATCGCCAATTATGGATATAGAGTACTCAAGGCCGAATGGTCTACTGCGACAAATTCGAATTTCGTCGTCGATCTTCAAATTATTGGAGTTGATGACGGACCGGGTGTGATCCAACGCATGACACAGACGATTTCCAATGACCTTGGTCTTAATATCCGTTCCTTTAGTATTGAGGGCAAAGAGGGGTTCTTTATGGGAAAGGTGAGTCTGGTCGTTAAAAATTCTGACCAACTTTTTATCGCTATCCAAAAACTCACCAAGATTAAAGGCGTTACCAATGTGGTGAGATTATAAGTACTAAATGATGAGCCGACCCGATCTCCAAAAAATCGCAGAAGAGCGTTTCTTGTCCTATCTCAAGAAAGAAGGAGCGCGTAAAACACCTGAGAGAATGTCGATTTTAAAGATGGTGTATGAAATGGAAGGACACTTTGAAGTGGAAGAGCTCTTTCGCGCTTGTAGAATTGATTCTCCCGGGATAAGTCTTGCTACGGTTTATAATACCCTCGAATTGTTTTTAGATGCACAACTTGTCATGAAACTACAGTTTGGGGATGCGCGTACTTATTACGAGCGATTGATTGGAGCCAAACAACACGATCATCTCATGTGCAATCAATGTCATCAAATCATTGAATTTTGTGCTCCATCCATTCAACCCGTGAAAACACAGATGGGGGAGGTGCTTGGATTTGATATCACCCGACATGCCTTAACTTTACATGGAGATTGTATGAAGGAAGATTGCCCTAATCGAATGCTAACCGATTAGAACTACTCGGTAGCACTTTTTAATAGAGTCTCTATATTGCCCGGTGTGCTTACGATTTTCATAAAGGTACCCATGGATAAATCAGGGAAGGATAGGGCGATTCTGTATCTTCCATGCAACATATAAACCTTGTTCTTGTACACTAGCATTTCATACGGTAAAAATGGGGTGTGATGCGGATATTGAAAGTCGATCGTAGGTAAAAAATTGGATTCACCTGAAGGTCCTCGCAGTCCTACACCGTAGAGTTTTATCTTTTGTCCCGGAAGCGCCACTTCATAAACCTTGATTAAATGCTTTTTGCCACGCTTGAAGTTGGCATCAATCGTCTGTACAGCCTCTGAATAATTTCGGAAGGTATGCAATACAATATTATCCTCGAAGTACGGCATTCCAAACATATAATGATAACCCTTTAGGTCCTTTACACTCATTCGGGCGGAAATCCCAAAGGGAGTTCCCCCTTCACTTCCAAGTGGGGCAAGTGCTTTGGCTAGTTTTGCTGAGACATTAGCGATATTTGCTTTGACAGATGGGTAGTCTTTTTGAAAATAGGCAGAAGCCCAATACTCCGGGGTAGTATAGGAAATGGAAACCCCTCCTTTCTCTTTAGTGACACCTACCCTTAATGCCAGTGCAAATCCCCGGAGTCCACCGGTTTTCCGAACTGCAGCTTTGAGCTGTGGAGAAGTGATGGCTATTACCCTCTTCCCGGGAGCATTGGCAGGTTTGTATGACCCTAATACAACAAATCCCGATCCCGTTAAAGCAGCCTTTACTTGTCGGGTAACTTCAGCTATATTGCCATGAGTTCGTGCACCCATGGTATAGGGTGCATATTTTTGGGCATGCATTGTAATAATGGAAAGTAGAAATGTTAATGAGAAGAAAAAAAATCGAGACTTTTTCATTGTTTGAATATTATGTTGGCAAATTTTTTATTGCGTATCTCTCTTTACCTTAATCGCCTGACTCTGGCTCTACTTTTTGAAATTACCATTCAACTACAACACTTTTATTTGAGATATTTAAGAGTTCTGAGTATCAGGAATTAATAATCAAAGATAAAGCGATTTATTGGAAATACCCCCCATAAAGTCGTTGAAATTTTGCAAAAAGAACATGGCTTGATATTAAACCTAGGCGTAAGGGTGTATTATATGCTCTTTTTCTTCCGGTTTACCTGCCGGCTTCTCAATACACTCTCGCCAAAAATGGCAATAAGAAGTATAGCGCCCCCAAGATAAAAACGCGCGCCCATAAATTCACTGGATCCAAAAAATAGTACGGCTAAAAGAATCCCATATACAGGTTCTAGATTGTTGGCTAAGGATACGGTATATGGGCTTAAATGCTTCATGACCTCTATCCCCACCGTAAATGCATATGCTGTACAAACTGTCCCCAATATTAGAAGCAAGAGGGTATCTGTTCCAGTTGGAATAGCAAAAGTGCTCCCCTCTATCCCATTTCTTGTTGTCAGAAATATAGAAAGAAGTACAAAGCCTGTTCCCAGTTGATAAAAGGATATTAACGAAGCCTCCGTTCGCTGTATGCTTTTCCCATTGATCACGGTAAATAAAGCTGCTAGTAGAGCCGATATCAAAGCTAAACCAATCCCTTTTCTAAACTCCCATCCTACAGTAAAAATAATAGATAAGCCGATGATCACCAACAATGCGAAAAACATCTCCATAAGATTGATCCTTCGCTTGAAAAATAAGGGTTCAATTAGCGCAGTAAAAAAAGCTCCACTGCTCAGTGTCGCAAGGGTGACGGATACATTGGAAGCCTGTATCGCTGCAAAAAAAGAATACCAATGAGCAGTTAATAAGATCCCCCCAAGAAAAACCATAGGCCTTTCTTTACGAGATATCCGAAATTTTTTCCCTAGATATCGTCTATAAATCCATATTGACAAAGTAGCTATACCCATTCTGTACCAAACAATATAGGATGCCGCCAGAGTGATCCCTTTTCCCAGTATAGCCGTAAACCCCCAAAGAAAAACAATGAAGTGCAATAATATTAAACTCTTGCGGCGCTCTGCGGTCATGAATGTTAATTTTTGCAAAGATATTGAATTCTATGGAGCAGCTCCATTTCCCTTTTAATAAGACATAAAAATCCTCTACAATTGGAAATTCAGGTATAAAAAGTTTAGTTTTTACTTCTTCCTCTTCAATAATCTTTTCCATAATTAAGGTTATACAATGATTTTCTTCATTGAATAAACTCAAACGAATACTCGTTCTATTTCACCTTATTGATAACTATCTAGTATTAGGGGATGGAGTTAGATGAATCACTTCATCTTCCCGATGACTTTGAAAGTCGTTCTTCGGTTTTTTTGCCTTTGAACATCTGTACAATCCGCACATCTGCATCGAACTAAGGGGCGAGTTTCACCGTATCCGATAGCGGAAAGTCGAGTGGGGGAGATGCCTCTATTAATTAAATACTGGACGACACTTTCAGCTCGTTTCTTTGACAAAATCAAGTTGTAATCTTCTTTCCCTCTACAGTCAGTATGTGCGGCAAGTTCAATATTTAATCTTGGATTAAGTCGAAGTAAGTCGTATAAAGTGTCTAGAGTAGGGCGGGCATCTGCTCGTATTTCCCATTTGTCAAAGTCGTAGTGTATGTCCTTTAATACGATTTCTTTGTCTCGTATAATGGGACGCATCTCTACCCGCATTTGATAGGTGTATTCCGATTGACCTTGATAAATGGAAGAGTCAGTACTATCGAATATTTTAACCTGTGTGAAGTATCCTTTCTTTGAAAACAGGAGTTTAAATACCGTATCCGGAGCTACTTTAGCAATGAATAGCCCTCTGCGATCAGAGAGTTCTATCTCTCCGTGTATTTTAATGCCCACCTTGGGTAAGGGGGTGTATCCTGAGGGAGCTCTGTCAGAAGGTCGTACCGTAGTAATGGCCAAATGCAGTTTGACCCGCTTGGGAGAGGAGCGTAGGGTATCTTTGACCGGAGCTAAGGATTGTTTTTCTTTTATTAGGTAGAGATCAAATCCTCCTTGCCCCCCTTGACGTGTGGAACTGATGTAAAATGCCGACTTTATCCCATCTGTAGAAGAGGCCAGCGTATCTTTTATAGCACAAATATCATCCCCACCGGAATTGAAAGGATAACCTATATTTCTCGGAGAACTCCATTTTCCATTGGATTTTCGAAATACTTTAAATAGGTCTAAGCCACCCATTCCTCCTAAACCGTCAGAACTATAGAATAAAGTGTCCTTGAATAGGGTAGGATAGACCTCATCCTTAGGGGTGTTAATCCTCTGACCTAATGGCATTGGTTTACTCCATTGGGACGCTTGAAGGGCTACAGAATACAGGTCGTATCCCCCTTTTCCACCAGGTATATCACTGCTGTAATACAGGGTTTGAGTTTTATCATCCCACCAAGGGGTGGTGTAATTATACCGAGGGTCTATGAATGGCAAGATCTGGGGGGGGGACCATACATCTCCCTCCTTTTTGGATTCCATCAATTTGCAAGTTGCATTTTCCGCTTCTGTTTCAAAGTAACAACTCGTAAAAATGATTCGATCTTCACGCTCATTAAGCGTAGGAGTCCCATCATTCCATTGTGACTGGACTTGGGGCAGCCAGGGCAGAGGTGTATCGTCCGTTTGTGTAAATTGATACATTTTCATATAATAATTGCCAATCCAAGGGTATTTTTTACTGTTCTTTCCCTCTGGGCGGTCAGATGTAAAAACAAAAGTGCCATCCTTCAATCGAGTAGTACCGTATTCATTGTAATTGGTATTAACAGTTAAGGGAGTGATCTCAAAGAGCGAGTCTACAAACTCATTTTTTATGAATTGGGCTCGTTTGGCCTGCAGAATCAATCGTTCGAATGCATAATGCCCCTGTGCTTGCTTTTGCAAGTTAAGAAGTACAGCAAGTGCCTCATCGTACTGTTCTAGACGAATGAGTGCCTCGGCATACTTTACCAATGCCGCATCTCCGTATCCCTTTTTATAAGCTTTTTGGTACCATTCGGCAGCTGCGGCAGGTTGCTTTATCCTAGTGTAAGACGCCCCAACAAAATACGCTAAAATGGCCTTGTCACTTCTTTTTTTTGTGCCCCGGTACTCTTGTTTTAACAGCGTCGCAGCCTTGGCGTATTGCTTGGCATAGTAGGCCTCTCTCCCCGTTTTTATGTTCACCCTTGGAGTACATTGCAGTATGCCTATCATTAATAAGGTTAAGAATAGGTATGAAATGGTATTATGCAATCTACAATTCATCTCTGTTTAACAATTTAAACTTTCGGGCAAAATAGCATTTGATGGGTTACATTTAAAAGACATTTGCTTTATACAAAAGTGGCAGACATTTGAAGAAGCAGCTAATATACAACAATATAATAAACAATGCGTTTAGAATGTTCCCCGGG
>Ga0256841_1003629_pt1 | contig 11453 bp, 11 predicted proteins | sample 356308metaG_FD_185971 | JGI IMG/M metagenome (GOLD analysis project Ga0256841, IMG submission 185971) | Hydrothermal vent microbial communities from Mid Atlantic Ridge, Atlantic Ocean - 356-308 | ecosystem: Environmental > Aquatic > Marine > Hydrothermal vents | place: Atlantic Ocean: Mid...
GGTCGTTCTGCTCCTGGCTGATCATCACCCTCACCCCCACGGGTAGTCGTGCTCGGTACCCAAGATAGGGCGTTCCCCCACCCCACTCCCAGCCGGATGGCGGGGTATCGACGCAGGGCCCACCGACCCCACACCCAGACGGACAGCGGCCCGAGGGCCCCGCCACCTAGTCTCGGCACCATGGACACACCGGCGGACATCTGGAACTGGGTACACGACGAGCGCCTGGGGCTGGCCGCTCTGCTGGAGTCCCTCGACGAGGAACAGTGGCGCACCCCGAGCCTCTGCCAGGGCTGGACCGTGCGTGAGGTGGCCGGACACCTGCTCACCGGGCCGAATGTGGGCATGTTCAAGTTCATGATGATGTTCGCCCGCAACCGCGGCGACTTCGACGCCACCATGGACCGGCTCGCCCATCAGATGGCCACCCGACCCCCCACCCAGATCGTCGCCGACCTGCGGACCATCGCCGACGACCACTGGACCCCGCCGGGCTCGGGGCCCGAGGCCCCCTACACCGACCTGCTGGTCCACGGCCAGGACATACGCCGGCCCCTGGGCATCCAGCGGGACCTCCCCGAGGAGGGTCTGAGACTCATCCTCACCAAGTCCATCCAGCCGCGGAAGAGATCGGTCTTTCCCAAGGGGCGCTTCGACAACCTCCGGTTCGAGGCCACCGACCTGGACTGGACGGGTGGGCCCGGGGACGGCGACCTCCTGAGGGGCCCGGCCGAATCACTGATGATGGCCATATGGGGCCGCGGGCCGGCCCTCGGGGAGCTGACCGGCCCCGGGGTGGAGGTGCTGGCGAACCGTCTCGAGAACGAGGGCCGCTGACCCGAACCCGGGAGCCCGAGCCGACCCCACCTCGGCCGGGTCGCCGGCCTCCGCCACTGACCCGGTCCCGGGGGCCGAAGCCCAATGCCCCCGAGCCCATCGGGGGCTGTTCCCACCGGTACCACCACAGGCACCGCCTCAAGCCCCCATCAGGGCCTGATTCCACCGAGGGAACCGTCGCGACCCCCTATTGCCGGCACCCCGGACCGTCGGCCCACCCCGCGAGGGTGAGCGCCACGGTGGAGAGACGGACTGCGCCGGTGGGTCCCTCAGTCGTCGCGGTGTGACGCCACCCAGCCCCCCTCGGGCACGAACAGTCCCTCGTGGGCGAGGAGGGCCCGCTTGGTGGCCAGACCCCCAGAGAATCCCCCCAGCGAACCGTCGGCCGCCATGACCCGGTGGCAGGGAACGACCACGGGGACCGGATTGGCGCCGACCGCACCCCCGACCGCCTGGGCCCCACGCGGCCGGCCCACCCGGGAGGCCAGCTCCCCGTAGGTGACGGTCCGTCCCGGTGGCAGGGATTTCAACTCGGTCAGCACCTCGACCCGGAACGGGGTTCCGGCCAGGATCAGGTCCACCGGTACGTCGCACAGTGCGGTTCGGTCACCGTCGGCGTAGGCGTCCCAGCGATCGGCCAGAGCCGGGACCCTCTCCTCCACCGGTCGCCCCACCGCCACCAACCTCTCCGGGGGGTCCGCCCCCCGCCCGGGCGCCTCCCACTCCACCAGACACACCCCCCGGGCGGTGGCGGCCACCACCAACTCCCCCGCCGGGCCGGGCTGAACCCACCATCTCACGACGCCGTCCCCGGCCGGTGTTCCCATGGTCCGACGCTAGCCCGGACCCGTCCCTCGCCGGGCCGTGTCCCCCGGATCGGGACGGCTGGAGAAATTCACCCGACAGGTGTCATCCATCGGTGCCGACCCCGTTGAACCTGGCAGCCGAAGACACCCCGTCCTCTCGACAACGCCCGCCCGACGGGGCGGGGTGTCCAAGGCTCAGGGCGGCACCGGCTGTGCGGCCCTGCACCCGTTAGGTTGGGCCCATGCCGGAGCTGCCCGAGGTGAGGGCCCACGCCGAGCGTCTCGACGCCGGGTACGCGGGACGGACGCTCGCGCGGTTCGAACCCCTGTCCTTCTCGGTGCTCAAGACCTTCGACCCCGCCCCCGACGTGGCGGTCGGCCGTGTCCTCAGAGCGGTCACCAATCGGGCGAAGTACCTGATTCTGACCTTCGACGATCCCGACGGGGAGCCCGCCGTCCACTTCGTCGTCCATCTGATGCAGGGCGGACGCCTCAGGCCCGACACGTCCCGGGCCCGGCGACCACGCGGTGGGATGGCCCGGTGGACGTTCGAGGGGGACGGTCGCCTGCTACTGACCGAGCCGGGAACCGAGCACCGGGCCGGTGTGTGGGTGGTGGGGGGAGACCCACTGGAACAGGAACCGTTGGCGTCGCTGGGACCGGTGGCGACCGAATTGGACGTGAACGCCATGGCCGCCCTCATGGCTGGGCACTCGATGAGACTCCACGGATTCCTACGTCGACAGTCGATCCTGTCGGGGCTGGGACGCCGTCTGGCCGACGAGGTGTGTCACCGGGCCCGGCTCTCGCCCTTCGTCAACACCTCGGCACTGGACCATGGGCGGGTGTCGGCAGTGGTGGAAGCCATCTCCGCCGTGGTGGCCGAGGGGTACGCCTTCGACCGCGGACTCGATGCCATGAGCCGCTCGGCCCAACGCCCCTCCCGGGTTCACGGCCGCACCGGTGACGCCTGCCCGGAGTGTGGTGACCTCATCCGGGCGGTGGAGTACCGCAGGTACACCGTCCACTACTGCCCCACCTGCCAGACCGGCGGGAAGGTCCTGGCCGACAACACCACCAGCCGGTTCCTGAGGTAGACCCCCACACCACGGACCGCACCACGGAGCCGCGGAGAGATCGTCCGGCCTCGGGCTGAGCCACCAGTGGACCCCGGGGCCCGGTTCAGTTCGGGCGGAGCATCACCTTGAGGGCCCCGGTGGTCTTGTCGAGAGCGGTCTCACACGCCTCCCGCACCCGTTCCAGGGGAAACTCGTGGCTCACCACCACCTCGGCGGGGAAGGCCCCGGCGGCCAGGGCGTCGAGGGCCCGGTCGAAGGTGTGGACGGTTCCCCCCGGGCCGTGATCGTGGCCGTAGCAGAGGGTGCCGACCATCTGGAGTTCCTTGCGGTACAGCATCGACAGGTCGGTGGTGACGATCCCGGGGGCGCCGATCTCGTACACGGTGCCCCGGGCGTTGGTCACCCGGCAGGCCAGGTCCACGGTGCCCCCGTTGCCGACGGTGTCGACGGTCTGGGCGAATCCCCCCCTCAGGCTGGAGTCCCCGCCCCGGCCCAGCACACCGGCGGAGGACCTCTCGGCCAGAATCTCCATGAGTGCCCCATGGTCCGACTCGGTGACCGCGGTCGAGGCGCCCAGGGCCAGAGCGGCCCGGGCCTGGGAGGGATACCGGGCCAGCACGGTCACCTCGATGTCGGGGTCGAGCACCCCCAGGGCGGCCACCGCCGCCAGCCCGATCGGTCCGGCTCCGATGACCAGGGTGGGGGAACCGGGGGTTAGCGGGGTTCGGAGCAGCCCGTGCAGGGCCACGGCCAGAGGCTCGGTGAGGGCGGCGGTGGCGGGGTCGACCCCATCGGGCACGGGATGGAGCTGACTCCGGTGGGCGATGAGGCTCTGGCTCCAGCCACCCCCCACCCCCCGCCCGAAACCGTGACCCCATCCCCGCCCGTGGGTGGGGTCGTCCAGGGCTGTACAGGTGGAAGGGACTCCGGCCCGACAAGAGGGACACGGATCGAGACCCCGGGTCGCACACGACCGAATCGGATCGACCGCCACCAGACGGCCGAGCGGGAGCTCGCTGTCGGCCCCGGCCTCGACCACCACCCCGCTGATCTCGTGCCCCATCTCGATGGGTGTCCCCACGAGACCGGCCCACAGGGTGCTGCGTGGCCCGACCGGCCGGATCATGGCCAGGTCCGAGCCGCATATCCCCCCGCGTGCGACCTCCACCCGTACCCATTCGCCGTTGGGCAGGGGCGGGGGCTCGACGTCCACGAGGGACACCCCGAACTCCGGATCGGCTCCGTCCAACCGGGCCTGCAACATCAGGAGCCCCCGACCACGGGGGACACCCCGAACCCGGGAACCGCGCCGCTCAGGCGGACCGGCGACATCAGGAGGTCCGGGGGGGAGGTCAGCCCAGGAGTCCCATCTCGGCCACGGCGTTCTTCTCCTCCAGGAGTTCGGCCCAGGTGGCCTCCATCCGCTCACGGGAGAAGTCGTTGATGTCCAGTCCCTGGACGATCTCATAGCGACCGTCGCGGCAGGTGACGGGGAAGGAGCTGATGATGCCCTCGGGGGTGCCGTAGGAACCGTCGGACGGAATCGACATGGATACCCAGTCGCCCTCGGGGGTCCCCAGGGCCCAGGAGTTCATGTGGTCGACGGCGGCCGAGGCGGCCGAGGCGGCGCTGGACGCCCCCCGGGCCTCGATGATCGCCGCTCCCCTCTTCTGCACGGTGGGGATGAAGTCGTTCTCCACCCAGTCCGTGTCGTTGCCGATGACCTCCAGGGCCGGGCGGCCCCCCACCCGGGCGTGGAAGATGTCGGGGTACTGGGTGGCGGAGTGATTGCCCCAGATGGTCATGTGGGTGATGTCGTTCACCGAGACCCCGGCCTTGTGGGAGAGCTGGGCCTTGGCCCGATTGTGATCCAGCCTGGTCATGGCCGTGAACTGGCTGTCGGGGATGTTCGGGGCGTTGTTCATGGCGATGACACAGTTCGTGTTGGCCGGGTTGCCGACCACGAGGATCTTCGCCGTGGGCTTGGCCGAGTCCGACAGGGCCTTTCCCTGCCCGGTGAAGATGGCGCCGTTGGCCTCGAGCAGGTCCTTGCGTTCCATGCCCTTGGTACGGGGCCGGGATCCCACCAGCAGGGCGTAGTCGATGTCGGCGAAGGCCTCATTGGCATCGGAGGTCTGCACCATCCCCGCCAGGAGGGGGAAGGCGCAGTCGTCGAGTTCCATGGCCACCCCGGCCAGGGCGTTCATGGCCGGTGGGATCTCGAGCATCTGCAGGATGATGGGCTGATCGGGACCCAGCATGGATCCCGAGGCGATTCTGAACAGGAGGCTGTAGCCGATCTGACCGGCGGCTCCGGTGACGGCTACGCGAACTGGATCCTTCACGGTGACTCCCGGATGTTGGAGGGGGGTTGTCGGGCGTGATCTACCGATCTCGCCCGTGGTTCCGACTGTACTCCCGCACCGGACCCCACCCCCACCCCACCCCCGATCGGGGCTACCGAACCCAACCGGAACCAACCCCGATCCCACCAGGTCACGAATCCCCCGATCCCCGGGCCTGAACGCAACCGTCGCCACCCCTCGGTCACACAGAACCAGGGGCACACAGAACCAGGGGAAGATGCGAACAATTCGCATCAGGGGCTGATTTGCGGATATCTTCGGGGTGTGATCCTGGGTATCTCCGGCGGAACCGGATTCGAACTCGGCCTTCTGGGGAGTTCCCTGGCCCTGGGCCTGCGTCACGGCATCGACTGGGATCACATCGCCGCCATCTCCGACATGACCGCCGGCCAGGAGAGGGCCCGGAGGGGGATCTGGCTGGGTTCCGTCTACGCCGCCGGCCACGCCGGGGTCGTCTTCGTCATAGGGGTGATGGTGATCGCCTTCGGACGGGCCCTCCCCGACAGTGTCGACTCCGTCATGGGCCGGGTGGTGGGCTGGACCCTTCTCCTCCTGGGGCTCCTACTGGCCTGGACCCTGGTCCGAAACCGGGGTGAGGCCCACTCGCACAGCCGCTGGATGCTGGCCCTGCTGCTCGTCCGGAGGACCTGGCGCCGCGTCGCCGATCGGTTCGGGTCCCCCGACCCCGGTGAGGATTCCACCACCACCCCCGAGATCACCGCCGTGCCCGTCTACGGCACCCGCACCGCCCTGGGGGTCGGTGTCCTCCACGGGGTAGGGGCCGAGACCCCCACCCAGGTGGTCATCTTCCTGGCCGCCGCCCAGGCCGGGGGCACGGCCCTGGGGATCACGGTCCTGGCCGTGTTCCTGGCCGGCCTGTTCATGTCCAACACCCTGATCACCGTCGGTACGTCGATCGGGTTCGTGGGGCTGAACCGTCGCCCCGCCCTGCGCACGGCCCTGGCCGGGCTCACCGCCGTGGTCAGCATCGGTCTGGGCATCCTGTTCATCCTGGGGCGAGACGGTTCCCTGCCCGCCCTCATGGCCGGCTGACCCCGTCGGGGTCTCGATTCCGGACCCCGGGAGTTCCCCAACCGCCCCTCATGGTCGGCTGACCCAAGCCACTAGCCTGCGGCCATGGCCGCCGTTCCCGACCGCAGTCACGTCGAGGACATGCTCACGCTCCTGCGCTCGCGGGGCCAAAGGGTCACCACCGCCCGGAGGGCCGTGCTCGAGGCTCTGGTCCGCTACCGCGACGAGCACCTGGGCACCGAGGAGCTGGCCGTCCGGATCCGTCGGGACCAACCCGAGATCCATCTGTCCACCGTTTATCGGACCCTCGAGTACCTCGAGGAGCAGGGCCTGGTTCATCACGTGCACCTGGCCCATCGGGCCGTGTCCCACCACGTGGCCCGGGATCACCACCAACACGCGGTGTGTGACCACTGCGGCAAGGCCTTCGACCTGGATCTGTCCCTGTTCGACGAGCTGACCCGTCGACTGGCCGACGAGCACGGCTTCACCGCCGAACTCGGCCACATCACCATCGGCGGCCGCTGCGCCGACTGCGCCTGACATCGTCTCCCCCAACCGCCCCGGCTCCAACGGGTCCTATCCCCCCGGATCGGGGACTGTCCGGAGTCGTCACACACCGCGACGGGCAGCGGGTCCCGCCCACCCCCGGATCGGGAGGTTGGCCGGGATGGCGGGTTGGCGGCAGGAGCCCGATGGAACCGCGGGACAGGGTTGGGGAATCAGCAGATTCGGGGTAGTTGCTCACCCAGGGGCAGATCCACGATGCGGGTACCGCCCAGGCGGGTACGGGCCACCACCACCCCCGGATGGTCCTCGACCACCTGGCCTACCCTCACCGCCCCCGCGCCCCGGGGATGTCCGTGCATGGCGTTCATGACCGCGTCCACACCCTCGGGGGGGACGAAGGCCACCAGACGTCCCTCGTTGGCGACGTGCATGGGATCCAGCCCCAGGAAGCCGCAGGCGGCCGCCACCTCGGCCGGGACCGGCACCGCGGTCTCCTCGTACTCGATCCCCACCCCCGCGGTGGCCGAGATCTCGCACAGACTGGCCCCCAGACCGCCCCGGGTGGGATCCCGCAGCACGTGCAGATCGGGAAAGGCGGTCAACATGGCCGCCACCAGGCCGTTCAGGGGAGCGGAGTCACTGAGGATTTCGGTACCGAACTCCAAGCCCTCCCGGACGCTCATCACCGCCACGCCATGGAGTCCGATGGGCCCCGAGACGATGATCTGGTCGCCGGGCCGGGCCCGCAGCGGGTGGATGTCGACCCCCTCGGGAACCACACCTATGCCGGCGGTGTTCACGTACAACCCGTCGGCCGCCCCCTGACCCACGACCTTGGTGTCGCCGGTGACCAGCCTCACCCCCGCCTCCCGGGCCGCCCGCCCCATGGCCTCGGCCACATTGCCCAGGACGTCGAGTTCCAGTCCCTCCTCGAGAATGAATCCGCTCGACAGGGCGATGGGAACCGCACCGCTCATGGCGACGTCGTTCACCGTGCCGTTGACGGCCAGGTCCCCGATGCACCCCCCGGGGAAGAACAGGGGGCGCACCACGTACGAGTCGGTTGAGAACGCCAGTCGACCATCCCCCACCGTCAGGACCGCGGAGTCGGTCAACTCGGATCCGCTCTCCACCCCGAAGGCGGGCATGAAGAGATGTTCAACCAGTTCGGCCGAGAGCTTCCCTCCCCCGCCGTGGCCGGTGACCACCCGGGGATAGCTGCGGAGCGGCAGGGGGCAGGACCATCCCTCGAAATCAAGGGCCGGGGTCTCCTCAGCCAACCGACACACCCACCTCGGTGGGACCCTCCAGCCGGCGGTACTGGTAGTAGGCGGCGCAGGCCCCCTCGGCGGAGACCATGGTGGCGCCCAGGGGATTCCGTGGCGTGCACTCCCGACCGAAGGCCTCACACTCGTTGGGTTTGATCAGACCCTGGAGGACCTCACCGGCCCGACACAGTCCCGACTCCTCGGTGTTGATCGACCCCACGTCGAAACGGTATTCGGCGTCGAAATCACGGAAGGCGGGGGCCAGTCGCCAGCCGCTCATCGGGATCTCCCCGATACCCCGCCACTGGCGGTCGCAGGTCTCGAAGACCTCCCCGATCATGGCCTGGGCCGGAACGTTCCCCTCGGGACGGACCACCCGCTCATAGGCGTTCTCCAACTCGGCCCGGCCCTCCTCGAGCTGGGCGACCACCCTCCTGATTCCCTCCAGCACGTCGAGGGGTTCGAATCCGGTCACCACGATGGGTATCCGGTGTCTCTCCACGAGAGGGCCGTACTGCCATGAGCCCATGACCGAGCACACGTGTCCGGCGGCGAGGAATCCGTCGACCCGGTTGGTGGGCGAACCGACTATGGCCTCGATGGCCGGCGGAACCAGCACATGGCTGACCAGGACCGAGAAGTTGGTGAGACCCCGGTCCCGGGCCAACTTCACGCTCATGGCGTTGGGAGGTGCGGTGGTCTCGAAACCGATGGCGAAGAAAACCACCTGCCGGTCGGGATTCTCCTCCGCGATCCGGACCGCGTCGAGGGGGGAGTACACGACCCGGACGTCACCCCCCTCACTCTTGATCTGGAAGAGATCGCGCTCCGAACCCGGCACCCGCAGCATGTCCCCGAACGAACAGAAGATCACATCGGGGCGGGCGGCTATGGCCAGGGCCTTGTCGATGACGCCGAGGGGGGTGACGCACACCGGGCAACCCGGGCCGTGGATGAGCTCCACCTCCTCGGGCAGCAACTGATCGATCCCGTTGCGGATTATGGAATGGGTCTGACCCCCGCAGACCTCCATGATCGCCCAGGGACGGGTGGTGATCCGGGCTATCTCGTCGAACAGGCGCCGGGCCAGAACCGGGTCGTTGAACTCGTCTATGTACTTCACGAGGCCGTCCCCCCCACCTCGGTCGACTCCACCCCGAGCTCCTCCTCGAGGATTCCCAGTTCCTTGAACATGGCCAGGGTCTCCAGGGCCGACTCCTCATCCAGCTTGGAGATGGCGAAGCCCACGTGGACGATCGTGTAGTCACCCACCTCCACGTCGGGCAGGTAGGCCAGGCAGATCTCCTTGCGGATGCCGCTGAAGTCCACGGTGGCCATTCGGGTCCCCCGGTCGTCGCGGATCTCCACGACCTTTCCCGGTACGGCTAGGCACATGTCAGCTCTCCTCGGTCTCGCCGCCGGGCGATGGGACCCGGCCGTCTTCTGTCTCGGCAACTTCGACACCTGTCGATCCTGGGTCCCCGACCCGACCATCGGCGTCGGCGGAGGAACCCGGTTCGGGTCCATCACCGCCGCTCCGCCCGGAGGTGGCCACCCAGAGTTGGCCCAGGGACAGCCCCCCGTCGTTGGGTGGCAGCAAACGGTGGGTGAGAATCCCCAGATCGTCGGCACGCGGGTCGTCGAGGATCATCTCCACCAGCAGGGCGTTCTGGAACACACCTCCACTCAACACCACCGGAGACCCCGGCGGTACCCCGGCGTCCCGAATTACGCTGCCGCCACCACCGGGCCCCACCAGATCCACGGACAGCGAGAGCACCAGATCGGCGATGGCGGCGTGGAAACCCCGGGCCACCGCGGCCACCGGGGTCCCCGACCGCAGATCGGCGACCACACCACGCACCAGGCCCCCGGTGGCGATCTCCCCATCCACCACCGGCAGGGTGTACCGGGGGATGCGACCTCCCCAGGTGCGGGCGGCGGCCTCGAGCTCCAGAGCCGCCTGGGCCTCGAAGCTGATCGAGTGACGCAGCCCGCAGATCGACGCCACGGCGTCGAACAACCTCCCCATGGAAGAGGTGGGGACACAGTTGACACCCCGCTCGAGCTGGGTCCGGTAGAGCCTCAGGCCCACCTCATCGACACCGGCCAGATGGGCCACGGGGGCCAGATCGGGTGCCCAGTCGACCCCGGCGGCCCTCAGGTGGCTCAGGGCGCTGCGTACCGGATGGCGGATGGCGGCATCCCCACCACCGAGATCCACGTAGGCGAGGTGAGCCAACCGACGGGACCGCGAACGGTCGGCCAGGAGGACCTCACCGCCCCAGATCGCCCCGTCCTCTCCGTAGCCGGTGCCGTCGAACACGAAACCCAGGACCCTCGTGGACCCCGTTACGCCGTGCTCGGCCATGACCGCCGCCAGGTGGGCGTGATGGTGCTGGACGGCGACGGGGGCCGGGCCGGGGCGCCGACCGGCCCAGACCCCGGTGCGGTATCCCGGATGGGCGTCGGCGGCGACCACTTCCGGGGCGATCCGGTACATGCGCTCGAAGTCACCCAGGGACCGCTCAAAGGCCCTCAGGGTCTCGAGGTCGCCCATGTCGCCCACGTGCTGACTGACCCAGGCGTGCTCCCCCTCGGCCACGCAGAACGTGTTCTTGAGCTCACCCCCCACCCCCAGCGATGGTGGCACCGGTTCGGGAAGGGAGACCGGCATGGGACAGTAGCCTCGGGACCGGCGCACCGGCAGCTCCCGCCCGGCCACGACCCTCATCACCGAGTCGTCGCAGGGCACGTGGATGGGACGGTCGTGGGTCAGGTAGCCGTCGACCATGGACCCCAGCTTCGGCCCCACCTCGGAATCGAGGTGGCAGATGGGCTCACCGGAGCGATTTCCGCTGGTCATCACCAGCACGGGTGGAACCTCGGTCCCGTTCACCGGATCATCGCCCAGCAGCAGATGGTGCAGGGGGGTGTAGGGCAGCATCACCCCCAGGAAGGGATCAGCCGGTGCCACCTCATCGGCCACCGGGGCGTCGGCCCGCCTCCGGGCCAGCACTATGGGCCGGGCGGGCGAGGTGAGCAGGTCCGCCTCGGTTCCATCGAGGTGCACCAGGCGTCGGGCGGTCTCCAGATCGCGGACCATCACCGCCAGGGGCTTGTCCGGGCGGTGCTTGCGGGAACGCAGTTCGGCCACCACCGGTCCCGATCCGGCGTCACAGACCAGGTGGTAGCCCCCGAGCCCCTTCACGGCCAGGATGCTTCCGGCGGTCAGGGCCCTCTCCGATCCGCTGGACCTGTTCCGCGTTCCTCCGCCCGAACCCATCACCTCGGACCCACCGGCCCGATGGGCTGAATCGGTTCCGTTGGCTGAATAACCTTCGCCGAACGGCTTATTTCGGTCGAACGGTCCGCTTCCGGCGACGGACTCGAAGGTGAGGGTGGGCCCACAATCGTGGCAGCAGATGGGCTGGGCGTGGTGACGGCGGTCGCCGATGTCCTCGTACTCGGCCCTGCAGGCCGCGCACATCGGGAAACCGGCCATGGTCGTGTTGGGCCGGTCGTAGGGAAGGGCCTCGATGATCGTGAACCGGG
>Ga0256841_1003630_pt1 | contig 11450 bp, 4 predicted proteins | sample 356308metaG_FD_185971 | JGI IMG/M metagenome (GOLD analysis project Ga0256841, IMG submission 185971) | Hydrothermal vent microbial communities from Mid Atlantic Ridge, Atlantic Ocean - 356-308 | ecosystem: Environmental > Aquatic > Marine > Hydrothermal vents | place: Atlantic Ocean: Mid...
TAGTTGAAGGAAAATGGAAACCTGTCTGGATTATTGATTTTCCAATGTTTGACTGGGATGAGAAGAATCAGCGCTGGAATGCCTTGCATCATCCATTCACGGCGCCAAGTTGCAGTGCCGAAGAACTTCAGGAAGAGCCTGGGAAAGCCTTATCGCGGGCTTATGATTTGGTATTGAATGGTACCGAAGTGGGCGGCGGTTCTATTCGTATCCATCAGACTGAACTACAGCAGCAGGTTTTTGAACTTCTTGGTATTGGCGAAGAAGAAGCCAAGGAAAAATTTGGTTTTCTACTGGAAGCATTAAAATATGGTTGTCCTCCGCATGGTGGCATCGCTTTTGGACTGGATCGTTTGGTAATGTTGATGACCGATTCAAGCTCAATCCGTGAGGTTATTGCTTTTCCAAAAACACAAACAGCGGCGTGTCCTTTAATTGATGCGCCTGCGATTGTCAATGATGCGCAATTACGGGAATTGGGTATTAAATTACGCAAGCCACCCAGCAAGGAAGATGCTCAGCAGGATTAATTTTCTGCCTATTTTTAGTAGTAATTAGAAGGTTTTATTATGACTTCAGCCGCTTTACAAATTCAAGATTATGCCTTGTTGGAAGATGAGGATTGTGATGCACGAATCATTGCCGCTAAGGAAAAATTGGGAGATCGTTGTGTTATTTTAGGGCATCATTATCAGCGTGATGAGGTTTTTAAACACGCTGATTTTTCCGGTGATTCCTTAAAATTATCGCGTGATGCTGCGGAATCAAATGCGGAATATATCGTATTTTGCGGTGTGCATTTTATGGCGGAAGTGGCAGATATCTTGTCGCGGCCAGAACAAATTGCCATTTTACCGGATATGGCGGCCGGTTGTTCGATGGCTGACATGGCCAATTTAACCAATGTACAAAGATGTTGGGATGAACTTTCTCAGATTCTCGATCCAGAAGCACAAGTAACTCCAATCACCTACATAAATTCGGCTGCTGATCTAAAAGCATTTTGCGGCAAACATGAGGGGATTGTGTGTACGTCTTCAAACGCTCAAAAAATTCTGGAATGGAGTTTTGAAAAACGCGAAAAAGTACTGTTTTTCCCGGATCAGCATTTGGGGCGTAATACTGGTTATCGAATGGGGATTCCACTGGAAGAAATGGTCACCTGGGATTTTACAAAACCGATGGGTGGTTTGACTGAGCAACAAATTCGGGATGCAAAAATTATTTTGTGGAAGGGATTTTGCTCAGTCCACCAGATTTTTCAACCGGAACACATTGACCGATTTTTAGAAAAATATCCGGAAACCAAGGTGATTTCCCATCCGGAAGCCAGTTTTGAAGTGTGCCAGAAATCAGATTTTGTTGGATCAACAGAAACTATTTTGAGAATCGTCAAGGAGTCTGAACCTGGAACCCGCTGGCTGGTCGGTACGGAACTAAACCTGGTCAATCGTTTACATGAGCAATGTAAAGATCAGGGTAAAAATGTTCATTTTATGTCGCCAACCGTTTGCATGTGCTCGACGATGTTCAGAACAGATCCACAGCATTTAGCCTGGATTCTTGAAAATCTTGCTGAAGGGCGGGTTGTCAATCAGATTAAGGTCGAGGCAGAGCAAGCCCAATATGCCAAAAAAGCCTTAGACGCCATGTTGTCTATTTAGTAGTTATTGTAATTTTGCCCCATCAGAAATGGTGACAATGATGGGGTTTCATACTCCTGCTAAACCGGCCGGTTAAAGCAAGCAAAAATTGAAATTAAACCAATCTGAACTACGCTTAAAGCAATTGTTTTAAAGTTTAGTAAATCAGATGGATTTTCTCCCCAAACATTTAAGGTTGTTAGCAGCAAGTTGGGTCATTATTATAGTGCCCATTGCTCAAGTCAAGGCCGACTCACATGAGGCTGTAGAGCTTGAAGAGTTTGTTGTGACCGGGTCATATATCAGCCGGCCTGAACTGGACAGTATTGCACCTGTTGTTATTATTGACCGGGAGACTATTGAACGTTCTGGAGCGGTAACCATAAGTGAATATTTTCAGAAGAATATTTTCACGACTGCTGGCGTTATCAATGAATTTTTCACACAGGGAACTGCACCTGCTTCATCAGGAATTGATTTACGTGGTTTAGGATTGTCTCGAACGCTGGTATTGCTTGATGGTCGGCGGTTGCCTGTTTTTCCGTTTGGCCAGTCCAAAATTGGCACAGGCAATAATGACAGTTTTGTTGATATTAATTTAATTCCGCTAGGCGCGATAGAACGCATTGAGATTTTAAAAGACGGCGCTTCAGCATTGTATGGTGCGGATGCTGTTGCCGGTGTTGTCAATCTGATAACACGGAAAGATTATCATGGCGTGTTGTTATCAGGCCAATACGGCGGCACTTTGAAAGGTGATGGCGAAGAAGGGCAATTTAATTTGTTAGCAGGTTATTCAACAGAATCAACAAATTTAACCTTTGCTTTGGATTATCTCAACCGTAGCCAGATTATGTCGCGGAGTCGGGATATTTCCCGATCAGCTAATGGCGTTATCGATGACCGAAGTGCTGCGGGTAATCCTGGAACTATCGTTCATATTGCCGGTGATGGTAGTTTGGAACCCGACCCTCGATGCCCATTAAACAGACGAGTAGATGGCTTTTGCAAATTTGACTTCGCGCCTTACACAACTCTGATTCCAGAGACAGAAAGAACCGGATTGATGTTATCCTTTGAACATCAATTTAATGAAAATATTGGTGTATTTGCTCGCGGAACCTATAGTCATTCTGAATCTGAGAGAGATTTAGCACCTTCAACGGGGTTTTTTGTCACCGATGGCAGCGCTTTTGCAGAGCCAGTTGTTGGTGTCATTTATCGACTCACCGCATTAGGTCCACGGGTCGATCAGTTTAAAACTGATGCCTACAATATTCTGGCCGGTATAGATGGGAAATTCAAAAGTTGGGATTTTGAATTAGCTTTTGGCACCGGTTACATCAGGTCAAAAATTACCGGTATTTCGGGTTATGCTAGGGAATCTCTAGTTAATGCCCAAATTGCCAATGGCTCATTAAATCTATTGGGTAGTAGTCCAAATTTCAGACCTTCATCGGTAAATTATCAAACTGAACGACTGGGTAAATCTCGAATTTATACTGTTGATTTCAGGGCCAATGGAGATGTTATAGAGTTACCTTATGGGCCATTAAAAATGGCCTTTGGTACGGAATATCGGAAAGAGGAGTTTTCTGATGTTTTTGATGATGTTCAGGCAAGCGGCGATGTTTTGACAGTGGGTGGCACAACTTCTGAAGGTGATCGGGATATTGTTTCAATGTATCTGGAATTAGGCATTCCCATTTGGGAGTTTCTGGATCTACAATTAGCTGGCCGCTGGGATCATTATAGCGATTTTGGTGATACTTTTAATCCTAAAATGGCATTACGCTGGCAACCACTTGATAATTTGACTTTGCGAGCCAATATTGGCACTGGCTTTAAGGCGCCTGCGCTTCATGAACTATACAGTGGTGACATTACCGGGTTTGAGTCAGTTTATGACCCAAAAAAAGGGGTTGTTCGAGAAGTCAGATTTACGTCCAGCGGTAATTCAGATCTGGATGCCGAGGAATCCACTTCCTGGGGCTTTGGTTTATCCTGGGATGTCATTGATCAATGGAATGTGACCGCAGATTATTGGCATATTATTAACGAAAATGCTGTGATTAGCAGTCCGCAATTTTATGTTAACAATGAAGGGCGGTTCCCTGAAAATGTTATCAGGAATAGCTCCGGAAATATTTCCTCTGTTCTTAGTCCTTTTAATAATGTGGCAGAACAACGTATGTGGGGTTTTGATTTATCGAGTTCATTCAAATGGGATTTTGAACAATTTGGTCAGCTTCTATTAAAAGCCGGTGCTAATTATCTGGGATCTTTTCAGCAATCTCCGGCTCCGGGTGAACCGTTTGAAGAATTGTCTGGCCGCGATGGTTATCCGCGCTGGCGATCGCAAGGTACTGTTGTTTGGCAAAAATCGGATTATGAGGCCAGTGTGACAGTAAATTATATCGATGGCTACGAAAGGCTTGATTCAGATAGCAAAATTGCTTCCTGGACAACTTTTGATATCCAGGCAGTCTGGCAACCGTCTTTTCTTCCAGGAAATACTTTAAAACTCGGGGTCGATAATTTATTTAACAAGGCACCGCCGGAAGATCCCAATTTTGAAGGATGGCCTTTTTTCAATCGTGCCTTGCATAACCCACGGGGACGATTTCTGTATGTTCGTTATCAATATCAGTTCTAAGTATGCAGGCCACTGTTTTACTCGTTGAAACCGAGGGAGAATCACTCAAAAGCTTACCCCAATTGCATGATAACTGGCAAAGCATTCGCGTTAATACCGCTGAAGCAGCGCTGGAAATCATCAGTCAACGGCAAATTGCTTTGATCGTTGCTCATTTTGGAGCGGCCCATAAATCATGTAAATCCTTTTTTAACGACGTAAATGCCAGAGTAACATCGGCCATTCAGTTTGTGTTGTTATCTGATAATAAGGCCGATGAGATTGGTAAGGCACTGGATTATTCTCATCAATGCTTTTCAGCACAGTGTCCTACAGAAGATATTATCAAGGCAATTGATCGAGGCTTGTCAGTATGGCAGCGGACGCGAGACAATGAACAATTGCAGGGTTTGCTTAAAAAGCTGAATAAACTACCAACGCCTCCTGCGCTTTATTTTGATCTGCGTGATGAACTTGATTCTCCGAACTACAGTACCAGTAATGTAGCAAATATTATTTCTCGTGATCAGGCTTTATCAGCCAGATTGTTGCGAGTTGTCAATTCAGGCTTTTATGCTGTCCCACGTTCAATTGCCGATTTAAGTCAGGCGATTAGTTTATTAGGGACAGATATTGTTCTGGGTCTGGTGCTGTCAGCGCATCTTTTTGATAGTTTGCCGCTGCCGGGATTGAATATTGATGAATTGTGGAAACACAATCTCACGGTGTCTTCATTAGCCAAACATATTGCCAAGCAACTGGGAGCGGATTTTGCAACCATTAATATTTGCGGTTTATCCGGATTATTACATGATCTTGGCGGTCTGGTTTTGCTAGCCAATTTACCGGGTTCATACCATTCCCTGATTCGACAGGCGAAAGGCGATGAGGAACTGTCGGTAAAACTGGAACAACAAGAATTTGGTGCGGCACATCCTGAAATTGGCGCTTTGGTTTTGGAATTATGGAATATGCCTGATGCCATAATTGAAGCAATTGCGAACCATCATCAACCCTTTCAACAACAGCAATCAATTCCGGTTAAAGCCTTATTATTGGCAGAATGGCTTGTCAATAATTTTGCAATCCATCAAGGGATATATGAAAAGGACAAACTAATTCCGAATCAGCCTGAAGAAGTGGTCGATAAACTTGAGCAATGGTGGAATTATTGTGCTGATTTGAAACAATGCAATTAATGACTGCCTGATTTTGAAAAGCATTAATCTGACAAAGTAAATAATTCTTTTCTATGAGTGAGCTTAATGGGCAACACTGACATCAAAAAAAATTTCCCATCCCAAAAAATAGTTACTTCTGCATCATTTACAGCTAAATTTGGTTTGTTTCAGAGTTATTTGTTATCGGTCAAGCAATTAACGGGCGCAGAAACGGCAACTGTCGTTTTGCAATCTGAAACACTGACCCAGGGATTCAAACGCGTCATTGAGCTAGGAAATATTCCCGAGGTTCCAGAACTGCAATCAAAGCAAACTCTGTCAAATTTTATTTTCAGCATCACCACGCCTGTTCCAGATAAAGAAAAATTTTCTCTGCAGGTCTACAAAAGTGAACAAAGTGATGGCTATATTTTACGAATTTCAATTGCTGATTTTTTTGCCATACAACAAGCAACAAAAAACTTTCGCCAGACTAATTTAAGGCGACAATCTGATGAAGTTGTTTTTAACAGTAATGATGTTGTCTGGTTAGGTTTACGATATTTACCCAAGACTGTTCCATTGGCATTGGCTAATATTGAAGATCAGTATTTAATGACTACCGGGATACCTTTGCAAGCAAATGACTGGTTGGTTTATACCTTGTCATTGGGTGGTTATATGCTCTGGCAGAATTACAAATTCTCCAGTGTGTTTCATGATACAGTTAGTCAATTACCTGGCCGAATTGAATTTCAAAGTACTTTACGAATCCTGTTTGATGAAGCTGGTCAGGGAAAACAGCCTTTGACATTGTTATTCATTAATCCTGATAACTTTGCTTTAATCAATAAACAATTTGATCGCCATAAAGGCGATCAGGTTCTGGCCGAAATTGCAGGTCAACTCCATTTATCTCTGCGCCAAGCGGATGCGCTGTTTAGGTATGGCGGCGCTGTTTTTGCCGCATTGTTGCCTCATACAAGCAGTAAACAAGCTATTCAGGTTGCCACAAAACTGCTTGATATCTTGAATCCCATGGAGATGACGCAAGGTATAAAACTTTCTTTTCGTATCGGTATCGCGGTATATGATTTCGAAAACGATGTTCTTAACGAAGCTTCTGAATTGGTTGGGCGGGCAGATCAGGCGTTAAGTCGCGCCAAATCGAGTACAGATTCCATTGTTGAATGGCAACCGGGTGATGATAGTTCGGAAGGTGTTGATAAGTTAGGTGGTATTTTTACCGCCGATACAGAAAAAGATTATCGTAATATGTTGCTGCTTTGGGATACCCTGGCAGTGATTTCTTCAGGAGCTGAAACCACCGATATTGCCAGTCAATTTGTCGATAAAATCACAACTACATTGCCTGTTAATCTAATAGCCTTGTTCGTGGTTGACGATCAAGACAAACAACAACCGCTCGCTTTTAGTCGAACTGGTGAGCTGTCTGACAGCTTGGTCTTAACGGTAAAACAGAAAGAATTACTGGATCAGGTCAAAGCCAGCAAGCGCATTGAACGGCTACGTTTTTTAATCGCGGAATCGGATGTTCATCGATTTATTTATGCAGTGCCGTTAGTTGCCCATGAAAAATATCGAGGTTGCATTTTGCTTGATGGCCGTGAAGATCAGTTCAAGCTGGATTCATCCGATCTGATTTTTCTTAATGCATTGGCGACCCAAGTGGCATTAGCATTGGAACGAGCTGAATTTATCATGCTCTGGAAACAAGAGCAACAGCGAGAAAAGCAAAAATTACGTGAAGAAGTCAGAGAGCTTAGGGAAGCCGTAAAAAGCACTCGCTTGGTTTATCGTTCGCCGCAAATGGAATCAATTTTGGAAACCTTGCGGACGGTAGCGCCGACTGATGTGACTTTATTAATAACCGGAGAAAGCGGTACCGGAAAAGAAATGTTGGCGCAAGCGGTTCATGAATATAGTGATCGCCAAGACAAGCCATTGATTACGGTAGATTGTGGTGCTATATCGCAAAACCTGATAGAAGCTGAACTATTTGGCCATGTTAAAGGTGCGTTTACTGGTGCGCATGGAGCATCAGAAGGACGGATAGTACAAGCGGATGGTGGAACATTATTTCTGGATGAAGTGGGAGAGCTGCCTATGGATGTACAGGCAAAACTGCTACGTTTTGTCCAGGAAAAAGAAATTAATCCGGTGGGTGCTTCACGTTCCAGAATTGTTGATGTGAGAATTGTCGCAGCAACCAATCGGGATTTGTCTGAAGAAGTTGCGGCTGGCAGATTTCGTGGCGATTTGTATTTTCGTCTGCAAGTGGTCACAGTGCGATCAATTCCGTTACGGCAAAGAACTGATGATATTTTGCCGTTAGCGCAATATTTTCTGGAAAAATTTGCTGTGCAATATCAAAAAGCGGTGCGTCATTTTAGTCCGGAAGCTGAGCAGGCGTTGTTGGCTTATCGATGGCCGGGTAATGTGCGGGAGTTACAAAATGCGATCTTACGGGCCGTGGTGCTATCCAAATCAGAAACTATTACACCTGATCAATTACAATTTATTGCAGAATTGACCTCAAAGGACTCAGTCACTTCAGTTAATCAGGCATCGGAGAATATTAAACAGCAGCCGGTTGGCGGTGTTTCATCCATGCCAAATTCTAATGTGACAGTATCTTCGAAGCAATCTCAGGAAGCAATCAATACCGATCCTTGGCAAAAATTGCTTCAGGTACTACAGCAACAGGTATCTCAAGCACTTGAAGACGATGAAAAAACCCCGGTGCCTCTCGGGCAATGGTTGACCGAAGATCTGGTGCTTGCAGCAAATAATGCTGCCAATGATGTTGCTCGACGAGCGGCTGCAAATTTAGGCCTAGCTGAGACCACCTTTAGACGCCAATTGGAAAAAGTTAAACGAGTTGAGCGCAGTGGTTTTTTGGCACGTACTGCATCCTGGGAAGTCATTCAGCCGGTTATTTCAGAAATCATTTCATTAAACAACAAGCAAAATATTGTTGAACAAGCCAAGCAGATGTTATTAAAAGAGGTCCTGAAAAGAACAGACAATCAATATTCGGTTGGAGCCGCCCTGATGGGTGTGACATTGCCAACATATCGGCGATGGCTGGAAAATTTGCCGAAATAAAACACGCCATTTTTTGGTGATGCGTCACATTTTCGGAATATTCCACCTAAAATCCGGTGTGTTGATTTGAAAAACTGGCTCAGTTAAGTTTGTAAAAGTAACTAGATTTTCTATTTTGTTGAATAGTATGAATTCATTTTCCTTGTAAATTAATAAGTTATTGTCATTTTGTGTGAGCTGTAAAAATTAGTATTCGGTTAAGTAATGATCTGGTGTGTTTTTTGCTCCCATAGTTTTATTAACTATACTTAAAATTAAAAATGGATAAATATCCACAGCTAATATGGGTTCACACGCTATGCGTTTATATCAAAAATTAATTTGCAGTTTTGCCTTGCTGGTTTTTTTTAGCTCACCAGCAATTTTTGCAAAAACAGAGCAGGCTACTAATGGATTGTTGAAGCCACGAAATCTGCTGTTTTCACGTCTAACGCCTGAAGATGGACTTTCCCAAGCAGCTGTCAGCCAGATAGTTCAGGATCGACAAGGTTTTGTCTGGATAGGAACTCAAGAAGGCCTTAATCGTTACGACGGTAAAACATTCAAAATTTATGAGCATGATGCCGAAGATCCTGGTTCTTTGTCCAATGACTGGATCAAGACATTGCTGGTGGATCAACAAGGTGATCTTTGGATCGGTACTGAAAATGGCGGATTAAATCGTTATCGTCGTGACACCGATGATTTCCAAAATTTTCGACATAATCCAGAAGATAATCTTTCTATTAGCAGTGATCGTATCAAAGTAATTTATCAGGACAAACAAGGAATTTTTTGGATTGGTACAGACGGGGAAGGCCTGGATCGTTTTGATGCGGCTCAAGGTGTTTTTGAGCATTTTCGCCATGATTCGTCCAATCCCCAAAGTTTACCCAGTAATTATATTTTAAGTATTTTTGAAGACCGAGCCGGTAATTTGTGGGTGGGAACCAACGGTGGCGGGCTTGCAATGCTGGATCAGCAAACCAATCAATTTACAATTTATCAACATGATGCAAAAAAACCAGATAGCATCAGTGGTAATAAAATCAGTGTCATTTACGAAGATCGAGATGGTCGTTTATGGGTTGGCAGTTATGGTGCAGGCCTTAATCTTTTTGATGCGACAAGCAAAACATTCAAACATTTTAAATATCATCAAAACGACCCCAACAGTCTGAGTCATAACCGTGTTCATAGTATTCTTCAAGATCGTGATGGTACGCTCTGGATAGGAACTGATCATGGTCTGAATGAATGGCGTGAACAACAACAGAGTTTTGTTCGTTATCAACATAATCCAACGGATAATGCCAGTTTGAGTGAAAATCGTGTGGTTTCCATTTTTCAGGATCATGGCGGTGTGTTATGGGTTGGTACTTATTATGGTGTTAACAAATGGAACTATGTTAGTGATACCTTTAGTTATTTTCAGCAATTCGGTAGTCATTTAAAATTATCCAGCAATATTGTTACCTCAATCGCTGAATCGGCTGATGGTACAGTGTGGGTAGGCACTTATGGTGCGGGGTTGAATCAGCTTGATACTCAAAAAGGGACGGTTAAGTATTACACTCGCAACAAATCAAACAAAAATAGTCTGAATGATAATCGGGTTATGGCGCTGAGTATAGACCAGCAAAAATCAGTCTGGATAGGTACCCGAAATTCTGGTTTAAACAAATTGGAACCGGCCACAGGAAAATTCAGCCATTTTGTTCATGATCCAGATAACTCTAATTCATTAAGTTCAAACAGTATTACTACATTATTGGCAGAGGCCAACGGTTTATTATGGATCGGTACTCATGGCGGTGGATTGAACCGTTTGGATACCACTAATAATCAATTTACCGTTTATAAGCATCGCCCTGATGATAAAACTTCCATCAGTAGTGATCGGGTTATGGCAATTTATAGAGACAGAAGCGGTGTGCTATGGATTGGAACCGAGAATGGTGGCATCAATAGATTTGATGAAAGTCAGCAAGCCTTTATCAGGTATCAACATAACCCGGACGATCCAGAAAGTTTGAGTAGTGATGTTGCCTGGGCCTTATTGGAGGGAACTGATGGTTCATTATGGATTGGTACAGGTGGTGGCGGTTTAAATCGCTGGCTTCCTGAGAACCGAAAACAGGGTATTGCTTCGTTTAAAAAATATCACAAGACTGATGGGCTGATTAGTGATTCCATTCAATCCATTCTTGAAGACAATGTAGGGCAATTATGGTTAAGCAGCAATCGTGGCTTGATTCGCCTTGATCCTGATAGCGGTGAAACGCGGCATTTTAGTCGTAATAATGGCCTGAAAAATAATGATTTTAATTTTGCTGCCCGGCTAAAAGACCAAACCGGGAAAATGTATTTTGGAAGTACCGCAGGAGTTGTTAGTTTTCGACCAGAACAAATTCGTACCAATCGTCATAAACCAGAAGTGGTTTTAACTGCTCAGACAAGAAATGGTCCTTTCTCAACAACTTATAGTGCGGTTCCAACGGATCAGGTTTTAGAGCTAGATTATCTTAATGACCTGGTTACCTTTGATTTTGCAGGAATGGATTTTGCTGCGCCAGAAAAAAACCGTTATCAATACAAGCTGGATGGGTTTGACAAGGATTGGACGCAACCGGCAAGATTTACCAGAACCACTTATACCAGTCTGCCACCGGGAAAATATACATTTCGAGTAAAAGCGTCAAATAATGACGGTATCTGGAATGAATATGGTGTTGCAATGAAATTACAGGTGCTACCACCACCATGGCAATCGCCTTGGGCTTATGTTATTTATACCCTGATGATTGGAGGCGCGATATTAGCATATTTGCGTATTCAAGCGAGAAAACTGGAACGTGAAACAGAACAGCGAATGGAATTAGAAGTTCAGGTTGAAGAGCGAAC
>Ga0256841_1003631_pt1 | contig 11449 bp, 4 predicted proteins | sample 356308metaG_FD_185971 | JGI IMG/M metagenome (GOLD analysis project Ga0256841, IMG submission 185971) | Hydrothermal vent microbial communities from Mid Atlantic Ridge, Atlantic Ocean - 356-308 | ecosystem: Environmental > Aquatic > Marine > Hydrothermal vents | place: Atlantic Ocean: Mid...
AAACGAACTGTACTCCATCTCGACGATGAAAGAGGTTGGTTTGCAGAGTACCGTACAGTCAAATCCGGATATACCGTTCTGACAGAATCAAACAAATAAGATGTTCTAATCAACCCGCCATCGGGAAGAACAGTTTCAAGACTTCTCGTATAAGGTTTCGCGATGGTCTTGAAAATTGTTTCACGACCTTCACCACTGGTCATCCTGACCTGATAACCATCCGGTATCTTCTCACGTGAAAGCAGCCAGCCTCCGCCACGCGGATCAATATCCTGGACAAGCCGGCCTTGCGTATCGAACCGATATTTCGAAGATGATCCGTTTCTGTCGACAAACTCCAGGAGTTCACCATCCGGGGACATTACAATCTTCCAGGCATTTCCTGACGGGTCTTCTACCGTCGAAAGATTACCATTGGCATCGAAAGACAATCTTGTTGTTTGACCATCAGGTGCAGTTATTATTGCACCCCCAGGCGAACGAGTAATTTTGGCAGTTCGCCCATATTTATCTGTGACTGACGCCAGTCTGCCTTCCGAATCATATGCAAATGTTCTGATTGCGGTGTTAGTTGCCGGATCAATTGTACGCAGATACCTGCCTCTCTGATCAAAAATATGTATGATGTCCTGATTTGGGTCGGTAACACGGTATTCGTTCGATTTCAGGAATGATGATCGTTGGCTCAGCATAAACAGATTTGAACCGGCCGATATCACCAGAGACATGTCGTATCTTGAATAATTGTAGCGATATGGACTTATTGTTACTGCCTTGATTCCTTGCATGTTCTCTTCCAGCGGCAACAGCACCATTCGGTAATGGTCGCGTTGAACATGCCCGCCGCCAGCGAGAGTATTGATTTCCCCATCTGGCGTAATCACTCGCAATCTCGCATTACCCGTATCAGCGACAACGATCGAACCATCGCCGGCCAAAAGCACACCGCTCGGCCGGTCGAGCATCGCTGACGTGGCGGGCCCGTTGTCACCCGAAAACCCACGAACACCGGTACCTGCGACCGTTGTGATAACACCTGATACATCGATTTTTCTGACGACGTGATTACCGCGTTCGGTAAAAATAATCGCCCCGTCTTTAGCGACGACAATTTTCGTCGGCAGATTCAGTCTGGCCTTGACAGCCTCTGATCCATCTCCCGAATAGCCAGGCTGCCCCGTTCCCGCTATGGTCGAAATTCTGCCATCAGGAGTAACCATTCGGATGCGGTGATTGCCGGTGTCAGCAATGTACAGTGTTCCGTCACGACCAACGGCAACATCTTCGGGAGCAAAGAGCATGGCGTCTGTAGCCGGCCCACCGTCACCGTCAGAACCCTTCATGCCATTACCTGCGACCGTCTTTATCGTTCCATCTGAAGCAACATATCGAATCCGATGATTCCTCGTATCTGCAACGTAAAATCCGCTACTCGTCACATCAACACCAATCCCTGAAGGTGTATTGAGCATGGCAGATTTGGCTTGCCCGCCATCTCCTGAATATCCAGGTTGACCGGTACCGGCGATAACTGTCTTTCCGTACACTGATAGATACGAGTACACAACAGCCTCATGAGCCCCTGGAACAACGCCAATCAATCTGCCATCTGGCAGAAGGTCAATATCTTCAAATAGCGGATAATTCCCAGTAATAAGTGATGATTGTGGCAACCAGTCGCTACCTTTGAAGAATTCTCCATTGCCGGTCAGCAACCCGTTCGAAGACCCATAATGAAACATATGGTCGTTAATCACCCATCCACCCAGGTCATCTTGTTCAAGAAGGGGCGACCTTGCATAAAGGGTTTTCCAATACGTTCTGGAAATCACGATTTTACTCGTGGCTCTCCCGGCAAACCTTAAATCGCCACCACCGAGCCTGGAAAACGATCTGACAAACGTTCTCCAGCTCACGTAATAAACCGGGCGATAAATGTACGAGATCGTGATCTTGGCACGAGCATGATGCACCTTTCGTCCCCAGCGGTCCTTGCCATCCCACTCGTAAGTCACATAATTATCACCGTTTAACGAGTGCGTTCTTTTTAGAGAGCGGCCAGCGACCATTACGCTCGTGACTATCGAGCGAAGACTCCCTGGCGTGCTTCCTTCGCGAATTTTCAAGTTAACAAACCTGTCTCCTAGCGATTTTGTGTTGTACACCAGCGAATACGGCGTGTTTGTGATCGGAATTTCTTCGCCTAACGATTGGCTCTGTGGCTGAATAACACAGCCACTACACTTGTCTTGCCCTTTTTCTGTCTGGGGATTTTTGTCCGACTCGTCCTGAACTGGCGGTGGAACGGCATCAAGAGGGGGGCCATACGGCCAATTGCAATCCCATGGCGTGAAGTGATTCATCCTCACCCTCCAGAAACTCGATCCGGGGGTATACAATGAGGCGATGACTCGCTGCTCCTCAATATCGATTCCATACTGATTGAGAAGCGTGTTGTTTTCGGGCAAACCGTCACCATCCATGTCGATTCGGGCGAGACCATTTTCGATAGCGGTAACCTGCAATACGACCCCGTCATCGGAGGGTACCCATGCGCCGATCTTCCGATCATACCACCCCACGGGTACGGCGACACCAACGGGAAATTCAGGAAATTGTCGAGGTAGAACGAAACCGGTTTGTTGAATTCAACATGAGTAGCGCCGGATCTGACAGCTTCGTCGATGGATAATTCTACTGCGTAGGTGTAGCCGGAAGACGTCGGCAGATCGCCCGGCATGGCATTTGGGCCGGTTTCACCGATCGTGAACTCCGTGGCTCTCACACTGAGCCGGTTCAATTGCTGATACGCGCCGTCGGATAACTGCATCCGCGCAGTTACCCCAGAGGGAAACCAGACATGCGCCTGGCGGGCTCCGTCCTCGTCTTCAACGGGACTCCCGGAAGCCACTCTTGGTCCCTGTGTACCCAGCAAGTCGATGACGGTGACATTGTTGTCGTACGGGATGAGGACAACGTCCGGTGCTACGGTAAAATCATTCCAGTAGGTATCCACGCGCCGTTGTACAGGCAGGTAGGATTCCCTTTCGTAATTGAGCAACACCATCCCGCCGCCGTTGACGGCCAAGTCGAAGCTGCCATCCACACGGGTCAGCGTCCAACCATATTCGGGATGGCCGACAACGGACACGCGAACGCCTGATATCGGCACATTTTCCCTGTCCTTGACGGTTCCGCTGATGACAGCGAGCGCTTTGTCGTCAAACACCGTGACGTCGGCATCTCGCTGTATCGGATCGGACGACTCGTAGAGGAATCGAATGCTTTCAGCAAATGGCAGGATTTCGGTTGTGGGCAGCGGCGTTGCCACCTCGGACGGTTCAGACGGGAGGCCATCGGTTACGATGCTGGTTCGCTTCTCGCTACGGTTGGTGGCGCGATCCTCCACGACGATGTCGAACCGGTCCCCGGGCAACGCATTGACCGTCACGCTCAGCGTTGCCGAGCCATCAACCCTGACCCGGTAGATTTCCCCCGTTCTGCGATTGGTCAGAAGGAGGACGTTTCCAGGCTCAAGATTCTGCGCTGCTATTGATATCGTCGCCTGGCCATTTTGAATGGTACCGATTTGGATACTGTTCATATCGACAGGCGCAGGCGGAATGGTGTCAAGATGAACGGTGATATTGAGCACAGACACATTTCCCGCCAAATCTGTGGCGGTAATGGACAGGGTATTTGCACCTTCCAGCAGGTCCAACGGGTAAGCGAATGTGTTGTTGACGCCAAGCGGGATCGGTTGATCCGCCAGCAACAGTGTTGCAATTTCACTAACCCGGCCGGAAAGCATCAGGTTCGGATTGTTCGTGTACATGCCGTCCGTAATTTCGTTTAACGTCACGACCGGCGGGATGGTATCCACGGTAAAACCCAGATAATCCGGCTCGGACTGGTTACCGGCGTGATCCTTGACTGTCGCCTGGAGGGAGAGCCAGCCATCCGGCAACGGATTGACCGGCATGCACTCGAGAATGCCATCGCTGGCAGTGCAGCTAACGTCCAACCGCGCGTCATCCAGCATGATTTCCAAGGTAGACTCGTCAACGCCAATTCCTGTGTCCGAATATTCGAGGCGAATGGCGGGCCGGTTGTCATTCGTGATGGTGTCCATCAACGGGCTGATGAACCTGAGGACCGGGGGAATCGTGTCGTAGTAGACGTCTATTGCCCTTACATGCTTGTCGAACTGAAGCGTTTCCTTGAGTTCGGCATCGGCAGTGACGTGCGCAATTTTCTTCTTTCCGGAAACCCACACGGATTGGTTTGCCGGATCGGAAACGATATCGAGGATCTCTTTTCCGTGCTTGCCAAACAACGGCCGAATTTCGAACTGCACGGCGCCGGACTGATCGACCAGCATAAGATGTCTCTTCCCGGCGACCCAGATCCGGCCTTTTCGGTCCGCGGCAACGTGTTTCAAATCATCGAAGGGGTATACGTGTTTGCGGTTACCATCCTGGTCGTAGAACGAGAGACTTTCTTCGTCGATTACCCAAAGGCCGCGCAGATAGGGGTCATAGCTGATGTCTTCGATCTCATCCAAATCATCGGAAATGATTCTTGCGATGACCCCGGTGCTGTCATACGCCGTCAGTTTTCGTTCCGAGGCAACCCATATGAGCTGGTTGTCGCCGTCCCAGGCGATGGCGTGGGCATCCTCGTCTATTGCAAAGTGACTCGTAACCGTGCCGTTTCCGGCATAACGTGCCATCGCTCCTTTTGTGGCCAGCCAGACAAGACCGTCATCGGAGCTCTCCAGCAAGGCATGCTTGTCCTTCCTGTGTTTTTTGCCATGGCAAGCGGGTGTTTTCTTGCGTTTCTTCTGATCGCCACTTTTGTCATGTTCTTTATCGGTTTCTGCCCCGATTACAGCGGGCACAGAGGTCAACAGGCTGCCATCAAAGCCATAGGCCGACAATCTGTTACAGCCGTAGATCCACAACTTGCCATGGACTTCATCGACGCTGACGGTTTCGACGGCTGTATCGCTCTCAATCTCGAACAGCACACGACCATCGGCTGTTGCAATCTTCAAAACGCCATCTGACTGCCCGACCCAGAGCGCCCCCACATGATCCGTATGCGGCGAAACGGCGGCGCTTGAGAAGGTGATGGAAGATATGACAAGAACTGCCAAAATAAATCGAACGAAGGCCCCCACGTGAAAACTCCCTACATTATTGGATTTTCCCTGGAATAAAGTACCTGCATACAGAACGCATCAACTATCAAAGTAACAAACGCACAGACAAATAATGGCAAAAATTTCAAAAAACGCCAGATCTCTGCGCCCAAAAAACATATTTTCTTTTTTATTTCAACAAGTTGACAGCAGAATTGGTCGTCCGAATTCGGTATCCATGAGCGAGTAGAAATCGCCGAAGAGATGGCCGACAAAACGCAGGGCGGGGGTGATACTGCGGTTGTTGCAGGACGAGAGTCTGGATGAGCTGCGCCGGGAGACGAGCCGCCCTGAATCGGTGCTGTCCGACTGGCGGGATGGTTTCTCGGAGGCCGGGATGGCGAATCTGAAACGCCGTACCGACGCCCTCCCCGTGCGCCAAGGATACCATCATTCCCGAGGCCCTGAACCGGATACGGGCACGGATGCAAGCCAGGCCTGGACCTTCAGGAATGATGCTTGTTCCAGAATTGCCTGGCAAGCTGCAGCATGGTCATGGCGTCGCCGGCCATCCGGGTGCTGGCCTTTTCGCTGGCCTGGATGCCTTCTACGCTGGTTTCTGAGGTCTGGCGAATTTTGTCCACGCGCTGGTTGATTTCCTGCGCCACGGCATTCTGCTCGTCAAGTGCCGCGGCGATCTGCACGCTCATTTCATTGATGGTGCTCACGGCCTCCGCGATGGCGTCCAGGGATTCTACCGCTTCCCGTCCACGGCCCACGCTCTGTTCAGCCTGTTGACGGCTTTGCTCCATGACGTCCACCGCCCGCCTGGAGCCGCTCTGAAGCTGTTCGATCATGGCCTGGATTTCCTGGGTCGAGTCGTGCGTGCGGTTGGCCAGGCTGCGTACCTCGTCGGCCACCACGGCGAAACCACGCCCCTGTTCTCCGGCCCGGGCTGCCTCGATGGCGGCATTGAGGGCCAGCAGATTGGTCTGCTCGGCGATGTCGCTGATCACGTTCACCACGCTGCTGATCTTTTCGCTGTCGTCACTGAGCTGTGCGATGACCCGGCTTGCCTGTTCGATATCCCCGGCAAGATTCTGGATGGCCTCCATGGCGCGACCGACCACCTGACGGCTGCGTTCCACTTCCTCGTTGGCCCGGCTGGCTGATTCGGCCGACAGGGAGGTGTTGCTGGCCACCTCCTGGATGCTCGCCGACATCTCGTTGACCGCGGTGGCCACCTGGTCGGTTTCCTGGTGCTGGTGGTCGATGGTTTGCCGGCTGGCATCGAGCGCATCCCGAAGGGCATCGGCCTGACGGGAGGTATTATTCGAAGCCTCGGCGATCCGGCCCACGATGCCGGCAGTTTCGGCTTCCAGGTAGCGCATGGCCAGCATCAGTGATCCGGTTTCGTCATGGCGCCCGGTGAACACGTGGCGGGCGATGGGGTTGTCGAAGATGCCACGCGCCCTGGAAAAGATATGGTTCAGAGGCATGATTTCCCGCACCATGAACAAAGGCACGATGATCAGCGAGGGTATGAGGGCGAGCGCCGCCATGGTAAAACTCAAGGCGCCGTCGAGCAAGGGCACGGCAAGGGTTCCGGCAACAATCAACAGGAATGTCAGCAGAAGCTTGTTCCGGAAAGACATGCCAGACCGCTTCAGCCAAGGCGGCTTGCGCCCGGCATTCAGCAAGCTGTAGAGCTTCTGTGCCCGTGCGATTTCCACGGCCCGGGCCTTCCGGCGAACCGACTGGTATTCCACGATCTCCCCATCACGAAAGATGGGCGTGACATAGGCGTTGACCCAGTAGAAATCTCCGTTCTTGCAGCGGTTCTTGACGATCCCCATCCACGACTGTCCGCGCTTGATGGTTTGCCACAGGTCGGCGAAGGCTGCCGGCGGCATGTCTGGATGACGGACGATGTTATGGCTCTTGCCAATCAGCTCCTCCCGGCCAAAGCCACTGATGGCCACGAAATCATCGTTGGCATCCGTGATGATCCCCTTGAGATTCGTTGTAGTCAGGATATTGACGTTTTCACCGACAACGCGTTCCTGATCCGTGACAGGAAAGTTCTTCTTCATTGCGGTGCTTCCTCCTGTTCGATTGCGGATATGCGGTTTCAAATACCAGGCGTATAAAGAACACAGAAAACGCAATTTCCGAGATATCCACGGAAAGAGCGGTCACTATCTTCATCGTCCTGTTGGAATAAAACCTTAAGCTCTGCAAGGATTGCAGGTTTCTGCAATTTGGTCACTGTCCCCTGAAAGACTTGCGGCCCTGTCAGCAACGGGCTCTGAATCAAAGCCCATCCATGCAGGTCATGCTGTGTAGGTGACACGGAAGACCGATAGGTGACGGCTTTTGCTGACAGAATTGGCAGGACTGGAGCCACAGGCTCAAGTATCAGTGGTAAGGACGGGAACTTGAATACATCAAGGTAGGTCAATAGTTTGGCGGGCAAAGTGGATGGAACATGTTCGTATATGAGAGCGCTATTTGTCGCAACGGTTACGAACATCTGACCCAGATAACGGCCAAGCTCACCTGCAGCTGCGCGCCAGCGGAATAGCGATCAGGTGGAGCGGTTTGTTGGCGGTTTTTACATCAATGTCTGACATTGAATGTGAACCCTACGCTAATACTCGGTATATCTCCATGAACCCTGTTCGTATACACCAGCGAAGAAGCCAGGTTGTTCTCAATGGAGCTGATAAAATACATAGCGTTACCACAACGCACATTATCTGGAAGCGCAATAAATTCCGTTACCAGTTTTTTGTTGCCCTTGATAATCTCTTCCCTAACAACAATCTCACTTGCAATCTCTTTGACCAAATCATATGGTGCCGATATAGCAAACAACAAATGGTTGCCAACCAGTATTTCCGGGACTATTTTTATTCGATATCCATGATAGAGAAGTTCCATTTTCGGACGTTTCCGAATAACACGGCAATAGTAATCAATATCACTCTCGCCTGTCTTTCGGTAGGGCGAGGAGTCATCTTCTCTTTTTTTCGCTGCTTCAAGTATCTGCTGATGAAGCAAAGCATTTTTGTTGTCTTGGTACCTGTCGTACGCCACATACCCGAAAATAACGATAAGAGACAAGACGAGAAGAAAGATGCCGTTACGGTAATCAGTCTTGGCGCCTGCACCTTTTCCTGATACCTTCCGAGAATACCACCAACCTGTAAAGACGCAGGCGCAAAAAGACACCACCCCCACCAGGCCTGCCACCGTGTAAACAATAATCCATGCCCAACTTGGCCATGCATTATCGCCAAATATAAATACCCAAAATACCCCGGCAATGCCACTACCGATAACCTGGAATGAAAGAGCGCCTAAAATACTCCCCCAAATTATTGAGATTACAATATAAAGTGGGCGTATAAGTTTCGACATGTAGACATTCTACCGCTGACATGGCTTACAATTCATGTCAGAAATGGCACTTTCAAGGTACTGGTTTTGGTTTCTTCTTGCGTGTACCCGAACAATTTCATAAAGAAAAACAACCGAAAAATACACGAACCAGACCAGACGACGATTCACACTGAAATCCCGCGCAACCCATCCTGTAGCAAGCGCGAAATTTCCTCCGCAGGCAACGGCCTGCTGAGGTAATAACCCTGCATGACGTCACACCCATGCGCCTGAAGAAACGCCATCTGCTCCCGCGTTTCCACACCCTCTGCTATTACCTTCAACTTCAAGCTTCGAGCCATGGCGATGATGGTCGCCACGATTTCCGCGTCGTCCGAATTGGCTGCAATATCACCGACGAAGGATTTGTCGATCTTGAGGGTGTCGACGGGCAGCCCCTTGAGATGGCTCAGTGACGAATAGCCAGTCCCGAAATCGTCCATCGCGATCCCCATGCCAGCGGCACCGAGCACTTTCAGCATCGCATGCGCCTTCTCGACCTGCTGCATCACCATGCTCTCGGTGATCTCGAGCTCCAGGTGTGCCGGATCGATGCCCGTGTCCGCGATGATCTGAAACACGCTGTTTTCGAATCCCGGATGGCGAAGCTGACGCGCGGAAAGATTGACCGCGACCCGTACCGGCGGCAGGCCGGTATCGATCCAGGCGCGTTGCTGGTGGCACGCCGTGCGCAATACCCATTCGCCCGCCGCCAGGATCAGGCCGGTCTCTTCCAGCACCGGAATGAACTCCCTGGGCAGAATGAGTCCCTTGTCCGGATGATTCCAGCGCAGTAGCGCCTCGACGGCAATGATCTGGCCGGTAGAAACCTCCACCTGGGGTTGGTAATGTAGTGTGAACTGTTCCTGCTCAAGAGCGCGGTGCAAGTCATTCTCCAAATACATGCGGCGGCGCGCAAGCTCATTCATCTCGGCTGCAAAAAACTGGTAGTTGTTTCCTCCCTGCTCCTTGGCGCGATACATGGCCGTATCGGCGTTTCGCAACAACACGTGGGCGTCGGCGCCATCATCCGGATAGAGACTGATTCCGATCGAGGTCGTGAAACGGTATTCATGCCGCTCCCCCTCGGGATCCGATATTGTGAAAGGCAAGGCGAATCGATCGAGCACTTTCTGCGCGACCAGTGCGGCGTCCTGGGCGCTGGCCATATCCTCCAGCAGCACGATGAACTCATCACCGCTAAGCCGCGCGACCATGTCATCGGGACGGACACAGCTCTCGAGGCGCAGCGCCACATCCTTGAGCACCTGGTCGCCCGCGCTGTGACCAAGACTGTCGTTGACAATCTTGAAACGGTCAAGATCGAGAAACAACACCGCCGCCGCCCGTTGGTGGCGTGCGCCGTAGGCGATGGCGTGCTCGAGACGATTTAACAGAAATGTCCGATTCGGCAGGCCGGTGAGCGCATCATAATGCGCCAAATAGTCGAGGCGTTCCTCCATCTCCTTGTGGGTGCTCATGTCCACCATGACCCCACGCAGCAGGACCACTCCGCCTTTGTCTCCCGCCAGGCGGCGTACGGCGTCGTGAAACCAGATCTCACGGCCATCAGCGGCCAGCATCCTGTATTGCAAGCCCCAATCGGTTTCACCGGCGCTACGGGCACTGCCGTGGTCGGCAATAATATCCTTGTAGAAGGCAACCAGGGTTTCACGATCATCAGGATGCAGGCGAGAAACCCAGAAATCGGGATCGTCAAGCCAGTGTTCGACAGGATAACCGAGCAAGGCCTCGATGCGCTCACTGACAAAATTGAAACGCAGGCCATACTCGCCTGCCTCACCCTCCCAGACGATGGCGTCCAGTCCCTGCACCAGATCGCGGAAACGCTGCTCGTGCGCCTGCGCCTCGGCACGCAGCATTTGCGCCTCCGTCACATCCTCAACCACCAGCAGCAGGCGTTCTTCTTCTTCTTCTTCTTCTTCTTCTGCAAGACGGATTCCAGAAATGTCCAGACGAAGGCGTTTCGCGCCAACCGAGGCTTCGATCCCATGTAGCGCAACACCACTTGCAAGAACGGCTTCGATTTGTGGCCGGAGTCCGGGCACCGGTAACACATCCTCAATTGCCTCACCCACGACCTCATCATCATTGCGCAAACCAAACAGCTCGCTAAAGGAGCGGTTGACGCTGAGCACCTTCAGAGACGCATCAACAACCACGAGACCGGCAGGCAGGCTTGCTATGATATCCTCCGCATAACGCTTCAATCCAACGATGTACCGCCGATCTGCCTGGATGTGCGCGTCGATCACCAGCCCCATGTCGAACAACACCAGCTTTTGCAGGGATCGGCAGGCATCGAGGAACTTTTGCGGCTCGTCCTGATAACAATCCCAAAGTTCGGTCAGCAAGCCACTGAGGTACTTGCCGTAGGCGCCAATGTACCACTTGGGCTCAATCCCGATGCGCTGGTGCGCGATACCGACTCGCAGGCGATGGTGGACATAGTCCATGCCATAGTGTCCCGCAGTCAGGCTATCGAAATAGGCGGCCTGGTTGCGCTTCAAGCATTCGCGGCCATGGTTATCCGGCAGGATTGAGCGCGTCTCATTGAAGGCAAGAAGATGGGCATGAAAATCATCCGCAATTCGGCGCGGCAGGTGGTGCAAATGCTCGTGCAGTTCTTTGAGCAGGCAGACATCGTGCTCATCAAATTCAAGAAACGCCTTGCGCCTTGCGATTTCTTCCACGTCTATCCCAAGGGCCTTTGCCAGAGCGGCGACGGTCTCGTCCGACAGCATCATGACCTGCCCTCGCGCGCACCTAGCAGGGCAAGCCGCGTCGAACAGGCGCTATGCTTGCTTGCTTGCTTGCGCAAGCCGGTTTCCATTCGCAAAT
>Ga0256841_1003632_pt1 | contig 11445 bp, 7 predicted proteins | sample 356308metaG_FD_185971 | JGI IMG/M metagenome (GOLD analysis project Ga0256841, IMG submission 185971) | Hydrothermal vent microbial communities from Mid Atlantic Ridge, Atlantic Ocean - 356-308 | ecosystem: Environmental > Aquatic > Marine > Hydrothermal vents | place: Atlantic Ocean: Mid...
ACGTCGGCCAACAACCGCTGGACTTGTTGGCCAATAGCCTGCAATGTCTCAGGATCGTCGCCGCTGACGCGCACGCCCAACGGCGTCTTGATGCCGGTGGAGAGCATGTCGATGCGCGTCTTCACCGGCATCACCCAAGCGTTCGTCAGGCCGGGGAAACGCACCCGCTGGTCGAGTTCGTCGATCAGCTTCTTCACCGTCAGGCCGGGCCGCCATTGGGCGCGCGGTTTCAGTTCGACCAGCGTTTCGATCATCGTCAACGGCGCCGGATCGGTGGCGGTGTCGGCGCGCCCAACCTTACCGAAGACGCGCGCAACCTCGGGCGTCTGGAGGATCAGCGCATCGGTCTGGCGCAACAATTCTCGCGCCTTGCCGATGGAGATACCGGGCAGGGTCGTCGGCATATACATCAGATCGCCCTCGAACAAGCGGGGCATAAATTCGCTGCCGATACCGCTGCCAAGCCCGCCGATCAACGGTACATCACCCAACGTGGCGCGCCAGGCCGCGTTGATGTCGTCCCGCCACTGGTCGACCTGTCGAGGCCAGTTCCCTTCGACCTCTGGCCAAACCATGCCCACCAGTCGCGCCGGCCATTTCAACGGCGCAAGCAGACCGCCAACGCCATACAGCGGCAAGAGCATGCTGACCACCGCCAGCATCACAACGATCAAGGTGACACGCGGCCGGCGCAATACCGCGCGCAAGGCAGGCCGGTAGGCGCGGATCAACAGGCGATTCAACGGATTGTCGCTTTCGCGCGGGATATGGCCACGGATGAACCAACCCATAAGCACCGGCGTCAGGGTCACCGCCAGGCCGGCGGCGGCGGCCATCGCAAAGGTTTTGGTCCAGGCAAGTGGCGCAAACAGCCTGCCCTCCTGCGCTTGCAGGCTGAACACCGGCACGAAGCTCAGAGTGATGATCAGCAGCGAATAGAACAGCGCCGGCCCGACTTCGATACTGGCGTCGGCGATCAAGCGTGAACGGCGCGTCTTGTTCAATCCCGGGCCGGCGCGTTCGAGATGACGGTGCAGGTTCTCGATCATCACGATGGTGGCGTCGACCATTGCACCGATGGCGATCGCGATGCCACCCAACGACATGATATTCGCGGCAATGCCCTGCTGGCGCATGATGATGAAGGCAACCAAAATACCCAACGGCAGGCCGATCACCGCGACCAATGCCGAACGCAGGTGAAACAGGAACAGCGCGCACACCAGGGCAACGACGATGAATTCCTCGATCAGGCGATCGCGCAGGTTATCGACCGCCGCGAGGATCAGACCGGAGCGATCATAGGTGGTAACGATCTCAACGCCTTCCGGCAGGCTGGCACGCAGCTCGTCCAGGCGTTTCCGCACATGGGCGATGGTTTGCAGGGCGTTAGCGCCTTGGCGCATCACGACGATGCCGCCGGGCGCCTCGCCCTTTCCATCCAGATCGGTAGCGACGCGGCGCATCTCCGGGCCAATGCTGACATGCGCGACATCGCGCAGCAGGATCGGCACGCCGCCCTTTGCCAGGCCCAACGGGATGACCTCGATATCCGCCAAGCCTTTCAGATAGCCGCGCGTGCGCAGCATGTACTCGCGCTCGCCCATCTCGATGACCGAACCACCGCTTTCCCGATTCGCGCGGCGTACGGCCTTGGCGACGCGGCTCAGCGGCAGATCGTGAGCACGCAGCTTGTCGGCATCCACGGCGATCTGGTATTCACGCACCATGCCGCCGACCGATGCAACCTCGGCGACGCCAGGCAGACCTTGCAATTCCAACTTCAAAAACCAGTCTTGCAAAGCGCGCAATCCGGCGATGTCATATTTACCGCCGTGATCGACCAGCGCGTAGCTGAAGATCCAGCCAACGCCACTGGCGTCTGGCCCGAGAACCGGTTCGATGCCTTTCGGCAACGCCTGCTTGGCTTGGTCGAGATATTCCAGCACGCGCGAGCGCGCCCAGTAGGGATCGACGCCATCCTCGAAGATCACATAGACATAGGAATCGCCAAAAAAGGAGTAACCACGCACCACGCGCGCGCCGGGTACCGACAACAGCGCGCTGGAGAGCGGATAGGTGAGCTGGTCCTCGACAACCTGGGGTGACTGTCCTGGCCACGAGGTACGCACGATGACTTGTGCGTCACTCAGGTCCGGAATCGCGTCCAGTGGCGTCTGACCCAGCGACACCCAGCCCCAGACCGCCAGCAAGAGAGTGAAAATCAGCACCAGCACACGGTTGCGCAACGACCACAGAATCAGGCGCGCGGGCAAGGAATCAATCATCGTCATGGCTGGCGATGCGCTGCAAGGCGGCTCGCAGGCTGGATTCGGAATCGATCAGGAACTGACCTGAGACGACCACTTTATCGCCTTCGCGCAGACCAGAGACTATCTCGACGCGATCGGCGCCCCATTGCCCGGTGCGCACCTCGACGGGCTTGAAGCGTCCCCCGCCCAATGCACAGATGACGATATCTCGCTCACCGGTTGGCATCACCGCCTCACGTGGGATCAACAGCAGATTCTCGCGCGGCCGATCATGCACATGCACATCGACAAACATATTCGGCAACAGCTCGCCATCGGGATTCGCCAGCGACAGCCGCGCGCTCAGGGTGCGTGCCGTCGGATCGACGCGTGGATAGACGAATTCGATCTCGCCATGCCAGCGCTTGCCCGGCACCGCTGGCACGCTGACTTCTACCTTCAATCCCTTGCGAATCCAGCTGGCCTGTTGCTCGAAGACATCGATCATCACCCACAGGCGACTCAGATCGACGATAGTGAACAGGATGTCCGGCGGTTCGACATAGGTCCCCTCGCGCACGCCCAAGCGAGTGATGACGCCACCCTGCGGCGGCATAATCGGCACGGTGTTCTGCGGCAAACGATGCTTTTCGATGCGCATGATCGCCATCTCGGAGACATGCAGCATGCGCAGATTATCACGCAACAGCCTGACCTTGGCATCCGCCTTCCGCTTCTCCTCCGGATCGAAGGCAGCCAATGCCGCATCCTCCAGCGCCTGGATGAACTCAGTCTGCGCTTGCAGCAGATAGGGTGAATAGAAATCCGCAAGCACATCGTGGCGATCCACCTCCACGCCATCGGTACGGAAATACAGGGTATCGATCCAGCCAGCGGTCCGCGGATGAATCTCGATGATGCGGTCTTCGTCCCAGGTCAAGGTACCCTGGGTGTGGATCTCGCGCGCCAATGCGCCGCGTTCGACCGATGCGACACGCAAATCCATCTGCTGGATGACTTGCCCCGGCAAGCTGACCTCCGGTGCGTCGTCAGCCAAAGCGTGATGCTCATGCGGCTCATCCTCGCCATGCGTTTCGACCAAGTCCATGCCACAGATCGGGCAATGTCCCGGCTTTTCCCGCACGATTTGCGGGTGCATCGGACAGACATAGCGCGCGGCCTTGGCCGATGTGAGCATCGGCAGCGCGTACTCCGCTTCATGTTCAGAATCATGCGTTCCACAAGCGCACAACAACGGTGCCACGAAAAGCATCAGCAAGGCCGCACGAAGCACAACCACGGCACGCATGGACATCGCAAGAAGCCGAAAGCGCCCTACATGCTTCACGCTAACATTCATGATCGATATCACACCTCACTGTCAAAAAGTTGCCCGTGGTTCAGCGACGAAGTATCCAAGGCAGGGCACGGGAAATGCTACGGACATTTCCCGCATTTCGCACCTCCCCGTGGGTTATGCCGAGGCCAAGCCTACAGGGGATCTCGATTTTTTGAGATGCCCTACAGCGATGTATTCACTACGTCCCCGCAAACGGAGCACCGGCAACCAACTGCGTACTTTCACGCAAAAAAAGGGGCCGCTCACGCGGCCCCGGTTATCCGGATATTGAAAAGTCCTTTCATGGACTTTTTCAACGACGGAACCGGAAAATGCGATTTCCCGGTTCCTTCATTTTCAATGACTTACAGTCATCGAAAATGGCGGTACCTCCCTGTACCGCACACAGGCCGTTGAAAAATGCCATTTTTCAACGGCCTGTTGGCCTGTTATTGCAGAGATACGACAGGGCGACGATCAGAACACGCTGATCGGGCAATCGCTACCCGCGTTACCCACGCAAAAAGGCAACATCATCTCGTTGTCTTCGTGCTCCAGGATATGGCAATGCCAGACATACAGTCCAGGGATATCGAACCGCGCCTTGAAACGGGTGATCTCACCCGGATAAGCAATGACGGTATCCTTCCAGCCGAGTTCGGTGGCTTCCGGCGGACGTACCGCGCCGGTGACCATGTCTTCCCGGTCGACAATCTGGTACTGCACCAGATGGACATGGATCGGATGCGCATCCTCGGTCAGGTTGTGCAATTCCCAGATCTCGGTCGCGCCAAGCGCCGGGTTCTGCGTCAATGGATCGGACCACAGCTGCGGCAGGCTGTTACCGAGCGGATCAATGGTACCGAGCAATGCCTTTTTCGGCGCGAATGGTACGCCACCGGCGCTGGTGCAGTCGGCGACGAAGTTCGGGCCAGGCAGGATGTTGCGCAGTTGTTGGATGGAACCATCAGCCAGGGTAATCACGCAAACTTCGGAGGATTCCTCTTCGTTCAGCGACAGTTGCCGTACATTGTCCACCGGTGGCAGCGCGGCGCGTGGCGCGAGCTGCAAGCTGGCGACAGGGGTACTCGGATCGGCACCGCTGGGATCGGAGATCGTCGCGCCGACAATGAACTCCATCACCTGACCCGTGGTGGAGGGGTCGGCAGGTACATCCGGAAAACCGCCGAAGGGGGCATCCGGCGCAGTATTGATCATGCGTACATGCGTACCCGCCGGCAGGCCAGCGAAGTCCACGATGACATCGTTACGCGAAGCCGGCTCAATCAACAGGGCTTCCTGGGGATCGGCGGCGGGGGTCGGCACAGGGATCGTGCCATTACCCGGCAGGATGGTCTTGAAACCCTCCTTGATCTCGACGACATGCGGCAACAGGCCACCATCCGAACCGATCTGGTAGATCGGAACCTCCTGTCCCAGGGTGCCATCCGGATTGACCACCTTCAGCGCCAGGTTCAGAAAACGCGAATTGGTGCCGTTCAGCAAGCGAAAACGGTACTGACGTGGCTCGGTATTCAGGTACGGCCAGGCCACCCCGTTGACGACCATGACGTTGAAGAAAGCCTCGGGATTCCAGATCGGCGACATATCACTGTCCGGAAGGAAATCAACATCGAGTTGATTACGTTTCAGCCCCTCGAAGAATGCCCGATCACGTGGATAGAACAACGACCCATTGCGATTGAACGAGCGATCCTGAATCACGATCGGAATCTCGAAGTAGTTTCCAAACGGATTGTTCCCCTGGGCGTCACCGACCTTGGGCGACGGGCCAGGCAGGTTCAGATCCTTCTCCTGACCATTCACCGGATCGCGCAACAGATAGAAACCCGCCAAGCCGGCGTAGACATTCAAACGGGTCATGCCCAGGGCATGGTCGTGATACCAAAGAGTGGTTTCATTCTGCGTATTGATATAACGATAGTCGGCATAACCCTGATTACCCGGATTCGTACCCGTCTTGTCGTCGAACAAAGTACCAGAAGTCGCATAGCTAAGCGGCAGATTCGTTGCATCTGGCAGCCACCACGCCTCGGGATAACCATCGCTGTGCGGCTCGACATGCGCGCCATGCAGATGCATCACCAACGGTACCGGACCACGGTAGGGATGAGGATCCTGACCCGCGCAATCGGTGCGTGGCGCGCCCATGATGCAATCCTTGGGCGGATTCGCCCAGTGCAGCGTCTGATCCAGGGAGCGCCAGAATAGATGCGGCAAGAAACGACCATCTGGACGGGTCAAATCGTTGACCCAACGGATATTGAGCGGTGTATTGCTCTGTGCTTCGATCGTGAAGCCCGGGAAATTGAAGCTGGAAGACAAACTGGGCGCCACATTCGGCACGCCATCCTCCGCGCGGCCATAACCCCAGACTTCGGTCGGCAAGAACGCCCCGTTCTTGCACCTTGCCGGCGCGGCACACCCCGTGCTCGGCAGTATCTGTTGCTTGAACTGACGCACCGCGATCTCGTAATCGTTTCCCGAAGTGCTGTTCGTGCTCTTCGGCATCTCCGGCGGAATCACCAACGGAGATACATATTTTGGAATGAGGGTTGGATCCAGCGTGCCGCCGGGTAACGGCGCCGCCGTGACGCTGAGTGGAACACCTAGCGCGGAGGTCATGAGTATGGAGCGGATTGCGACGGACAGCCGGAACCCGCCTGATCTTTTCAGGTACATGGAGTTACTCCCCCTTACATTTATCGATTATTCGCGTGATCGAGCAGGTGCCCGATCCGTTTCCCCTGATCCCGAATCCCTCTGCCTTTGCGTCGCACGATTCCATGTCGTCTCGATGGTATCCCGCCGCCGCACAAGCAGCTCGGAACACGTATCGTCACGCCCAACCACACAAACCCTCTGGCGGTGTTGCTCGGCGTCATGAGAATCCCCCCGCGGTTTCCTCGCGCCTTGCCAGGAACGAACTGGCACGCACGCTGAATACGACGTTCAAGCGGTCGCGACCATGCATGAAGATCAAGATCCTTAAATTTAACTTAACTTAAAGCCACATCAATGCAACTTTTTAATTTTTTACCCTCATGACGACAACCGCATTCAGCGCGACCGTGGCGCCAAGCGATATGGCACGACAGCCAGCCAGCCACCCTTGAGCGGCCTCGCTACGCGACCCGGTGAGAAACCCGGGCTAGCAGGATGTTGAAAAACATCCTTCCATGGGCTTTTCAACAACGGAACCAGAAAATGCGATTTCCCGGTTCCTGCATTTTCAATGACTTACCGTCATCGGAAATGGCGGTACATCCCTGTACCGCACACAGGCCATTGAAAAATGCCATTTTTCAACGGCCTGCCAGGAGGTTGCGCCAACCCGCGAGAGCATTGAATTTTAGTGTGCCGCTGCTCTGGCCCTCTGCCGCCGCAACAGACCGACGCCTGCCAACAGCAACATCCAGCTGGCCGGAGCCGGAGCCGGATTCACCTGAACATTGTCGATCATCAGGGCAGTATCACCGATATCGTCGCTAGCATCGGCAACGAAGAACTCAAAGACATGTGCACCAGCCGGCACGAACAGATTCACCGGCTGCCAACCAAGACGACCATCGACATACTGCTCATCGTTCGGCCCGATATATTCGACATTATTGAAGCCAGTCTGGGCCGCATAACTGCCGTTGTCACCACCAACCGCACCGCCAACGACCTGGATGCCATCGAGCAGAATGCCATAGGGGTCGAAATTACCACCGGTAATCTCTTCCGTCATCACATCGTAGTCGAACGATAGAATCACCGGCGCGGCGACACTGAAAGCCATCTGGACCAGCGATACATCCAACTCTGGTATGCCATCACCCGTCACATCGACATAACTTGCCGGACCGACACCTCCCGGCCCCGTGGTGATATAGCCGAATTGCGAACCTTCCGTGGGCGCCACGGGTGGAATAAAGGTTGCACCGGTCTCCACCGCCAATGATCCGTATACAACCGTAATGGTTACAGGAATGCCGCCCGGGCTACAGGGCATGGCCGCAGTCCCTTCAAAGTCACACAAAAAAGCCCCATTGGCCTGGCTAAACCAACAACTCAACCCAACCAATGCCATAAGATATTTATTGTTCATCTACTCCCCCCAGAAAAGAACTATGGATATTTCCCTACCAACCCCAACCACCTCGAAAAATAGCCGGATAACCTGAACATCAAACCAAGCAATTTCAGTACCAAATTTATTTTTATCTATTATTTCAATAGGTTATTTTAATCCACAGATCGGTCATCATAACCAAATGCCAAGCCACGCCTGAAGCCCATCTCTCCACCCCAGCACTGAATCCATCCATGCCAGCCCGCCAACAGACACCGCCAAAACATCAAGAAAGTTAACAACCTATTGTCTACAAACGATTTAATCAATATAAAGAGCACGGCCAACAGCATGTCCAGATCGTATTCGAGCCAGCATCCCCCCACGAAATGACTCCAGGAAAAATGTAAAAGTTTCTGACAATTTGCACTCTATCATCCCAAGCAAGGCAGCCCAGTTCCATTCAAAACCCAGACTCACAACCCCGAAATGACCACACCCATGAATCTTGTGGAACTTCTTGGAACAACTGTGGCGTTTCTACTCATCTTTCCCCGCCCCAAAGGGAGCACCCCTCCCAAGGGTATCCGCGCAATGCTCCATTGCCACTCCTATGGATAACACTCAAGCAACAACGAGGCCAACACATGATTACCAATATATTTCAATTGGTTACACTATACGAAAAACAGACTCCGCAGACTCCCGGAGACATGAAGCGGCAATGTGTAAAATTCGCTTCTTGATGCGAATCAAACCACCGATTCAATGCAACCGGCATCAAGTTACTGATTTAATTACTATCGTAGGCAAGCGCTTAAGGTTCGTTTAATCGATGCTTAAGAAAATGGGACAGCAACGCCTCTAGAGCAAACAAACACCCACACCCCTGTGTAAAATTTACTGACACACTCTTACAAACCAACGCTACCTTTGATGGGAAGGCTGCCTGCGGTTCGGCCACGGGATGTCCGAGGCCAAGCTTACACAGACGATTCAGGACGCTCCCGCGAACAAATCAGGCAACCGACCAAGCGCCTTTCACACCAATCTTGCCACATACCGGTTGATGAGGCAGGGAGCAGTCCCATCACGGGCAGCAACAGGCTGTATGACATACAGGGCAATCGCGGACAATAAAAAGCCGGCGTCTGGGGGGGACACCGGCGAAGAAGTGATACCCGACTTGGGGAACTCGGGTATCCGGGCCGTCTTTGGAGGGGAAACATCCGGCCCAAACGCTACGTAACGCTTGGCAATATGACCCAGGCCCGAGCAGGAAAGTTTCGCAAAAAGTGGAAAATTTGATATTTATTTTATAAGCAATTGATTAAACTTATGTTTTCATAGAGAAAAATCAAAGCAATCCTCAGTTTCCGGGTATCTCCTTGATATAGATATCCCGCTTGGCAAAGGGTATTTCGATGCCTTCGCGATTGAGGGCCTTGTAGGTCTGCTCCAGCAGGCTGTCGATCGCGCGTCCACGCAAGCGTGGATCATTGACCCAGCAGAGCAGCTCGAAATCCAGGCTGGAGGCGCCGAGCGCACGGAAACGCACCCGGGGAGCCGGGGTCGCGACCACATCGTTGTTGCCCTTTGCAACACCGAGCAACACACGGCGGATCTGATCGATATCGGAACCATAGGCGGCGCCGACTGGCACGCGGATGCGGTACTTGGTATAGGGACCGCCAGATTCATTGATGATCTTCGAATTCCCCATCACCGAATTCGGGATCGTCAGTTCCACGTCGTCGCGCGTCAGGATGCGCGTGCTGCGCACGCCGATATGCGTTACCTCGCCCCTTTCGCTGGAATCCAGCACGATATAGTCACCAATCTTGTATGGCGCGTCGGTCAGAATAAAGATGCCCGAGATGAAGTTCGCCAATGTATCCTTGGCGGCGAAACCCACCGCGATGCCGACCACGCCTGCCGACGCCAGCCAGGCGGTCATATCGATACCCCAGACATTGAACAGCAGATAGACCGCGATGACGATCACCAGCGCGCTGGCCAGATTGACGAACAAGGGCATGGTATGCAGACTGATCAGGCCAGCGCGATCCGGACGCTCCGCCAGCGAACGCACCACCAGCCGGAAGAAACGACTAAAGAACACCGCCCAGATCAGGATACTGATGCTTTTCAGCGCCAATCGAGCGATATCGTTCCATGCCTCCGGCAGTTCGATGAGGTTCAACGCGATCAGCAGGCCGATCAGCAACAGAGTATAGAACAGCGGCGGCCGTAGTAACCGAATCAGCTGATCGTCGAAATCGAAGTCGGTCTTCTTTGCCAAGCGGTGTAGGATGGTGCTCAATAGCCAAGTGACCAGCAGCGCAACAAGCAGACCCACCAGCACCACAACAACGGCCTGCAACACCGGATGGTCGCCAAGCCGGTCGAGTATCGGCTGGATGACCCAACGGAGATGCTCGGCCTGCGCTTCCACCGCGTCGGCGGCGACCGGCGGCGGGTTCATTGCGCCTGAAGATGTCGAATACGCACCGCGGCCGGCGGATGGCTATGATAGAAAGCCGAATACAATGGATCGGGCGTCAGGGTGCTGGCGTTATCGCGATACATCTTCACCAACCCGCTGATCAACGCATGCGCGTCCGCCTGCCTGGCGGCGAATTCATCGGCCTGAAACTCGTGTCGCCGCGACAGCATTGCCATCAGCGGCTGAAGAAAGAAAGTAAACACCGGCGACACCAGCATGAACAACGACAACGCCTGAGCCGAACCGATACGTTCCACGCCCAGCCCCTGATAGAACCACGCCTGGGTCGACAGCCAGCCGAGCAGCGCCAAGCCAGCCAACGACATCACCGCCGAGAACAGCAGATTGGCACGCACATGATGACGCTTGAAATGCCCCAACTCATGCGCCAAAACCGCCTCGACCTCCTCCGGCGCCAATCCCTTCAATAGCGTGTCATAGAAAACGATGCGCTTGTTGCGCCCAAAGCCGGTGAAATAGGCATTGCCGTGCGCCGAGCGCTTCGAGCCATCCATCACGAACATGCCGTTGCTGTGAAAGCCGCAACGTTCCAGCAAGCTTTCCAGGCGCGCCTTCAACGCTTTATCCTCCAGCGGCGTGAACTTGTTGAACAGCGGCGCGATCAATACCGGGAAGGCCCACAGCATCAGCAGCATAAAACCCATCCATACCAGCCAAGCCCACAGCCACCAGTAATCGCCGGCGCGCATCATCAGCCAGAGTATCACCGCGACCAATGGCAAGCCGAGCACCAAGCCAAGCGCCAGTTGCATCGCAAGATCACGTACATACTGCGCCAGCGTCATGCGATTGAAGCCGAAACGGTTCTCGATGACAAAGGTCTGGTACAGCGAGAATGGCAATTCCAGCAGGCCGCCGACCAATACCACCGCGAACACCAACGCGACACCGTGCCACAACGGCGTCAAGCCGAGACTCAGCAGCGTATTGTCCAGCCAGTTCAGGCCACCACCCAGCGTCCACGCCAGCAGGATCAACGGCGTCAGTAACAATTCCAGCTTCCGCGCGCCGACGCGCGCCAAGGTGTAATCCGCCGCCTTCTGATGCGCTTCCAGCGTAATCCGGTCGGCAAAGGCTTCCGGCACCTGTCCGCGATGGGCAGCGACGCTGCGAATCTGGCGCCGCAACAGCCACCATTGCACCATCACGCCAACGACGAGAAACCCTACAAAGATCCAACTGAATGCATTCATGTCAGAACCCTATGCCGATACCGCCGAAGGCGCCGCCAGAACCGACACCGAGATGA
>Ga0256841_1003633_pt1 | contig 11444 bp, 12 predicted proteins | sample 356308metaG_FD_185971 | JGI IMG/M metagenome (GOLD analysis project Ga0256841, IMG submission 185971) | Hydrothermal vent microbial communities from Mid Atlantic Ridge, Atlantic Ocean - 356-308 | ecosystem: Environmental > Aquatic > Marine > Hydrothermal vents | place: Atlantic Ocean: Mid...
TGTCCCTGACGGGCAATTCAGGTCTGAATCGACCTCGGCTCTTGAAATCTGCGCGGTTATTCAACCATTATCCATTCCCCTGAAAGCGGGAACCGCCAGCTAAAATTACCGGCCCATGTCTTCAATATGCAAAACGATAACGTCAGTAACAGCCGGTGAACAAGTCAGATATTCCTTACCTGCAACGCGTAAAAGCCTGTGCTGTCACAACCGTTCGAGCGCCTTGCCCAGCCGTGGCAGCCTCGCTTTTTTCATCAGCGGGCGCATGCCCAGCGTCTGCCCGGACAGGCGCTCTGCCGTGGCATGTACCGCGCGGGCCACCGCACACACCGCATCTTTGTCAGTCGCCAGATACTCACAAAGCAACCCGTCCGGATCGCGGCGCAGAATATGGTGGGATGCCAGTATATTCGTTGGAAAATCACGCAGATTCATTGTCAAAAGCGTCTGCGCCCCCCCGGCAATTGCCGCCGCCAGGACATGCCGGTCATTCACGTCAGGCAGGTGCAACCCCTGCTCCAGTACCGCGTCGTAATCCACATCCGAATCCGGCCATTTTGCCCGCAGCAAGGCAATTTCGGCGCGCGCGGTTTCCGCATGCTCCGCCCCCAGCCTGGCCGCGGCATGGGCCCATTCTCCGATTATCCGGGGCGACCAAAGGGGGGTAAACAGGCCCTGTTCTGCCACCCCCAGAACCATTTCACGCATGACCGTCGGGTAAAGTACACAGGCGTCGATCAACACTTTCACGGCGTCAGCCTGAAAAACAGCGCTTTCAGGTATCCTGTTTCGGCCAGTTGCGGCAGTTGTGGATGGTCCGGCCCGGCAAAACCGGTATGGATCAGTTGTGACCGGCGTCCGGCCCGGCCGATACCGCGGGCGCTGCTGTTGCGAAAGCGCGTCAGATCTGCCGCGTGCGAACAGGAACACAGGCCCAGATAGCCACCCGGCGCCACCAGTGGCGCGGCCAGACGGGCCACGCGTTCATAAGCGCGCAAGCCAGCCTCCAGCGCTTTTCTGTTCGGGGCAAAGGCCGGCGGATCGCAGATGACCAGATCAAATTTTTCCCCCTCTTTTGCCAATGCGGTCAACACATCAAAGGCATCGCCCTTTCGGGTCGCAAACCGGTCGGCAAAATCCGAGGCCACGGCCCCGGCCTGCGCCAGATCCAGGGCCGGTTCCGATGCGTCCACCGCCAGCGCCGATTGCGCCCCGCCGGCAAGGGCCGCCAGGGAAAAGCCGCCAACATGGGAAAAGACATCAAGCACCCGCGCGCCACGCGCCAGCCGCGCCGCAAAGGCATGATTGGGCCGCTGATCATAAAACAGGCCGGTTTTCTGCCCTCCCAGAACATCGGCCATATAGGTTGCCCCATTCATCTGCACCGGCACCGGGCCTTCAACCTGGCCACACAAAACCTGACTATGGTCATCCAGACCTTCCAGCCTGCGCGTGCGTCCAGCGGCATTCTTGATGACAGTGCCAACCCCGGCAACCGATTGCAGGGCCTGCACCAGTTCGCCCAATCGGGCTTCCGCCCAGGCCGCGTTTGGCTGCAATACCGCCACATCCGCAAACCGGTCGATCACAACACCGGGCAGGCCGTCGGATTCTGCATGAACCAACCGGTAGAACGGCTCTTTGTACAGACGTTGCCGCAAGTCCTGGGCCCGCGCCAAACGCTGCGAAAACCAGTTTGCGTCGATCTCGGCCTCTGGGTCACGGTCCAGCATCCGGCAGGCGATGCGCGACTCCATATTGACCGCAACCGTGCCCAGCGGGCGCCGCTCTGCGTCTTCGAGTCGGGCGATTGTGCCGGGTTTCAGGGCGCGTGTGCGCCGGTCCGCGACCACCTCGTTCTGAAACGCCCAGGGAAAGCCGTGCCGCAGGGCGCGCACTTCAGCCTTGGGTTTCAGGCGGACAACGGGGCGATGGCTTGCGCCCAGGGCGCTGGTTTCAGAATGGGTCATGGCCGCGTGGTACTGGAAAGCTTGCGGCTTGGAAACCGGGTTTCAGGAATTATCAGCCGGGCGGGCAAGTTCGCGGGCGATGACATCGGCCAGATGCCGGATGATCCGCACTTTCTGGGTTTGCCCGTCCCGATCCGCCTGCAAGGCCTTGCGCCCGCCAAAGGCCCGCAAGTCCGCCTTGACGACCCTGGGGCCAAGCACGACCTGACCGCTATTGCTGTCACGCAAAGTCAGGACAAATGTAATCGAATGCACGCCCCCGACGGTAAACCGTGCATGCCCTGTCAGACTGTGGAACCGACGCACCACGATATCGGCCTCAACGGCTTCAGGACCATGCAGCCTGGGCATGGCCTTTGCCACCGCTTCTTCGAAAATTGCCTTCACCTGGGCCCGGCGATCCCCATAAGGGTCTCCGCGCCAAACGATATCGGCCACCGGATACAATGTGTTTGCCTCGGAAACCTTCAGATAGGACGGAACCACAATTTTCGTTGATGTCACCGTATAATCCGAGGCCAGGGCCTGAGGCTGTGCGCCCGCGGCAGGGTTGCTGCCTGACAAGGCCGCCGCATCCCTGCCCTGGGGGGCCGTGTTTTCCACCGGGCCCTGAAGCAGCGCACAGCCTGACAATGCCGACAGCAGCAACACTGGCAAGACCGCCCGGAAATTTTTCACTGTTCCACCCTCCGGATTCTTCCCGTCAGGCAATTGCCGCAGCCCTCGGGTCTTTTTCTTTTGCCCATACAATATAGACGAATGGGAAAAAATGCTGCATTTTTCCCGCCTTCGCTCCGATCCCTCCAAGAAATGCTGCCTATTTTACAACAAATCCCGCCGGATTCCGGTTTGGCTCACCACCTCAGGCAGGATACGTTGTTCGCTGCTATTCTTCTGGTGTTGTTAGCGCTAACATTGTCTGCTATGCGGGGCCAGAAACCATGGATTCATCCAGTCAGGCGACCCAATGCCCACACACGCAAAGCTCATCGCAGTCACAGACCGCATCCGCAAACGAAGCGCCAAAACCCGGGCGCAATACCTTGAGCGCATGGCCATTGCCGGCGGCAACGGCCCGAAACGCGCGCATCTCAGTTGCTCGAATCAGGCACATGCCTATGCGGCGATGGGGCCCGAGAAACCTGCCCTGACCGGGAATACCGCCCCGAATCTTGGCATCATCACCGCCTATAACGATATGTTGTCGGCGCATAAACCGTTTGAAAATTATCCCGAAATCATACGCGCGGCGGCCCACAAGGCCGGCGGCACTGCCCAGGTTGCCGGCGGTGTTCCGGCCATGTGTGATGGGGTGACACAGGGGCAGGCCGGTATGGAGCTATCCTTGTTTTCGCGCGATGTCATCGCACTTTCGGCCGCAATCGGGCTGTCGCATGATTGTTTTGACGCGGTCGTGTACCTGGGCGTTTGCGACAAGATCGTGCCGGGGCTGGTCATCGCCGCCGCCACATATGGCCATCTGCCGGGCGTATTTCTTCCGGCGGGGCCGATGACATCCGGCCTGCCCAATGATGAAAAGGCCCGCATCCGGCAAAAATTTGCCACCGGAGAAGTCGGGCGAGAGGTGTTGATGCAGGCCGAAATGCAGAGCTACCACGGCCCCGGAACCTGTACCTTCTACGGCACCGCGAATTCCAACCAGATGCTGATGGAGTTCATGGGGCTGCACCTGCCCGGCGCATCCTTCGTTCCGCCAGAAACCGACCTGCGGGCGGCGCTGACGGCCCAGGGCGCCATCCGGGCGATAGAGCTGAGCGCAATGCGCGGCAACTACCTGCCCGTCTGTGACATTCTGGATGAAAAGGCATTTGTAAATGGCATGGTCGGGCTGATGGCCACCGGCGGATCGACAAACCTGCTGTTACATCTGCCGGCCATGGCCCGGGCTGCCGGGATCATTCTTGACATTCAGGACTTTGCGGAACTATCTGAAATCACACCACTTTTGGCCAGAGTATACCCCAATGGCCTTGCGGATGTGAACCATTTCCACGCCGCCGGCGGGCTGGGCTACATGATCGGTGAGTTGCTGGACGCCGGCCTGTTGCATGAAGAGGTAAAAACCGTCGCCGGGACGGGGCTTTCGGGCTATGTGTCAGACCCATTTCTGCAAGACGGCGCCCTGCAGTTCCGGCAAAGCCAGCGCCGCAGCCTGAACGACAAAATCCTCCGGCCGGTGGCTAACCCCTTTCAGCCCGAGGGCGGTCTGAAAGAGCTTTGCGGCAACCTGGGCCGCGCCGTGATCAAGGTCTCGGCAATTTCTCCGGACCGCCACATCATCGAGGCCCCTGCCCGCGTTTTTGATAGCCAGGACGCGGTAAAGGCAGCCTTTCGCGCCGGAGAGTTCAGCACCGACACCATTGTCGTCGTGCGGTTTCAGGGGCCGCGGGCCAACGGTATGCCGGAATTGCATGCCCTCACCCCGGTTCTGGCGGTGTTGCAGGACCGCGGGCTGAAGGTGGCGCTGGTGACCGACGGGCGCATGTCCGGCGCCTCGGGCAAGGTCCCGGCGGCCATCCACCTTTCCCCCGAAGCGGCCGAGGGCGGGCCGCTGGCGTGCCTCAGGGACGGGGATACAATTCGTCTGGATGCCGTGGCGGGCACGCTGGACATTCTGAATACCGACCTTTCGGATCGCACCCCCGAACAACCGGACCTGCAGGAAAACCGCCAGGGGCACGGTCGAGAGCTATTTGAAATCTTTCGCAAAAATGCCGGACCTGCTACGCTTGGCGCCGATTCAATCCTGCCAGGAGGCCACCAATGACACCGCAATCCGCATCCGATGCCTGCGCGGAAATCTGTGCCCTGGCGCCGGTCATGCCGGTGCTGGTGGTCAATGACGTCGATGATGCGCGCCCCCTGGCGCAGGCCCTGATTGCCGGCGGTTTGCCGGCCCTGGAGGTGACATTGCGCACCCCTGCGGCACTCGATGTCATAGATGCCATGTCCTCTGTCGCCGGCGGGGTTGTCGGTGCCGGAACGCTTCTTACCGTTGCCGATGTCTGGGATGCCAAACAGGCCGGCGCCCGGTTTGGCGTATCCCCCGGAGCGACCGAGCAGTTGTTGCAGGCCGCGCAAGAGGCCGACCTGCCCCTGCTTCCCGGCGCGGCCACGGCGACCGAGGTCATGCGGCTGCTGGAGCGTGGCTACTGGATGCAAAAGTTTTTTCCCGCCGAGGCCATTGGTGGCGCCGCAGCCCTGAAGGCCATCGGCGCGCCATTGCCCCAGGTCGGGTTTTGCCCGACCGGTGGCATTTCCCCCGCCAATGCGGCAGACTATCTGGCCTTGGCCAACGTGCATTGCATCGGTGGCAGCTGGGTGGCCAATGCCGGGCTGATTGCTGCGAAAAACTGGGGCGAGATTGAAAAATTATCACGAAATGCCAGAAAGTTACGCACCTAACTTCAGGTAGGTTCTCCGGCTATATTCTTTAACCGTTCCCGCCGTCCGCCCCGTCGTCCCTTATGTTCGGCCGTCTCAAGACCATCCTGCAGAACGCGGGTCATCGGATGGTCTGGCGCGGTTTTTGCATGCCTTTCCAACAGCAACGTGATCGCCTCTCTGAGGTCCTGCCCCATGGGGGCCGTCAGGGCCCAGTCCAGAAAAATCGAGCGGCATTCAGCAGCCGAGATACCGGCCATCCGGTAACTCTCGGCAATCAGCCCTTTCGGATCAAACTCATCCATTCGTTTTTCCACCCTCTAGCGTCGCGACCTTTGGAACATGGGCCATCAGCCGGTCTATGATCGTTGCAGCCGCATTCGCCGCAGCATACAGATTCGCCTCAAGCTTTTCCAAAGAATCCGCGCAACAGTTCGCCAACAGGAAAGACCGGCCGCCCTCTCCGATCGCGTCCAGATCAAGCGCCTGATCCGACAACAGCTTTGTTGCCGATTGCAGACACCAGAACAGGGCATGGCTGTCAATCAGGCTCTGCCTCTGGTCGCAGGTCAACCAGCCTATCTGGCATCCCGCCCGCAACTGGCCGGCAACATCGCGCGCCGCTGCCCCGGCCATCAGGGCGGCCGTCTGGGCGCACAGTTCAATATCCTGCAGATACCCGGCCCCGTTTTTCGCGTCCCAGGCGGTCATATCCGGTTTGGCGGCCCGCAACCGTTCCCGCATATCGCGCACATCCTTCAGAATGCCCGGATAGTTGGCACAAACCAGCCCCTTTTCACGCAGAAGACTGCTGCGGAACCGTTCCGCCTGTGCCCCCAGTTGCATATCACCAGCCACCGGGCGGGCCCGCGTCAGCGCCAGATGTTCCCAGGTCCAGGCCTCGTTTTTCTGATAGTCGATGAAACTGGCCCAGGACGTGGCCACAGGGCCCTGCCGGCCGGACGGGCGCAAACGCATGTCCACCTCATAGAGCCGCCCTTCGGACATGGGCGCGCTGACCGCCGTGACAAAAGCCTGGGTAAGGCGCGCGTAATAGGCCCGCGCGGCCAGAGACCGCCTGCCGTCGGAAACCGCATCCGCCCTTGCATCATAGATCACGATCAGATCGAGATCGGATCGGGCATTCAGCCGCCCGGCCCCAAGCGAGCCCATGCCCAGCACAACCGCGCTGCCACCGGGCAAGATACCATGCTTGCGGCTGAATTCCGCCCCCACAACCGGCCAGAGCGCCGACAGGGCCGCACTGGCCAGTTCCGCATATTGCCGGCCCGCCTCGGGCGCATCAATCAAGCCGCGCAAGTGGTGGACTCCGATGCGAAAATGCCATTCCTTGGCCCAACGGCGGGCGGCATCAAGCTGGCTCTCATAATCCGGCATTGCCGTCAGCACCGCGCCGAGCGCCCGCTCCAGCGCGCCACACCCCGGCCATTCGGCGAAAAAATCGCCGGCCAGCACCGCATCCAGCACATGCGCGTTGCGCGCCAGGTGGTTTGCCAGCGCCGGGGCTGTTGTCACGATATCAAGAATAAGATCAATCAGTTGCGGGTTGGCCTGAAACAGAGAGAAAAGCTGCACACCCGCCGGCAACCCGGCCAGAAACCTGTCAAACTGCGCCAGGGCTTCCTCCGGGCGGGCCGCCTTTTGCAGCCGCCGCAGGATATCCGGCTTCAGCCTGTTGAATATCTCGACAGCCCGGGCCGAGCGCAATGCCGGATAACTTGGCCAGTGGCTGATCACCGCCCGTGACGCATCAGGCAGTTTGGGGGGCTCGTTGGCGACTGTCGGCGCAAAGAAGCCCTCGGTCAGTTCATGCACCTCCTGCAGTCTGTCCAGCAATGCCGAGCGCATCTTTTCGGTGTCCGACTGCCCCAGAAACCGCGCCAGACGCTCAAAGCCTTCCGGGTTATTTGGCAGGGTGTGGGTCTGGGCATCATTGATCATCTGCAACCGGTGTTCGACCTCGCGCAAATGGCAATAGTGATCGGACAGGCGATCGGACAGATCCTCTGTCACCCAGTCCTTGCTGGCCAGTTTCGGCAAGGCATCCAATGTCCGCCGCTCGCGCAGGCTCTTGTCACGCCCGCCGGCTATCAACTGGCGGGTCTGCGTAAAGAACTCGATTTCGCGAATGCCGCCGCGGCCCAGTTTCACATTGTGGCCATTCAGCGTGATCGGCCCGTGCAGCCCCTTGTGATCGCGGATGCGCAACCGCATGTCATGCGCGTCCTCGATGGCGGCGAAGTCCAGATGCTTGCGCCAGACAAAGGGCCGCAGCCGCTCCAGAAACGCCTGGCCGGCGGCGATGTCACCACCACAGGGGCGCGCCTTGATATAGGCGGCCCGTTCCCAGGTGCGCCCCAGACTTTCGTAATAGCGTTCCGCCGCATCCATCGACAGGCAGACCGGTGTGACCGACGGATCCGGTCGCAGGCGCAAATCCGTGCGGAACACGTATCCTTCGCTGGTCGGGTCCGACAACAGCCGCATCAGGCGCCGCGTTACCCGGATGAACACCGCCCGGGCATCGTGATAATCCTCCGGTGAAAACCGGCTTTCATCAAACAGGCAGATCAGGTCGATATCCGAAGAATAGTTCAGCTCTCCCGCCCCCATCTTGCCCATGGCCAGCACCACCATGCCAGTGGTGACCGGGTCATCCTCAGGCCCGAAACCCGGCAGTTTGCCGCGCGCCATTTCCGCCTGTAACAACCGGCGCAGCCCCACATCCACCACTGCATCGGCAAACCGGGTCAGTGCACAGGTCACCTGCATCAGATCCCAGACACCGCCGCAATCCGCCAGCGCCGTCAGCAGGGCAATACGGCGCTTGTCCCGCCGCAGGGCCGGCGCCAGCAGATCCGGCGCATGCTCTGCCGTTCCCCTGACAATGCTGTCAAAAGCGTGCTCCGGTGATTCCAGTGCGTCTGGCAACCACAGTTTTTCCTGTTGGATCAGGCCCGACAGATAAGGGCTGCATCCGGCGATCCCGCGCAAAAGCGCGCGCACAGGACCGGAGCCAACTTCAAGCCCTGACAGCGCATCTTCTCCGCGCTCCGGGTCAAATGGTATCGGACTTCGTGTCATCCGTTTGTCAAATCTCATTCTGACAGGATGGAGGTCTCTTTCCCGCCGGTCAACCAGACAGTTCCGCCGCCGTATCCTGACTGAAAATATTTCGCCACCCCTGCCCGGTTTCCCGCCAGACTGACGAAACATACATCACCTCTGGCACCTCACGGCCAATGCGCCGGAACCGGGCCCGGTAAGCCAGCAACACCACCCCTTCGGCCAAAAGCAGCAAACGCGCGTCACTCAGCGCGTATTCGGCAACGGTTGGCCCCGCATCCAGTTGCCCGACATGCCCCGCCTTGTCCGAGAACCCCGCCGCATAGACCCCCAGAAACCCGTCCTCCAACATACGCCTGTCCGCGTCCCTGTCTCCCGTGACCAGCGCCTGCCACACGGTTTTCTCCAGCGTCAGAAACCTATCCAATTCATATTGCGGCATCAAATTTCCCCTCTTGCGCCTGGTCTTTGTTGCACCAATACTCGCCCCCGCAAACAGGAGAGATGAAAAATGAGCAAAAGCCTGAAACGTGTGATCCGTGCGCTGGACGCGGCGGGAATAGAAACCACCCCCGTTGAAATGACCGATGGCGCCCGCACGGCACAGGATGCCGCCGATGCGGTCGGCTGTGCACTGGACCAGATCGCCAAATCCATCATCTTTCGCGGCGAAGCCACGCAGGAAGCGGTGTTGTTCATCACCGCCGGCGGCAATCAGGTCTGTGCTGAGGCGGCCAGTTCCGTTGCTGGCGAGCCTTTGGGCAAGGCGGACGCCGGCCTGATCCGCAGCCAGACCGGCTTTGCCATCGGCGGCGTATCCCCCATCGGGCATCTGTCACCGATCCGCGCCTATTTCGACCCGAAACTGCTGGAATTTGGCACCGTCTGGGCTGCCGCCGGCACACCGCGCCATGTTTTCCCGATCAATCCGGCTGATTTGCAACGAATTTCAGACGCACAAGTCATTGATTTTACGTCCTGATCAAAAATAATGTAAAAATCTTTAACATCAGACCTTGCTTTTTACGCCCGGCACCCCGACATTGGAAATGTGAACACCATTTACATTAACCGAAACGGAGAGAGACATGAGCACGATTGCAACCTGGCCATCCCAAGCTGAATCCTGGCTGGATGAACGGGGAAAGCCTGCCTGGATCATTGCCATGGTCCTTGGTTTCATATTCTTCTGGCCGGTTGGCCTGGCCCTTCTTGCCTATATGATCTGGAGCAAACGCATGTTTAACGGAAACTGCCGCCATCGTCATGAACGCCGGATGCAACGCCATATGCATCGTCATGGTATGCGCCCGTCCGGCAACAGCGCCTTTGACGCCTACCGCGCGGAAACACTGCGCCGCCTGGAAGACGAACAGGAACAGTTTGAAACCTTCCTGGCCCGGCTGCGCGAGGCCAAGGACAAGGCCGAATTTGACGAGTTCATCGAAGAGCGCGCCAAATCTGCAAAAGAGGATGACGAAAAGCTTGACGCCTGAACTCTGTTGCAAAGCCCCACTCGCACACCAATATGGCAGACGGCCCGACCCGCGGGCCGTCTGCCGGTTTTTCAATTTCAGGCGCATTGATGACTGACATCTATCAAAACCTGCCGGACCCGCAGTACCAGCCCGAATTCTATGCGGATATACCGGTAAAACGGCTGTTGGCCTGGGTGATCGACAGCATCCTGATCGGGGTGCTCAGCCTGATTGTGGTGCTTTTTACCGGGTTTATCGCGGCATTTTTCCTGCCGCTGACCATCCTGGTGATCAGCATGGCCTACCGCGTTGTCAGTCTGGCAAACCGCTCGGCCACACCGGGCATGCGGGTTCTGGCGATAGAACTGCGCAAGAACGACGGCAGCACATTCGACCTGACAACCGCCACCCTGCATACGGGCCTCTATCTGTTTTTCACCTCGATCTTCATCGGTCAGGTCGTCTCCATCGTGCTGATGCTGACGGATGCCCGCGCGCGCGGGCTGCCCGACATCATCCTGGGCACGGTTGCCCTGAACCGGGCCGCCCGTGCATGACCCCGTGCATGACACAGCCTTAACCAGTTTTCAAAGCGGGGCTTGGCGGATGCGTTCTGGGTTGCTAACGTGAATTTGACTCAACTCTTTGACAAATCGTCTGAAACAAATGCACCATAGCCTGCCCATCACACCACAGTTCTATGTAACAGCGCCGCAGCCCTGTCCGTACCTTGAAGGCAGAATGGAGCGCAAACTGTTTACCGCCCTGCACGGATCGGCGGCAATCACCCTGAATGACAGCCTGTCCAAACAGGGGTTTCGCCGCTCGCAGAACGTGTTGTACCGCCCCTCTTGTGCCGAATGTTCCGCCTGCCTTTCCGCCCGCATACGCGTGGCAGATTTCAAACCCGGCAAAAGCCAGCGGCGTGCCCTCAGACGCAACCGCCACCTGCAACGCGAGGCAATGTCGCCCTGGGCAACCGACCATCAGTACGAACTGTTCCGTGAATACCTGAACAGTCGCCATGCGGATGGCGGCATGGCCGATATGGATGTTTTCGAGTTTTCCGCCATGGTCGAAGAAACCCCGGTCAAGACCCGTGTCATCGAATATACCGACCCGACCGAAACAGAAAACCCGAACAGGCTGGTGGCCGTTTGCCTCACTGACGTGCTGGATGACGGCCTGTCGATGGTCTATTCCTTTTACCGGCCGGATCAGGCCCGGATGAGCCTGGGAACCTATATCATTCTCGACCACATAGAAATCGCCCGCGCCGCCGGCCTGCCCTATGTCTATCTCGGCTATTGGGTGCCGGGCAGCTCGAAAATGGGCTACAAGGCCCGCTTCAACCCGGTCGAGATTTATCGCAATGGTGCCTGGGAAGAATTGACCGATCCGGAAAATTTCAGCGCCGATACCCACCCGCTCTCTGTCGATCCCATCTCGGAACAGGTGGCCCAGATCGCCCTGCCGGAAATAAAAGCCGGCAACAGATAGCAAC
>Ga0256841_1003634_pt1 | contig 11442 bp, 13 predicted proteins | sample 356308metaG_FD_185971 | JGI IMG/M metagenome (GOLD analysis project Ga0256841, IMG submission 185971) | Hydrothermal vent microbial communities from Mid Atlantic Ridge, Atlantic Ocean - 356-308 | ecosystem: Environmental > Aquatic > Marine > Hydrothermal vents | place: Atlantic Ocean: Mid...
AGATCACGCAGCGCCAGAGTGCCCAGACGTTTCGACAGAGCCTCGCCCTGCGGTCCGGTCAGCAACGAGTGATGCGCAAAGGACGGCACCGTGCCGCCCAGCGCCCGAATGATCTGGATTTGCGTGGCGGTGTTGGTCACATGGTCCGAGCCGCGCACCACATGGGTGATACCAAAATCAATGTCATCACAAACCGAGGCCAGCGTATACAGGAACTGCCCGTCGCCACGGATCAGCACGGGATCCGATACGCTGGCGGCATCAATCGACAGATCGCCCAGAATCCCGTCGGTCCACTCGATCCGCTCCTGATCCAGCTTGAAACGCCAGTGGCCCGCACCACGTTCTTCGCGCAGGCGGTCTTTTTCCTCGTCCGAAAGCTCAAGCGCGGAACGGTCGTAAACCGGCGGCTGCCCCATGTTCAGCTGTTTCTTGCGCTTCAGGTCCAGTTCCATCGGCGTTTCGAAACATTCATACAGCCGCCCGCTGGCGCGCAATTCATCCGCCGCCTGATTATAGCGATCCAGCCGCGTTGACTGCTTTTCCAGTCGGTCCCATGTCAGGCCCAGCCATTGCAGATCTTCCATGATTCCGTCCGCATATTCCTGTTTGGAACGCTCGGGGTCGGTATCATCCAGCCGCAGGATAAATTGCCCGCCAGCCTTGCGGGCAATCAGGTAATTCATCAGCGCGGTGCGCAGGTTGCCAACGTGGATATAGCCGGTCGGGGACGGGGCGAAACGGGTGGTTGTCATGGATCAGGTCCGGTTGTTTGGGTTCGCCTAGGCTCTTACGGCAATTTTGGCCGATGTGGAAGGGGGCGTCAGGCGTAACTGACCACCTCGACCTCGACCGCATCCGGATCGTTGAAATAAAACCGCCGACCCGGCTCATAATCGGCGTGTGAATGGATGTCACAGCCCGCTTTGCGCACCCGTTCCTCGATGGCGTCCAGATCATCGACCACAACAGCGATATGGTTGATGCCGCCAACATGGGAATAGCTGTCGGCGGCCGGCTCGAAATCGCCCTTGGTATATAGCGCGACATAGCTGTTTTTGCCGCCCACATGCAGGGTGACGCCACCATGTATCGCCGTGCCCTGCCAGCGAATTTTCCAGCCGAACAGTTTACTATAGAGCGCGGCGGTGACCTCGGGGTCACGCACGGTGATATTGACGTGTTCCAGATATATTTCCGACATTTTGTTTCCTTTCTATACTTGATTTATAACTTGTAATTCCTCAAGCTAACTTTAGGTCAAGGGATATTTTCAAAAGGAATTCCATGCGCGCATCTGATGAAATGACAATCGGCAATCTGGCACGTCGCACCGGTCTGGCGGTTTCGGCCATTCGCTATTACGAAGAACAGGGGCTGGTCCGCCCCGAACGCAATTCGGGCGGGCAAAGGCGGTTTCGGCGCTCGGACATCCGCCGCCTGTCCTTTGTGAAGATTGCGCAGCAGTTCGGTTATACCCTGCCCAAAATCGCCAGCCTGATGGCCACCCTGCCCGAGGGGCGCACGCCCACCAAACGCGATTGGGAAAAGATCAGTCGCAGTTTTCGGCGCACGTTGGATGAACAAATCCAGACACTGGAACAGATGCGTGACAATCTGGATGGCTGCATCGGCTGTGGCTGCCTGTCGCTGAAAAAATGCCGTCTATATAATGATCAGGACCGCGCCGCGCGCCTTGGGCCAGGCCCCCGCTATATGATGGGGGACCGGCCAGCGGATCTGGATTAGCAACAGCTTTGGCCGCTTTTGGTCGGGGTGCAACCGCATGTTTCCCCTTCAGGTGCCACGACGGGGGCCGCGTCATTTGCCGCCGCGTCAAAAGCAAAATCCAGCTTCTCGGTAGCTTCGTCGCGTATGTGGCGTGCGATTTCGATCACCGCATTGATCTGGTGCTCGGGTACCCCTGCCCCGCGCAACCGCTCAAGCTGGCATTGGCCCATTGCCGGATGGTTGGCGGCAATGCCCGACGCCAGCGATACCATCGCGACGATATTGGAGTGAAGTTGTGGTTCGTTATCCATGAAAATCCCCTGCTATCCCTGCACCCATTCCTGCACCTTTTCAGGTGCCGGAACGCCGCCCGCGTGAACCAGCTTTTCGTCCAGCACAACACTCGGGGTGGACATAACGCCATAACCCATGATCGCGCCCATATCGGTGACTTTTTCCACCTCGACGTCGACACCTGCGGCCTTGGCCGCCTGTTCGATCATCTCGGCGGTGTTTTCGCAGTTTTTGCAGCCACTTCCGAGGACTTTAAAATGTTTCATCTATATTGCTCCGATTGATTAGAAGATTGCATTGAACAGAAAACCCACAGCCAGAATGCCGCTGCCGACCACACCGACAAACACGGCGATCAGTTTTATCGTCAGCACTTTGCGCAGGATCAGCATTTCCGGCAGGGACAGGGCGATCACGCTCATCATAAAGGCCAGCACAGTGCCCAGTTCGGCGCCCTTGCCAAGCAGGGCCTCGACAATCGGGATCACACCGGCGGCATTCGAATACATGGGAATGCCCATGCCCACCGCCACCGGCACCGACCACCACTGCCCCGATCCCATGATCGAAACCATCGTATCCTCGGCCACATAACCGTGGATGACCGCGCCCAGACTGATCCCGATGATGACCCAGATCCAGACCTTGCCGACGATCTCTTTGACAGATTCAATCCCCTGCCCGTAACGATCCGCCATGGTCAGGTTTTCCTCGGGCAAGGCGCCAGCGGCCTGCCCCATGTGAATGTCTTTGACCCAGTCCTGCAACCAGCCTTCCAACCGGAACCGGCCGATCACCCAGCCCGCGACAATGGCAATTGTCAGCCCGAAGAACAGATAGATCAGCGCCACTTTCGGCCCGACCAGCCCCCAAAGCAGCACCAGCGCTACCTCGTTCACCATCGGCGCAGCGATCAGAAAGCTGAAGGTCACGCCCAGCGGCACACCGGCGGACACGAAACCGACGAATAGCGGCACGGCCGAGCAGGAACAAAACGGTGTCACAATACCCAGACTGGCGGACATCACATTGCCCACGCCTTCGCGTTTGCCCGAAAGCAGGGCGCGGGTTTTCTCGGGGCTGAAATAGCTGCGGATAACCCCCATCCAGAACACAATCAGCGCCAGCAGCATGATCACTTTGGGCGTGTCGTAAAAGAAAAAGGCCAGTGCCTCGCCTGTGTGGCTGGTCCGCTCGACCGGCAGCAAAGCTGTCAGCCATTCGGAAAAGGCGGGCAACTGTTTGTAGATCAGGAACCAGATGATCGTCGCAACAACAACACCGGCATGCCACATCCACGCCGGACGGTTCGGGGAATCGATGGATTGAACCGTCATGCGACTGTCCTTTCCTGGGATGCTTCGACAGCAAAGACGGCATCAACAACCGCCGATATTTCAGAAGCAAGGTTTGCATTCCTGCGATAACGCACCCATTGCGCATCGCGCCGGTCTGTTACCAACCCTGCGTCTTTCAGTGTTTTCATATGCCGTGACATACGGCTTTGCGATGCGTCCAACTTGGCCATCAATTCGCAAACACAGTGTTCGCCGCCGCCCCAAAGGATATATAGCGCGCGGCGTCTTAATGGATCGGCAATAGCATTTAAAACAGTCTGCATAACTGGAATCCCGAATATGTTGCAATCTGCATATGCCTTCATTCGCATATGCAGTCAATAACATATGCAAACTTTTCAATAATAGAGGAAACCTTTGCAACCAAAACTGCCAGATCGCTTCTCTTCAGGTTTTGCAAAGCGATATCGTCTCTTTACCAAATCAAACGATTGATTAAGATAACGATGCAAGCCCCTACCCCGACCCAAGGAAGCATTGATAACAATGAGCAATCAATCCCGCAGATCAACACGTCTTGCCCTCATCGACGTTGGGGTGCGTTTGTTTGGGGAATTCGGGTATGATGCCACATCAACCCGACAGGTCGCACAGGCTGCGGGCGCAAATATTTCGGCGATTTCATACTATTTCGGTGGCAAGAAGGGCCTGCGATTGGCCTGTGCCGAACATATAGCCGAACATCTGGCAATGGCAGTTTCCGGTTTGGAAAAGATTGACGACATCTCCCCCGAAGACGCCGCATCAAAGCTGGAACAGGTTCTTTCGGAATTTGTTCACATTTTACTAGAGCAGCCGCAGGGTAAGGAAATGGCGCAATTCATGTTAAAAGAGGTGGCGCAGGTAAGTGAGGTCCTTGACCTTGTTTTCCCAAAATTCATTGCCCCTGTTCATGAATCCGTGTGTCTGCTTTGGGCCAAAGCAACCGGCCAGAATGCTAGCAGCTCTGATGTTATTCTGACAGTTTTTTCACTGGTCGGACAGGTCATATATTTCAGGGTCGGTCAGGAAATTGTTCGCCGGCGTATGGGCTGGGACAGCGTTGAGCAGACAGAAGTACACGCCATCCAGAACGTAATCCGGACTAATCTGCGGGCAACACTGGATGTCGCAAGAAAAGGATCAATCCAATGAGCTTCCTATGTTCCATCCCTCTGGTAAATTCGCTTTTGTCTGCCTGTTTGGCCCCGTTCCCGCTGGCAACCGGATATGTTGAAGGTGAATATATTTTGCTGGCCCCAATCGAAATTGCCCAGATCTCTGAAGTTTCAGTAAAACGCGGAGATATAATCAGCACCGGGCAGGAACTGGTTATTCTTGAACGTCGCGATGCGGAAATTGCCGTGTCTCAGGCACAGGCGGCGTTGGCACTGGCCAAAAGCAAACTGGCGGATATCTCGCAAGGGCGGCGGCCCGAGGAAATTGCTGTAATCGAGGCATCCTTGCGGTCGGCCAAAGCACAGGCCGCAGAAGCAAAGCGCGAACTGGAACGGCAGGCGGATTTGGTGCGCCGCGGGGCAATTTCGCAATCGAAATACGATCTGGCAAAGACCCAAAGCGAGGTGTCCGACGCCCATGTTGCCGAGTTGGAGGCAAATCTTGCCGTTGCGAAACTGCCCGCCCGCGAAGATGCAATTGCCGCTGCAAAAGCCAGCGTCGCGCAGGCACAGGCATCATTGGAAAACGCGCTTTGGCGTTTATCAAAACGCACCATGGTGGCCAGCGGGGATGGCACAATAATTGACATTATTCGCAGCGCTGGCGAAACGGCCGGACCGCAAGCCCCCGTATTGTTGGTCTTGCCAAACGGGGCAATCAAACTGCGTCTGTATGTGGCCGAAAGCTATCTTTCCGAGATCCAGCTGGGCACGGCACTGGCGGTCGAGTGCGACGGCTGCGCAAAGGGCATAACAGCGACAGTCAGCTATATTTCAGCGGGGCCGGAATATACGCCGCCTGTAATCTATTCGCTCGAAAACCGGCAAAAACTGGTCTACCTGCTAGAAGCCCGCCTTAAAGGCGATGGCACCCTGAAACCGGGCCAGATCGTCAATGTCGATTTGATCGAGGCGGCGGAATGAAAGCCATCGACGTTCACGGGCTGGTCAAACGTTACGGCGACAAAACCGTCGTCGATAATGTTTCCATAGCCGTTGAACAGGGCGAGATTTCAGGGTTTCTGGGGCCGAACGGGTCCGGCAAAACCACCACCATCCGTGTCATGTGCGGCTTGCTGACACCGGATGCAGGCGGGGGCACGGTACTGGGCATGGATCTGCACCGCGACCAGCTAAAGATCAAACGCGAGGTCGGCTATATGACCCAGCGGTTTTCGTTTTACGAGGACATGTCGATCGAGGAAAACCTGATGTTTGTTGCGCGCCTGTACCAGTTGAAACCGGCGCGGCAAGTGGTGCGTGATACACTGGAAAATCTGGGCCTGTCTGCACGGCGTGCACAACTGGCCGGCAGGTTGTCGGGCGGGTGGAAGCAGCGTTTGGCCCTGGCTGCCTGCATCATGCACAAACCCAAATTGTTATTGCTGGATGAACCCACAGCAGGTGTTGACCCCAAAGCGCGGCGCGAGTTCTGGGATGAAATCCACGCGCTGGCGGCAGACGGGGTGACCGTTCTGGTTTCAACCCACTACATGGACGAGGCCGAAAGATGCCATCGCATAAACTACATTTCCTATGGCAGATTATTGGCCAGTGGCACCGTTCACGACGTTGTCAATAATGCGGCCTTAACCACCATGGTTGTTGAAGGCGCAGATGTGCATCAGGTCGCCATAAGGCTAAACGGCAAACAAGGCGTTGATCAGATCGCCCCGTTCGGCAATACGCTGCATATTGTCGGGCAGGACGGGGCCGCCCTGAAGAAAGCGGTCAAAGCGGCGGTGACGGGGCTGCAAGTGACATCGCATCAAGGAGAAACCAGTCTGGAAGATGTGTTCATCCAGTTCATGTCGAAATCAAAGGATAACATGACATGAGGGGCTGGTTTTCGTTCACCCGTCTGGCTGCATTGCTGATCAAGGAATTAATCCAGATGCGGCGCGACCGGATAACATTTGCAATGATGTTGGGCGTGCCCCTGATGCAGTTGGTCCTGTTCGGCTTCGCCATCAACAACGATCCAAAAGAGCTTCCTGCTGCTTTGGTAACCAGTAGCCAGGACAGGTTCACCCGGGCCATGGTTTCGGCGTTGGAGATCACCGGTTATTACCGTTTCAACCATGTTGTCGACAGTCAGGTCGAGGCGGAAAAACTGATTGAAAATGGCACGGTTTCCTTTGTCGTGACCATCCCGTCGGATTTCACCCGCAGGGTGCTGAAAGGTGATCGGCCACAGATTTTGATCGAGGCGGATGCAACCGATCCTGCTGTGGCCTCGGGTGCAATTTCAACCCTTGGCACTGTTGCAGCGCAGGCATTGACGCGTGAATTGGGGGCCGATGTGAAGGCCGCAGATCAGTCAGCGCGCCAATTGGAAGTGGTGGTGCATCGACGATATAATCCCGAAGGTATCACCCAATATAACATCGTGCCCGGCCTGCTGGGGGTGATCCTGCAAATGACTATGGTGATGATGACATCAATGGCCCTGACACGGGAAATCGAACGCGGAACTATGGAAAACCTGCTGGCGATGCCCGCCAATCCGCTGGAAATCATGCTGGGCAAGGTGATCCCGTTTCTGATTGTCGGATCGGTGCAGGTGGTCGTGGTTTTGTTGGCTGCAAAGCTGTTGTTCGGGGTTCCATTCGTTGGGTCGATGACACTATTGCTTGTCGGTATTTTCATCTTTGTCTTTGCACTGGTTTTGTTGGGATATGCGTTCTCGACCTTTGCAACGACCCAGATGCAGGCCATGCAGTTAACGTTCTTTTACTTCCTGCCATCCCTGTTGTTGTCCGGCTTTATGTTCCCGTTCCGCGGCATGCCCGTCTGGGCACAATACATCGGCGAAATGTTTCCCCTAACCCATTTCCTGCGCATTATACGCGCGGTGATGCTTAAGGGCGCCGATCTGGAAGCGGTCAGCACGCCCATGGCCGCAATGCTGCTGTTCACATTCGGTTTCGGCCTGCTGGCGCTATTGCGGTTCCGCCGGACACTGGATTAGAAGCTGTCACTTACCATTCGGGAAAACAGCCCCGGGCAAATGTTATACATCAACATCAAATAGCGGCCCGACACCGTGCTGGCGCAGCTCGTTGCCGGCGCGTTCCAGTATCAGGCAATCCACACCGCGCTTTTGGGCAAATGCACGCCCGTCGGAAACCCCCAGCACCAGAATGGCGGTGGCCATTGCGTCCGCCGTCATTCCGTCTGCGGCCACCACCGTGACACCGGCAATGCCGGGAAGTGTCGGTCCACCCATGCGGCGGTCCATCGTATGGGCAAGCCGCACGCCATCCACCTCGACCCAGTGGCGGTAATCGCCTGATGTGGCCACCGCCGCATCCTGCAATTCCAGCATCGACAGCGGCAGGCGGGCATCATAGGCCGGTTTTTCGATCACAACGGACCACGGGGTGCTGTCGGGTTGCACGCCCTTGGCCCGCAATTCCCCGTCCAGTGCCACAAGGGCCGAGGGGATGTTGAAATCATCGCAAACCCTCATCATCCGGTCCACGCCGTATCCTTTGGCGATGCCGGACAGATCCAGCGCCAACGGGGCCAGTTTGCGGGCGCGAAGGCCCTGTTCGTCCAGTTCCAGCACCTCGTGCGTGGGCTGGCGGGGCTGGCCCAGATTGGCACGGATTGTGGCTTCGTCGGCGTTATCGGCACCAAAGCCCCAAGCCGAAACCAGATCCCCCAGCCCGATGTCAAACGCCCCGTCCGAGGCCTGCCCGACCTCCAGCCCGCGCGACAGCACCTGCATCAGTTCGGGCGGCACCGCGACCCATTCCCCGACCGGTGCCGCGTTCAGGCGCATCAGGTCGCTGTCCGCTTTCCATGTGGACATCTGCGCATCCACCTGCGCCACCGCATCGGCCAGCGCGGTTTCCACGACTGCGGGATCAACCCCTTCGGGCAGGCCCAGATCGGCGGTCCAGCGGGTGCCCATCACAGGGCCAGCCATTTTGATACGGGTCAGTTCAATAGACATCTTCGGCGTATTTTCCTTGTGCTTTCAATGTGATCGGGCACAGACCATGCGGGGCAAGCACATCGTGCAGGGTCTGCGTCACACCAGCGGCCATTTCGCGCCCGCCACAGACCAGAATCTGCGCGCCATCCTCGATCAGGGCGGCAATTCTGGCGGCGTCACGGCGCAGGATGTCCTGCACATAGGCCCGCTGTTCGGTGCGCGAGGCAGCGATGTTCACGGTTTCCAGATGGCCAGCGTCCTGCCATGCGGACATTTCCTCGCCATAGAACAGGTCGGATGCTTCGTGGCGGATGCCGAAATACAGGTGCATCGGGCGTTGTTTGGTGTTGGCGCGGGCAAAGCCGGCCAGCGGGCCGATGCCGGTGCCGGCCCCGATCAGGATCACCGGCTTTTTGTTGCGGGCGGGGCGGAAATCGGGGTTGGGGCGGATGAAAGCGGTGATGCTGTCACCGATTTGCAAATCCAGCAACTGCCCCGAACACAGTCCATGCGCGTGTTTCTTGACGCATATCTCGACAAACCCGTCACGGGTGCCGCTGGCCAGCGAATAAAGCCGCGCGATGTCCGATCCTTTGGGCAGGATGCCCAGCAGATCACCGGCCTCGAACCGTTTCCAGCCACGGCCACGCAGACGGTCCAGCAGGGACGTACGGGGCAAGGCAAAGCGCAGGATCGCGGTGGGGGCCTGCACCTCCTGGCCATATTCACGGCGGGAAATCAGGGTCAATTGGCGGGTTTTGGGCTGTACCGGTTCATGCACCAGCGCCAGTTCATGGCCCAGCGCCTGACCCAGCGCCGCACCCCAGCGGGTAAAATCCTGCGGCGATTGCTGGTCGACCGTGTCCATCGGGATCAGTTGTTCCCACTCCATATCCTCGGCCTGCCCGGCCACTTGCTGTGCAAAGGCGCAATAGGCGGGGAACTGGCGGTCGCCAAAACCCAGAACGGCCCGTTTGGCAGCAGGGGCGGTTTTCAGCGCAATCAACTTGTCCATAAACCCTTTGGCCGAGGACGGGGCCGCGCCATCACCATAGGTGGCGGCCAGCAGGATGATCTGTTTGGCGGATGTGTATTTTTCGGGGTCGAACCGCGACATCGGGGCGGCGTGGACCGAATGGCCCTGTGCCATCAGCGCGTCTTGCAACGTGGCGGCAAAGCCCCATGTGCTGCCCCCTTCCGAGCCAACAAGGATCACGGTATCGGCCTGTTTTGCGGCAACGCCTTTGGGCATTTTCGGACGGGCACGGCGGGCGGCCCACCACATGATCACGCCGGTTGTGGCCATCACCGGCACACCCAGAACCATCAGGCCCATGATCAGCCCCAGCCACCACGCACCCTGACCGGTGTGCAGCATATAGATGAATTCGAACACCTGCTGCCAGGGGCCAAGCGGCTGCCATGCCAGCATGGTGCCGGTGCCCTGATCAACATAGCCTTCGCCGCTATCGGTGCTGATGGTGTAAACATCGGTCGGGTCATCGGCATAGGGAAAGGTCAGATCGCGCATCTGGCTGACGGGGATGGCCGCAAGGGCGGGCATATCGGCGGGGTTCAGGCCCATTTCACCGCTGACTTGCGCAGGAAAATCGGGAGTAGTGTTTTCCTGCGGCAAAACCTCGAATGTGTTGGCCACCATGTAAAGCGCCGTCACCGAGGCCATAATCAGGCCCATCGCAGCAATGCGGCCGATTTCCACATGCAGGCGACCGGCCAGCGGGCCACGGGTGCGGGCAAAGAACTGCCGCCAGCCCCCCATGCGCCGCGCCACAAGAAACAGGCCCGAGATCGACAAAAACAGCATAGCCAGCGCACCTGCAGCCGCCGTCAGACGGCCCCCATCGCCCAGCAACAGCGAGCGGTGCAGGCTGGTCAGCCATTGCACAACCGGTGATGTGTCATAATCGGTGACACCCTTGCCGGAGGCGGGGTCAACCACCACCGCACCGGCAACATCGCCTTCAAAGTAGTAGGCGGTGATGCGCCCCGAAGGGGCGCGTTTGATTTGCTCGACCGCCGGATAGTTTGCGGATACCCGTGCCGCCAGATCAGCTACGCTCAGGCTGGCTTCGGTCATGGCGGGGGCCTGAAGTTTGTTCCAGGCAGGAATAACCGAAAGGGTTACACCACTTATGGCCAGCACCAGAACCAGAACGGTGGCAAACAGACCGGCATATTTATGCAAAACACGCAGCATCACGGGTATCCTTATCACGGGGTATCGGGTCTTATTTGAAGGTAAAGCTGCTGACGTAGCGCTTGCCACGGGCAGGTTTTCCGGCATTCGCACTGGTCAGCGGGATCACCACATCCGAGGAGCTTTCGCGGTGATCCTCGACAGCAGCATCCACATGCAAATTATACCCCGCGTCAAACAGCGCATCCGAGAGATCAAGGGTGATTTTCAGCTTACGACCCGCGCCAACGCTGGCGCCTGTGATCCCACGCACCTGCCCCAGATCGCCGCGCGTGGCACGGTGCCAGCCGGGAAGGTGCTTGTAATATTTCGACTTGCCACCGGCCATCCACAGGGTGCCCTTGTAAGCACCGCTTTTGTCGGTGACATAAAGCGCCAGATAGGCGCCGGGGCCGCGATAGTTTTTCATCTGCGCGGTAAAGGTAACGGGTTTGGCGGCAACAGCGACAGGTGCGGCGATTGCGGTGGTCAGGGCCAGAACGGACAGTAGGGATTTCATTTTATAGTCTCCAGATTTCGTTTTCTTGCATTCGTTTTGACGCCCCCGCCTGACCCTTACCTGACATGTTGCAAAAAACTGCTTCAGGTTGCTGTCAGCTTTGGAAATTCGGGTTTCCCAAAAAAGTGGCCCCGCTCTTGTGGGGAAAGAGACGGGGCCGGGGGACGTTCTGTGAGTGAACGGGGGTCGTCAGGCAATATCGTCAGGTGCCGCAGCAAGCTTTTTGCCGGTGATCATAGCGC
>Ga0256841_1003635_pt1 | contig 11441 bp, 7 predicted proteins | sample 356308metaG_FD_185971 | JGI IMG/M metagenome (GOLD analysis project Ga0256841, IMG submission 185971) | Hydrothermal vent microbial communities from Mid Atlantic Ridge, Atlantic Ocean - 356-308 | ecosystem: Environmental > Aquatic > Marine > Hydrothermal vents | place: Atlantic Ocean: Mid...
TACAGTTTCCGAAATGAAAAAGAGAGGCGTAGAATTTCTATACGTTCCCGGAACTTATTACGATACAGTTTCCGAAAGAGTAGGAGAGATAGCCGAAAATATGGATGTGTTAAAAAAACACGGTATTATGGTAGATCGTGATGATGAAGGATATTTATTACAAATTTTTACCAAACCGTTAACCGACAGACCAACGTTGTTTTTTGAAATCATTCAACGTAAAGGAGCACAGTCTTTTGGAAAAGGAAATTTCAAAGCATTGTTCGAATCTATTGAGGCAGAACAAGCTAGAAGAGGAACTTTATAAGTAATAAGTTTAAAACAAATTTAATATAAAAAACGGAAAATTAATCATTTTCCGTTTTTTTATGTTCTTTATCTTTCTTTTTAGGTGAAAGTTTTACAATCATATAAACAAATCCTGCTACTAAATGAAGCATGACAATTGCAAAAAAAACGTAATACCAAAAATTGGAGTTTTGCATAATATAAATCTTAATTATAGTTCAAAAGTACATAATTTATAATAGATACAAAAAAACCTTATAAACAAAAAAAAACCGATAACTTCAGCTATCGGTCTTTTTGAGTTTAATAATTTTTAAATTATTCTTCTACTTCTTCAAAATCTACATCTTCCACATCATCAGTAGAGTTGTCTGCTTGTGTTTGACCTGCATCACCACTTGCAGCTTGACCTGCATCTTGTTGGCTATACATTTCGGCACTAGCATCTTTCCACGCAGCATCAATTGCTTTCATTGCTTCATCTATTTTTGCAATATCTTTTGCCTTGTGAGCTTCTTTTAGAACTTCTAACGCATCGGTAATTGGTTTTTTCTTCGCATCTGATAATTTATCACCAAATTCTTCCAATTGTTTTTCTGTTTGGAAAATCATGGAATCAGCAGCGATTACTTTATCAGCCAATTCTTTTGCTTTTCTATCTGCTTCAGCATTTGCTTCAGCATCAGCTTTCATTCTTTTGATTTCTTCTTCGGTTAAACCGGAAGAAGCTTCAATACGAATATCTTTTTCTTTACCACTATTTTTATCTTTTGCAGAAACGTTAATAATTCCGTTTGCATCGATATCAAAAGTTACTTCAATTTGAGGTTCTCCTCTTCTTGCAGGAGGAATACCATCTAAATGGAATCTACCAATTGTTTTGTTGTCTTTTGCCATTGGTCGCTCTCCTTGTAATACATGGATTTCAACAGATGGTTGGTTGTCTACAGCAGTAGAGAAAATTTGTGACTTTTTGGTAGGAATCGTTGTATTTGCTTCAATTAATTTAGTCATCACACCTCCCATAGTTTCGATACCTAAAGATAAAGGAGTAACGTCTAATAACAAGACATCTTTTACATCACCGGTTAAAACACCACCTTGAATCGCAGCACCAATTGCTACAACTTCGTCAGGATTAACACCTTTGTGAGGTTCTTTTCCAAAGAATTTTTTCACTTCTTCTTGTATTCTTGGGATACGTGTAGAACCACCAACTAAAATTACTTCATCAATATCTTTTACAGTTAAATCGGCATCTTTTAATGCTTTTTTAACAGGATCAATAGAACGTTTGATTAAATCATGTGCCAATTTTTCAAATTGAGCTCTTGTTAATGTTTTAACTAAGTGTTTTGGTCCTGAAGCACCTGCTGTAATATAAGGCAAGTTTATTTCGGTAGATGTTGTTGAAGATAACTCAATTTTAGCTTTCTCAGCAGCTTCTTTTAAACGTTGTAAAGCCATTGGATCTTTGCGTAAATCAATTCCTTCGTCTTTTTTGAACTCATCAGCCAACCAATCAATGATTACGTGGTCAAAATCATCACCACCTAAATGTGTATCACCATTTGTAGATAATACTTCAAAAACACCATCACCAATTTCTAAGATAGAAATATCAAAAGTACCACCACCTAAATCGTAAACAGCAACTTTTTGGTCTTTACCTTTTTTATCTAAACCGTACGCTAATGCAGCTGCAGTAGGCTCATTAATAATTCTTGCTACTTTTAAACCTGCAATTTCTCCGGCTTCTTTGGTTGCTTGTCTTTGTGCATCATTAAAGTAAGCAGGAACTGTAATTACAGCTTCATTTATAGAAGTACCTAAATAATCTTCGGCAGTTTTTTTCATTTTTTGAAGAATCATTGCCGCTATTTCTTGAGGAGAGTATAATCTACCATCAATATCTACTCTAGGTGTATCATTATCTCCTTTTACAACTTTATAAGGTACACGTTTTATTTCATCTACAACTTCAGAGTATTTTCTACCCATAAATCTTTTAATTGATGAAATTGTTCTTTCAGGGTTTGTTACTGCTTGTCTTTTTGCAGGGTCACCAACCACACGTTCACCATCTTTTAAAAATGCTACTACAGATGGTGTAGTTCTTTTTCCTTCTTCATTAGGGATTACAACAGGATCTTTCCCTTCCATTGTTGCTACAACTGAATTTGTTGTTCCTAAATCTATTCCAATTATTTTGCTCATAGTTATATATTTAATTTGTTTGATTTATTTATATTCATTTTAAACTCGCCTACTTAATGGCAAGCATTATGCCAAGCCTTTATTTATGTCATATTGTCACTTTTTAATAAAATTTACTATGCATGCATAACTTTTTTAAAAATACTATGCGTGCATAGTATTTTTTTTATATATTTGTAAAATGGAAAGAGAAAAAACCATAGATCATTTATTACGAGCAACTTGGCAATCTATAGCTAAGATGTATAATGAGCAAGCCCAAAAACAAAATTACACCATGTCTATGGGGTTTGTTATTTTAAATATTGATTGTGAAAGTGGTACGCCATCAACCGCTTTAGGTCCTTTGATGGGTATGGAAGCAACAAGTTTATCGCGTATCATAAAATCAATGGAAGAAAAAGGATTGATTTATCGAGAAAAAAATCCTAATGACGGAAGAGGTGTTTTAATAAAACTGACAGAGCTTGGAAAAATAAAACGAAAAGATGCCAAAGAGTCGGTTTTACAATTCAATGAAACGGTTAAAAGTCGTGTAAGTAAAGAGGATTTAGATGGATTTAAAAGAGTTATAGAAACGATTAACCATCTTATTTCAGATAATCAAATTTATAAGGAAGAACGCAAAGTAAGTTAAATAACCATTAATCTAAAACATATTAATAATGAAAAGACGCATCAAAAAAGTAGCAGTAATTGGATCCGGAATTATGGGATCCGGTATTGCATGCCATTTTGCTAACATCGGTGTTGAAGTTCTTTTGCTCGATATCGTGCCAAGAGAATTAACCGATAAAGAAAAGGCAAAAGGATTGACCTTAAAAGATAAAGTAGTTCGTAACAGAATTGTTAATCAGAGTTTGCAAACGGCTTTAAAATCAAAACCATCTCCTATATATAAAAAGGAGTTTGCAAATAGAATTTCTACCGGAAATTTAGAAGATGATTTACCTAAAATAAAAGATGCTGATTGGATTATTGAAGTGGTTGTTGAACGATTAGACATTAAAAAACAGGTTTTTGATAATGTAGAAAAATATCGTAAAAAAGGAACATTGGTAACTTCTAATACTTCCGGAATTCCGATTAAATTTATGAATGAAGGTCGTAGTGAAGATTTTCAAAAACATTTTGCTGTTACACACTTTTTTAATCCACCACGTTATTTAAAATTGTTTGAAGTTGTTCCGGGACCAAACTGCAAACAAGAAGTAACCGATTTTTTAATGATGTACGGTGAAAAATTCTTAGGTAAAACATCAGTTTTAGCCAAAGATACGCCTGCTTTTATCGGTAACAGAATAGGTGTTTACGGTATTATGAGCCTTTTTCATATCGTAAAAGAATTAGATATGACAGTGGAAGAGGTTGATAAATTAACCGGTCCGCTTATCGGAAGACCAAAATCGGCTACTTTTAGAACTGTCGATGTTGTTGGTTTAGATACATTGGTTCATACGGCAAAAGGAGTATATGATAATTGTCCGAATGATGAAATGCGTGAGATTTTTAAAATTCCGGATTTCATTAGTAAAATGATGGAAAAAAACATGCTTGGTGATAAAACCAAACAAGGTTTTTATAAAAAAACGAAAACTCCCGACGGTAAACGTGAAATTTTAGTATTAGATTTAAAAACATTAGAATATAGACCAAAACAAAAAGTAAATTTCCCAACATTAGCTTTAACAAAAAATATAGATAATGTAACCGATAGATTTAAAGTATTGGTAAAAGGGCAAGACAAAGCAGGCGAATTCTTTAGAAAATCTTTTGCGGCACTTTTTGCTTATGTACAAAATAGAATCCCTGAAATATCTGATGAATTATATCGTATTGATGATGCGATGCGTGCCGGTTTCGGTTGGCAACACGGTCCTTTTCAAATATGGGATGCAATTGGTGTGGAAAAAGGAATAAAAATGATGCAAGAGCAAGGTTATGAAGTAAATCCTTGGGTTAAAGAAATGATAGATAAAGGAATTTCTTCATTTTATACAGTAAAAGAAGGTGCTAAGTATTATTACGATATTCCACAACAGAAATATGTAAAAATACCGGGACAAGATGCATTTATCATTTTAGATAATATACGTGAAACCAAAACTATTTGGAGTAATTCCGATGCGGCAATCCAACATTTAGGTGATGGTGTATTAAATGTAGAATTCCGTTCTAAAATGAATACACTTGGTGGAGGCGTATTAGCAGCAATAAACAAAGGTATCGATTTAGCCGAACAAGAATATGAAGCAGTTATCTTAGGTAATCAAGCTCCAAATTTTTCAGTTGGAGCTAATTTAGCAATGGCATTGATGATGGCAGTTGAACAAGATTATGACGAATTGGCATTTTCAGTAAAACATTTCCAGGATACGGTAATGCGTTTGCGTTATTCTTCTGTTCCAACTTTAATAACACCAAGAGGAATGACTTTTGGAGGTGCTTGCGAGATGAGTATGCATGCCGATAAAGTAATTGCTGCAGCAGAGACCTATACAGGTTTGGTGGAATTTGGTGTAGGAATTATTCCGGCTGGTGCAGGAACAAAAGAAATGACCAAAAGAGTTTCTGAGCAATGGGTAAAAGATGATGTAAAATTAAATCGTTTACGTGATGCTTTTATTAATATTGCTATGGCAAAAGTAGCGACTTCAGCTTACGAAGCTTTCGATATGGGATTCTATAAAGAACACAAAGATTTGGTTGTAGTCAACGAAAATCGTCAAATAGCAACAGCGAAACGTTATGCGATAGAAATGTTGGAAGATGGTTATACGCAACCTGCCCCACAAAAAGTACAAGTTTTAGGGCAACAAGCATTAGGAATGTTCTTAGTTGGTACCGATAGTTTGGTTGAAGGTGGTTATGCATCTGAACACGATAGAAAAATAGCCAATAAATTAGGTTATGTAATGGCAGGTGGCGATTTATCAGAGCCGACCATGGTGTCTGAACAATATCTTTTGGATTTAGAGCGTGAAGCAATTATGAGTTTGTTTACGGAAAAGAAAACTCTTGAACGTATTCAACATACATTAAAAACAGGTAAACCATTACGTAATTAATTATGTTGAATGTTAAAGGTTGAATTAATTTTCATTCAATATTTAAAATTTAGCATTTAATATTTAAAATTTAAAAATATGAAAACAGCATACATAGTACAAGGATATAGAACAGCAGTTGGTAAAGCTCCAAAAGGTGTCTTTCGTTTTAAAAGACCGGATGAATTAGCTGCCGAAACCATTGAGCATTTGTTAAAACAAGTTCCTCAATTAGATAAAAAACGCATCGATGATGTGATTGTTGGTAATGCTATGCCGGAGGCAGAACAAGGTTTAAATATTGGTAGATTAATCTCGTTGATAGGATTAAAGATTGATGATGTTCCGGGCGTTACTGTAAATCGCTATTGTGCATCAGGTATGGAAACCATTAGTATTGCAGTTGCAAAAATTCAAAGTGGCATGGCAGATTGTATCATCGCCGGTGGTGTTGAAAGTATGAGTTACATTCCTATGGGAGGTTACCGTCCTTCTCCAAATTATAAAGTAGCAAAAGAAGGTCACGAAGATTATTATTGGGGAATGGGTTTAACTGCCGAAAAAGTTGCTAAAAAATACAATGTTTCACGTAAAGAGCAAGATGAATTTGCGTATAAATCTCATATGAAAGCTTTAAAAGCATTGGATAATGGTACTTTTAAAGATGATATTGTACCTATTGAAGTAGAAGAAATTTATATTGATGAAGATGGTAAAAAGAAACAAAGAACTTATACTGTAACCGAAGATCAAGGACCACGTAGAGGTACAAGCTTAGAAGCATTGGCTAGATTACGTCCAGTTTTTGCAGCTAATGGTAGTGTTACTGCCGGTAATTCTTCGCAAATGAGTGATGGTGCTTCTTTTGTATTAGTAATGAGTGAAGAGATGGTAAAGGAACTAAATATTGAACCTATTGCAAGAATGGTTTCTTATGCTCCTGCAGGTGTTGACCCAAGTATTATGGGGATTGGTCCGGTTGCTGCTGTACCAAAAGCATTAGAACGTGCAGGGTTAACCATAAATGATATTGACTTAATAGAATTAAATGAAGCTTTTGCCTCTCAATCTATTGCAGTAATACGTGAATTAGGCTTAAATGAAGAAATTGTTAACGTAAATGGAGGTGCTATAGCATTAGGTCATCCACTTGGTTGTACAGGTTCTAAGTTAACCGTACAATTACTTAATGAAATGAAACGTCGTAAAAATAAATATGGAGTTGTAACCATGTGTGTTGGTACCGGTCAAGGTGCTGCAGGTGTGTATGAACTACTTAAATAAGGTTGAATTTTAGATGCTAAATGTCAAATTATGATGACTATGAAAAAAGAAAATTTAATTGCTGATAAAAGTTTTGACTTTGCACTGACTATAATTGATTTATATATTCAACTTAAAAATGAAAATGAATTTGTTCTTTCAAAACAGTTGTTAAGAAGTGGAACAAGTATTGGAGCAAATATTGAAGAAGCAACAGCTGCTTTTTCAAAAAGAGATTTTACACATAAAATGTCTATTTCATCGAAAGAGGCAAGAGAAACAAGGTACTGGCTAAGACTATTACAAAAATCAAATTTAACCAAAATAAATGTTGAATCACAATTAATTGAAATTCAAAATATAATTAACATTTTAACTAAAAAAGTTAAAACATCCCAAATATATAGATCGAATAATTCATAATTCAGCATTTAAAATTAAAAATTATAATATGAAATTAATCAAAGGAGGCGAATTTATCGTCAAAGAATCAAAAAGTGAAGACATTTTTACACAAGAAGATTTAACCGAAGAACAACAAATGATGAAAGAATCGGTTAAAGAATTTGTTGACCGCGAAATCTGGCCTAAAAAACCGGAGTTTGAAAAGAAAAATTATAAATTAACAGAAGAATTAATGCGTAAAGCAGGTGAAATGGGCTTTTTATCCATTTCAGTTCCTGAGGCTTATGGCGGAATGGAAATGGGTTTTGTTTCCACGATTCTTGTTTGTGATTATATTTCCGGTGCAACAGGTTCATTTTCTACCGCTTACGGTGCACACACAGGTATTGGTACAATGCCAATAGTTTTATATGGTACCGAAGAACAAAAATCAAAATATGTTCCGGCACTTGCAACAGGTGAAAAATTTGGTGCTTATTGTTTAACGGAACCGGACGCCGGATCTGATGCGAATTCAGGTAAAACTACAGCAGAACTAACCGAAGATGGTAAATATTATAAGATTAACGGACAAAAAATGTGGATTTCAAATGCCGGATTTGCTCGTATTTTTACTGTATTTGCAAGAATTGGTGATGATAAAAATATTTCTGCTTTTATCGTAGAATATGATCCTGAAAATCCAAATGGAATAACTTTAGGTGAGGAAGAACATAAATTAGGAATTCGTTCGTCTTCTACCAGACAAGTTTTCTTTAATGACACTTTGGTACCGGTTGAAAACATGCTTTCGGAAAGAGGAAAAGGCTTTAAAATTGCGATGAATTCCTTAAATATTGGTAGAATTAAATTATCTGCCGCTTGTATTGATGCCGGAAGAAGAATTCTAACCGAAGCAGTAAAATATGCTAATGAACGTAAGCAATTTAAAACACCAATTGCTCAATTTGGTGCTATTAAAAAGAAATTGGCAGAAATGGCAACGAGAATTTATGCTACCGAATCAGCAACATACCGTGCAGCAAAGGATATTCAGAATAAGATTGATGAATTAAGAGCTGCAGGAAAATCACACCAAGAAGCAGAGTTAAAAGGTGTGGAAGAATTTGCAATTGAAGCAGCAATACTTAAAGTTTACGGTTCGGAAATGGCACAGTTTGTAACTGATGAAGGTATTCAGATTTTAGGAGGAATGGGTTTCAGTGAGGAAACTCCAATGGAATCTGCTTGGCGTGATGCTCGTATCGCTCGTATTTACGAAGGTACAAACGAGATTAACCGTTTGCTCTCGGTAAGTATGTTGATTAAACGTGCAATGAAAGGAAAAGTAGATTTAATGACACCGGCAATGGCTGTTGGAAATAGTCTAATGGAAATTCCTTCTTTTGAAATGCCGGATTATTCCGAGTTATTCTCAGAAGAAAAAGCCGTTTTGGAAAATCTTAAAAAAGCATTTTTAATGGTTTCCGGTAAAGCAATCCAAACTTACATGATGGAGTTGGAAAAACACCAACAATTAATTTTAGATGCTGCCGAGATTTTAATCGAAATTTATTTAGCGGAATCTACTGTATTAAGAACAGAAAAATTAGTAAAAAAAGTTGGAGAAGATAAAGCGGAAGCTCAAATAGCAATGGCAAAATTAAAATTAGCCGAGGCTGTTGACAAAACGCAAACCTATGGTAAAGAAGCAATAAACTATTTTGCAGAAGGTGATGAAAACCGAATGATGAAAATGGGTCTAAAACGTTTTACCAAATACACCAATGAACCTAATACCAATGCTTTACGTAAAGTGATTGCTGATAAAGTGATTGCCGATAATGAATATAAGTTTTAATTAGTTGATGTTTTGTTTGATTAAGGATTTTTGTTGATTGATATCCTTATTAGATGAAAAAGTCCCGAGGTGATGCTCGGGATTTTTTTATTTTTAAAAATTTCAAACTTAATTATTTTATTTTTTTAGCCAATAAGAATAAAAATGATGGTGAATTTTGCAGGTTATTGCAAAAAAACTCGATACAAATGTACCGAGTTTACTAGAATATTTAAAATGTAATTATTTAACTTCTTTTTTAGTACTTCCTTTGTCAATTTTAATGGTGAGTTCATTTTTATCTTCATCTAAATCCATTAAAATACTATCATTTTCATGTAGGTTTTTGGTAACAATTTCTTCCGCTAAAGCGTCTTCAATATACTTTTGAATAGCTCTTTTTAGAGGTCTTGCTCCGTATTGCTTGTCAAAGCCTTTTTCAACGATAAAATCTTTTGCTTTATCGGTTAACTTTAAGGTGTAACCTAAATCATCGATACGTGATAGTAGTTTTTCTAACTCGATATCAATAATTTTATGGATGTCTTCTTTTTCTAAAGCATTGAAAACAATAACATCATCAATACGATTTAAAAACTCGGGAGCAAAACTTTTCTTTAGAGCATTTTGAATAATACTTTTACTATTATCATCTGCCTGACTTTTTTTGGTTGCAGTAGAGAAACCAACTCCTTGTCCGAAATCTTTTAATTGTCTTGCACCAATATTAGAAGTCATTATAATAATAGTGTTTCTAAAGTCAATTTTTCTACCTAAACTATCGGTAATAAAACCGTCGTCTAAAATTTGCAAAAGCATATTAAACACATCTGGATGTGCTTTTTCGATTTCATCTAAAAGTACAACAGAATATGGTTTACGTCTTACTTTTTCAGTTAACTGTCCACCTTCTTCATAACCAACATATCCCGGAGGAGCACCAACTAATCTTGAAATAGCAAATTTTTCCATATATTCACTCATATCAATACGTATAAGAGCATCTGCATTGTCAAATAATTCGGTAGCTAAAACTTTTGCTAGTTGTGTTTTACCAACACCTGTTTGTCCTAAAAAGATAAAGGAACCAATAGGTTTATTAGGGTCTTTTAAACCAACACGATTACGTTGTATGGCTTTTATTACTTTTTGAACAGCTTCATCTTGCCCAATAACTTTTCCTTTTATTAAGTTAGGTAATTCCGCTAGACGATTACTTTCGGCCTCAGCAACACGATTTACAGGGATACCTGTCATCATAGAAACCACTTCAGCAACATTATCTTCGGTAACGGTTTCGCGTTTTAATCGGGCATTTTCATCCCAAATCATTTGCTCTTTTTTAAGTTCGGTTTCAATACGTTTTTCATCATCACGTAATTTAGCCGCTTCTTCGTATTTCTGACTTTTAACGACTTCAATTTTTTTATCTTTGATGTCTTCTAATTCTTTTTCAAGTTCTAAAATACGTTCGGGAACTACAATATTAGTGATGTGAATTCTTGATCCTGCTTCATCTAAAGCATCAATAGCTTTGTCCGGTAAAAAGCGATCTGTCATATAACGATTGGTAAGTTTTACACAAGCTTCGATTGCCTCATCGGTATAATTTACGCCGTGATGATCTTCGTATTTGTCCTTTATATTATTAAGAATTTCAATAGTTTCTTCAACCGAAGTAGGTTCTACCATTACCTTCTGAAAACGACGCTCTAAAGCTCCGTCTTTTTCGATATGTTGTCTGTATTCATCTAATGTAGTTGCTCCAATACATTGAATTTCACCTCTTGCTAGGGCAGGTTTTAACATATTACTGGCATCTAAAGAACCTGTTGCACCTCCGGCACCGACAATGGTATGAATTTCATCGATAAATAAAATAATATCGTCGTTTTTTTGGAGTTCATTCATTAAAGCCTTCATTCGCTCTTCAAACTGTCCTCTATATTTTGTTCCGGCAACTAAACTTGCCAAATCCAAAGCAACAATACGTTTGTCAAACAAAATACGTGATACTTTTCGTTGGATGATTCTAAGTGCTAAACCTTCGGCAATAGCGGATTTACCAACTCCTGGTTCACCAATTAAAATTGGATTATTCTTCTTTCTACGGCTTAGGATTTGAGAGATACGCTCAATTTCATTTTTTCTACCAACTACAGGATCTAATTTACCTGTTTCGGCTAAAAAAGTTAAATCTCTACCAAAATTATCTAAAACAGGTGTTTTAGATTTTTTAGCTTTTCCGCTTGGATTGTTGGGTTGTTTTTCAAACGGATTTTTACGTTCTCCAAAACCTTCTTCGGCAGAACCGGTAAAAGGTAAATCGACATCATCTTCTTCAATATTTGGTGTTTGATCTAAAAACAATTCACCAAAAACAGCTTTTACTTCATCGTAAT
>Ga0256841_1003636_pt1 | contig 11438 bp, 9 predicted proteins | sample 356308metaG_FD_185971 | JGI IMG/M metagenome (GOLD analysis project Ga0256841, IMG submission 185971) | Hydrothermal vent microbial communities from Mid Atlantic Ridge, Atlantic Ocean - 356-308 | ecosystem: Environmental > Aquatic > Marine > Hydrothermal vents | place: Atlantic Ocean: Mid...
TCTGTCCCAGACAGCAACTTACCAAATCAGCGTCCTGGCCACAACAGATGGCGACATCAACAACTCCGACGACCTGGCCACCAAAACCGTCGCCTCCAAAAGCTATGCCTTCCCGCCTGTAAGCGACAACTTCGACAGCTATGAGCAAGGCCTGACGGAATTTGCCGATTTTTACAACATTGGAAAAATCTCCTTTCTAACCAATTCCGGTACAACCCCCTCCAGCAACACCGGCCCTGCCGACGACCTCAGCGGCGGGGGCAACTACATCTACATGGAAGCTTCAGGCCATGACCCCGGAGACCAGGCCGTACTCACCACCGACTGCCTGGATTTCAGCACCGTAGAAGACCCGCAGCTCATTTTCTACTACCACATGTACGGCAGTGGCGTGGGCTCTTTATCCGTGGACATCACGGACGAAAACGGGCAAACCAGCAATCTCTTTCTGCAAGAAGGACAGCTGCAAACCTCCAGCGAAGACGAGTGGGTGCCCGCTCTCGTAGATTTAACTCCCTGGTCAGGCCAAACGGTGGAAATCACTTTTACCGCAGAAATTGGAAGCAGTGGATCAGCTTTCCGCTCCGACATCGCTTTAGATGAGATCCAAATTCTGGGTTGCCCCGTCATTAGCCCCAATGCAGATATCGTGCCTCCCTCCGGTGGCAATCAAGGGAGCATCACCATCAACCCTTCCGGAGGAACACCTCCCTATACCTTCTCCTGGAATACCGGATCCACAGATGCCCAAATCAGCTTTCTTCAGGGAGGAAACTTCTCCATAACCATCATCGATGCCAAGGGGTGCTCCACGGCCATTGATTTCGTGGTAACACAAACCAACGACATCAACGGCCTGGCACGCTTTGAACTCTCTCCTAATCCGGCCGATGAGCGAACCCTACTTCAATTGGAGACAATTTCCCCTCTTTCGGGCCGCATAGAACTGCTCGACGCCACAGGCAGAGCCTTACGGCAAATTTACGAGGGTACGCTGCCCGGCAAAGCTACCCTGGAAATACCTGTCAACACCTTGCCGGCTGGTTTGTATTTTTTACGCCTTTCGGCAAATGAAAAAACGAGTACGCGACGCCTGATTGTCCATTAAAAAAGGCCTTGCCAAACGCATTTTCAAGCTCAAAAAACGAAGTTTGGAACACATAAAAACACCCGTTCGGTACGACAAGACATGTCCTCTGGAAATTTTTCACAAAATTTCTTTTCTCAACCTTACGGCCTGTCAAAATGTTCCTATAGAATAGTGCTCGAAAACAGGCACTTTCACCCGTTTTGTTCACAAAAATCAACTTATCATGAAAAAGAACATGGGAAAAATGGATCGCAACATACGCATCCTCCTTGCCGTCGTACTGGCTATTTTGTACTTCACCAAAGTCATTACCGGCACCTTGGCTATCGTTGGATTGGTGGTAGCTATCGTCTTTTTGGCCACCAGCCTGCTGAATTTTTGCCCCTTGTATTCTATCCTCGGCATCAATACGGCAAAGAACGAATAATGGCTATACAACCCATATTTGATAAAAAAGAAAAGCCGCGCTAAGCGCGGCTTTTCTTTTTTGCCGAAAGGCTGAAAACAAAAATTTACAGCGCTATCATCGGGGCAATCACCAAAGCAACCACCGACATCAATTTCAACAGAATGTTCAAAGAGGGGCCGGAAGTATCCTTAAAGGGATCTCCTACGGTATCGCCGACCACAGCGGCTTTATAAGGCTTAGATCCTTTTTTATAGACATCCCCGTCAATCTCAACGCCTTCTTCAAACATCTTCTTCGCATTGTCCCAGGCCCCTCCGGCATTAGATTGGAAGATGGCCATGAGCACGCCCGAAACCGTTACTCCAGCCAACAAACCACCCAACATTTCCGGGCCTCCGCCAAAGCCAATCAACACAGGAGTCAGTACGGCCAATAAGCCGGGCACCACCATCTGGCGTATGGAAGCTGTCGTGGAAATTTCCACACATTTCTCGTATTCGGCCTTGCCGTCGGCCGACTCAAAAACAGTTTGATCTTCTTTAGGCCAATCACCAAAATCCTTTTCTCCGTGTTTGCGCATCATGTCCAAAGCAGCTTTCAGCTCAGGGATGGACTTAAACTGACGACGCACTTCATCGATCATCTGCCCGGCGGCTTTTCCTACGGCATCCATGGCCAGAGAAGAAAAGAGGAAGGGCAGCATGCCTCCAATCAACAAACCGGCCATGACCTTCGGATTAGCTACATTGATGGCCGAAACATGAGCCGTTTCCATAAAGGCGGCAAATAAGGCCAAAGCCGTCAAAGCAGCAGAGCCTATAGCAAAACCCTTTCCAATGGCTGCCGTAGTGTTGCCCACCGCATCCAGCTTATCGGTACGGCCCCGCACTTCTTTGGGCAAATCGGCCATTTCTGCAATACCGCCTGCGTTATCCGAGATCGGCCCATAAGCATCTACCGCCAATTGTATGCCGGTATTGGACAACATGCCCACTGCTGCAATGGCTATGCCATAAAGCCCGGCAAAGTGATAAGCACCCAAAATAGCTACTGCCAAGACGATGATGGGCAAAGCTGTAGATTGCATGCCCACACCCAAACCGGCAATGATGTTGGTCGCTTCTCCCGTTTTCGATGCCTTGACGATTTTCAAGACAGGAGTGGTCCCCGTGCCCGTGTATTTTTCCGTGATCAGACCGATCAACAAGCCCCCGGCCAAACCGAAAAGAACAGCCCAAAAAACACCCATGGCTGAAAAACTACGTCCTTTCACCTCCCAGTTTCCTTCAGGCAACATGTATTGGATAATAAAATAAGTTGCCACAATCATGAGAAAGGAAGAGAGAAACTCTCCTGTATTCAAAGCCTTCTGCGGATTTCCGTCACCTTTAACTTTAACAAAAAAGGTGCCTAAAATGGAGGTCAAAATGCCAACTCCAGCCAACACCAAGGGCAAAAGAACCGCGTTTAAGCCACCAAATGTATTGGTGTTTTCAAAACCGGTTAATCCAATAAAAGTAGCTCCCAGCACCATGGCACCGATGATGGATCCCACATAAGATTCAAAAAGGTCAGCACCCATGCCGGCTACATCACCTACATTATCTCCCACATTATCGGCAATCGTCGCCGGATTAAGCGGGTGATCCTCCGGAATACCGGCCTCCACTTTACCGACCAAATCAGCCCCCACATCGGCAGCTTTCGTGTAAATACCTCCTCCCACACGGGCAAAAAGAGCAATGGAAGAAGCACCAAAGGAGAAGCCGGTCAGCACCGTGATTACTTTAACTACATCCCAGCCCATGTTAGAGTAAAGCAAGAACAAAGTGCTCAAGCCCAAAACGCCTAAGCCAACTACACCTAAGCCCATCACAGAACCTCCGGCAAAAGCGACCTCTAAGGCCTTGTTCAAACTGTTTCGGGCAGCATGTGTAGTGCGAACATTTGCCTTAGTAGCTACTTTCATCCCGATAAAACCAGCCAGGGCGGAGCAAAAAGCTCCCAACACAAAAGAAAGGGCTATCAGAGGAGAAGATTCCTCTTCTTGCTGCCCACTTATACCCAACAAAATGGCTACGACAATGACAAAGAAAATGAGCACCCGATACTCGGCTTTGAGGAAAGCCATAGCTCCCGAAGCAATGTGTTTGGCAATATTTGCCATGCGCTCCGTTCCCACTTCTTGCTTTGAAACCCATGCCGATTTCCAAGCCGTGTACAAAAGGCCCAAAATACCCAACACGGGCACTGAATACATGATGATGTCTTTCATTCTGCTTGTTTTTGATTTTAGCGGGGCAAAAGTACAGCAAAAAAGCCAAATGAAAGAGCCTATCAAACATCCTTTATCCCGCCATCTCAAAAAAAAGTGCAAAACAAGCAAGAAGACTCCCAAACTGAAATGGTTTGGGTATATTCTTTAGTGATGGTTATGGACAATTAAATTCTTCTTCCTTATGTTCAAGCCTCTTTTTTTGTGATAACGTATGGTTGCAATGATTGTACATGCAATGGTTAAGGCTCTAAACACATTTACATAAAATCCTCCCATTGCATTTTCACTCACATCAAATAAAGCCCAAGACAAGTTCATAAACGAATGCAAAAATATGGGCACCCATAAATTCTTATCCCATTCAACATACAACCAAGAAAACCAAATCGCCCCTATTGCAGTAATAGAAAAAACTCCCAGCATCTCTACCATTGAGGAGCCTTGATAAGTATGCCCCATGCCAAAAAGCAAACCTCCAAGTATGGAGGCAGGAATAAACCCCCACTTCAATTTGGAAAACAAGACTCCAAAGAGGAACCCTCTGAAAAGATATTCTTCAAAAAATCCTGCCACAAAGGTTTTGTATAACAAACTTCCCAAATCAAGCTCATCATCAATTTTTCCAATGATTGCGGAACTTATCAGCATAGGAGAAACTGCTACAATTGAAAAAAAAGACCCGTTACAAAACCCTTATTTAAACCTAAATTCTCAAATATGTTTTTAAACCCATATAAAACACCAAGGACCAGCAGTGTTGGTAAAGACCACCAAAGGTAAGTAAAGGATATTTCTAAAAAAGTTGTTGCAAAATGATGTGAGACAAATGTATTCAATATTTTATTGCCATAAAGAGCTATCACAAAAGTCATTACAACTAAGATGGACTCTAGCGTTTCTTTTTTTCTCATGTTATCAATCTTTTGATTGGCAAAAGATGAAAAACTTTCCGCCATAATACCCAAGCCTCAGGAGCCAGGGTCGCTAAAAGAGCTCACAAGCTATAAAAATAGGAAAAGTTTAATTTGCCGGCAGAATGACTGACCAGCTCCAACAAAAGCAAAAAACCGCGCATGGAATTTAAACCTTCTCCACCTGTTGAAGTCAAATACCTGTACATGTTGTACCTAACCCCTTTTCTCAAAAAACCACACTACTATGCCTACAAAACTCGCATGGCCAACTATTCTCTTATCCTTTTTCCTCTTCATGGGCTGCGCCACCAAAACCGTGGTCGTTCAAAAGGCTCCTCCCCCTCCCAGAAAAGAAGTAGGTGCCAAGTGTGGTCCACGACACGTATGGATCAAAGGCCACTGGAAATGGAATGGCCACCGGTACATCTGGGTCTCCGGACATTGTCAGCGAAAAAAAGCAGGACATCAATGGGTACCGGGGCACTGGAAAAAGGTTAAAGGTGGCTGGAGATGGGTCCCCGGTCATTGGAAATAAAGAAAAAAGCGGCTTGCCGAGGCAAGCCGCTTTTTTTGCTGTGGGAAGTTGAGTTTTACAGCCTCAAATCTTCTACATAGCAATTGGGGCAGTTGTTTTTTTGCCAGCGAAAAATTTCCGCCGGATAAACCTTATTTGCCGAAAGGCTACTCATCACTAAAGCTACACGCGTACCATCTTTGTAAAAAGTACGCACTTGTAAGATTTCCAAAGAATTTTTGTCAATAGTCAGTCGAATTTTTGAGATGTCGGAATCTCTATCCTTGGGCTTAAAGACGATTTGTTGCACAGAACGTCCCTTTTCAACAAATTCATTAGCCAGAGCATACACGTATTCATCGGAAGCATAAACCCGTAAAAAATCCCGAGGGGAAGCTATTCCTTCCTCTTCTTCGGCATCATTGATCTGCACCTCTTTTTCCTCTTTGAGGTAAAGCCAGACGGACCGCCCGTCGCAGTAAATTTGCCTGTCGGGCAAATCGATGAAATAGCTGTTGCCCTGTTGTACCATGCGTCCCTGCTGCTCTTGACGATCTTCGCCGGGCACCTCTATGATCAGTTTAAAATCTGCGCTTAAGGATTGATAAGCCTCGTATTTCTTTTCGATTTTTTGGAGCAAGGCTGTAGCCTTGGGATCTGATTGCTCTTGAGCAAAAAGCGGCAGGGCCAGCATACACAAGAAGAAGAAAAAATGACTTTTCATACATATTGTTTTGTCGTTCGTACTTAAGGAACTGTAGGTCTTTATAACGCTTACAAACAAGTATATAAACGGCTGTCTAATGCAAAATATTGATGCCTCGCCTTCCCTAAAGTGTTAATTTTCTCTCAAACTGCTTGACTAGCAGTATAACCAAACTTCTTATATTTGCTTTTTTTCGACGTTAAGAAAGCGAGAGCAGTAAAGGTTACACCTGCACAAAACCCGACTTGTAGAAGTCAAGTCATTTCATTAAAAGAAAAACCAAGTAACTATGTACGAAAAGATCGAACGATTAGTTTTTGATGGTTATACCTTTTCCATTCTCAAAACCGGCAGCCGGGCATGGAATCTCGTCAAAAAGAACTGGGCTGTATTCCTGGGCTTTTGGATTGTCTATGCTCTGATGTCGTTCATGAGCAATATCCTTCCCATAGTGGGTCTTTTCATCTCTTATTTGGTCATTGCACCAGCTATGGCTGCAGGATTTGCCATCTTTGCAGATCGGCTCATACGCCATGAAGAATCTGAGTTCGGCCTTTTTTTTGATGGCTTCAAATTCTTAAACCAGCTTATCCCCTACACCCTGCTTTCCTATCTCATCGTTTCTCTCGCCAGCATACCCATGATCCTAGCTTTGATCAATGCCGGAGCCTTTGACTTTTTCATCAAGGTCTTATCTGTAGATGCACAAAGTATAGAGGAAATTGGTACTGATTTGGTGGTATTCAGCACCTGGGATTATATCCTGTTTTTGCTTAGTTTTCTACTTATTGCCTCTATAGGCATTCTCCTGTGGTGGACCCCCTACTTCATAGTTTTCCACAAAATGGGTTTTTGGCCGGCTATGCAAAACAGCGTTAAACTGGTTAAGCGAAACTTTAGCCTGCACTTTCAATTGCTCCTATTAGGTGTAGGAACAGGGATTGCCATCAGTTTGCTTTTTGTCTTGCTATTTAGTGCACTTGTGATGGCAGTACCTATCATAAGCATGCTTTTGGGATTGGTTTTCTTTGTGCTTTTGCTCTTATGGATAAGCTGGTTATATCTTCTTCCCTTCATGGCCTTTGTTGAGGTTATCGGCACACAAGAATCCGAAGAAGACGAAAACCTGGCAGGACATTTAATCGATTGACAAGCTACCTAAGGGACGGCTTATATAGCGGCTACTTCTCCTTGCTTGTAGGCTAAAATCTTCTAACATGCGAAACCTCTTCTTATTCTGTGCCTTCTGTTTTTTTCTGTCATCCGGGTATGCACAAGATTTGCGGCTGGGATTTCAGGCAGGGCTCAACTTTAACCATCTTAGCGGCCCCTTGGAAAAAGACGGTACAGGCCAGACTTTAGAGGAGATGACGACCAACTCCGGATTCCAGATCGGCGCTGTAGCCAATTACACCTTACTGGATTTTTTGGGTTTACGAGCAGAATTGCTTTTCACCCAGTTGGGCGGAAGATACCGTTACCACGGACAGAGCTTTTTGCGCATACCCGCCGAATCGGGCAAAAGTGTACTCCTTACCGGCAACAAAAACCTGACGCTCAACATCAACAACGCTTACTTTTACCTACCCTTATCGGTCTATATCAAACCCATTAAGCAAGTGGAGCTTTCTGCCGGGGCCGGTTTAGGCTTCCTCATTTCTTCTACAGCTGTGGGGCAATTGCGCTTTGGAGGCATTACAGAGGGGGGGCAGATTCTAGACACCTTGGAAGTCTCCTTAATTTACAACTACCTCAAAGACCAAACGGGAAATTCAAATGAAAGCATTCAACAAATGCTCATTCTAGACGGTGAAAGTGTAGCTATCCCTACACGAGCCGGGGCTTATTGGTTACAGGCGCGCCCTGAGCAAGGTGCAGCTTTTAACCGCTGGGACTTTAGCCTACATGCAGCCATCAAACTCTATCTGGGTCAAAGCCTTTATTTAGGTGGAAAAGTTCAATACGGCTTAAGTGATGTAAGCAATAACGACTTTGACTATGCCAGATATAGGCCGGATGCAGACGGGCAACCCATTCCCCGAGCTGATAAGGATACTCAACTTTCCTATCAAATTCAAGTAGGCTTCAACTTTTGATTATGCTTGAGGGGCGAAGTGAGTTGGGAATGAGCACACCACCGGTGTCGTTTCCACCAAGGTGCAAAATGTAGGCACAGCCTGGGCTCCCGGCGAGGCTTTGCAACACAAGCGGAGGGCCACAATGGCAAGTGAACAATTCTCAAACCACTTCGTGACGGGTATAAAAACCATCGAGGTGATTAGCAACCTCTTGTGCATACTACTGCGTGTCGCTGCCATCACAAAAAAAAGGCGCGCCTGTGGCACGCCTTTTTGATAAAAGCTAGCTTATTGTGGTTCATCAATTCAAATCCAACCTCAGGGAAATGTTGTGGGTACCACCGAAACTTCTCGTTTGCCGATAGGCATAATCTATGGCAAAGTGGCTTTTCACCGCACCATCCAGATCTCGGGTATTAAAGCCCAGCGAAGCTCCTGCTGATAAACCTGAATAAAGCGGTGCTTCTTCGGGAGGTGCTCCGGCAGAGCCTATCTCGTATTTGTAGCCCGCACGCAACATAAAGCGAGTTCCCATGGCAAATTCCAAGCCCAACCCGATTTGGTCACGGGCAAAAGCATTGGAAGTGAAATTGCCCAAGGCTGTCAGACGATTCTGAGAACCCAAGAGAAAGTCATAAGATGCACCGATGTTAAGCAGCGATTGCAATTCAAAACGGGCAGGGCGATAATTGGAAGTGAGGTTATAACTTACCGAGCCCTTAGGGACTTTTGCCGAAAAGGACAGCCCCTCACCACTAAATCTCATAGGTGCCCCTACGTTGCGCAACGAAATACCGAGTTTAAATTGATCATTTTCTCCCGTTACATATTGCACTCCTGCATCTATGGCAAAAGAACTTGCCGAAAGATCTGCAATGGATTCATTCACACTACGCACCAAGACACCTACCGTCACCTTGTTTTCAAACATGTGGGCAAAACCCAAACCCAGGTTGAAAAAAGAAGGAGAGAAAGTGGCTCCCGTTCCTTCGGGCTGGGCTGCAGTGGTAACCGGAATATCTCCAAAGCCCACAGACATGAGGCTAAGGCCGATGACCGTATTTTCACCCACCTTCTGACCAAAGCCAAAAGCATTTAAAGTCAAGCCCGTACCCTCCATATAGATGGCATGGCTTGCTTCAAATTGTGTTTTAGTGATGCGAGCCAAGCCCGCTATATTTAACCTCATGGCTTCCACGCCGGAAACGCCTGCCGTTGTCATGGTGTGCAAACCGGCTGTACGCGCCCAGGGATTCATCAGCAATTCATAGGCTCCTGCCTCCCCTTGGCGGTCGGGATTACCAGCATTTGCCGGAAGGCAAAAAAGCCCTGTCAAAACCAAAACGATGGTTGAGTAAAGTAATTTATGCATGGATTTATTCTTTTTAAAGTCAAAAAACCAAAACATCAGGCAGGGAGAAAAAACTCCCCGCCTGATGAAAAGACGCTTACAAGCCGGCAGGGTCAAACTGACGGTTGGTTCCGAACCACTTAATTACGCGTTCACCCAAGCCTTCAGCCTGAATGTGAATCAAGTACACCCCTCCGGCAACCGGAATGCCCTTGTAGTTTTTCAGATCCCAGGAGATGTCCGGGTTGATTTGAGCCTGACGAACACCACGATTGTTTCCATCGGGCATCAAACCCGTTTCATCCCGATCATAGCGCCGGACGAACTTGCCGTCCAGAGAATAAATCGTCACCGTACACTTCGCCGGCAGATTGGTGATCTTAACGATGTTGTCAAACTGCGAATTTTCATAAGAAGAAAATCCGTAATAGGGGTTTGGCACCACATTGATCATGTCGAGAGCAGATTCCACACCGGCTTCATCCAATTCCGAAGGTTCTGCACCTGCAAAGGAGAAGCGATAGGTAGGATAACCGTTAAACTCTCCCGTACCCACAGCAATCTGATAGGGATCGTTAACGCGTAGTTTGACAATCAAGTCGTTGGGAATAAGCCCTTCGGCATAAGACTTCATTTTCGTGCCTGGCAACAACATCGGCCAGCCTGCCCAGGTGATGCTCTGCATGGCGCCTACTTTAGCAAACTGGTTGGGGCTGCTAAACTTCGTGTACAAATCCTCGCAACCATCATAAGGCGTGTTGAGAACATAAATGAAATGCTGCCCACCTCCAAAGAAGTTGAAAACGGAAGTTTGCTGTCCCGTTTCCAAGAAGAACTGGGAGCTGGGGTTAAACATCATATCCAGCGTATTGGTCTTCTGATCATCATAGCTTTCACAGAAGATCGAACAGTCGTAAGCCGTATTTTCTCCAAAGAAAATATTCAAGCGCTGACCTGTTTCCACATCAATGGCATAACCGGGGAACCATCCCATGCCCATGCGACCGCTTCCATCCGGGTCGGGCAGGCCATCTCCGTCGTTATCGTCTTTACCAACGGCCGGCTGCGGACGCAAATCAAATTGTTTGGCATTGCCATCCGTAACCAATCCGAGGTCCGAATAATAATTGTTGGCCGTTTCGACAATGATGCAACGGCTCCACTTGCTCTTATCCGAAGTGAAAACGATGTCCACATTGTTCAGATTTTTGAGCAAATTGCCTGGATCTACAACCAGGCCGCCATTCGTATTGCGCCAACCCGGCGTGATGTACTCTTCACCTGCTCCACGAGAGCGGTAATCACACAACTGGAAAGGCACGAAATAACCCGGACCGATTTGGCTCAAAGATTTCGACGGATCATACGTATAATGCGGTTCGCCAAATGCCGTAGGTACGTAGTTCAAAGCGGGCAAATTGCCAAAATCATCGGGCACTCCAGCTAACCATACAGGGGCATCCAGATCTGCGTACTCTTCCTCATAGCCGATAGCTCCATTGGTTTCATCTGCCTGACTTCCCACATCGGCCTGTTGTTCAATACTGACGGTAAAGCCGTATTGCTGTAGCACTTGTTCATTTAAATCATAGATGCTGCGTTCAGAGCGGATAACGCCTTGACTGGGGTCCGACAGACTGCGCAATTCCCAAAACGCCGTGGAGTCCAATTCGCTATCGGCATTGTTGCCATCTACGAAACGCAGTTCGTAATCGCCGCCGACCAATTCCAACGGATTATACACGGAAACGGCAATAGGCCCACGGCCTGCCTTGTAGGTAATTTCTCCCTCAAGCTTGTTCTCCAAAATCAAGTCGCGTGTCTCATCACTCAAATCGAGGAAATTGCCCCCGACACCCAATCCGTCAACACGAGTAATTACAGGGCCATCTCCATAAGCAGCATTCAACTTGCGATCTACAATCGGGCGTGGAATAACGGTATAGGTTTTGATGTTTCGACGGCCAATCAAAAGCTGTTGTTTTTGACCGATGGCTGTAGCCGGGTCAAATTCTTGCCAATTGTTGTAGGCAAAAGCGACGACAGAGAAGTAGTACTTCTTGTGGTTAATCAAACGCTTGTCTCCTTCTGCAAACTG
>Ga0256841_1003637_pt1 | contig 11433 bp, 8 predicted proteins | sample 356308metaG_FD_185971 | JGI IMG/M metagenome (GOLD analysis project Ga0256841, IMG submission 185971) | Hydrothermal vent microbial communities from Mid Atlantic Ridge, Atlantic Ocean - 356-308 | ecosystem: Environmental > Aquatic > Marine > Hydrothermal vents | place: Atlantic Ocean: Mid...
GATCCTCCTTCCTCCCGGCAAGTTTCGGCTCAGAATCCTCCGACAGGACTCTTGCAGCGCAACCCTCTCTTTCTCCTTATCCCCCAAGGAAAAAAAATGGCTGCGTCCTCATTGGGAAAAACCCGCTACCCTCATCCAAGAAAAGGTAGATTCAAGATGTAAAAAGACCCTCCTGCTCCCTCCTCTTTTTGCACCACCTGGAGGAGGGGTTCTCCCTCTCTCCAAAAGGGTTTTGAAGATTCCCAGCCTTCAAGGCTTGATCCTTAAGTCTTGGGTCCAGATGCAACCGGGTTCTTTCCGGGCCCTGGACCTAGGTCCCTTCCAACCCGGAGAGCGGAGCCTATTAGAGATTCCGGCTGAGAAAGGTCGAGAAGTCCTAATCCAGCTCCCCTCCGCTTCTGGAGAAAAGACCCAAAACTTTCAATTGACAATCCTGTGGTGGGACTTGGGAAGACGGGTCCAGAGACATTTGAAAGGAATAAACCCAAGGCAAATCCGGATTCAAGGGATTCCCAAGCCGGGTCCTATTCTTGTGAAGATTGAAGGCCCAAATGGGCAGCTAGGCTACACAGAAGCAAAGGCAGGCCAGGCCCATACTGTTCTAAAGCCCATGCTCCATCCCTCAGCAGGATTAGACCTCAAAGTTTTTTCTCCCGATGGAATGCCTTCTGGAGGAGATCCTGTCCGGATTCAAGCGTTGAAGATTCAAGGCCTCAGCCTCGATGCCTTGAATCTACTGGGTACATGGAAGCTCTGGACCAACCCCCTTGGAAGGTTGCACCTTCGAGGCCTTCCCGAGGGAAAATATAGGATTCACATCCTTCCCGGCCTGCACAATGAAATGCTTCGGGAGGTCCAACTCTTTTCCAAACAAATCCATCGACTCCAACTGCAATTAACCACAGGGTTTCATCTCGAAGGGAGGATCCTTGACCCTAAGGGAAAACCTGTTTCGGGAGTTCTGGTCAAGCTCAGCTCCGAACTTCTCCCTCCGACCACATCCCAAAGAAAGGCCACGACAGATTCAAAGGGGCGATTCCAATTTCTCAGCCTGGGAAAAGGCCCCTTTTCCCTTGAAGCCATCCAGGTTCGAGGGAATAGAACCTTCTTCGCCCGCAAACGAGGAGTCACCCTTGATGAAAAGGAAACGGTTTTGATCCTTCAATCAGAAGACCCTAAAAACCCCTTTAAGAAGAGCCGCCGGGATTGAACCAGGCGGCTCTCATGCTTGATTCGAACAAATGCCTTGAAGGGCTTAGAGGAAGGACAAAGGAGTCCACTTTTTGCCCAAAACCAGGGCGGAATTCACCTTCCAATAATTTTCAAGGAAGGTTGCATACACCGAGCGGAAGTCCGTCGTAGCTTGGAAATTCTGACGGTTCCAACTTGGACCATTCACCTTGCTCCAATCGGGGAAGGCACCATAGAGTCCACCCTTGACGGGGCTCCCGGCCACATAAGCAACCCCGGCCGCTCCATGATCGGTTCCGTTATTCCCATTCTCTCCGACCCGACGACCGAACTCGGAGAAAATGTAGACCACAACTCTTCGAGTGGAGCCCTGAGCCTTTAGGTCATCCAAAAAGGCCTTTGTCCCATCAGCAACTGCCTTGAGAAGGGCAGCGAGATTGCCTTGAGTGGGATCCGACGCCAAGACTTCGTTGGCGTGCGTGTCAAAGCCACCGAGGGAGAACTGATAGATGTGCGTTCGCAGTCCCCCCACAATGTAACGAGCGACGGTCTGAAAACTCGCGGAGACCCGACGTTCGTTTCTGTTCGCACTCGGATAGGTAACCTTCGGTTTATAATTGGCTCCCGTATTTTGGATCAAACCCACGTCCCCAGGAGTCGTCCCGATTGCTGTTGAAACAAATTTGAGGTTTGGATCCGCGCCAACCCTGGGGACTTTGGCATTGGACTCGATAAGAGCCAATTCCAACTTTGAATCAAAGCTTGTCGCGTAATCGGGCCGAAACTTAAAGTTCGCCGCGTTTGTGAAAGTAGGAATCGGCCGTCCCACAAAGAAACGATTCAACTTGCTTTCCAGATCGATGGCAGGAATCTGAAAACCGCCGGTATAGGCTTTGTTCAGGTAGGTTCCTAACCAACCCGCATAAGCGGAGGTCGCTGTGGGATCTGCGGTAGCAATAATATCCAAGGATCTGAAATGAGAGTAATTGGGGTTGGGGTATCCAATCCCGTTGATGATCGCCAAGTCCCCTGCATCAAACAGCTTCTTCAAAGAAGCCAGATTTGGGTTGAGGTAATAGGGGCTGTTGGTCTTCACCTGGAGCCCCTTGGACTTGGGGATCTTCAGGGTTGGCCTTGCCTGCCCATATTTAGTTTCATCCGGAGTAAAGATATTGTGAAGCATGTCGTTCCCTCCTCGAAGTTGGAAGAATACAACGACATCTTCAGTGCCCCCCATTGCCTGGAGTTGCTCGAAAACCAAGCCCTTATCGATTAGGGGAAGGGAAAGGCCGGCTCCGAGACCACCGGCGAGGAATTCACGTCTTGATAGGCTCATTTTCGTCCTCCTCAGTTCATGTGGTACTCGGGAAGATTCATGATCAGGTAGACAAGACCCGAGATCTTGAGCTGCCCATACGTTGTCAAGTTCCAGGTGAACCGTCCGGTATCTCTACGAGTCATGTAGTCGATTAAGTCAGTTCGGACCTTCGCGGGGACTTCGCTATCCAAGAGATCTCTTAGATAGTGGTCCACGATTTGTGTCGGGGTCGTCAGCCCTAAGGACCGCACTTCGGACACCCAATCTTTTCGGGAAAGATAGTAGCCCGAGAAAATGGTGTGAAGGTAGCCCCGAGTCGAATTCGTGTGGAGTTCAGCAGCAAAATTCGATCGATTGATGATATTTTGGGAATTGATCCAATCCACCCCATCAGGGAGTCCGTCAGGTCCCGCAAAGTTCAAAAGAGGCCAGCCCATATTCAAAAAGCGGTTTGCGACCCGCAGATAGCTCACCTGCTTTTCCTGTTTGGTGTTGCGAATGGCTCCGATCACCAATTCAACGGGGTTTTTGACGAGCTTCTTCATCGCCCGGGCAGAATAAAACGCCTTGGATCTAAAGATGGTCTCCATCAAGGTCCGGAAGTTATATCCGTCCGCCATAAAGCGAGCGGCAAGCTTGGAGATGAAAGTCTTGCTTGGCTTCTCATACACAAACCATTCCCAAATCTTTCGGACCATGAACTCGGCCGTAGCTTTTTGCCGAAGGATCTGATCAATCACCTCGATGCCTTCCCGAATCCCCGCAGCACCTGAGCGTCCAACAATGGTCTTTCCCAGAAAGACTTTGTTAGAGGTGTCATGGTAGCTGGAACGGTAATAGAAAGTACCCAAGAAGTTCGTCCAGCCCGTAAAGGCTTTTGCCGAGGCCTTCACATCATTTTCGGAATAGCCCCCGTTGACTCCCATGGAAAAGAGTTCCATGATCTCGCGACCATAGTTTTCATTCACCTTTCCCCTTCGGCTGAGGCGGTTATCCAGCCAATAGAGCATCGCTGGATCAGCCGAAACACCAATAAGCTGATTTCGGAAGGTCCCCAGCGCTGTTTGGCGAAAGAGGTTGATCTGTTTCCCCATGAGCTGGGAATAACGAACTTTGTTGATCCCCGTGGCATAATGGTCATGGAAGAAGAGAGACATCTTCTCTTGAAGCTGCCATGGACTATTGGCCATTAAGTAGAGCCAACCAGCCACCTGCCCCGTGTAGAAATCCAGATTGAGGATTTCCCCCGTGGGAAGAATATGAGTCCCTTGATCAGGAATCGTAAAGTTTGGCACAATCAAGAACAGGTCCACAGCTCGGTCCACGCCGATCTTGACGAGAGTTTTGATCTCATCTGGCCTGCCACCAAAACCTGCCCGACGAAATAGGTGTTTCGCCTTCTTTTCATCCCAAGGATCGGAGACAGTTGGTTGCCAAGGGCTCAGATCCTCAGATGGATCTCCTGTGATTGTTTGCCCACCACCCTTACTTTGGCCTCCCTTCAAGAGAGAGGGGACGGGAACATGCCGGGAAAAACCCAGTTTTCCGCTTTGCATCACCATAATATTCGAGACCTCCGGTCTTATTCCCTCAGTTCCTCTGACAAGCAGAAGAAGATGAGAGGGAGTTGAAAACGGATTGAGAAAGGAAAAGAGGGAAAGGAAAACGGCAGGACCTTCTGTGCTCCCCATAGGGAGTCAAAGCAGGATTCCAAACTCCTTACTCTTTCCAACAATTGATTTTGAGAAGGAGATTCCACCCTCACCAAGAACTGTCGGGGTCAAAATCTCCCAAAGGAATGAACATAGGATTCTAACAGGAGAACACCTGAGGCAAGCAGCTTCAAGAATCTTTCTTGTAACAGGTTTCTGATAATTCCAGGGGACATCAATCCACCTATCACCGATCTCATGGGGTTTTTCAGTGAAATCCCCCATGAAAGCCCTTTTCAATAGAGGATAGCAGCCAATTCACGCCGAATTTCCTCGACGACCTCAGAGTGCTTGGAATAGAGGGTCATCAAGGCAACCAGCGCCTTTTTTGCCAGCTGTTCTTGGAAAGAGGGATCCTCGCGAACAGAAAAAAGAAGATGTCTCATCCCCTTTTCCCACTCGCCCTTTAACCACAATTCCAGGGCCTTATCCATCTCCTCTTTGGCCTCGCCCTTCCCGGGGAAATCCCCTAAAAACCAATTTCTGGCGGAGAGAATACGCTGGGATTCCCCATAGTTTTCTTCATCCTCTGGGATGGACTCCAACTCTTCCAAAGCTTGGAGGATTTCCTCCTTGGAGGGCTGACTCCTCAGCTTGGTGCTTGCCCTCATAAACACTGAGAGCTCCTTTTCCGAATTTTCGGTTGGGGACAGAGGTTTCACCCCCATTCGATCCAAGAAAGACCGAATCTCAGGCTCCGGGAGAGCCCCCATAAAAGCATCCACCGGGGCTCCATCCTTAAACCCAACCACAAAAGGAATGCTCTGGACTTGGAACATAGAAGCCAGACGCTGCTCCTTCTCCGTATCTACTTTCCCAAGAAGGAACCCCCCTCCATAGCTTTCCGCCAGCGATTCAAGGACTGGACCAAGACTTTTGCAGGGACCACACCAGGAAGCCCAGAAATCAACAAGGATGGGAACCCTTTTGCTTGCGTCAACAACGCGCTCTTTGAAGGTCTGTTCCCCAACATCAAAGACAAATTCTTGCTTGCTCATACACCGGCTATAGACCAGAGAGCCCTCGGATGAAAGGGAAGATCCCGATCAATCCATATCCATGATTTCTCTTGCAACCTGCAAGATGCGGCTCGGACTAAAGGGTTTGGTGAGATAGTCATTTGCCCCAACATTCATCCCCTGGGCTCGGTCCGTCTCTTGCCCCTTGGCGGTCAAGAGAACAATGAACACCCCTTCCAAGTCCTTGTTGGAGCGGACCTTCTGAATCACATCGTAACCGTTCATCTTGGGCATCATGACATCCAAAAACACCAAGGAAGGCCGGTGTTGCTCAATCATCGCAACAGCCTCTTCTCCATCCCTTGCTTCAATGACCTCAAAGTCACCTTTTCTCAAAATAAATGTCAATGATTTCAAGATAAAAGGTTCGTCATCCACAACGAGAATTGTTTTCTCATTCCCCATGATCACACTCTCCCCTTGGTCTTTTCTGGCTTTTCGCTTCCGGGTCTTTCAATGGCAGAATTGTCTCCATGCCGTTTTTCTCTGACCTTAAGGGCAACCACAGTGATGTCATCGAAAACCGCACCCTTGGGGCAGTTCTTCTCAAGGGTTTCAAAGGTCTTCTCCACAAGTTCTTGAGAACTCAACTCCCGAGAAGCAAGAACCATTTTTTCCAACCTCTGCTCGCCGAACATTTCACCATTCAGGTCCTGAGATTCCGTGACCCCATCGGTGTAGAGATAGAGCACATCGCCGGGGAAGAGCTTCCCCTGGGTTTCCCCATAATTCATATCCGGAAGAAAGCCAATGACAGGCCCCCCACCCTCCAGCCAAAGGGTCTCTCCATTCCGACGAACAAGGAGAGGGGGGTTATGCCCCGCATTGGTATACCGAAAAGGAACTGCTCCCCCTTGGGAGGGGCCAAAAGTCAAATGGAAGACGGTCAAGAAGAGATCATTGCGCATGAGATCGGAGTAGAGCGAACGCCCAAGAGCTCCCAGGAGTTCTCCAGGCCCCTCCATCGATTCAACCAAAACTTGCAGTTGAGACCGGGCCATGACCATCGCCATGGCCGAGGCCATGTTGTGACCAGACACATCTGCAATCACAACATCTTTCCGCCCATCCTCAGCTTCGAAGAACCCGAAAAAATCCCCCCCTACTGCATTTGCGAGGCGGTTTTTCCCGGCAACTTCCAAATCCTCCCAATCTGGAGCCCTTTCCGGCAGAAGAGTCTCTTGGATCGTCTTTGCGATTTGGAGTTCCTTTTCGGCCGCAGCTCTTTTCTTGGTGCCTAGTAAAAGACCAAGGAGCACCGCAACCGATTGGGCCATTTCCTTTTCTGGATTTCCGAAAGATTGGCTGTCCCCTTCAAAGTGCAAAGAGTCCATCAGAATGAGGGCGCCCAAAGATTCATTGTCCTCCCCAAAGACAATGGGAACAACCAGGAGATTTCTCTCCGCTTCCTCAAGCAAACAACCACTCGGAATTTTGAAAGTGTCTTTTGGGCCATAGATGGCCCGGTTTTCTGCCATGGCCACCCCAAGAGGACTTGTAAGGCGGATCTTGTCCACATGAAAAGTCCTTGCTTGAAAACGTCGGCTTCCTTGTTCCTCTTCAAGAGAGAAGACATGGCTCTTCACGCCTTCATCCTCATGAATCAGGAGTAAGGTTTTCCGAGCGGGGAGCCCCCGGTTCAAAGCACTGAGACAAAATTCGGCCATCTCCGAAAGAGTTCTGCAGGTCGGCAAATGCTCAGCAAGATCATGGACGGTTCTGATTTGTTCAAAACAGCTCAGTAAATGTACTGTCGTGTCATCTGACTCAAAATCCCGCATCCCTTCACGCCTGAGAATGTCAGCGACCCATTGGACAAAACTCCTCAGGATTTTTTGATCTTGCGTGATTTCCGCAGTTAAGAGAACCCAAAGGCGATTCCCTCCGGGGATATCGATTCCTTCTATTAAAGCCCGGCGATCCTCGGGAAGACTGTGGATTTGGAGCCCTCGGCTTCCCAAAACGAATCCCACACCCTCATCCAGATTGGTTGCTCCCCCTTCTGCCAGAAGGACGCCATCCTTGTCAAAAACACGAAGGCCCTCTGCTCCCCCTCCAGAAACAAAATGGGAAGCGCAAAGGGCAAGCCCATCTGCCAGTTCTCTTGCTCCCGATCCGATCAAGTGTCCCCCGATTAGATTCTTGTCGCGACCGGGGAAAGAACCTTGGATAAGATTAAGCAATTCCTATTGTCTTTCCGCTGGTATTCGATCCCATCCATGACCGCTCGAATGATCTGGATCCCATACCCCCCCTCAGGGAGAAACGAAGAGTTCTCGGTATCAGGTCCCATAACCACTTTTGTCGGATCAAAGGGCGGAGCCTCATCTTGGAGTTCAATGAAGAGTTGCCCCCCTTCTTTGCGAACCTCCAGATAGACAGGTGCATTCTCGCCGCCATATCCATGCTTCAGAATATTGGTAACCGCTTCTTGGACCCCCAGGAGAATGTTATACCGAGTCTGCTCTTCATCTTCGGCTATTGAAATCGATTCAAGGACTCCCCCCACTGCTTGCCAAACAAGGCGGAGGTAGTCCACCTCCCCACATAACTTCATGCTGACGTCTACACCCATCGCATTGTTGCTCCGAACAAGCCTAGAACTAAAGCCCTCAAACAAGGGGTTGCCCTTCAGCTTTCGGCATTTTTTGGCATTCCCTGAACCCTTTGAGGTTCCCCTTGGGAAAGCATGCATCCTGAGATTCAAAGGAGGCAGGAAAACCCCCGCCCACTCTTTCTCCCTAAAGAAAAAGATTCAGAGATTCCTTCAAAGAAATGCCGCTGAAGATTCGGTAATATGGAAAACCTGGATGGCGGTGAATCTCGAAAATGGGACATCGCCCGCTTGTTTCTCAAGATCGTATTTCTCTGAGTTTTTTTAAAAAACCTAAATGCTTCGAGTTTTTTTGGGGGTTTTTCCAAGCTTCAAGGCCAAAGGAAGGTCGGGGATTTCGGAATTGGAGGGTCTCAAAATTCAACGGCATCTGGGAAAAGCCCCTTCTTCGAGGAAGACGGTAGCTCAGGAAAAACGATTTCGTGAATCAATCGGAATAAGGAGGAGTCATGAGCCGATTTGCGATCATATGGTATTTGGGATTGCTTGCACTTCTCCCCTCCTGTCACAGCATCAAGGATAACTTCCACCGGACAAGCCTTCCCATGAGCTCGTTTCGGGGTCCTCTTCCACGCCTCCAACTGGCTTCTCTCTTAAAAAACCCTCGATACTCCGCCAACCAGGAGATCCAAGCCCTTAAAAACATACAAAGGTCTGGAGTTTCCCTTGACGGTAGTTTTTTAACTCCTAGGGATCAAGATGCCATAAGCTTACGGCTGGCCGTCCTGGAAAGCCGCCTTGGGTTGATGCAGAAAAGCGAATCGGCACTTTGGAGAATTCGGAAAACGACAAAAAACCCATGGGTCCATTCTTTGGCTCAAGCCCTTCAGGCCTGGTGCTTGCTCGAAGGCGGCAAACTCCAAAAGGCCCACTTTGTTCTTGCCAAGATTCCATCCATCGAAAAAGCCCGCCTCGAGCCTTTGATTTCTCAAATGACGCGCCGATTAAAGCTCAATCTCCCAACCTCGCCCCATTCTCAGGCCAAAGCCATCTCTCCCAATTTCAGGATTCTCCCCCGAGCTGCCTGGAAAAACCGACCAGCGATTCCCGGCAAAATGGTTCCCATGGGATCTCCCACGAGGATTACCATTCACCATACGGCCATGGAAACCCCCAAAACCCCTGAAGAAGCAACGCAACAGATCCGTCTTATTCAAAGAAACCAAATCCAGAAAAAAGGCTGGGGTGACATCGGATACCATTTTCTCATTGACCCCTGGGGACGAATCTTTGAAGGGCGGCAACTCAAATTCCAAGGGGCTCATGCAGGGGACAACAAAACCAATAAACACAATATAGGGATTTGTCTTCAAGGAAACTTCCAAGAAGGACAAGCTGGGGCAAGCCACCCAACTCCAGCCCAAATTCGGGCAATGCAGGCTCTCGTATGGGTCCTCTCAGATACTTTTCGGATCCCTCCCTCCCAAGTATTTTCCCACCAAGAGATCCGTCCCACCGCCACTTTTTGCCCTGGGACTTGGCTGATCCCCGAGATCCAAAAACTCAAACAAAACCTGGCAATTCACCGTGCTATGCAACAAAAAAAGGGTCTAAGCAAATCTCTTTCCTCCTTTGGTGGGCAATCCCTGGGAGGATAATGCCCGAATCGGCTTTGATTCCCAGTTTCATGGGAAGAGCATCCGCATGAATGCAATCAGAGTTTCCTCCCGGCCCTGGAGGACAACCCCTTCAGAAGCATTCAACTCACTTCCCCAGATCGAATCTTTATTGGATTTGGAATTCCGTTTGATTTGTAAACTTCGCTCCCACCATCCCTTGCACCAAGATTTTAACGCCTTTAAGGGAAGGGATCCCAGGGATAGTACCAGGGATCACGACTTCTCCCGTTGACGGAAGAAGCCCTCCCCAAACAAAGATGGGATCTCCAATTCTCCATACCCCGAAAGCTGTCTGGACTTTTACCTTTTTAGAACCGATCATCACGAGAGCTGGAGCCATCTTTGCCGCATGGAGAGTAAGAAAAACTGTTCCCTGAAGATGGATCGCTCCGCCCGCATGCGCAAAGGGGAGAGGGGGAGAAAGCTTAGAAATCGAAACGCTTCGAACTTCTGCCCGAGAAATTTCGACTTGAGAAAAAGTCAGGAGTCCATCAGCATCAGGAATCACGACTCTCTCCTCCAAAACCCTCGTTTTACCCTTAGCACGCACTTGCAACCTGTAAATTTCCCTCGGAACAACCTTGAAGGATTTAAGGCGCCGCATAGTGAGATCCACTCGAGCTAGAGGAAGCTTGGCATAATCCAATCGGCGAGAGTCTGAACGTAAACTTATATCGAATTGCAGAACAGAACTCGATTCAGTGATGGAGGAAGGAATCACCCGGGCATAACCTCCCATGCATCCAATCCCATCCCCGACGATAGGGCTTCCATTCCCCGGGTTGTTGTCAAGACTAAGATTGCTCAAAACCGGGAGAGGACGATCCAGCCGCAATTCCGTCATTTCCCTTAAAAGAGTCTGTTCGAGAGGAGTCCATGCACCTGATGTGGAATGTGTCCGATAGTCCCAATAAAAAGATCCAGGTTGCTTGTTCCGAAGGGCGCTCCTGAAAAAAGCAGGTTTCTCAGTCCATCCATTAGTGACATCCGCCCTCCCCACGAAAAAACGCATGGGAGCCACTCCGGTTTTTCTTCGAACCGCCAACTGAGCAGTGAAATTCAGGAGATCATAGATCTTAGGACCTTGACTTGTGGGAAGATCCTGGGCTTTGCTCCCAAAGAGGGTTTGGATCTCTCGGCCAAAACGAAAGTCCTGATGCTCCACGCCAAAAGCCGGAACAAGCCCCCCCACGGCCGCAAATCGGTCAGGATGACGCAATCCTAAGCCGAGAGCACCTACAGCACCGAAGGAGAGCCCCATGGCATAAACACGATTTGGATCGGCCTTGAATCGTGGATCCGCCAAGACTTCATCCAAGAGCCATAAGAGTCTTCTTTCAGTGAAATCGATCACCTTCCCTTGGGGAGGAGAACTCCCATATTTCTCGTGATAGCCAAACCACAGACTATGGGAAACGGGAGGATTGTCATCATCAGGAAAGACCAAGATGGCATCTTTGGGAGTCCAGCTGGGAATCGCTGTCGATTTAAAAGTTTGGGAGTGGCCGTGAAGCAGAAAAACCACCGGCCGCTTCCCTGTTTTTTTAGGATCGAAGTAAAGCCTATAGTTAAAGGCCCGCCCAAGGGAATTCGCTTGGTCCGGCAATCCTGCGCGCCCTTCGGCTGGAGCAAAATGGACATACCAGTGCTCCTTACCCCCTGTCGTTGTTTTTTGCAGGACCGGTTTAGGAGGCGCGGTTGTTTCAAGAACGGGTCCTTTACTATTTCCATTCGTTCCCAAATTCAGCGATCGGTTTTCTTTGCCTTTCAGCGAACCCAAGACCGCGAAATATCTCTTTCCCGCAACCTTTGGGGTGAGGACCAGAAAGCCTTGATTCGTGCCCAAGGGAGTGCCTCCCTTTTTGAGAAGGAAGGGGCTCCCCAAGCGCTGATTCATGAAACTCCCCTTGGGCACGACTCCCAAGAGTTTCGCCTTGGATAGATCCCCGGCAGTTTTGAT
>Ga0256841_1003638_pt1 | contig 11433 bp, 14 predicted proteins | sample 356308metaG_FD_185971 | JGI IMG/M metagenome (GOLD analysis project Ga0256841, IMG submission 185971) | Hydrothermal vent microbial communities from Mid Atlantic Ridge, Atlantic Ocean - 356-308 | ecosystem: Environmental > Aquatic > Marine > Hydrothermal vents | place: Atlantic Ocean: Mid...
GAGGGGGAGAAGGAGGGGAGCCATGGGTTACTTCACCTCCCACATAGCGGATAGCCAACCGTAGTTGAGCACTACGAAGATTATGAAGGCTGTTATGAAGAGGAGGACGAGGGTAAAGGTGCCCGGAGCGGCGAAACCTGTGTGTTCTTCCTTAGCGGGAGGGGGAGGCTCCGCTATCGGTATCTGAAGGTCCTGAGGACCCTTGAGGGGACTTCCGAAGAAGACCGAGACCACGACTTGAATTATCCATATAAGGGCACCGATAACCGCAAGCAGACCACCGAGACCGAAGAGAGCCCAGAAGAAGTCGGTGACAGGGTTGTAGGTGTAGGTGAAGGGACCTCCGGAGAAGGTTATGTCCCAGTGCCTTCTGGGAACTCCGAAAGCTCCGAGTATGTACATGGACACCGCAAGGATTGCAACTCCAATACCAAAGAGCCAGGGGACAAACTTTGAGACCCCGTAGAAGGCTATCTTCTTCCTGAAGAGGAGTGGTATGAGGTAGTAGGTGACGCTCATGAAGGCAAGGGCTGTTCCACCCACAACCGCTCCCTTGAAGTGCCCGGGTATTGATAGGGTGTTGTGCACTATTATGTTGGTTTGCTCCATGCCGTTGACAACCCCGGTTATTCCACCTATGAAGCCGAAGATTATCATTGAGAGCATCAGTCCCGAGAAGCCCGGGTTGCCCCAGGGGGCAGCTTTGAGCCACTCAAAGAGACCCTTGGTAAACCCTCTCCTCCTCTGGGCTACCTCTATTGCTGAGGGAACGGCGAAGGCGTGTATCATTGAGGCAAAGACCGCAAGGTACATAACGTAGCTCGTATTCCAGACCTTCCACACGGGGCTCACAGCGGGGTCAACGAGGAGGTGGTGGGCTGAAGCAACGTTTATGGCGATTATGTAGAGTATAAAGGCGAACCTGCTGACCTTTTCATTTATAGAGGTCCCTCCAACCGTGAGGAAAGCGAGGAGGTACCAGACTGAAACGTGGGCTGCAACGTTTATCTGCTGGGAGGGATGCCCGAGCCCCCACCAGACAAGCTTATAGACAGCCGGGTCTATGTCAGAGATTATCCCCAGAGACCACAGGAAGGTCGGTATGTAGATGATCGCACCCGAGACTATGGTTATCACCGCTATTATGGCGGCAGCCATAAGACCATAAACGAAGAGGGGCAGTGATTGACCCGGGTTTTCCCTCCTCCATATCATGAGGTTTGAGAAGAAGACGGTAACTATTACGAGTGCTCCAACAGCGAAGAGTATCATTCCAAGGTAAAAGAGTGGGTGTGCTTTCAGGGGAGCGTAAGAGGTCATGAGGACGTCCGCGTTTCCCGTGAGTATTGTGTAGTTAACGAGTAGCCACCCAACTATTGCTAACGCAGTTCCCAGCCATCCCGCAGTCGGTGAGGACATACGCGTGTTCAGAAAGGCGGTTGATGTGAATGTGAGAGCAGCAAGTTCAAAGAATATTATCCAGAAGACAAGAGCATCAAGCCCGTGGAGGGTAAGTATCCTGTAATACCAGTCAACGGGGAGGACGTGGAAGAGTTGCCACCTCGTCAGGACGAGAAGCAAAGCAGCTATAACGGCTAAGAGGAGGGAAACGACAGCCATAACGGCGTTGACCTTGGCTATCTTTTCAGCCCTCAGGTCAACCTTGAAGCCCGTTATGTCGCAGGTTCTGAACCACTTCTCTCCACTTTCAACAGCAACAGCCATAGCTCACCTCCCTACTCTTCAACGATTATCTTGCCTATCATCATGTGGTGCCCTATACCGCAGAACTCGTTGCAGACAACGGCGTACTCACCTGCGGAGGTGGGTCTGAAGGTAAGGACGTAATCATACTTGGGATAGACCATGAAGTTCATGTTCACAGGCTGGAGGGAAAAGCCGTGAAGAACGTCCAACGAAGATATGTGGAACCTGTACTCCTCACCCTTCTTGAGTATAAGAACCGGCTCCCATCGGAACTGTCTCGCCAGCAGGAAGACATCCCCAGGCGGTGGCTTAACTACGGGAACCCCGTTCTCCTCACCCACCTTGTACTTGTTTATGAAGGCTTCCGTTAGGGCGTAGAACTCCTCCGGTGTTGTCTTGTAGGTTACGAAAGAGGGATTCTGCTTGGCATAGACGTGCCATATTATCATCCAGAAGAACAGGAAGACGGACACCACAAAGGCGAGACCCATCCATATCTTCTCATCCTTTGCAACCTTCTGATGGAACCATCCTTCTCCCGGCGGAAGAATAGCCATGACACTCACCTCCCTAAGAGCGCCTGCTTTACCTCGTCAGGTATAGGCGGGAGCCACGCTATCTCCATCAGCCCCCATATAAGGTAGGAGATGGCATAGACAGCCACTCCTATAAAGAGGAGTAGAATGAAGTCATCAAAGACCAGCTGAAGGAAAGGCGTTTTCTTCTCCTCACTCATCCCAGCACCTCCGTAAATGTTTATTCACTCACCCTATTACTTAGTTTATGACCTTCTTATCTTTTTTCTATAAATTTTTCTTCTACTGGGTATAAAAAATTTTTATGATAAGAAAATCAATTTTTCCTATTATGTTAAGAGAAGCCCGTAAGTAGGTAATTACTTATGGAGGCGAAGATGGATGTAGTGAGTGTGAGTCCCACCTACAGGCTCATGCAGAGGCTATCCTATATACTCAGCGGTATCTATTCTTCAAGGCTAAATCCCATCTACTACCTTGGAGCCATAACGGTGTTCCTTCTTATAGTTGACGTTCTCTCGGGTGTTTACCTTTTCCTCTTTTATAGGGTTGATCCCCAGCAGGCTTATCACTCCGTGGAAGTTATATCCTCTTCCTTTCTCGGAAGTCTGATGAGGGGTATTCACAGGTACTCTTCCGACGGGCTGATACTCTTTGCGGTTCTTCACATGCTACATATGATACTTACCGACAGGTTCAGGCTCTTCAGATGGGTAGCCTGGGTCTCTGGAGTTGGAACCCTCCTTATATTCATAGTAATAGGTATATCAGGCTACCTGCTCGTATGGGACGAAAGGGCACAGCTCACCGGTCTCCTAATGGCTAAGTTCTTTAGCATAATCCCTATATTCGGGCATGCCCTAATGAGTGCATTCCTCGGAACAGACCTGAAGAACCTCGGGGGACTTTTCAGGATACTTCTCTTCGGTCATATAGCGGTGACGATTCTCCTTCTCTTTACCCTCTGGGTTCACGTGATGAGGATTTCAAGACCGAGGCTCTTCCCTCCAAAGTACCTTATGGTTCTGCTTACCATTTTCACGCTTGCGGTCGCCCTCATCTTCCCTGCAAGGAGCGACCCTCCCGCAAACTTAGGTAAGATACCCTTCGGCATGAGCCTTGACTGGTTCTATCTTACAGGCTTTCCTCTCTTCAAGGTCCTTCCCCTTTCCCTGAACTGGGTAGCCTTCTTGGGCTTCTTCGGGCTCCTGACGGTCTTTCCTTGGCTGATAAAGGGTAGAAGAAACCCGCCTGCGCGAGTTATAGAGGAGAAGTGTGAAGGCTGTAAGCAGTGCTTTGAGGACTGCCCTTACGAAGCCATATACATGAAGCGCGTTTCCCCCGATGAGGAGAAAGCCTTCGTTATAGAAGACAAGTGTGCGGGCTGTGGCATATGTGTTGCCTCGTGCAACTATAACGCAAATGTTATAGATACAGTCCCCTACACCGATATACTTTCCGCGGTCAGCTCCTCAGAACCGAGACTCCTCGTCTTCAGATGTCCCTTCAGTGCGGAGGTTGAAAGTTCAGAGGAGGTTATGGTCTGGACCCTTCCCTGCACGGGGGCAGTGAATGCGGTGTGGATGAGGGAGCTCCTGAAACACGCCGAAGGCGTCCTCTTGGTTACCTGTGACGGACCTGACTGTTACTTCAGAGAGGGTGTTCTCTGGACGGAGGAGAGGTTCAGGGGCGAGAGAAGACCGAGGCTACTGAAGGTTATAGACAGAGGCAGGGTCAGGATTCTGGAAAAGCCGAGTGTGGATGATGCGAGCAGAGAAGTGGAAGAATTCCTTAGAGCCCTCAGGAGCAGGAGCCTCCCTAAGGAGCTGGTGATACTGGCTAAGGACAAGGTGAACCACCTTTTAGCACCCGTTATCCTCTTCATTCCCTTCCTGAGCTTTTACCCCCTGACTACCCACAGGATTGAGTTCTATCCGACTGACAGGTCCGTGGCGGTGCTGACCTTCAAGTACAGGTCTTCTCCCGTCAGGAAGGCAGAAGGAACCTACAGCAAGCTAAAGCACATGCAGGCTATAAAGAACATCGCCCTTGAGAGGTCTCCAATAGAGCTCACCTTCCTCGTTGACGGAAAGCCTCTCCTGAAGAAAAGGTACAACCCGAGGGGAATGCGAAGGGACTCCTCCATATACGTTTACGAGGAGTTCATACTTGATCCCGGTATTCACAGCCTTGAGCTGAGGCTTGTTGAGACAGCCCACCCGGAGAAGGTAAAAAGCTTCAGACTACAGAAGGAGCTGAAGCCTTCAGACAGCCTTGCCCTCTCCTACTCAGAAGAGAGAGGCTTCTTCGCCCTTGGAGCGGAGTGATATGAGCTGAATCCTACCTCCTCTACCGTGTTAAACTAATGTTTACTTACAGGAGGTGAGAGAGATGCTCATAGCCCAATATCTGACCGAAGAACACAGGAAGTGCGATGGCTACTATGCGGAGGCGGAGAAGGCTGTTCTCTCGGGAGAGTGGGAACGTGCAAAGGAGCTATTTGCCAAGTTCAGGGATTGCACCCTCCTTCACTTCAGGAAGGAGGAAGAGGTGCTCTTTCCAGAGTTTGAGGAAAGAACTGGTATAGTGATGGGTCCCACTCAGGTCATGAGGCACGAACACGCTCAGGCAAGGGAGCTCCTTCAGAGGCTTGAATCCGCTCTTGACAAAAAGGACAGGGATGGATTCCTTTCAGCGGGTGAGTCCCTCATGATCCTTATCCAACAGCACAACATGAAGGAAGAGCAGATACTTTACCCCATGAGCGATCAGAACCTTGAAGGTGAAGAGATGGTTCAGAGGATGTCCGAGCTCGGAGAGGTATGAGGGGACTCCAGCTTCTCTACCTGCCACCCTTCAGCATAGTTTCCCGTTTCTTCCTGACCTCAGCCCTCTTCGGTCTCCTCGGTGCTCTTCTGGGTCTGTACGGGACAGTTGCCGACCGCTTTAGCCTCCCCGCCCTCGTTCATATCTATACCCTCGGATTTATGGCGATGACCATGTTGGGCGCCCTCTTCCAGATGCTTCCTGTCGTGGCTGGAGCGGTAATAGAGAGGAGCCTCCTCGTAGCCACATACACCCATATTTCTCTTGTTCTCGGCGTTCTTACCTTCGTTACAGGGCTTTTCTCCGGAGAGAAGTACACTCTGGTCACAGGCACATCTCTGATGTTCTTAGCCCTCGTGCCTACCGCCTCTCTGATGCTCTTCAAGCTCATGAGGATAGAATCCCACACACCTACTTCGGGAGGCATGAGGTACGCTCTGCTCTCCCTCCTTATTGGAGTCCTTCTCGGAAGCCTTGAAGTATTCAATCTGAGCGGTTATGCCAACCTCAGCTACTCATGGCTGTTGAAAGCTCACCTGACGGTAATGCTCTTTGGCTGGGTTGGCATTCTCGTAGCCTCGGTCGCCTTTCAGGTTATAGAGATGTTCTTTGTCACACCTTCCTATCCCAGAACCTACGCCCGCCTCTTCCCACCGGCGGTCCTTCTTTCAATACTCGTGGCTTCTTTAAAAGATGTCTGGCTTCTCAAGGTGCCCCTGTCCGTCCTCTTTATATCCTTTGCCCTAATAACCTTTTCACGACTCCGGGATAGGAGAAGGAAGATTCCAGATCCCCTGATAAGCCTGTGGTACGTGAGCATGGGATTCCTTATAGCTTCCTCACTTCTGTATCCTTTTGCTGGAGGTGGCGCCACCTTTCTCCTATTTCTCTTTACCTTCGGAAGCTTTGCCCAGAGTGTTATCTTTGCTATGATGTACAGGATAATTCCCTTCTTAGTATGGATACACCTCTCAAACAGGGGAGTTCCCAACGCTCCCACGATGCACGAGGTGATAAACCCAAAGAGGGTATGGGCACATTTCTACCTTCACCTCACATCTGTATTCCTGTTCTTAGTCCCATTCTTTACAGGGATAAAAGTTCTGTGGCTTTTCTGTTCCCTTGCTTACGCCGTATCCTTTGCATTTCTGTTCTTCAACTTATCCTCGGGGGTACTCCTCTACCTCAGGAAAGCAGGTTGGCAAGGTGCCTCTCCTCAATAGAGACGAGGTCCTGTATGGTGGTCTTCTTGAAGAAGTCTATCATCTGATGCTTGAGCTTCTCCCACCTGTGGTGAATGACACACGGGTTTGTCTCATAAACATCGCACTTGTCGGGCATGAGGGCGCAGGCTTGAAATCTGTACTCCTCACCCATGATAGATATAACGTCCCACATTGTCAGCTTTTCGGGATCAACCTTGAGAGAGAAGCCCCCTCTGGGACCTTTTACGGAGTTAAGTATGTCTCTGCGGGAGAGCTCGTGAAGTATCTTTGATAGGAAGGGCTTGGGGATATTCTGCGCCTTGGCTATCTCCTCAGCTTTAACGAGCCTGTCCCTGTGCATTGCCAGATATGCCAGCGCAAGAAGAGCGTACCTGACTGTATCTGAGTAAATCATCTTAATATAGATTATAAATATAAAACGTAGTTTTATCAACTAATTTAGGTCATTTTTTAGGTTGAGTATCCAGTCCACTATGAGCTCCGCCTCCTCCCTGCTGAGTTTCTGAGGAGGCATTGACCTATCTCCCCATCTACCGCTACTACCTTTTAGGATACTGTCTATGAGCTGTTCTCTATCTTTTGGATAGTATCTCCTGCTTATATCGTAAAAAGATGGTCCTAAGAGCTTCCTTCTCATGTCGTGACAGTAGGGACAGCCTTTTATTCCTACAAGTTCCTTTACATCAATCCGAACACTTCTATGCTCCTGTTTTTCGCAAGAGGCAAGAAGGAAAATCACCAAGGTTAGTAGCGGATATACCCTTCTCATTTTACAGATCCTTCCTCCTGAACAGGGATACTGCCAGAAATGAAGGGAAGAAAGCCCATACAAGCATAGCCAGTATAGAAAGCGTTATTCCCAGATGGGAACCAAAGAACTTCTTGAAAACCGCTTCAGAAATACCCATAAGTGCAGCTATATCAAGATTTATAATAACGAGCAGTCTTGAGAGGTCAACAGGGTTCAGGAGGGTAAGCGCGAGAACAACCTTTTCCAGAGGATAATCTTTAAATACATATACGACTGTAAGTATGACACCGTCGTGAAAGATAGCCATGTAAAGCCATAAGCTCACTATAAACCCAACACCTTTTACCCTGTCTCTGAAGAGAACTCCCGATAGGAAGGATAGTGAGGTAAAAACAATACTCAAGAGAATTCCAGACAGAGTGAGAAATGAAAGGAGGTGTATCGTATCGGAACGAATAGCCTTCACCATCAGAGGTAAGGCTACACCGATTATATAGATGACCGACAAGAAGGATGATACAGCCAGCAGTTTAGCAGTGAGAACTTGGTTCCTTGAGAGGGGCTGGGTTAAGAGAAATCTCATGAACTCCCGTGAGTCGTACAGATAGGTTATAGTGAAAAGGGATGAAACAAGAGGGACTATGAGGAGATTTATGTTCAGAAGACTGATAGCAACCCTACCCATATCCTCACTCATGTAAAGGAATAGGAGGGTTCCTCCGAGGAGAATAAGCAGATACAGCCAGAGCCACTTTACCTTAGACAGGTCCTTCAGGTCATAAAGAAAGAGCTTAAGCAAGCTCAACCTCCAGAAGGGAGGCGATAGCCTCCTCTAAGGTCTCAGAATCCGTTTTCTCTTTGAGACTGCCAACGGTTGAGTCAATTTTTATCCTTCCGTCTATAAGCAAAACCACCCTATCCGCCAGTTCCTCTACCTCTGACATTATATGAGAGGTAAGTACAACAGTCCTTTTCCTTTCCTTCCAAAGCAGGATCTCTCTCTTTAGCCTTGTACTGGCAACTGGATCGAGCCCAACAGTCGGCTCATCAAGTATGAGAACAGCAGGTTCAAAGGCAAGGGCGAGGATAGCGCTGACCTTCTGTCTTGTTCCACCGGAGAGAGAGCCTAAAGGTCTATCCATAAAGTCCTCAACCTTAAAAAGCTTCGTTAGCCTGTGCACCTCCGCCTCAGGATGGATACCCCTTATATCGGATATCAGCTTAAAGAGGTCCCTCGCAGTCAGATTATCCGGAAAGCTTGCCTCTTGAGGCATATACCCTATGTCCGCTCTATAGCTATATCCTTCCTTCACATTCTTGCCGTTCACATACACCTCGCCATCGTCTGGGACAACGAGTCCGAGGATACACTTCAGCAGGGTTGTCTTACCGGATGCGTTAGGACCGAGTATAGCTGTTACCTCTCCAGCCCTTACCGATAGGTCTATCTTGTTGAGAACTCTAAGTCTTCCATAGCTCTTGCTGAGGTTTTCTATTCTTATCGTTTCCACCTGACAGCCTCCATGAGGGGTTTTCTATCTGAAATAGAGATTGACGTGACAACAGGGAACGTATCCTCAACTAAGTTCAGTATTTTAACGAAGAAGCTCTTTATGAGTACGGAAGCTGCAGGATTGTTTTCAACGATGTAAGAGAATAGCTTTACAGGTCTGTAGGGTACATCGCCATAGCCATCACCGTTCAGGTCATACCCCCTGTAGGCACTCCAGTAATTCTCTTTTATAAGATTAGGATTCTGGGTACTATTAGTAGATACATCAAAGGTGTTAGACAGGAAGTTATTTAGCTTTATCACATTGTTCATTGAATTAGCCCATATACGGAGCGCCCAGCCATTTTCCACAAAGTCGTTTTCTTTAATTGTGATTCTTTGACACTCATCCATAAGCACACCTGCTGTATTCTTGTAGAAGATGTTGTTCTCTACTATACTGTCATCTATCGCTTTAAGGAGGAGACCGTAGGAAGCCCCTCCCCAGTTGAACTCAAACCTGTTCCCCTTCATAATCACCTTCTTGGTGTACATGACCGCGACACCAACTCCATTCCTGCGAAAGATATTGTCTCTATAAGTATCCCTGTGAGAAAACATGAAGTGGAGTCCGTATCTCCAATTATTCTCGGATACGTTCCCTTCTATAGTGCTATCTTCAACGAACTCAAAGTATATACCGTCCCTGTGCCCGGTTATGTAGTTCCCTCTAAGGAGTATCCTCTTTGAATGCCATATGTGTATCCCGTTGCCCGAATATGCCTCCCCTACCCGAAAGGGTCCTTCAATCCTGTTGCCTTCAACTCTGCATTCCTCAACTCCAGCAAGGTATATAGCCCAGAAGTTGTCCTTAAGTATGTTTTTCCTGATAACACAGCCTTTGACATTCTCAACCTTTATACCTGCGATGTCCTCTATATCGCTCCTACCGGAGTTGGCTATCCTGAAACCTTCAACAACGACGTTATCAGCAGTTATCCTGAGAACCTCGTACTTTCCCCGGCCATCAAGCAGAGGATAGTCTTCCCCCACAAGACTCAAGCTTTTGTTCACAACCAGCGTACCTTCCGCATAAGTTCCTCCTTTTACCCTGATGGTGTCCCCCGCTTTTGCCACCCTGAGGGCTTCCTTTATAGTTTTAAAACTGCAAGAGGGACATACATATAGCTCTTTAGAATGGGCTGTAAGATTTGTGATGAAGAGGAGGACAAACCCTAAAAAGAGCCCTTTCCAATTCTCTCCTTCCATTTTTCTCCAACATAGCTCAGAACGTCTTCCCAGTTTAGAACCTTACCTCCAAAGTTCCTCACGGCCTCTTTCAGTTTTTCTTCGTCCGCATAAGCGGATATGTTCAAACCCATAGGGCTCCTTATCTTCTCACTCACGAGAAACTTCACTCTTTCAACAGACACAAGTTCCCTTGAATAGAAATCGGAGACCCAGAGGGCTGAGATCTCCTCCCTTTTGACCTTTCCACTCAGGATGAACGCGGCAAGACACTCTATGGAGTCAAACTTGTAAACCTTACCTTTCTTCGTTTTCAGCTCCGCAGAGAAACCTGCATCCGCTATTATCATTCTGCAGAAAGAACAGGAGTCTTTTCCGTACTCTATAGGCTCAGGAGATACAACCTTTTCACAGGAAAGTATCAGTAAGGGGATCAGCAGGAGGATTAAATACCTCATGCCTCCGCTGTCCTGTAAGAGGGCTGAGAACTGAACTTATCCACGATGAACGCTATTATACCCATGAGCAAGGACAGCAATGCGATGTAAGTTCCGATAACGGGCCAGGAGCAGGCCTTCATGTTCAGTAAGGTCTTACATCCTATCAGGGGAGGCTGATAGGCAAGTCCAGGTATCCTTATAGGGGCATTGGGGTCAAGGTTGTGACCGTACTTGTACTCCCACCACCAGAAGTCCGCTATACCTATAAGACCGAATACTATAAAGAGGATGACCCATGTTTTCAGGACCCACTTCTTGCCGGTTATCGCCCCAAAGAGACCGAAGAGTATGAAGAAGACGAAAACGACAGGCATTATCTTCAGCTCGGGAACCTTCTCAGGCTCTATAAGAGCCATACCTATGTAGTGGTTCAGGAGGTTTATGTTGTAAAGGTCATGGGGCTTCTCCCCAGTTATGTTGTTGACCCATATTAGCATACCCAAGCCTTCGGGATACTGGGGAGCGGTGAGGGTTATCTTCCAAAGGGGTACAAAGAAGACACCTATAAGAATGAGAGAAGCGAGGGCAAGAAGCCCCCGGGAAATGAGGTTCATATCACCACCTCCTCAGTCCGCACACCTCTTCTTATTGCCGGTCCACCAGCAGGTTTTAACCTTGACGTTCCTCGGGGAAACCCTCACGTAACCCTGCATCTCCTGGTGAAGTGCTGAGCAGAAGTCCGTGCAGTAGAAGGGGTACACCCCGGGTTTTTCGGGCTTCCACTTTATGGTAAGGGTCTCACCGGGCATGATGAGTATGTTTGGAACATCCGCACCGAACATGGCGAAGCCATGGGGTATGTCCCAATCCTGCTCTATGTTCGTAACGTGGAAATAAACGGTATCACCTACCTTTATACCTTCTATGTTATCGGGTGTGAAGTGAGATCTGATGGCACTCATATATATGTGAACTTCCCTACCTTTCCTCACAACGCCTTTTCTAATAGCCTCATCCTCTGACTTAACAGCGTAGGGGTGTTTGTTCTTCCCAAGCTCATAGATCTTCTTCTGATGCTTTGTTACCAAATTAGCAGGTATCATCTGGGCGTAGTGAGGTTCTCCGTGGGTCGGGAAGTCAAGTAGCATCTTCATTTTATCACCAGAGATATCTATCAGCTGAGCTGCATGGGGAAGTTCAGGTCCTG
>Ga0256841_1003639_pt1 | contig 11433 bp, 10 predicted proteins | sample 356308metaG_FD_185971 | JGI IMG/M metagenome (GOLD analysis project Ga0256841, IMG submission 185971) | Hydrothermal vent microbial communities from Mid Atlantic Ridge, Atlantic Ocean - 356-308 | ecosystem: Environmental > Aquatic > Marine > Hydrothermal vents | place: Atlantic Ocean: Mid...
CCGAAGTGTAGTTGAGCGAGATCGCCTGCCATTCGTCGGCCGGAAAGCATGGCGGTGCCTCGGGATCGCCTTCCGCCAGCAGTTCCTCGTAGGTGAGGGCTCCGAGCCGCTCGTGGACCCCGGTGAACAGGGGATCGAGGATGTCGACCACCAGCGGCGGTCGCTCCAGCCGTTTCAGCGCCTCACCGACGACCGGAGCATACTCGGTATCGGTGAGCAGCAGTTTCGTTCTGCTGTGTTCGAGGATGAAGGCGATGGTCCGCGCGTCGAGCCGGATGTTGAGGGCGTTGAGGACGGCGCCGGCCATGGGCACCCCGAAATGCGCATCCAGCATCGGCGGGATGTTGGGAGCCATGATGGCCACCGTGTCTCCCGGACGGATGCCACGGCCTTCCAGCGCCGAGGCCAGACGCCGCGCCCGCGCGCGGAGCTCCGCATAGGTCGACCGCTCGTCCCCGTGAAGCACCGCTGTGCGCGTCGGATAGACATCGGCCGAGCGCTCCAGGAAGGTGAGGGGGGTCAGCGCAGCGAAATTGGCGGCATTCTTGTCGAGCCCCTGCATGTAGGGGCTCGATTGTGGATGCGTGCAGATGCGCGGCTCGGTGGGCATCGGCGAACCTCCCGTGGATACCCGATCGCGGCCGCTGCGGCGAAGGGAACGCAGGCCTCGCGGAGGGTGCCTTCGCTCTCGAAGTCGGTCGCTGCAGCGGGTGCCGGAAACCGAGCAAGGAGATGCGCCGGCGCGGGGCCGGCGTCAAGCGGGCGCAGGGTTCGCGACGGCGGTCGTATCCTCGGCCTCCGCTTCCTCGACGCCTTCTTCCCCGGCCAGCATGCGTTCGTCGACGACCCGGTTGCGCCCCTGCTGCTTGGCCAGATAGAGTGCCTTGTCGGCGCGCGCGAAAAATCGGGAAAGGGGCTCGCCCGGACGATATTGCGCAACCCCCATGGAGAGGGTGACGACGCCGAGATCCTTACCGCTGCCGCGTGCCCGCAGACGATGGGCGGCGACCTCCGCGCGCACCGATTCCGCCCGGTGTACGGCGGTATCGAGATCGGTAGCCGGCAGCAGCAGCACGAACTCCTCGCCGCCGTAGCGGGCGGCCACGTCACGCTGACGCACCGAATTGCGCAGCTTGGCGGCCATCAGCTTGAGCACCACATCGCCGGTCTGGTGGCCGAAGGTGTCGTTGAAACGCTTGAAATGGTCGATATCGACCACCACCAGCGACAGGGGGCGGCCGGTTTCGACCGCTTCCGCCGCCAGCCGCCGGAGTGCGGCTTCGAAGGCCTTGCGGTTGGCGAGACCGGTGAGCGGATCGGTTTCGGCCTCGCGGCGCACCCGTTCCAGGCTGGCGCGAAGAATCGCCACCTGATTGCTGCTCGCGTGCAGCTCCTTGCCCAGTTCACGGGCGTTCTCGGCCATGCGTCGGGTCTCGTCGCGCAGGGCGGCGGCGATCCTGGTCAGGGTCTCGCTGCGACCTTCCTGACCGAGGATGGTTCCCAGGGCATCGATGCGCTCGGATGCGGCCTCGCTTTCCTCCCGGCGGGCGGAGAGCTGTTCGACGAGGGTCGCCAGGAGATGCTCGACGCGGGTGCTGGCTTCGTGGACCACGCGAGCGGCATCGTCATGGACGAAGAAGCGCTGGTAGAGCTCCTGACAGCGCTCGCAGCCGAAGCCGTCGCGATTGTCCTCGAGCAGCCGAATCATCCGGCTGAGGGCGGGATTCTCGCCGGAGAAATGGGTGAACCATACGAGATAATTCTCCGGCGTCGGCTCGATGCCGTATTTCTCCATCGCCGCCATGGCCCGCTGACCGACGGTGAAGAGATTGTCTGGCTCGTTGGGTCGCGCCATCTGGGACGGGTCCTCGTGATCCGCTTCGCCGCTGGTTTTGGCAGAGAATTCCGAACATTCGGTTAATGGCACACGCGGGAGAGCGAACAGAGGCCCGTGCCCGCCGGACGGTTGCGCTCGCGTCGCGTATATGCCATGGCCGGGACGAGCCTTCGTCCCGGGACCCCGCGCCGCGGCCGGGGTCCGACCGTGTGAGGCATCGAGGGAACCGTTCATGGGCGAACAGGCCGGGCACGCGCCGGCGATCGTGCCGGTACTTCTCGCCGGCGGCTCGGGAACCCGATTGTGGCCGGTGAGCCGCACGGTCGTGCCCAAGCATCTGGCGCCGTTGCTCGGCCGGCGCTCGCTACTGCAGGAAACCGCCCGCCGGCTGCTGGCCTTCGCCCCGGCGCAGCGGGTGATCACGGTCGGGGCGGCGGCCCAGGAGCTGCTGCTGCAACGCCAGCTCGCGGAGACCGCCGCTCCGCTCGCCGACAATCTGCTGCTGGAGCCGCAGCCCCGCAACACGGCAGCGGCCATTGCCGTCGCCGCCTGCCGGGCGCTCGAGCAATGGGGACCCGACAGCATCCTCCTGGTATGTCCGTCGGACCATCTCGTCTCGCGCCCCGAGCAGCTCGAAAAGGCCGTCGCCGCGAGCCTGGATGCGGCGGCGCGCGGGCGCATCGTGACCTTCGGCATCGCCCCGAGCCGTGCCGAGACCGGCTTCGGCTACATCGCGGTGGGCCGGGCCATCGACGCCTGGCCCGGCCTCCACGAGGTCCGCGAATTCGTGGAAAAGCCCGCTCGCGCGCGCGCCGAGGCGATGCTGGAGAAGGGCGGCTATCTGTGGAATGCGGGCATCTTCCTGATGCAGGCCGAGGTCGTTCTGCGGGAACTGGAATGCCACGAGCCGGCCATCGCCGAGGCCAGCCGGCGGGCCTTCGCCGGGCGCGGCGCCGGGTCGCCGCTGCGATTGCCGGCCGAAGCCTATGCGCGTATTCCCGCGGCACCCATCGACAAGGCGGTGATGGAGCGCAGCGCACGCATCGCCGTCGCTCCCTGCGATCCGGGCTGGTCGGATGTGGGCTCCTGGAACGCGCTGTGGGAGCTGGCAGCGCGGGATGCGGCCGGCAATGTGCAGGGCGGAGATGTGGCACTGGAGGAGGTGCGCGACAGCTTCGTCAGGGCCGAACACCGCCTCGTCGTTCTCGCCGGCGTGCGGGATCTGGCGGTGGTCGAGACCGCCGATGCGGTCCTGGTGGCCGGTCGCGAGGCGAGCGACGCGATCAAGGAGGCGGTAGCGCGGCTGGCGCAGGAAGGGCGGCCGGAGGTGGCACGCCCGGTAACCGAACCGCGGCCCTGGGGCGAGGAAACGCGTCTCGCCAGCCGTCCCGGCTATCACATCCGGGAGTTCCGGATCACGCCCGGCGCCCGTCTCCGGTTCGAGCCGGATCCGGTGCTCCTGCGCCTGGTGGTCGCCGGGGAGGGCGTGCTCCCCGACAAGCGGCGGGTCGGCGCCGGCGAGCTGCTGCCCGTGGCCACGGGCCGGCAGGCGGAGATCCGAAACTGCGGTGCAAGTCCGCTCGTGCTTTTGGAAGTCGTCCCGACCGTCGCCGGCACCGACGGCGTCCCTTAGCCCGAAACCGTCTACCAGACGAGCGCGAACAGGAGGCCGGCAGTGAAAGCACCGGTCACCGCAAAACCGAGATACAGCAGGAACACGGCCGGGCGGGCCAGCGCATGGACGGCGATTGCCGCCGGCAGGCTGGTGACACCACCGGCGACGAGGAATGCCATCCCCGCTCCCGCCGACATCCCCTGCTGCATGAGCCCGTGGACCAGCGGCAAGGCGGCATAGCCGTTGAGATAGGCCGGTACCCCCACGAGAGTCGCGAGAAACACGGCGGAAGCGCCCTCGCCACCCACCAGACGGGCCACGAGTTCCGCCGGAAGGTAGGCCAACATCAGGCTTTCGAGGAAAAAGGCGAGCGCGAGCCAGCGGGCGAGAAACAGGCTTTCCTTGCCGATGCCGCGGAAAAACCGCCGGTAGCGGAGACGATCTTGCCAGATCGACCAGTGCGGCCGGAGTGCGGCCGCGTTGCCGCCGCTGCAGCCGCAGGCGGTGATACGCCTCTTCAGGGGCTCGCGAAGCCGGCCGAAGCGCTCGAAAGCGAGAACACCGAACCCTCCGAGCAGACCGAGCCCGAACGCCGCCATCGTCTTGCCGATGGCGAAGCCGGTGCCGAGGATGCTGGCGGTCAACACGAACTGCGGCGGGTCGATCACCGGTGAAGAAAGCCAGAAGGCCATCACCGGTGCCAGCGGCACTCCCATTCCGAGAAGGCCGGCGATCAGCGGGATCACGCCGCAGGAACAGAAAGGCGATACGGCGCCGGTCAGAGCGGCCAGCAGGATCGTCAGGCCGATGCGCGCGCGGAACGCGCCGACCACGAAAGCGTCCGCTCCCGCCGCCTGTAGATACGCCGCGAGAACGACCGCCGCCAGGAGATAGGGGGCGGTGTTCCACAGGCTGACGGCGGCAAAGCGCAGTGTGTCGGGGAGCTGGGCCGGGTCGACCAGCGCCAGCAACACCGTGAGTGCGGCGATGGTCGAAACTGCTCCGTCCGGCCGTGGCAATCTGATGCCGGCGCGTGTCGTTTGCAGGAGGCCGTTCATTCCGCCGCCTCCTCCTCGATGGACGGCACGCCCGCGCAGCAGGCTTCCTGCAGATAGGCGAGGAGAGCGTTCATGCGGGCATACTCGACCCGGCTGCGCACTTCCCGACCGTGCCGCTCCTGACGGATCAGACCGGCCCGCGCCAGCGCATCCAGATGATGGGCGAGGGTCGAAGCGGGAACATCGAGGTGCCGCTGGATATCCCCGAACCGGAGACCGGGGGCACCGGCACGCACCAGAAGCCGGAAGATCCGCAGGCGATGGGAATGACCGAGGGCCGCGAGGGCCGTTACCGCGGCGCTTTCGTCCATGCGAGCGCGCTCCCACTGTTACGAATATACTAGAAACATAGTTCAATCATTCTCGCCGGGCAAGGACGGATGTGCGGGCCGGTCTCACGAAGAGATCGCGGCGAGCTCCGGATGGCGCAGTTGCGCTGGATGTTCTGGCGGGTGGTGACGTGACCGTAGCCGCGGTCGAAGCGCTCCGCGATCCAGGCCAGCTTGCGGAGCCGCGCCGCGGAGAGGGCGCCGTAGGGGATGGCTTCCCGCAGCCTGCAGGCATGGAGCTGCAGCCAGAACCCGGTCATCGGCCGCCAGGGGTGGAATTCCTCTTTGCGCATCTCGCCCCGGAGCCGTCGCTCGAGCCGGTCCCGGAAGCGCTCGACGCGGTCGCGGACGAAGACCGCGTCCGGTGGTCGTGGCGATGCATGGAAGCCGGGGCGGGCTGCAACGCCGGGGGGTACGGCCGACGGACGGCGAAACCCGATAAGGCACGTTATGAAAAATCAGTGCTGGAGGATCTGGCTCAGGAACAGCTTGGTGCGATCGGATTTCGGGCTGGTGAAGAAGACGGATGGCGGCGCCACCTCGACGATTTCGCCTTGGTCCATGAACACCACGAAATCGGCCACCGACTTGGCGAAGCCCATTTCGTGGGTGACCACCACCATGGTCATGCCCTCGTTGGCGAGCTCGATCATGACATCGAGCACTTCCTTGACCATCTCCGGATCGAGCGCCGAGGTCGGCTCGTCGAACAGCATGATCTTGGGCTTCATGCACAGCGCCCGGGCGATCGCCACCCGCTGCTGCTGGCCGCCCGAGAGCTGCCCCGGATATTTGTTGGCCTGCTCGGGGATCTTGACCCGCTCGAGCAGCGACATGGCGAGCTCCTCGGCCTCCTTGCGCGGCATGCGCCGCACCCACATCGGCGCCAGGATCAGGTTCTCGAGCACGGTCAGATGCGGGAACAGGTTGAAGGACTGGAAGACCATCCCGACCTCGCGGCGGATCGCTTCCACGTTCTTCACATCCGAGGTGAGCTCGATGCCGTCGACGATGATCTCGCCGCGCTGATGCTCCTCGAGCCGGTTGATGCAGCGGATCATGGTCGATTTGCCGGAGCCCGAGGGGCCGCACACCACCACCTTCTGGCTCTTGCCGACCTCCAGATCGATCCCCTTGAGGACGTGGAACTCCCCGAACCATTTGTGCACGTCGCGCATGATGATGATCGGTTCGGCACCCTGGCCTGTCATCGCCTTCCTTTCCGTGCTGCTCTGTCGGAACCGTTCACCGACGGTTCCCCGTACTCAGGCGTCGCTCGACATACTGGCTGTAACGCGACATCGCGAAACAGAAAATCCAGAAGCCGAAGGCGGCGAAAATGTAGCTCTCCGCGGCCAGCCCCAGCCACTGCGGATCGGTGACGATGAGCTTGGCCATGCCCAGCAGATCGAACAGGCCGATGATGGTCACCAGCGAGGTATCCTTGAACAGGCCGATGAAGGTGTTGACGATGCCCGGGATGACCAGCCGGAGGGCCTGCGGCAGGATGATGAGCCCGGTCGTCTGCCAGTAGCCCAGCCCCAGCGCCATCGCCGCCTCGTACTGGCCCTTGGGAATGGCCTGCAGGCCGCCCCGCACCACCTCGGCCATGTAGGCGGCGGAAAACAGGGCGACGCCCACGAGCGCCCGCATCAGCTTGTCGAAATTGACCCCGGCCGGCAGGAACAGCGGCAGCATCACCGAAGCCATGAACAGCACGGTCACCAACGGCACGCCGCGAACGAGCTCGATGAAGGCGACGGATAGCGATTTGATCACCGGCATCGAGGAACGCCGCCCCAGGGCCAGCAGGATGCCCAGCGGGAAGGAGGCGGTGATTCCCACCCCGGCGATCACCAAGGTCAGGAACAGCCCGCCCCAGCGCGGCGTCTCGACCACCGGCAGTCCCAGCCAGCCGCCGTAGAACAGCGCGTAGCCGATCACCGGGTAGATCACGACCAGGCCCACCGCATAGGTCAGCCGGTGGCGGAAGCGCTCGAGGAAGAGCGGTACCATCGCCACGACCGCGATGGCGAAGGCGAGATCGACCCGCCAACGCTGCTCCTCCGGGTAGAGCCCGTAGATGTACTGGCCGAAACGCACCTTGATCAGCGTCCAGCAGGCACCGCCGAAATCACAGGCTTCCTTGCTGGTACCGGAAATGGTGGCATCGAGGACCGCCCAGCGGAACAGCGGCACCAGCACGATGTACAGGAGATAGCCGACGAGGATGGTCAGCAGGCTGTTGAACCAGCTCGAAAAGAGATTGTGTTTGAGCCAGGCCAGAACCGTGATCCGCTCCGTGACCGGCGGTCCGATCTCGGATGCGGTGGCGCCGGCTCGTCCCTCCGTTGCCATGGCTCAGCGCTCCACCAGCGCCATGCGCGCATTGTACCAGTTCATGAAGGCCGAAATCCCGAGGCTCAGCGACAGATAGACGGCCATGGTGATGGCGATCACCTCCACCGCCTGGCCGGTCTGGTTGTTGATGGTGCCGGCGACATTGAAGAAATCCGGGTAGGCGATGGCCACCCCGAGGGAGGAGTTCTTGGTGAGGTTGAGATACTGGCTGGTCTGCGGCGGAATGATCACCCGGAGCGCCTGGGGGATGACGATCAGGCGCAGGGTCTGGGTGCGCGACAGCCCCAGCGCATAGGCCGCCTCCCATTGCCCCTTGTGGATGGCGAGGATGCCCGCCCGTACGATCTCGGCGATGAAGGCCCCGGTGTAGATGGAGAGCCCGGCGACCATGGCCATGAACTCGGGCAGCATGACGAGGCCGCCGGAGATCCGGAACTTGCCGAGCTTGGGATATTCCAAGGTGATCGGCATCCCCGCCAACACATAGCCCAGCAGCGGCAGCAGGACGAGGAGGGCGAGCGAGGTCCAGAACACCGGAAAGGGCTGGCCGGTGGCCTCGAAACGCCTGCGCGCCCAGCGCGCCAGCAGCCATACGGCGAGGATGGCGAGCAGCACCGAGGCGAGGAAGATGGCGGTACCTTCCCCGAACACGGGTTTGGGCAGGAACAGCCCCCGGATATTGAGATAGGCCCCCTCGCCGATGGCGATGCTGTCCCGCGGCGCGGGCAGCCCGCCGAGCACCACGAAATACCAGACGATGAGCTGCAGCAGGAGCGGGATGTTGCGCATGATCTCGACATAGGCGGCGGCCACCTTGGCCACCAGCCAGTTCGAGGAGAGCCGCGCCACGCCCATCACCAGACCGAAGAACGTCGCCAGAACGATCCCCACCACCGCGACATAGAAGGTGTTGATGAGGCCGACGAGGAATGCCCGGCCGTAGGTGTAGGTGCGGTCGTAGTCGATCAGGGTCTGGCTGATATCGAAACCGGCCGTCTGCCACAGAAAGTCGAATCCGGAGGCGACCCCGAGCCGCTCGCGGTTGGCGATGGTGTTGTTGACGAGATAGGCGACGCCGGCCACCACCAGCAGCAACACCACGGTCTGCGCGAAGAGCGCGCGGATCTTGGGGTTGTTCCAAAAGGAGGTTCGAGTCTTTCCACCGGGTCGGAGCTCGGCAACAGCCATCGGTCAACCTCCCGCCCAACGGTGCGGAATCGACGATATCGAGAGGTGGTGATCGAGAGAGAGGGACGGGCCGGGCCGTCGGGCCCGGCCCGCTACCATCGTCGGCTCACCGGAACGGCATGGAATACTGCAGGCCGCCGCGGGTCCAGAGATCGTTGAGCCCGCGCTTGATCTTGAGCGGCGTGCTCTCCCCCAGATTGCGCTCGAAGCTCTCGCCGTAATTGCCGATCTGCTTGATGATCTGGTAGGCCCAGTCGTTCGGCAGACCCAGTGCCTTGCCGAACTCACCCTCGACCCCCAGCATCCGGCGTACCGTGGGGTTGGTGCTGTTGGCCTTGAGCTCGTCGACATTTTCGCTGGTCACGCCGTATTCCTCGGCCTCGACCATGGCGTAGAGCGACCAGCGCACGACATCGCCCCATTCATTGTCGCCGTGGCGTACCACCGGCCCCAGCGGCTCCTTGGAGATGACCTCGGGCAGGACCACGTAGTCGTCGGGATTCTCGAACTTGGTTCGGCTCGAATAGAGGCCCGACTGGTCGGTGGTGTAAACATCGCAACGACCGGCCTGGAAGGCGCCGATGAGCTCGTCGTTGGTCTCGAACACCACCGGCTCGTACGACATGTTGTTGGCGCGGAAGAAGTCGGCCAGGTTGAGCTCGGTGGTGGTGCCGGTCTGCACGCAGACCGAGGCGCCGTCCAGCTCGAGGGCGCTTTTCACCCCGAGGCTCTTGGGCACCATGAAGCCCTGGCCGTCATAGTAGTTGACGCCCACGAAATCGAGCCCGAGGGCGGTGTCGCGGGTCAGCGTCCAGGTCGTGTTCCGCGACAGCATGTCGATCTCGCCCGACTGCAGCGCGGTGAACCGCTCCTTGGCGGTGAGCGGCGTGTACTTCACCTTGCTGGCATCGCCGAACACGGCGGCCGCCACCGCCTTGCACAGATCGATGTCGAGCCCGGACCAGTTGCCCTTGTCGTCGACGCTGGCGAAGCCCGGCAGACCGCCGCCGTTCACCCCACACTGCACGAAGCCCTTTTCCTTGACCGCATCGAAGGTGGGCCCGGCAAGGGCCTGGCCGCCGGCGGCGAGTGCCATCACCGAAGCGGCCGCGAAGACTGTCGAAAGGCGCATGCGTCCTCCTTGTCCCTCGTTTTTCGAACCTACCACGCCCGCGCCTGGACGGCCGACGAGCCTCCCCCGAGACGTGGCCGTGGCTTGCAGCATGGCACGGCCGGCCACATCTGCCAACCGTCAAAGGGCGGTGCCCGCGGCGCTGGCCAGCCGCCCGCGCCGATGCTAAGGGCTGCGGCGGGCTTCGCCGCAGCGGGACGAGAACATGCGCGATTCCACCCTGGTCACCCTTCTGGGCCGCGATCCCGAGGCCCAGCACGGGCTGGTCAACCCTCCCGTCTATCGCGGTTCGACCGTGCTGTTCCCCAGCGTGGAGGCGATGGAACGGGCCCGCGCGACCCGCGCCGTCACCTACGGTCGCATCGGCACCCCCACCACCCGCGCCCTCGAGGACAGCATCGCCGCCCTCGAAGGAGGGTATCGTTGCATCCTCACCCCCTCGGGCAAGGCCGCCTGCAATCTCACCCTGGCCGCCCTGCTGCGGGCCGGCGACCATCTCCTGATGGTGGATTCGGTATACGGGCCGACCCGCCATTTCTGCGACCACACCCTCGCCCGCTTCGGCGTCGAGACGACCTATTACGATCCCCGCATCGGCTCCGGCATCCGTGCGCTGTTCCGCCCCGAGACCCGCCTCCTGTTCCTCGAATCGCCGGGCTCGCTGACCTTCGAGGTGCAGGACGTGCCGGCGATCACCGCCGCCGCCCGCGAAAGGGGAATCCGCACCGCCGTCGACAGCACTTGGGGAACTCCCCTCTTTTTCAAGCCGTTGACCATGGGAGTGGATGTGGCGATCCAGGCGGTGACCAAATATATCGGCGGCCATTCCGACCTCTTGATGGGTGCGGTGACCGCCAACGAGGCGGTGTTTCCCCGTCTCCGCGCCGGCATCGAGGAATTCGGCGCCCCACCCTCGCCCGAGGACTGCTGGCTCGCGCTGCGCGGACTCCGGACCCTGGCCGCCCGTCTCCAACGCCATCAGCAGAGTGCGCTCGAGATCGCCCGCTGGCTGGAGCGCCGCCCCGAGGTGTCGCGGGTACTGTTTCCGGCGCTGGAATCCCATCCCGACCACGCCTTGTGGAAGCGGGATTTCACCGGTGCCTGCGGCCTCTTCGGGGTGGTCCTGGACGGTTACGGTGAAGCCGCTGCCCGGGCGATGGCCGATGCCTTGGAGCTGTTCGGCATCGGCGCCTCCTGGGGCGGGTTCGAAAGCCTCGTTCTGGTGTCCGATCCGACCCCGGTGCGTACCGCCGTACCCTGGAAGGCGGAAGGGGCGATGCTGCGCCTGCACATCGGGCTCGAGGATCCCGAGGATCTGATCCGCGATCTGGAGGCCGGTTTCGCCGCCCTGCGCGCGGCCGGCTGAAGAAAAGGATACCGGAGGGCCGACCCCCCTCCCCTGTCCGGTACTCCCGCGCGGTTCTTCGCTCCTTCCCGGGCCATTCTTCCGGACGGCGGGGCGGATCGCACGGCTACCATGATGGCCGAGCGCGGCTTCCCGGCTTTCGCAGGATACGCCGGCTTTCGCAGGGTACGGCGAAGGAATGCAGGAAGGGCGAAGAAGAGCGCCGGAGAGCGCTTCGCACCCGGGATTCACCGTTCTTCAACCCTTCCCCAGGTATCCTCGCGGAGGCTGGAGAAGTTGGTGGCGCAGCGAGAATGACGGCCGCCGGCAGACTCCCAGCCCTGCCAGGGTGGCGGGGAAAGGTGAAGGAAGGGTGAACGGGGTGGGCGATCGACCGGGGAGCCGCTGACTGTCCCCCGCTCCGCCGCTCCTTTACCCTTTCGCAACCCTTCCCCGCCCATTCTGCCGGACGGTGGAGAAGATGCCGGCGCGAGCATCCTGGCCGCGGCGGAGTCCCACCGGTGGCAGGATCGCACGGAAAGGTGAAGGAAGGGTGAAGGTTCGGGGC
>Ga0256841_1003640_pt1 | contig 11432 bp, 6 predicted proteins | sample 356308metaG_FD_185971 | JGI IMG/M metagenome (GOLD analysis project Ga0256841, IMG submission 185971) | Hydrothermal vent microbial communities from Mid Atlantic Ridge, Atlantic Ocean - 356-308 | ecosystem: Environmental > Aquatic > Marine > Hydrothermal vents | place: Atlantic Ocean: Mid...
CCGGTGAATACTTTATCGTAATTTCTTCCCCCTTGAAGCGGGATGATGATGGTAGCGTTATCCTCAAGGAAGAAAAAGAATGTGGTAAAGATCAAAATGGCGAATCGATCAAGATTCAGGAACAAAAAATCGTCATTTTCCCTTTTAGTGACGATCAATACGCTTTGAGAATCGTGCAAACGCAATTGACACCCTCTATTGCTCCCGTGGAAAGCGCCAGTTCCCAGGCCAACCGTTCCACCTTCCTGGGGGATGTGCTATACGTCCCGGTGGTTGAAGCCAATGGCATGGAGTATTCCGCTGAACTTCGCATGTTTAAACGCGGCGATGAAATTATGTTCGAGTTGCTCAGAGCCGATGCTTTAGGTCCCAAACAAGAAGTCATGGATACACAATCCCTACAACGGGAAGCGATGAAGGCAAGTCTCGAAGAAGATGTAGTGCATATCCCAAGCGCGGAGCTGAATGGCCGCTACTACTCGGGAGACCTGCGGATGTTCAAAGAAAATGGTAAGCTATTGTTCAAATTGATCCGGGCTCAGCGGCTTAACTGACAATAGGTTTATCGCTTTTCTGTCAAGGCCGGGCTTGCCCCGGCCTTTTTATTTGGCTGACCATTTATGCGGCGTAACAATAACCTTTATCTAGTGGGCCCCATGGGGGCGGGTAAGACAACCATCGGCCGTCTCCTGGCAAATGCTTTGGGGCGGGAATTTTATGACAGTGATAAGGAAATCGAAGCCAGAACCGGCGTTTCTATTCCGGTGATCTTTGAATACGAAGGTGAGGAAGGTTTCCGCAAGCGGGAAAGCGAAGTTCTTAGCGAACTGGTCAAATTAAAAGGTGTTGTGTTGGCCACCGGTGGGGGCATTATCTTAAGGCCGGAAAATCGCCAAAAATTGACCCAGAACGGCTTTGTTGTGTATCTGCGTTGTCCAGTGGAGAAACAAATTCTGCGAACCCGCAAAGATGGCAACCGGCCGCTGCTCAATGTGCCCAATCCAGGAAAACGGCTACGGGAACTGATGGAGGTCAGGGGTCCTCTATATGCTTCAATCTCTGATTTAACCATCGATACCGGCATTTGCTCCAGCCGCACGGCGGCTAAAAAAATTCTCAAGGTCTATCAACATTCACACGAAAATCGCTCCAATGAAAACTGTCAACATTGACCTGGGCAAGCGCAGTTATCCCATCTATATCGGTTCCCATCTGTTGGATAAAAGCGCATTGGTCAACAAGCATCTGCACTCCAATCAGGTAATGGTAGTCACCAATGAAACCATAGCCCCTTTATATCTTGCGAGGGTGATGGATGCTTTAAAAGCTCCGGTCACAGAAACCGTGATTCTGCCTGACGGGGAAATTTACAAAAATATGCAATCGGTTAATCGTATCTTCGATGCATTGATGGATCTTCGTTTCAGCCGTAACGCCACCTTGATTGCCCTGGGAGGCGGTGTTATCGGCGATACGGTGGGATTCGCGGCGGCATGTTATCAACGGGGGATTTCTTTTATCCAGATACCCACGACACTGCTGGCGCAAGTGGATTCCTCGGTTGGCGGTAAAACTGGCGTCAATCATCCCAAAGGCAAAAACATGATTGGCGCTTTTTATCAACCTCAATGCGTGATTGCCGATACCCAGGTTCTGGCGACCCTGGATGATCGCCAGTTCAGGGCCGGGATTGCCGAAGTCGTCAAATATGGCTTGATTCGTGATGCGGATTTTTTTTGCTGGGTGGAAAAAAACATGGAGACTCTGTTGGCGCGGGATGATGATGCCTTGGCGTTTGCCATCGAGCGCAGCTGTATCAACAAAGCCGATGTGGTGGCCGAAGACGAGCGGGAGTCAGGGCTGCGCGCCATTTTGAATTTTGGCCACACGTTTGGCCATGCCATTGAAACCGGGACTGGTTATGGGGAATATCTGCATGGGGAAGCGGTTGCCATTGGCATGTGTCAAGCGGCGGATCTGTCCATGCGGCTGGGCTGGCTGCAGCCGGAAGAGGTGGAACGTATCGAAAAACTGATAAGCCGGGCAGGGTTGCCCGCATCTCCGCCTGAATCCCTGGACAGCGATCGTTTTCTGGAACTGATGGCTGTCGACAAAAAAAATATTGACGGCAAGCTCCGCTTGATTTTGCTTGAAGCCATCGGCCATGCCGCCCTGCCTCAACCTGTTCCTATTGAGCATTTGCAAGCGACTCTCAGTGAATATGGTAGATGAATACAGCCGTCTTCAGGAAGAGTTGAAAGAAAAAGAGACGATCTCTGACTCATTCAACTACCTTTCCCCGGAACGCAAGCAAAAGTTTGATCTGCTCTTACATTTGCTCGTCAACCTGAATCAACCGTTACTGCTGACAGGACCTGATGGTATTGGCAAATCGACGTTTCTTCAGTGTCTGCAAGAATTTGCGCCTGAAGCCTGGCGCGTGTGCAGGCTGGAATGCACCCCGCAGCTCAACTTCGAGCAAATTCAGGTGGCTTTGGGGCGGTTCTTGGGAATGGAGAAAGACGCTATAATTGAAACCGGCCAAGCCTTGCCACGAGCATTGACAAATCTGCAACGGGATGGGCGAATAGTGGTGCTGGCCCTGGATAACGGCGGATGTTTGATACCGGGAGTGTTGGACGCTGTATGCCGTTTCGTATCCCAATATTCTGTTTTGCGTTTGCTGGCTGCATTACGGCCGGACGAGTTGCACGTAAAGGCGATGACCGATCCTTGGGCAGTGGAGCAAGCCCACGTCATCGATCTTCCTCCCCTGACGGAAAGCCAGTGTAGTGCATTTGTCCGCTCGCTGTGGAGCAAGAGCCATCGTTCAGCCGAGCCCGTCACGGAAGAAATCTGTCAGCGGATTTACCGGGATTCCCATGGGGTGCCCGCAAAGATCATCAAACTGACCCAAGAATGCAAAGGTACGCTTCCCATCCAGTGGCACCGGGCCATGGCCAAACCGGTTTATTTCGGGTTGGCAGTGCTGGGTTTGGCCATCATTGGCATGACCTGGTGGTATCAATCCTCAACACCCAAAATGGAACATTCCGCCACTGTTTCAGCCGGTGGCGCTGGGGAAACCCTCCCATTAGCCGAATCTGCGTCACCTCCGGTTGAAAAACAAGCCCCGGCTCCAGCTGAAAATAACCTGCCCCCAATGGCCCCGGAGGCTGAACAGCCCGATGAGAGCCCAGCGAAGCAAATACTTGCACCATCCTCTGTGAGTAAGAAAGCCGCGGAGGACAAAACCAAGGCAAAGCAAATTTCCCTCCATGATCCCGAGCCAGAAACACAATCCAGTGGAAGCGCGAAAAAACAAGCTTTGACAGGGCGTATCCAAGTTCCCGCCGAGGTGCCTAGGGAACCGGCCAAGATGGTGCCACAAGGGCTGGAATCCCCTGACCCTGCCTTGCCGGAAAAGCCGCTTGAGCCGTTGGCGGTGAAATTGGCATCCTTGGGGCTGAAGGATCGCGCCTGGTTGCTGGCTCAAAACCCTTCCCATTACACGCTCCAGATAGCTGCTTTTGACCAACCCGAGGATCTACTCAAATTCGCCAAACGCTATGCGCATCTTGGATCATTGGCGGTGTACCGGAAAAAACGCCTGGGCAAGGATTGGTATTCGTTGGTTTACGGCGTCTATTCTGACGAGATAGAAGCCAAACAAGCTATCAAACGCCTGCCACCGGCGCTGGGAAGCCCTTGGCTCAGACGGGTGCGGGCGATACAAAAGGAAATCCGTACTGCCATGACGCCTTGAAATGTTGGAATGACTATGAACAAAAACCACTGTTTGATTGATGCCCTGTTGCGCCGTCCGGTGCCCCGGACGCCTGTCTGGTTCATGCGTCAGGCGGGCCGTTATCTGCCTGAATACCGCAAGGTAAGGGAACAGGCAGGCAGTTTCATGAATTTATGCACCAATCCTGAATTGGCTTGTGAAGTTACTCTCCAGCCGCTGCGGCGCTTCCGTCTGGATGCGGCGATTTTGTTTTCTGACATCCTCACCATTCCCGATGCCATGGGGCTTGGCCTGTCCTTCGCCGAAGGGGAAGGCCCGCGCTTCGCACGGCCGTTGCGGCATGCTGCCGATATTGAAAATTTACCCATTCCCGATCCCGAAACTGAACTACGTTACGTGACCGACGCGGTACGGTTGATCCGCCGTGAGCTTGCCGGAAAGGCTCCCTTGATTGGATTTGCCGGCAGTCCCTGGACTTTGGCGACCTATATGGTGGAAGGGCGCGGCAGCCGCGATTTCAAGCAGGTCAAGAAAATGCTTTACGACGCGCCGGATTTGATGGCCACTTTGTTGGACAAGCTGTCTATTGCCGTCGCCGACTATTTGAATGCCCAAATCGGCGCTGGCGTGCAAGCAGTCATGATTTTCGATACCTGGGGTGGCATGTTGACCACCGAAGATTACCTGAATTTCTCCTTGAAAGCCGCCGAAAAGGTCCGCCAACGGTTGCAAACGGCTCAAGCGGGGCAAACCGTTCCCGTGATTTTATTCACCAAGGGTGGCGGGCAATGGCTGGAAGCGATGGCCCAGGCCGGTTTCGATGGGTTGGGGCTGGATTGGACCTGCGATATCCGCCTAGCCCGCCAGCGGGTTGGGTGGCAAGTGGCCTTGCAGGGCAACCTTGACCCTGTGGCTTTGTACGCTTCTCCGGCGACTATCCGGCGCAAGGTCGGCAGCATTCTGGAAGGGTTTGGAGAGGGCAGCGGTCATGTGTTCAATCTGGGGCACGGTATTTCGCCGGATGTGGATCCCGCCCATGTGGAGGCGATGGTGGAAGCGGTGCATGAACTGAGCCCGAAATTCCATTCTTCCATGTGAAATCTCTCATTCTCGGTGCCGCCCTGGTCATTTTTGCAGGACTGGTTGTCAGTCTGAGACTGGGCGAATCCCCTCAAACTGGCTACATGGCAGCGATAGCCATACTGATGGCACTGCTGTGGATTACCGAGGCGATCCCCCTAGCCGCCACCGCCTTGTTACCCCTTGTGCTTTTCCCTTTGTTTGGCATCGCCGCCACCAAGGCCGTGGCGGCCAAATATATGAACTCCACCGTGTTTCTGCTGTTGGGCGGGTTTTTGATCGCCCAGGCCATGGAACGCTGGCAACTGCATCGCCGTATTGCGCTGGCGGTTCTCACTTGGTTCGGGGGCAAGCCAGTCTCTTTGATGATTGGATTCATGGCTGCCACTGCATTTTTATCCATGTGGATTTCCAACACCGCCACCACTTTGGTGATGCTGCCCATCGCCTTGGCGATTTTGACCCGTTTTGAGGAGCTGCTGGGGCCGCAAGCCTCCCACCGGTTTGCCGTCGTGCTGCTGTTGGCGATTGCCTATTCAGCTTCCATTGGCGGGATGATGACCTTGGTAGGGACAGCGCCCAACCTGGTTTTTGCCAGGTTGTATGAAGAAACCGTGGGGGAGGAGGTGGATTTCCTCCGCTGGATGCTGATCGGTTTGCCGGTGGGTATGACCATGTTGGTGGTATTGGTCTTTTATCTGTGGGGCGTTTACCTTCGTAAGTTCCCAAAAATCGACCGGTTGGAAACCATTGTTGCTCAGGAACGGGCCCTGCAAGGCAAAATCAGCAATGAGGAAAAGTCAGTTGCATTGGTATTTGCGGTCACTGCGCTGTTGTGGATCAGTCGAAAGGGCGTGACTATGAATGGCTTCCATCTGCCCGGTTGGCAGCAGTGGCTTGCTTTTGGAAAGCTGGTGGATGATGGCACGGTCGCCATCGCCATGGCCACGGTGTTGTTTTTTGTGCCGGCCCGGAATGAGACTGGCCAAAGGACGACCCTATTGGATCAAGCCGTTTTCATGAGATTGCCCTGGCCGGTGGTGATTCTGTTTGGTGGCGGCTTTGCCCTGGCATCTGGATTTGAGCACAGCGGCTTATCTGCCTGGATTGCATCGCAATTGCAAGGTTTGGCGGGGGCCAGCCGGTTGGGTTTGATGGCATCCGTGTCTGGCGGGATGACGTTCCTTACCGAACTTACCTCCAATACCGCGACCACCCAATTGGTGTTGCCGATACTTGCGTCTTTGGCCAGAGCCTTGCAAGTGGATCCTGTCTGGTTGATGCTGCCGGCCACGGTTTCTGCTTCTTGCGCCTTTATGTTTCCTGTGGCCACACCACCTAACGCGATCATATTCGGCAGCGGCCGGGTACGGGTATGGGAAATGGTCAAGACCGGGCTGGTATTGAATGTGGTGGGGATAGTGGTGGTGACAGGGCTGCTGAAATGGCTGATTCCGAAAGTGTTTTTGTGATTCTTTATCAATACCTGTCAATTTGCTTTTTCGGGGTCCGGGAGGGCTGCCGGACCGGAATTCGTCCGTAAATTCAGGCCCGGAGCGGCCTTCCCGGATCCCTCCACCAGAACTGATAGGTGGAAGATGATTCGTGACAATGGTTTGAGCTGCTGGCCGTGTGATCGGTATCCCCGGATAAAATCAGGGGGGAGATGTACCGTCGCAGCGGTGAAGCACTGGAATGGGATGTTTATGGCGAAGAGGATACCGGAATGGAACTATGTTTGGTGGAAACGTGCCGGCCGGTGGCGGAAGGTTACGCGGGTGTTTTCAATTGCTGCAGTGACGTCAAGACGCCGTTCTCGATTTTGATTTTGCCGCTGGGTTTGGGGATTGGCTTGGCTGGGCTCAGTATCCCGCTTAAATTGAGCGGATCGGCGGCCGAAATGATAACCGGCGGATCTTGATTGGGTTTGCCGGCCCTGCGCAACATTGCCACCGCTTCCGGCAAGGCGAATTGCTCGCCGAATTGCCCCGCAATAAAACGCCCGCCGCGGATTTCTCCCCGCGCTTCCAGGCGCCGGTAAATTCTCACCAATAGCAACCAGGACGGCATGGCCGGCTCCCTTGCTGCCAGGGCCCGGAAAACGATGCCGTAACGTTTCAGTAACTTCCTGGCCTTGTGTTCGAGACTGGTTTCTTCCTCAATGGCCGTGCTGGGGAACCGTTGCCAGCGCCCACTATTTTCCAGTGTATTGAGTTGGCGTTTGTAGCGGCGTTTCTTCGTTTCCGGCAGCAGCAGGGCCCGCAATCCGTCCAGGCCGTCGGCGCTGATCCAGCCGAGGGCGATCAGTTCGGAGAGTGCATTTTCCAGTTGCGGCGGCAGCAAGTGGCAAAGGTCTTGCAGTTCGTCAAAAAACAGTGCGCCTTCTTTTGCCAGGGTTTCCAGAACCCGCAGGCTTAGAGGGTTCCCCGGCGCTTTCAAGGCACCGGGATTGCGCCACAGCTTGATGTGGCGGCGGGCGATAAAAGCAATGGGCAGGGTTTTCATGGGGGTGCGTTTGCCCGATGGCGATAGCCGTAGCCAAGTATATTTGCCCGACAAGCACAAGCGATCCAGCCAATCGGCTTGAAAACCGTCAATCCGGGCAGGCAAGATTTCCCGCTCCCAGGTATCTGGGGTGGCTTCGAAACCTTCCAGTTGGGCGAGCACTTCAGTAAGCGCTTGTTGGCCTTGCAAGCGGTTGTCCAGGTGAAGGTGCTGCCAGCGCAGTAAAAAGCGCAAGAATTGAGCGCCGGAGACGGGTTGGACAGCTTCGCGCAGGGATTTCAACGTCAGGCGGTGAATCCGGGCCAAAAGGCTCCGTTCGCACCAGCCGAAGTCTCCCCGCAGAATGACACCTTCCTGTTCCAGGTGGATGAGAGCCTGCTCGATATCGGTGGAGGGCAATGTCAACTCGCTGGCCAATGTGTTGGTTTGGACAGGTCCGGAGCAAGAGAGGCGGGCGCGGAGGATTTCCGTCAAGGCCGTTTCGGCTGTCCACTGAGCCTCGGCAAGTTCAGGGGGCAATCGAGGCATCGGTTCTGGGGTGCCGCCGGGAAAAAGCGCTCGGTATGAAGGCCACAGTTCGGCGGCAATCCATAGGGTGTGGCCAGACAGGGGCAACCGCGCGGCCCGGCCTTGCGCGCATAAATCGTCCAGCCACTTGCGCCAGGGAGAGGCGGCTTGGTGTTCTACCAGGTAACCGGACACGAGTAAAACGTCGTGGAGTTCATCCGGATTGTCAACAACCGGCTGGGCTTCTTGTTTGACTTTGGTGATGGCTTCGGGAGACAGTCTGCCCAAGTCCCCGGCTTCGCGGGGATCAATCCAACGGCGCTGGGAGACTGCCCTGACCCGGCGTTCTTCCAGGGGCGCGCCATCGATGAAGGTATAGACCCTGGCGCTGAGCATTTCCGCCGCCAGGGGGGAAGGTTCCACGGTTTCCTTGGGAATGACGGTGATGGCCCCTGTTTCGATTCCCTTCAGAATACGCTCTAGCCCTTCGATATCCATGGCTTCATGGAGGCAATCATCCAGGGTTTGCTGGATCAGGGGATGATCGGGGATGGCACGGTCGCCCTGGATATTTTCCAGGCAAGCCAGTTGTTCGGGAAATACCGCAGTGACCAGATCCTCCGCTTGCATTCGCACCAGATAGGGCGGCGTCTTGCGGCCGTTTTGGAAGCGCCGCACCGCCAGGGAGATGGTGGCGTTCCAGCGCCAGCGGACGGTAAACATGGGATTGTCCAAAAGGGACTGGATCAGAAGGTGGCGGACACTCTCGCTTTTTAAGAAATCCTGGACCGATTCGAGGGGAAAACTTTGGCCCGCGCCGAGGGATAGGAGCAGGGCATCTTCGGTGGCGGCGGCCTGAAGCTCGAAGTTGAAGCCGCGGCAGAAGCGTTTGCGCAAGGCCAGTCCCCATGCCCGGTTGATCCGGCTGCCGAAGGGGCTGTGAATGATAAGATGGAGGTCGCCGGCTTCGTCGAAAAACCGCTCCATCACTATATTTTTCTGACTGGGCATGGCGCCGAGGGCGTTGCCGGCCGCCGCCAGATATTCCACGGCTTGGCGGATGGCTTCCGGGTTGAGCGGGAGGGTTTGGCGCAAATGATGGTGAGCGTTTTCGAGGCCGGCCTGAAAAATCTGTTGCCGCAAGCGGGAAACCGCCGCCGCCAGCCTATCGCTGCGCCCTGGCGCCTCGCCGAACCAGAACGGGATGCTCGGTGGCAGGCCCTGGGCATCTTCCACCCGCAGGCTGTCTTGTTCCAGCCGCAAAACCCGCCAACTGTTGTTACCCAGTTGGAAAATATCACCAGCCAGGCTTTCCACGGCGAAATCCTCGTCCACCGAGCCGATGCATTCCCCGGAAGGCTCGAGGATTACCCGGTAATCCGCCGTATCGGGAATGGCGCCGCCGCAAGTGATGGCAGTCAAGCGGGCGCCCTTGCGGGCTTTGATTTGCCGGTGAATGGCGTCGTAATGGAGATATGCGCCGCGTCGCCCCCGGCGCGTGGCATAACCGTTGGCGAGCATTTGGATGATATCGTCGAACGTGTCCCTGGATAAGTCATGGTAAGGAGCGGCCCGGCGGACACAATCGAATAAGGTCTCCGCCTGCCAATCTTCACAAGCAGCCATGGCGACCAGTTGCTGGGCCAGTACATCCAAAGGACGGGAGACGATTTGGCAGGGTTCCAATTCCCGCCGCTGGATGGCGTCGATCAAGGCCAAGGCGACAATCAATTCATCCCGGCTGGTGGGAAACAGGCGGCCCTTGGGCGTTTTTCCCAGACTGTGGCCAGCCCGGCCCACCCGCTGCAAAAAGGTGGCGACTGAGTCGGTGACGCCCAGTTGGCAGACCAGGTCCACATCTCCGATATCAATGCCCAGTTCCAGCGAGGCTGTAGCGACCAGAGCTTTGAGTCGTCCCGACTTCAGCCGCTTTTCGGCGTCGAGACGTTGCGGACGGGAGAGGCTGCCGTGATGAGAGGTAACGTGTTCTTCCCCCAGCCGCTCACTCAATGCCCGCGCCACCCGTTCCGCCTGCCGCCGGGTATTGACGAAAACCAGGGTGGTGCGGTGCAGGCGAATCATCTCGGCCATGCGGTCATAGAGGGATTTGGCGGCTTCTTGGGAGAGGACGGCTTCCAGCGGCAGGTCCGGCAAGACGATATCCAAATCCAGTTGGCGCAAGTGGCCGCTGTCGATTATTTCACATTGATCCAAAGGAATATTCGATCCGAGAAGAAAGCGGGCGGCGGTTTCCAGGGGTGTCTGGGTGGCGGACAGGCCGACTCGGGTGAGAGGGTGGTTGCAAAGATGTTGCAGCCGTTCCAGGGATAAAGCCAGATGGGCGCCCCGTTTGTTGCCAATCAGGGCATGGAGTTCGTCGATAATCACCGTACGTGTGGATCCGAGCATTCGCCGGCCGCTGTCTGAAGTCAACAGGATATAAAGGGATTCGGGGGTGGTGACCAGAATATGGGGCGGGTGTTTGGCCATCGTGGTTCGAACTGCCTGCGGGGTATCACCGGTGCGGCATTGGGCGCGGATGGGCGGGTGGGACACCCCTGATTCAAAAAGTGTTTTCTGGATGGCTTCCAGGGGCCCGGCCAGGTTGTGTTCGATATCGTGGCTGAGAGCTTTGAGGGGGGAGACATAGACGACTTGGACACCTGTTGGCAAAGCCCCTGCGGCTGCTTGTTCGACCAGATGGTCAATGGCGGAGAGAAAGGCCGCCAGGGTTTTCCCTGAGCCAGTGGGAGCGGCGATCAAGGCGTGCCGGTTTTTTTTTAAAGCTTTCCACGCCCGCCGCTGGCAGGCGGTGGGGGAGTCAAAGTTGTCCCGGAACCATCGGGCGACGGCAGGGTGAAAAGGACTCATTGGTGGTGATGTTGCCCAGGCTGGGCAAATTGGGTAACGTACATGAACTTATTGTGCGCGATGGCGGTGAAAGTGTCCATTATGCCGGCAAGAATTTAGACAAGAGAATCTGAAGCGTGGCAAAAGTTCAAAAACATCTGGTGCTGGCTCCCGATTTGGCAATGGCGTGGCTGGTGGAGGGTTCCCCGGACGTTTCAATGTTGCTCTCAAAAGCTTCTGCATCCGGCGCCAGGGTTTGGATCACGGCAGCTACCTTGTCTTATTTGGCTCGTGAAATTGAATTAAGCCTGGAGCAGAAGCAACCATTATGGGAGACACTGTTGGCGCAGACGCAAATCCTGACCGATCATGGTTTTGAGCAACAGGAAGTGTGGTTACGCGCCCGCCATCCGGTTCAGGCCCAGGTTGCCGCGGCTGCCCGCAGCCTTCCCGCGGACAGCACTTGCATCGTCAGCGGGGATGAACATTTCGATGCTCTGGGGGAAAAGCCGGTTCTGACTCCCCACGAGGCTTTGACTTGGCTGGAGTGGGAAGAGACAGGCCAGTCCATGCCGTTCCTTGATCTTGCCGCTCAACAGGCAAGACTGAGGCCACAGTTAGAGCGAAGCATGGAAACCGTGCTTCGTCATGGCCGTTACGTGCTTGGCCCCGAAGTGGCTGAACTTGAACGGAAGCTGGCCGATTACGTGGGCGTTGCCCATTGCATTGCTGTCAGCAGTGG
>Ga0256841_1003641_pt1 | contig 11431 bp, 10 predicted proteins | sample 356308metaG_FD_185971 | JGI IMG/M metagenome (GOLD analysis project Ga0256841, IMG submission 185971) | Hydrothermal vent microbial communities from Mid Atlantic Ridge, Atlantic Ocean - 356-308 | ecosystem: Environmental > Aquatic > Marine > Hydrothermal vents | place: Atlantic Ocean: Mid...
CTACTGGCTTGCGCGCGTCTCCGTCAACCGATGAGTTCGGCGAGGCTGTCGAGCAGCCGGTCCGTGTCGTCGTCGGTGCCGATGGTGATGCGCAGCCAAGCGTCGAGTTCCGGGGTGGCGAAGTGCCGCAGCAGTATGCCGCGTGCCTTGAGTGCGCGGTAGAGTTCGCCGGCGTTGCCCCCCGGAGGCTGGGCAAACAGGAAGTTGGCGGCCGAGGGCAATACCCGGAAGCCGAGGCGGCCCAGGGCTTCGGCACAGCGCTCGCGGGTGGCGATGATGCGCTGGCGGCAGTCATCGAACCAGGCTTCGTCCTGCAGCGATGCGACCGCGGCGAGCTGGGCCAGACTGTCGATGGGGTAGGAGTTGAAGGAGTTCTTGACCCGGTTCAGGCCTTCGATAAGCTCCGTCGAACCCAGCGCGTAGCCTAGCCGCAGCCCGGCCAGTGAACGGGACTTGGAAAAGGTCTGGATCACCAGCAGGTTCGGGTGTTGCGGCAGCAGGGCGGCGGCGCTGTCGCCGCCGAAATCGATATAGGCCTCATCGACGATGACCACCCGCTGCGGCTGCTGCCGGCACAAGCGTGCGATGGCCTCCGGTGGCAGCAGGCGACCGGTGGGGGCATTGGGGTTGGGCAGGATCACGCCACCGCATTCGCCCCGGTAGTCATCGGTGTCGATCTCGAAATCGCCGCGCAGCGGCAGCGGCCGTGCCTCGATGCCGTAGAGCCGGCAATAGACCGGGTAGAAGCTGTAGCTGATGGCGGGGAACAGCAGCGGCTCGGGACGCTGGAAAAAGGCCTGGAAGGCGTGGGCCAGCACCTCGTCGGAGCCGTTGCCGACGAACACCTGCTCCGGATCGAGCCCGAAACGCCGCGCCAGTTCCGTCCTGAGGGCGGTCGATTCCGGGTCCGGGTAGAGGCGCAGCCGTGCGCTGTCATAGGCCTTCAATGCCTCAGCCACCCGCGGCGACGGCGGGTAGGGATTTTCGTTGGTATTGAGCTTGATGTACTGCTGATCCTGTGGCTGCTCGCCGGGTACATAGGGATCGAGGCGCCGTACCCGCGGGGTCCAGAAATCACTCATGGTTCAGAACAGTTGACGCCCGCCGTCGACAGCGATGATCTGGCCGTTGACATAGGGACTGGTGACGAGAAACAGGACGGTATCGGCAATGTCCTGTGGCGTGCCGGTACGGCCCAGCGGAACCTGATCGAGGATGGCCTGCCGTTCGGCGTCGTCCATGGCTTCGTCCTCGGGCCACAGTATGGCGCCGGGGGCGACTCCGTTGACCCGCACCTCCGGCGCCATTTCCTGCGCCAGGGCGCGGGTCAGCATTGCCTTGCCGGCCTTGGCGATGGAGTAAAGGCTGTAGCCTTTCAGCGGTGAGCGTGCGTGGATGTCGATCATGTTGACGATGCAGCCCTGGCGCTCGCGCAAGGCGGCATGGCAGGCCTGGGAGAGGAACAGCGGGGCCTTGAGGTTGGTCCCGGTCAGGTCGTTCCACTGCGCCTCGGTGATGGTGCCGAAGGGGGTCGGGTAGAAGGTCGACGCGTTGTTGACCAGGATGTCCAGTCCGTCGAAAGCCTCTGCCGAGGCCGCGGCCAGATCGCGCAGTTCACCCAGGTTGAGCAGATCGGCCTGCAGGGCCACGGCGGAATCCGGCCGAACAGCGTTGAGTCGCGCCACCAGATCTTCGGCCGCTTCGGCGGAGCCCCGATAATGGATAATGATGTTGGCGCCGTTTTGATGTAGAGTCTGTGCCGTTTTTGCGCCCAGACGCCGCGCCGCGCCGGTCACCAGTGCGGTCTTGCCGCTCAGTTTCATCGTTGTTCGGGTTCCTTGGGGAAATCGCTTGCCATCATATCATTCCGCAGCCGACCTGCCAGCACCGGACGAGGCGCAGAAGGCACACAGCCTGCGGCTGGTCCACCGGCTGATCGAACGCATCGAACAGGCGGGTGGAGCCATTCCCTTCGAGGACTACATGCATGCCTGTCTCTACGAGCCGGGGCTGGGCTATTACAGTGCCGGCTCCGCCAAGTTTGGTGCCGAGGGGGATTTCGTCACCGCACCCGAACTGACGCCCCTGTTCGGGCGCACGCTGGCGCGCCAGGCCGAGTCCTTGTTCGCTCAGGGTTTGCCGCCGGGCATCCTTGAGTTTGGCGCCGGAAGCGGCCGCTTGTGCTGCGATCTGCTGGGCGAACTGGAAGCACGCGGTGTTGCCTGGGACGAATACGCCATACTCGAACCCAGTCCCGATCTTCGCCAGCGCCAGCAGGCCCTGTTTGCGCGGGAGCTGCCGGCAGGGGTGCGTGCGCGCATCCGCTGGCTGGAGCGCCTGCCGAACGGGTTTCGTGGTCTGGTGCTGGGCAACGAGGTGCTCGACGCGATGCCACTGCGGGTGCTGCACAAGCGTGACGGCTGGCGCGAACTGGGGGTGGCCTTCAAGGATGGCCGTTTCCGCTGGCGCGAACTGCCGCAGTCCCGCGCCGATGCCGGCGCGCTGGCTGCCATCCAGGCCATCGATGCACGCCTCGGCTTGCCCGAAGGATACCGCACCGAGGTCAACCGGCAGTACGGTCCCTGGTGCCGCGCCCTGGCCGGAGCCTGTGTGCAGGCGGTGGTGCTGCTGATCGATTACGGTCATCCGCAGACGCTGTATTACCACCCGTCGCGCACGCGGGGCTGGTTACAGTGTTTCTACCGCCACCGCGTGCATGGCGATCCTTTTGTCTATCCGGGGCTGCAGGACATCACCGCTTTTGTCGATTTCGATGCCTTCGGCGAAGCCGCGCGTGACGCGGGTTTTGAACTGCTGGGGCTGCGGGGTCAGGGCGAATTCCTGCTCGCCAATGGCCTGCTGGACCTTGCTGATGGTGGTGATGCCGATGCGTTGGCCCGTCTGCAGCAGGCGCAGCAGATCAAGACGCTGACGCTGCCCAACGAGATGGGCGAGCGTTTCAAGGTGGCGGGGCTGGCCCTGGGCGGCCGGTATACGCTCAACGGTTTCTGATACTCATTACCCCAGGAGTCCAAATTCGATGGACAGTCTTCATATTGTCATCCTGGCCGTGGTCCAGGGATTGACCGAATTCCTGCCGATCTCCAGTTCGGCGCACCTGATCCTGGTGCCGGCGATACTCGGTTGGCCCGACCAGGGGCTGCTGTTCGATGTGGCCATGCATGTCGGCTCGCTGTCGGCGGTGGTGGTCTATTTCCGCGATGAACTGCTGCGCATGACACGGGCCTGGTTGGCCCATGTATTCCACAGGCAGGCGAGTGCCGATGCACGGCTGGCCTGGTGGGTGATCATCGGCACCGTTCCGGCGGTGATCTTTGGCGGCCTGTTCAAGGACACGATCGAAACCTCGCTGCGCTCGCCGCTGGTGATCGCGGCCACCACCATCGGCTTCGGCCTGCTGCTTGGCCTCGCCGACCGCATGGCCCGGCACCGCCGCGACGAGTATTCGATGGGCCTGCGCGATGCGTTGACGGTCGGACTGTTCCAGGCGCTGGCGCTGATTCCGGGCACTTCGCGCTCCGGCATCACCATGACCGCGGGGCTGTTCCTCGGCCTCAATCGTGATGCCGCGGCGCGTTTCTCGTTTCTGCTGTCGATCCCGATCATTCTCGCCAGTGGCCTGTTCAAGACCCGCGACCTGATCGCCTCCACCCAGGCCATCGAATGGGATTTGTTGCTGCTGGCCATAGGCCTTTCGGCGGTCAGTGCCTGGCTGTGCATCAAGTTGTTTCTCAGCCTCATCAATCGCATCGGCATGATGCCCTTCGTGATCTACCGCCTGCTGCTCGGGGCGATGCTGCTGTACCTCTACCTGTAAGCGGGCTCTGATCTGGAGCAAGGCCGCCGCATTCAGCACTTCACAGGCAGCGCGATCTGCGGTTTCATGACGGAATGAAGACAGGAGATTCCGCCATGCAGGCCATCGACCCGAATCTGCTCGACACCGACCCCGAAATCGGTCTCGATGAAGCCGAGGCCGCGCGGCGGCTCGAACGCTTTGGCCCGAACCGGCTGGAAACCGAGGGACAGAGTCGCTGGAAACGCCTGGCGCGCCGCTTCTGGGGGCCGATCCCGTGGATGATCGAGACCGCGGCGCTGTTGTCGGCTTCGGTTCAGCGCTGGGAAGATTTCAGCATCATCATGGTGATGCTGCTGGTCAATGCCTTCGTGGACTTCTATCAGGAGTCCAAAGCGCTGGATGCCATTGCGGCGCTGAAGAAAAAACTGGCGCTCACCGCACTGGTACGGCGCAATGGCCAGTGGCGGGAGATCCCCGCCGCGGAGCTGGTGCCGGGCGATATCATCAAATTGAAGATCGGTGATCTGCTGCCCGCCGATGTGCGCCTGATCGGCGGCGGCCAGTTCCTGCAGATCGACCAGTCGGCGCTGACCGGCGAATCGCTGCCAGTGAACCGCAAGCCCGGCGAAGAGGCCTACGCCAATTCGGTGGTGAAACAGGGAGAAATGATTGCTCGGGTCACTGCCACCGGGCTGGATACCTATTTCGGACGCACCGTGGGGCTGGTGGCAAAGGCGCAAAAGGAGAGCCGCAGCCATTTCCGGCGCATGGTGATCAAGGTGGGCAATTTTCTGATTCTGCTGACGCTGGTGATGATCGCCATCATCCTGGTGCTGGGTATCCTGCGCGGTGAATCGATCACCGAGTTGCTGGTGTTCTCGCTGGTGTTGACCATTTCGGCCATCCCGGTGGCGATGCCGGCGGTGCTCACCGTCACCATGGCGATCGGTGCCACGGTACTGGCGCGCAAGCAGGCCATCGTCAGCCGGCTCGATGCCATCGAGGAGCTGGCCGGCATGGATGTGCTCTGCTCCGACAAGACCGGCACACTGACCCAGAACCGCATGACCCTGTCGGATCCCTATGTATCCGAAGGGGTGCATCCAGATGACCTGTTTTTTTACGCCGCTCTGGCCAGCCGCGAGGAAAACCACGATCCCATCGAACAACCGATCTTCGAAGCCGTTGACCGGCGCAATCTGCGCGAGCGGATGGGCGAGTGGACGCTGCGGCGCTTCACCCCCTTCGACCCGGTCAGCAAGCGCAGCGAGGCCCTGGTGGAAGACAGGGATGGCCGATGCCGGGTCGTCACCAAGGGCGCGCCCCAGGTGGTCATCGAGCTGTGCGATGAGCAGGAGTTCGACAAGAAAGCCGCCTACCGGGCAGTGGATGAATTTGCCGGCAAGGGCTTCCGTACCCTCGCCGTGGCCTGGCGTGCCGCGGACGAGGAGCCGTATCATTTTGTCGGATTGATCCCGCTCTATGACCCGCCGCGCGAGGATTCGAAGCAGGCACTGGCGGAGTTGCGCCGGCAGGGCGTGGAGACCAAGATGGTCACCGGCGACAACCTGGCCGTGGCGCGTTATATCGCTCGCCTGCTGGATATCGGTGACCGCATCGAGGATGTGCGTGAACTGAAAGGCGAGAAGTTGGATGAGTACCTGATGCTGGCCGAGGTCATCACCCGCGCCTTGCTGCCGATGCTGGAACGCGGCTGGTCGCGCGAGGAAATCGATGCACGGGTGCATCGCACCGTGGAACAGGTCCGCAAGGAACTGGAGGACCGCCGTTTTGGACAAGCGACCCTGCGTCAGCACGAATCGGAGATCATCGAACAGATTCAGCAGGCCAACGGCTTCGCGCAGGTCTATCCGGAAGACAAGTATTTCATCGTCGACAAGCTGCAGAAGGCGGGGCACATCGTCGGCATGACCGGCGATGGCGTCAACGACGCGCCGGCCCTGAAGAAGGCGGACGCCGGCATCGCGGTCAGTGGCGCCACCGATGCGGCGCGCGCGGCCGCGGCCATCGTGCTGATGGCGCCGGGGCTGTCGGTGATCGCCGATGCCATCCGCCAGGCGCGCATCACCTTCGAGCGCATGCAGAGCTATACCGTGTTCCGCATTGCCGAAACGATACGCATCATCATCTTCATGAGCCTGGCCATAGGCGTGTTCCAGTTCTACCCGGTGACCGCGGTGATGATCATCGTGCTGGCCCTGCTCAACGACATTCCCATTCTGGCCATTGCCTATGACAACACGCGGGTCCGTGAACATCCGGTACGCTGGGACATGCATGAGGTGCTGGTGATGGCGACCTGGCTGGGCCTGGCCGGCGTGCTGTCGTCCTTTCTGCTGTTCTGGTATCTGATGATGTACCGCCACATGGACTTGGCCTTCGTGCAGTCGGTGTTTTTCGCCAAACTGGTCATCGCCGGACACGGCACCATCTACAACACCCGCATCGGCGACTGGTTCTTCAAGAAGCCCTGGCCTTCGTGGACCCTGTTTCTGGCCACCTTCACCAGCCGGGTGGTCGGTACCGTCATCGCGGTCTATGGCTTCGGGCTGATGGAGCCCATCGGCTGGTACTGGGCGATGGCGATGTGGGGCTATGCCCTCGCGTGGTTCGTGTTCAACGATTTCGTCAAGGTGATGGTGCTCGATTATTACCGCAAAATCCGCCACGACTATGCCCTCTAGCCGATGAGCTGGCGCGACATCAGCCCCAACATCCGCGCCCTGGGCTGGGTCAGTTTCTGGACCGACCTGGCTTCTTCTGTGGTCACCACGCTGTTGCCGCTGTATGTGGTCTACATCCTCGATCAGGGGGTCGACAAGCTGGGGGTGGTGGTGGCGGTGGCCACCTTCGTTTCCTACGCCTTCCGCATCCTGTTCGGTTACCTCAGCCAGCGCCTGGGCCTGGTCAAGCCGCTGGTGCTGCTGGGCTATGGCATCTCCGCAGTCACCAAGCCGATGCTGGCGCTGGTGTCCAGTTACCAGGGCGTGGCCCTGATGCGAGCGCTGGAGCGCATGGGCAAGGCGGTGCGCAGTGCGCCCAAGGACGCGCTGATCAGCGCCTGGAGCGAACGCAGGCAATCGGGCAAGACCTTCGGCTTCCACAAGACCCTGGACATCGCCGGCGAATTGACCGGCGCGCTGCTGGTGTTTCTGGTGCTGATGCGTGTGCCGCTGGACGGTCAGAGCATTCGCTGGATGTTCGTCGCCACCCTGCTGCCGGGGCTGATCGGGCTGTACCTGCTGTGGCGACGGGTCGAGGATGCGCCAGCTGTCCACGCGACCCCGAAACGGCTGGTCTGGGACCGCCGTGACCGGGTGTTGATGCCGATACTGCTGGTCTATTTCCTGGCCCTGTTCTTCATGTTCAGTGATCAGTTCATGATCGTACGGGCACGGGATGCCGGACTGGGCGACGCGCTGATCCCGCTGCTGGTGATGGTTTCGACCCTGACCCAGACGCTGACCAGTTACTGCAGTGGCCTGCTCAGCGACCGCATCGGCAGCCGGCGGATGTTGCTCTATGCGCTGCTGGCCGCCATGGCTTCGGTATTCCTGCTGCACATCGGCTGGCTGTGGCTCGGGTTCGCGCTCTACGGGCTGTTCACCGTGGTGTCATTGAACGCGATGCGCGCACTGATCTCCGAACAGGCTCAGAGCAAGGCCTTCGTGTTCGGCCTGTTCTACGGTGGCATTGCGCTCGCCGGAGCCGGCGGGGCACTGGTCATCGGTCAGATTTGGGCGCGCTACGGTTTCGATTCCGCCGTCCGCTTCTCGTTGACCGGATTGATTCTGCTCAGTCTGTATCTGGCCTGGCGTTGCAGCGGTCGCGATGCCGTGGATCAGCGCCGTTCCTGATCCAGCATGCGGCCCTCCAGGGCGTCGATCCAGACCTTCTGCCGCGGCAGAAGTACCTGCCAGGCAAGCCGCGGCAGGGCTTCCTCGTCGAAGAAGATCACCTGTTCGGCCGTGGATGCGGCATTCGGGGGTGCCGATACATAGATGCGCGCCAGTTCGATCGCCGATTCGGTATCGATGCGCGCTTTGGTGTCAAAGTCGTCGGGCAGCGGGTGCAGGCTGCCTTCGACACGCACCACCCGACCCCCTTCCACCAGCAGGCGGACCGGTGTCGCCAGCAGTGGAATCCCTCGGAAACGCTCACGGTATTCCAGCCATTGGCGCGGGTGCGGGTCGAACAGGATGCGGGTCAGTTCGACCTGGTGGGGCGCGTCGGGATCATCCACGCCGAGCGCGGCGCGGCCGATGCGGTCGAGACGCTGCTTCTCATGCTCCAGGGTTTCGCGGCTCAGGCGGCCCTGTTCGAGGCTGTCGGGTGCCGTTTCGGTGGCGGTCAACCGATGGCTGACCCGCGCCGGTTCGGCGGTGGGCAGGTGATCGGGCTCTATCGGGCCGCTGATGCAGGCAGAGAGGATGAGGGGGAGCAGGAGACAGGCTGGGATGGGGCGGGACATCATGTCCGGATGGTAGCGCCGAACACGGTTACAGTGAACCGTTGATGATCCAGTGCATGGCGGTCCTGCGGCGGACGGAGTAGGATGAAAACATGAACATACGAAGGAGTGTACATGATGATCCCGCAAGACGAACTGCAGAGAACCATTGATGATGTCGTCGATGAACGGCGCGGCATTCTGGCGGCCGACGAATCCACCGGCACCATCGCCAAGCGCTTTTCGGCGATTGGCGTTGAATCCACTGCAGAGACGCGCCGTGCCTGGCGATCGTTGCTGCTCTCCACAGCCGGCCTCGGCGAATACATCAGCGGCGTGATCTTGTTCGAGGAAACCCTGTCGCAATGCGACGACTCGGGGCGTCCGTTGCCCGAGGTGGCGGCTTCACAGGGAATTGTGCCGGGCATCAAGGTGGACAAGGGCAAGGGGCCGCTGTCCGGCGTGCCCGGCGATCTGATCACCTGCGGTCTGGACGGTCTCGGCGACCGGCTTGCCACCTACCGGCAGCAAAAGGCCCGATTTGCCAAGTGGCGCGAGGTCTACCCGATCACAGCGGTCAACCCGACAGCGGTCGGCCTGCAGGCCAATGCCGAGATGCTGGCGCGCTATGCGGCGGTCTGTCAGGAAGCCGGTTTCGTGCCCATCGTCGAACCGGAGGTACTGATGGACGGTGATCACGACATCGACCGCTGCGCCGAGGTGACCGAAGCGGTGCTGCGCGAGGTGTTCCATGCCTTGCATCGGCACGGGGTGGTGTTCGAACTGATGTTGCTGAAGCCCAACATGGTGCTGCCGGGCAAGGAATGCCGCAAGGCGGCGCCACAGGAAGTGGCAGAATCCACGCTGAGAACACTGCGCCGCTGTGTGCCGGCGGCGGTGCCGAGCATTCACTTCCTGTCCGGGGGACAGGGACCGGAGGAAGCCACCCTCAACCTCAATGCCATCAACCAGTTGCGTGGCAATGCGCCCTGGCAGCTGAGCATATCCTACGGTCGGGCACTGCAGCAGCCGGCGCTGCACGCCTGGGCGGGCAAGCCGGAGCATGTCGAAGCCGCCCAGCAGGCGCTGCTCAAGCGGGCGCGGCTCAACAGCCTGGCGCGGCAGGGCATGTACGACCCGTCGCTGGAAGACGAAGCACCGGGCTAAGGGTCGGGCAGGCGGTCGGGATGAGCCGGTGGCAGGTTGCGCCAGTGGCGAATCAGGAAGTAGCCGAAGATCATGCCGCCGAGGTGGGCGAAATGGGCGACCCCTGAATCGGTGCCGGTGATGCCGAAGAACAGTTCGATGCCGCCATAGATGAGCACAAACCAGCGCGCCTCGATCGGCATCGGCGGGATCAGCAGAAAGATGATGGCGCGCGGGAACATCATGCCGTAGGCCAGCAGCACGCCAAACACCCCGCCACTGGCACCGATGGTGGGGTAATAGTTGCCCGGCTCCAGATTGAGGCTCACCACCAGCAGCTGTACCAGCCCTGCGCCCAGCACACAGACCAGATAATAGACCGCGAAGCGGGCCGAACCCCACAGATTCTCCAGCGCCACGCCGAACAGCCACAAGGCGTACATGTTGAGCAGCAGGTGCATAAGGTTGCCGTGCAGAAAGGCATAGCTGAGCAGTTGCCAGGGCGCAAAACCGTTGACGAAATACCCCCGTTCCTGGGCCAGGCGCACGAACTCGTCCGGCAGTACGGGCCACAACCCGAACTCGCGGATCAGTACCGGGCCGGCCAGGGACTCGAACAGAAACACCAGTACATTGGCGATCAGCAGAAATCGGATGACCGGCGGCATCAGTGAATACTGATGCTGGATTCCTTGCAGGGGCATGGCACGCACCGTTGCGCAAAGCGGTCATGCTAGCACAGCATGCCTCGGCGTTCCCCCGTCTGCGGGCTGCCAACGGCGGCTGCGCAGGATGCGACTGAGCGGATCCTGACGGTAATACAGCCGCAGCTGCCGGTAGACACGGGGTTCCGCCTGATGCAGGCGCGCCGGCGCCTCGAAGAACTCCTCGCTGACCACGGCGAAGAACTCCGCCGGACTCTCGGCCGCATAGGGATCGATGGCCGTATGGCGGTGTCGCTCGATCTGCCGCAACAGCCGGCGGTAGCTGGCGCTGAACACCCGCGTCCATTCGCGGCGGTCCATGTCGCGGTGCAGGGGAGGCATGCCGTTGGCGGCGCCGTTCTGCATGTCCAGCTTGTGGGCGCATTCGTGGATCACTACATTATCGCCCAGGCGGTGGTGCCGTCGGCTCGGTCGCGCATCCTTCCACGACAGAATCAGCGGGCCCCGGTCCCAGGCTTCGCCATCGAGCAGCCGTTGCTGACGGTGCACCAGACCGCTTTCGTCGATGCGTTCGTGGGGCGCGTAGAAGGCATCCGGGTAGAGAATGATCTCGGTCCAGCCGTCGTAATCGGAAAGATCCAGTTCGAGGATCGGCAGGCAGGCCTGCGCTGCGATCACCGCCCGCTGGTAGTCCGTCACTTGCTGGTCGCCGGCGCCGACAATCTGTTTGCGCTGCAGAAACAGGCTGGACAGACGCCGCAGGCGATGGCGTTCCTGGGCGGAGAGATGGTAATGGTCGATCAGTTCGCGGCGCAGCTGCTGCCACAACGGCAGCGGAATGCGCGATCGGCACAGCAGGCGGGCCTGTCGCCGCCGTCGCCACCAACGCAAGGGGTTGAATTCCCTCACCGGCGCAACAGCGCCAGCCAGCGCCAGACATTGAGCAGCGAGGCCAGGGCCGCAGCCACATAGGTCAGCGCCGCCGCACGCAGGATTTTGCGCGCGGCCTGCTGCTGGCCGGGTTCCAGATAACCGGAGCGCAACACCGGCAGGGCCTTGTTGAAGCTGGCGTCCAGTTCCACCGGCAGGGTCATCAGCTGGATCAGCACCGCGAAGCCGATGACCAGAAAGGCGCCGAGCATCTGGATCGCCGTCACCGGCGGCGTGCGGTGGATCAGGGTCAGCAATGGCGCTGCGTACAGCAGCAGCGCGCCGATTCGCGAAGCCCATACTGCGGTGCCGGCCAGCCGCGTGCGCAGGGCAAACAACGGCTCGCCGGCCGCATGCTGCAGGGCATGAGCGCATTCATGGGCCGCCACCGTGATCGAA
>Ga0256841_1003642_pt1 | contig 11430 bp, 11 predicted proteins | sample 356308metaG_FD_185971 | JGI IMG/M metagenome (GOLD analysis project Ga0256841, IMG submission 185971) | Hydrothermal vent microbial communities from Mid Atlantic Ridge, Atlantic Ocean - 356-308 | ecosystem: Environmental > Aquatic > Marine > Hydrothermal vents | place: Atlantic Ocean: Mid...
GTCGGCCCCAGCACCGCGACAATTTCGGATTGTCCGCCCACAGCCCCCCCGGGGTGACTTACAGATTTGACTTACAGATTGCGGCCCAGTTCGCTTTCGAGCCGCTCGATCGCCGTTTTTATGTCCGTGCTGTGCGGATGCAAGCGCTGTGCCGCGCGAAACGCCTTCAGCGCATCCTTCTTGTAGCCCAGTTCGTTCAGGATCGCACCCAGCCCCATGAGCGCGCCGAAATGGCGCGGGTTCAGTTCCAGCACATGGGCAATGTCGGACACCGACGGACCATAGAGCCCGGCCCGGTAATAGGCGGTGGCGCGCGCGTTCCAGCCCTCGGCGAAATCGGGCGCGTGATCCACCAGAGCGCTCAGGTGTTCGATGGCGGCGTCGTAATTGCCCTGGTCGATTGCCTCAAGCCCGCGTTCCAGCAGAAGGTCCATCGAATCGGACCCCGAATGCGACCATTCGGCCCAGATCTGGTCTTCGATTCGCTGCCAGTCCGGCTGATCGGGCTGCGCCAGTTCGGCAAAAAGCCGGTCCAGGCGTTCCTGCCTCGCGCGGGTCTGCCCCGCGCCGGCTGGCGGCATCGCCGGCGCCGGCAGGCCCGCCGCCCGGCCGGAGGGCTCGGCCCGTGCCGGCTGCCAGGGGGCCGGCACCAGCACCAGCGCAAGCGCCAGCGCCAACACCAGCGCCGCCGTGGGCGCCAGCGCCGGCGCGCCTGGCGCAACGGTCTGTCCGAGGATTTGCTTGAGCCGGGTCATAACTGCTGTAAGTTTAATCGGCGTGGCGGAAAAATCGAGGGCCACGCGCTCACTTTCAAGGGAACATGCAAATGAGTGATGTAATCAACGCAGCCGTAGAGGCGCTGAACGACAAGCTGAACGACGGGTTCGACGGCACCGCCAAGTTCACCATCGCCGACGAAGGCGCGCTGATGATCGACGGCAGCGGCGCGCACGCGGGCGACGAAGACGCCGACGTGACGCTGAGCGCCGATGCCGAAACCTTCCGGGCGATCCTCGAAGGCGAGATGAACCCGACCTCGGCCTTCATGTCGGGCAAGCTCACCATCGAGGGCGACATGGGAATGGCGATGAAGCTCGGCAGCCTGCTGGCCTGAACCGCTGCCGGCCTGAACCATGGAGGGCGCCCCCCTTTTCAACGACATCGCGCACGGCCCCGAAGCAGCGGCCGCCTACTGGCTGCCGGCGGCCGACGGCGTGCGGCTGCGGCTGGGGCACTGGCGGGCGCCCGACAACCGCAAGGGCAGCGTGCTGCTGATCCCCGGCCGCACCGAATATATCGAGAAATACGGTCGCGCCGCCGGGCAGATGGCGCGGCGCGGCTATGACACGCTGTGCATCGACCTGCGCGGACAGGGGCTGGCCGACCGGCTGGCCCCGGACCGGATGCTGGGCCATGTGGAACGGTTCTCGGACTACCAGCTTGACGTGCGGGCGATGCTTGCCGCCGCCGCCGGACTGGAGCTGCCCCGGCCCTGGTATCTGATGAGCCATTCCATGGGCGGGTGCATCGGGCTGCGCGCGCTGCACGAGGGGCTGCCGGTGGAGGCAGCGGTGTTTTCCGGGCCGATGTGGGGCATCGCCATGTCGGCGCTGATGCGCCCGTTCGCGGTGCTCGCGGCGCGGGCATCGGTGGCTTTGGGCCGCCCCCTTGCCTATGCGCCCACGACCGGACCCGAAGCCTATGTTCTTGCCGCCCCGTTCGAAGACAACCAGCTGACCACCGACCGGGACATGTGGGATTACATGGTCGCCCAGGCGCGCGCGCGTCCCGAACTTGCGCTCGGGGGGCCCAGCATGCGCTGGTTCGACCAGGCGCTGCGCGAATGCCGCGCCCTGCAGCGGATGCCGGCGCCGGTCTGCCGCGCGGCAACCGTTCTTGGCGGCGACGAACGCATTGTCGATCCGGCGCCGGTTCATGCCATCATGGCGCGCTGGACGGGTGCGCAGCTTGACGTGGTTCCCGGCGCCCAGCACGAAATCATGATGGAGCGCCCCGGGACCCGCGCGGCGTTTTTCGACCGGGCCGATGCGCTGTTTTCCGGTTGAACCGCTTGAAGTTCACCCGCGGGCCTGCCTAAGTCGGGGCGAGAAGGAAAAGAGGAATGCCGATGCCAGACTCCACCCCGCCGCGCCTGTTCGACACCGCCGAATCCGGCGCCGCCGCCCTTGGCGCCCTGCCCGAATGGGACCTGAGCGACCTTTACACCAGCCCCGACGCCCCGGAACTTGAGCGCGACCTGGCCTGGCTGGAACAGGCCTGCGCCGATTTCGCCCGCGACTACGAGGGCAAGCTGGCAACGCTGGACGCCGACGCGATGCTGGAATGCGTGCGCCGCGACGAAAGGATTTCCGCCGTCGCCGGGCGGATCATGTCGTTTGCCGGCCTGCGCTACTATCAGAACACCACCGACGCCGAACGCGCCAAGTTCATGTCCGACATGCAGGACCGGATCACCGGCTACACCACGCCGCTGGTGTTCTTCACGCTGGAACTGAACCGGCTGGAGGACGACCGCCTGGACGCATTGTTCGCGCAGAACGCCGACCTGGCGCGCTATCGGCCGGTGTTCCGCCGCATCCGCGCCATGCGGCCGCACCAGCTGTCGGACGAGCTGGAAAAATTCCTGCACGATCAGTCTGTTGTCGGCGCTTCTGCCTGGAACAAGCTGTTCGACGAAACCATCGCGGCGCTGGAATTCAGCCTGGATGGCGAGACCCTGAACCTGGAGGCCACGCTGAACCTGCTGACCGAACAGGACCGCGCCCGGCGCGAGGCGGCGGCGCGCGAACTGGCCCGCGTTTTCGGCGAAAACGTCCGGCTCTTCGCCCGGGTCCACAACACGCTGACCAAGGAAAAGGAAATCGAGGACCGCTGGCGCAAGATGCCCAGCCCGCAGGCCGGCCGCCACCTGGCCAACGACGTGGAAGGCGAGGTGGTCGAGGCGCTGCGCAACGCGGTGGTCGCCGCCTACCCGCGGCTCAGCCACCGCTATTACGAGTTGAAACGCAAATGGCTCGGGCTGGACAAGCTTCAGGTCTGGGACCGCAACGCGCCCCTGCCGATGGAGGACGAGCGCCTCGTGCCCTGGGACGAGGCCCGCGAAACCGTGCTGGGCGCTTACCGCAGCTTTGCGCCGCAAATGGCTGATATTGCCCGGCCTTTCTTCGACAAGGGCTGGATCGACGCGGGCGTGAAACCGGGCAAGGCCCCCGGTGCCTTTGCCCATCCGACGGTGACCGAGGTGCACCCTTATGTGATGCTGAACTACCTGGGCAAGCCGCGCGACGTGATGACGCTGGCGCACGAACTGGGCCACGGCGTGCACCAGGTGCTGGCCGCCGATCAGGGCGAATGGCTGGCCTCGACGCCGCTGACGCTGGCCGAAACGGCCTCCGTTTTCGGCGAGATGCTGACCTTCCGAAAGCTGCTGGAAGGGGCGAAAACGCCCGAACAGCGCAAGGTGCTGCTGGCCGGCAAGGTCGAGGACATGATCAACACGGTCGTGCGCCAGATCGCCTTTTACGACTTCGAATGCAAGCTGCACGAGGCCCGGCGCGAGGGCGAACTGACCCCCGACGCCATCAACGCGCTGTGGATGAGCGTGCAGGGCGAGAGCCTCGGCCCCGCCTTCGAATTCATGGACGGCTACGAGGTGTTCTGGGCCTACATCCCGCATTTCGTGCATTCGCCGTTCTACGTCTATGCCTATGCCTTCGGCGACGGGCTGGTGAACGCGCTTTATGCGGTCTACGAAGAGGGCGACCCGGGGTTCCAGGAAAAATACTTCGAGATGCTGAAGGCCGGCGGTGCGAAGCACCACAAGGAATTGCTGGCGCCCTTCGGGCTGGATGCCTCGGACCCGGCGTTCTGGGACAAGGGGCTGTCGATGATTTCCGGCATGATCGACGAACTGGAGGCGATGGAGGGCTGAGCCGCCGCCGCTGCCGCCGCCGCTGCCACCGCCGCTGCCAGCCGGACGGCGGCCTGCGGCGCAGGTCCCCGCGTGCCGGAAAACGGCACTGGTGGCGCGCCGCGCGGCCGGGCCGGGCGCAACGATTGCCCCCGTTTCGCGGCCAAAGCGCCGCTGTCGGCTGACTGTTGCGAAAGCCGGGACAACGACCGCGCCAGGCCCGCGCCCATGGGGGATGTCATTTTTACGGTGCTATTTCAATATCTTGCACGCTTCCTTCAGGAAGGACTCCGAGCCCGCGGGCACATTTTCGCCGCATTTCGATCACAATTTTCTGGGCCCCCACCTGCGCCCGGCTAAAATGCCGCCCGACCATTCACGACAGAGGTAGACCATGGGCCGTTACGAGTACAAGCTGGCACCAACCCCGTCGCGCCAGGCGCGTTTCAAGGACAAGAAGGGCGACGCCTTTGCCCGCACCATTACCGAAACCCTGAACGAAATCGCCAGGGACGGCTGGGAGTTCGTCGGCCGGGAAACCATTGCCGAGCACCGGCGCAAGGGGCTGTTCCGGGTGCGCCGGGTAGCGCGCGACTTCCTGGTCTTCCGGCGGGCCCTGCCCGACAGCACGCCAAGCAGCGAATTCAGCCGCGACCTGCGTGCCGAGGCCGGGGCCGCGAACGCGCCGACAGCCTCTTCCCGGCCGCTGAGTATCGAAACCCTGCGCGCCAGAATGGCCGAAGCCTCGTCCGGCACCCCGGAAAGCGCCTAGGGCTATTGCCTCGGGTCGCGGCGGCGCGCCCGGCGGGCACGACGCGCCCGCCCTCTCCGGCCCGCGGTCGTGCGCCGCGACGCGCAACCGCGAAACACACACCGCGCGCCGCGCACCGCAAACGCACAGCGCAAACGCGCACCGGCAAAGGCCCGGGGCCGCGCGGGAGGGGCCACACGGGACCGGCCCCTGCGCCGCGGCAGGGGCGCCTTGGCTTCGCCAGCGGATGCGGGAAACGCGCCAGCGCCCGGTTTCATGCGTATCGGGGACGCCCGGGACCGGTGCCCGTTTTCGCGCGCCTTGTTGTCGGGGCCGATGCGCGGGGCGCGGGGCGCGGGGTGCATTCAGCCCTCGATCTTCAGGGCCAGCGCGTGAATCCTGCTCACAAGCTCGGCCCCGAGCGCATCATGCACCGCGCGGTGGCGCTGGATGCGCGACATCGGCGCAAAGGCGGGCGCGGCGATCTCGACCCTGAAATGGCTCTGCCCGCCCTCTCGGTATCCGGCATGGCCGCGATGCCTTTCGCTTTCGTCGATCACTTCAAGGCGTTGCGGGGAAAAGGCCGCCTGCAGTTTCTGGCGGATTTCATCTGCCACCAACATTTTTTTCATGCCCCCCTTCTATCCGTCGCCAAATGGTCTAAACTCTCGGATCCGAGTCGAAAAGGCAGTTTTCAGGGCAGTTTCATGGACAAGCGCGACCCGTTCGGTTTCGATATTTCCGTTTCCTCGGACAAGAAGCGACGCACCCGCGGACGGCGGGGCATGTCGGGCGCCTTCGAAACCTCGCAGCGCGTGTGCGAACATCCGGGCTGCGAGGAACGCGGTCAGTATCGCGCGCCGCGCTCGCCCGATACGCTGGACGACTATCTCTGGTTCTGCAAGGAGCATGTGCGCGAATACAATCTGAAGTGGAACTTTTTCAACGGCTCCAGCGAAGAGGAATTCGAGGCGCAGATCGATCGCGACCGGGTCTGGGAGCGCCCGACCAAGCCCTTCGGAAAGAAGCCGGACGAGGCACGCGCCTGGGCGCGGCTCGGGATCGACGACCCGCACCAGGTGCTGGGCGAAAATGCCACCAAGAACCCGGGAAAATCCATCACCGGCACCCGCAAGCTGCCCCCGACCGAGCGCAAGGCGCTGGATATCCTCGAAGCCAAGGACCACTGGACCAAGGCCGAGGTGCGCAAGCAGTACAAGGCCCTGATCAAGGTCCTGCACCCGGACATGAACGGCGGCGACCGGTCCCAGGAAGAACAGTTGCAAGAGGTCGTCTGGGCCTGGGACCGGATCCGCGAGAGCCGCTATTTCAAGGACTGAGGCCGGGACCGCTGCCGGGGCGCGGGCCGGGGCCGAGGGGCCGGGCAGCCGGGGTCGGGGCGCTGCCGGGGCCGCGAGGCCGGGCAGCCGGGGCCGGCTCTGAAGCCGCTTCGCGGGATCGGGCCCTAGTCGCGCGGAAATGGCGCGCACCACGTTGACCTTCCCGGCGTTATCGCTCAAAACGGGCCGAACTGCGGCGCTCCCTGCCCCCTGTCCCCCCAAGCCATTCTGGAAGGCGAGATACACGATGGATATTGACGCAAGGCCCACGGAAGAAATCCCCGTGCGCGAGGTTTTCGGCATCGACAGCGACATGCAGGTCAAGGGCTTTGCCGAACGCTCGGACCGGGTGCCCGAGGTTGACCCCACCTACAAGTTCGACCCCGACACGACATTGGCGATCCTGGCCGGGTTTTCCCATAACCGCCGGGTGATCATCCAGGGCTATCACGGCACCGGAAAGTCCACCCATATCGAACAGGTGGCCGCCCGGCTGAACTGGCCCTGCGTGCGGGTGAACCTGGACAGCCACATCAGCCGGATCGACCTGATCGGCAAGGACGCGATCAAGCTGAAGGACGGCAAGCAGGTGACCGAGTTCCAGGAAGGCATCCTGCCCTGGGCGCTGCGCCACCCGACCGCGATCGTGTTCGACGAATACGACGCCGGGCGCGCCGACGTGATGTTCGTGATCCAGCGGGTGCTGGAGCATGACGGCAAGCTGACGCTGCTCGATCAGAACGAGATCATCACCCCGCACCCGTATTTCCGGCTGTTCGCCACCTCGAACACGGTGGGGCTGGGCGACACGACGGGGCTGTATCACGGGGTGCAGCAGATCAACCAGGCGCAGATGGACCGCTGGTCGCTGGTGGCGACGCTGAACTACCTCAGCCATGACGCGGAAACCGCGATCGTGCTGGCCAAGAACCCGATCTACAATACCGAAAGCGGGCGCAGGACCGTAAGCCAGATGGTGACGGTGGCCGACCTGACGCGCACCGCCTTCATGAACGGCGAGCTTTCGACGGTGATGAGCCCGCGCACGGTGATCAACTGGGCCCAGAACGCGACGATTTTCCGCGATGTGGGCTATGCCTTCCGGCTGACCTTCCTGAACAAGTGCGACGAGCTGGAGCGCCAGACGGTGGCCGAGTTCTACCAGCGCTGTTTCGACGAGGAACTGCCGGAAAGCGCGGCGAGCGCGGCACTGGGGTGATGTGGCGGCGCTCATCCGGCCCTGACAGGCCGTCTTCGCTGCGCGCAGCGCCAAGGCCCGCAAGGGCCGACAAGCGGCGGCGCGGCTGGGCGCTGGCCGTCGCGGTCGTGCTGGCGAGTTGCACTGAACAGCCCGCGGCACCCGCGTATCCGTTGATCGTGAATGCCGCCCATCCGGTGGCCGAAGTGGTGCGCATCGTGGGCGGGGACACGATCTGGCTGCGCCAGAATTCGACCGGCAAGGTCGTCTCGGCCCGGCTGACCGGTTTCGACACACCGGAAACATTTCGCCCGGGCTGCGCGCAGGAACGGGCTCTGGGCGAGGCCGCCAAGACCCGGCTCGGTCAGTTGCTGCGCCAGGCGCAGGACATCGTTCCGGACACCCACGGCACCGGCAAGTATGGCCGGCTGCTGCTGGAACTGACCCTTGACGGGCGCCCGCTGGCCGACATCATGGTGGCCGAAGGGCTGGCCGTGCGTTATGATGGCGGGCGCCGCATCAACTGGTGTGCGAGGCTGGCAGGAACATGACCAGGAAATCCGACAATCCGGCGGACCCGTTCAAGAAGGCGCTCAGCGAAGCGACCCGCGTGCTGGCCGATGACCCGGAACTGGGCGTCACGTTTTCGGTCGACCCGCCGGGCCAGACATCCGACACGGTGCGCCTGCCGCAGGTCAGCCGCCGGATGAGCCGCGACGAGGTGCTGCTGGCGCGCGGCACGGCGGACAGTTTCGCGCTTCGGCGTCGTCACTGCGACCCGGCCGTCTTTGCCCGTTACGCCCCGCAGGGCGAACAGGCCCGCGCCATTTTCGAAGCCATGGATCGCGCCCGCTGCGAAGCCCTGGGCGCGCGCGACATGCCGGGGACGGCGGGCAACATCGATGCGAGGATCGGCAACGAGGCGATGCACCGGGGCTATGACCAGATCCGCGAACGCGCGGATGCTCCGCTTGCCGAAGCCGCCGGATACCTTGTGCGCCACCTGACCGGCGGCCGCCCGCTTCCGCAGGGGGCCGATCGGGTCATGGAATTGTGGCGCGACTTCATCGAGGAAAAGGCCGGCACGACCCTTGAAGGTCTTGGCGACAAGCTGGACGACCAGGCCGAATTCGCCCGCTTCGCCCGCCAGGTGATCGACGATCTCGGCTATGGCGACCAGCTGGGCGACGACCCGGATCTCGAGGACGAGGACCAGGAGGACACGAGCGAGGCCGACGAGGACAGCCCCGACAACGCCGGCCAGGAAGAGGAAGACAACGCCGAAGACGCCGAGGCAGCGCCCGAGGAAAGCCAGCAGGAAACCCAGGACGACGCCCAGGCCCAGGTCACCACGCAGGATGCGGACGCCGATCCGGGCGAAGAGATCGAAAGCCCCGAAGGCGAGGCGCCGCAGGACCCGCCCCCCCCTGCCCCCATTTCCGAGGCTGACCCGGACTACCGCGTGTATCTCACCGATTTCGATGAAGAAATCCGGGCCGAAGACCTGGCCGAACCGGCCGAGCTTGAGCGCCTGCGCAGCTATCTGGACAAGCAGCTCGAACCTCTGAAGGGGGCCGTCGGGCGGTTGGCCAACAAGCTGATGCGCCGGCTTCAGGCGCAGCAGAACCGAAGCTGGGAATTCGATCTGGACGAGGGGATTCTCGATGCCGGGCGCCTGGCGCGCGTGGTGGCCAACCCGACCACGCCCTTGAGCTTCAAGCAGGAAAGGGACATGGAGTTCAAGGATACGGTGGTCACGCTGCTGATCGACAATTCCGGCTCGATGCGCGGGCGGCCGATCTCGATTGCGGCGATCTGCGCCGATGTGCTGGCGCGCACGCTGGAGCGCTGCGACGTGAAGGTGGAGATTCTGGGCTTCACCACCCGGGCCTGGAAGGGCGGGCAATCGCGCGAGACCTGGCTGAATGCCGGTCGCGCGCAGCAGCCCGGGCGGCTGAACGACCTGCGCCACATCATCTACAAGTCGGCCGATGCGCCCTGGCGGCGGACCCGGCCGAACCTGGGCCTGATGATGAAAGAGGGGCTGCTGAAGGAAAACATCGACGGCGAAGCGCTGGAATGGGCGCACCGCCGCCTGGTGACGCGCCCGGAAGCGCGCAAGATCCTGATGGTCATTTCCGATGGGGCGCCGGTGGACGATTCGACGCTGAGCGTGAACCCGGCGAACTACCTGGAAAAGCACCTGCGCGATGTCATCGCCATGGTCGAACGACGCAGGCTGGTGGAGCTTCTGGCGATCGGCATCGGTCATGACGTGACCCGCTATTACGAGCGTGCGGTCACCATCACCGATGTCGAGCAGCTGGCCGGCGCCATGACCGAACAGCTGGCCGTTCTTTTCGATACCGATGCCCGGGCGCGGGCGCGGGTTCTGGGGATCAGGAAGGCAGGCTGACGCCGGACGAAAGGGCCTCCGGCGGGGATATTTGCAGACAGAAGAAGGGGCAGCGCGTGTTTCAGAAGTTTGACGAAGCCGGCAACCCGAGCCAGGGGCCGGAGCGGCTGGCGGCCCTGCGCCAGGCGATGGCGCGCGCCGGGCTGGACGGCTTCATCGTGCCGCGCGCAGATGCGTTTCAGGGCGAATACGTGGCCCCGTGCGATGCCCGGCTGGCGTGGCTGACCGGGTTTACCGGATCGGCCGGGTTCTGCATTGCGCTGCGCGATGAGGCGGGCATTTTCGTGGACGGGCGTTATCGCGTTCAGGTGCGCGCGCAGGTGGACGAGGCGGCCTTCAGCCCGGTCGAATGGCCCGAAGTCCAGCCCTGGGAGTGGGTAAAGCCGCGCCTGGGCCGCGGCGCGCGGCTGGGATTCGATCCGTGGCTGCACACGATTGCCGAGATCGGGCGCTACCGGGACGGGCTGGCCGGCAGCGGCATCGAGCTGACGGGCTGCGACAACCTTGTGGACCGCATCTGGGCCGACCGGCCGGGGCCTCCGATGGGCCGGGTCATCGACTATCCGGTGGAACTGGCCGGGGAATCTTCGCACGACAAGCGCAAGCGGCTTGCGCAACGCTTGCGCGAGGCCGGGCAGCGGGCGGCGGTGATCACGCTGCCGGATTCGATCTGCTGGCTTTTGAACCTGCGCGGCGCCGACATCGAACGCAACCCGGTTGTGCAGGCCTTTGCCGTCCTGCACGACGATGCCCGGGTGACGCTGTTTTCCGAACCCGGGAAGTTTTCCGGCATCGATCTGCCGGCGGGGGTGAAACTGGAGCGCTTCGACGCCTTTCAGCGGGCGCTGGCAGCGCTGGCAGGGCCGGTGCGCCTGGAGCACGAAAGCGCGTCGCAGAAGGTGGCCGATATCCTGGCCGCCGCCGGGACGACCGTGCTGCCGGGACGCGACCCCTGCAGCCTTCCCAAGGCGCGCAAGAACGCGGTCGAGATCGCCGGGATGCGAAAGGCGCATCTGCGCGACGGGGCGGCGATGGCGACATTCCTGTGCTGGCTTGACGATGCGATGCGCCGCCCGGGGCTGAGCGAAATCGAGATCGTCGAAAAGCTGGAAGAATGTCGCCGCGCAACCGGGGTGCTGCGCGATATTTCCTTCGACACGATCTGCGGCTCGGGTCCCAACGGCGCGCTGCCCCATTATCGGGTGAGCGAAAGAAGCAATCGCACGCTACGCCCGGGCGACCTGATCGTGATCGACAGCGGCGGGCAGTATCTGGACGGCACCACCGACATTACCCGCACCGTTGCCATGGGGCCGGCCGGACAGGACGAGCGTCTGGCCTTCACCCGCGTGCTGCAGGGCATGATCGCCATCAGCCGCGTGCGCTGGCCGCGCGGGCGCACGGGGCGCGACCTGGACCCGTTGGCGCGCTATCCGCTGTGGGCGGCGGGGCAGGATTTCGACCACGGCACCGGCCACGGCGTCGGCGCCTATCTGTGCGTGCACGAGGGCCCGCAGCGCATTTCGCGCCTCAGCGAGATTGCGCTGGAGCCGGGCATGATCCTGTCGAACGAGCCGGGCTATTACCGCGAGGGCGCCTTCGGCATCCGCACCGAAAACCTGGTGGTGGTGCGCGAGGCGCCGCCTCTTGCCGGGGCCGACGCGCGCGACATGCTGGGGTTCGAAACCCTCACCTTCGTGCCCATCGACACGGGCCTGATCGTCGCCGAGGCCCTGGCGCCGGCCGAGCGAGACTGGCTCAACGCCTATCACGCCGAGGTGCGCCGGAAGATCG
>Ga0256841_1003643_pt1 | contig 11429 bp, 10 predicted proteins | sample 356308metaG_FD_185971 | JGI IMG/M metagenome (GOLD analysis project Ga0256841, IMG submission 185971) | Hydrothermal vent microbial communities from Mid Atlantic Ridge, Atlantic Ocean - 356-308 | ecosystem: Environmental > Aquatic > Marine > Hydrothermal vents | place: Atlantic Ocean: Mid...
CGTTCCGCGAGGCCGTCGTCTACCCCGCGACCCTGCGCGTACGCCTGTATGCCGGCCGCGTGGGACGCAGCAGCCTGGATACCTGGTACGAGATCCTGGACGCGGACGACGGCCGGCTCTATACCGTCGGCCACGGCACCATCGTCTGGTACGACCACGAGGCCGGCCACGCCATTCCCATGCCCCCGGAAGTCCGCGCCGCCCTGCCCCCCAACCCCTTGTAGGAGCGGCCTCCGGCCGCGATGGGTCCGGTGGCCCCCGACCGGTCGTCCCGGCTGCGCCGGGATCGCGGGCAAGCCCGCTCCTACAGGAGACCGCCCGCATTCGCAGCACCGCCCTGTAGGAGCGGCCTCCGGCCGCGATGGGTCCGGCGGCCCCCGACCTGTCGTCCCGGCTGCGCCGGGATCGCGGGCGAGCCCGCTCCTACAGGAGACCACCCGTATTCGCAGCACCGCCGTGTAGGAGCGGCCTCCGGCCACGATGGGTCCGGCGGCCGCCGACCGGTCGGCCCGGCTGCGCCGGGATCGCGGGCGAGCCCGCTCCTACAGGAGGCCTTCCCTGTTCGCAGCACCGCCCTGTAGGAGCGGCCTCCGGCCGCGATGGGTCCGGCGGCCCCCGACCTGTCGTCCCGGCTGCGCCGGGATCGCGGGCAAGCCCGCTCCTGCAGGGGCGCGGTTACGCCGGTGCTGTCAGCGGGCAGGCAGGCTCACCCGCACGCGCAGGCCGCCCAGTTCGCCGTCACAGTCGAAGTGGATGCGGCCGCCGTACTGGGTCACGATGTCGTACACGATGGCCAGGCCGAGGCCGTGTCCCTCGCGGCTTTCGTCGATGCGGGCGCCGCGGTGGGTGAGGCGTTCGAGCTGGTCGGTGGGGCAGCCCTGGCCGTCGTCCTCCACCACCAGCTGCAGGCCCTCGTCCACGCGGGCCGCGACCCGCACCCGGCCGGCGGCCCACTTGCAGGCGTTGTCCAGCAGGTTGCCCAGCAGTTCGGTGAGGTCGTCGTGGTCGGCGGGGAAGGGCAGCGGGTCGGGCAGCTCGGTGCTGAACGCGATCGGCCGGTCGCGGTGGATCTTGTTCAACGTCATCACCAGGTCGTCCACCACGGCGCGCACGTCGGCGCGCCGCCCCGGCATGACGTTGCCGGCAATGCGGGCGCGTCTGAGTTCACGCTCCACGCGGTGATCGATGGCCGAGGCGAGCTGTTCCAGCTCCGATGCCCGCTCCGGCTGCGACTGGATGGCCGGGTCGCGGGCCAGCCGCAGCAGCCCGGTCAGCGGCCCCTTGAGCGCGTGGGCGAGGTTGCCGAGCGCGGTGCGGGAGCGCTGCATGCGTTCGCGCATGTGCCCCACCAGGCGGTTGATCTCGGCCACCAGCGGCTGCAATTCCTGCGGCACGTCGGTGCCGAGCGCTGCGATCTCGCCACTCTCCAGTCGTTTCAACTCGTCGCGGACGCGGTCCAGCGGGCGCAGGCCCGCCCGCAGTACCGCGCGCTGGATGAAGATGCCCAGCAGCAGCAGCGCGACGGCCACCAGCGCCAGCACCAGTTGCAGGCGCAGGATCGAGTTGCGCACCGCCGAATAGTCCTCCGCCACACTGAGCACGAACGGCTGGCCCTGCTTGATGCCGGCGATGCTGTAGACCATGAGTTCCTTGTCTTCCGGACCCTCCTGCCAGTGCACCCGGCTCTGACCGGGCTGCAGGACCACATCGTCCAGGCGCTCCTGCCACAGCGACCGCGACGGGCGGGTGGTGATCGGCGTGCGCACGGTGAAGTAATGGCCGGAATAGGGGGTGTCGAACACCGGCGCGATGCGCGCCGGGTCCAGCGTCAGTCCGCGTTCCGGAGAGAAATCCATGGCGCCGATGATGCCGTCGGCGTCGTGCTGCAGGCGTTCGAGGATGTAGCCGCGCACCAGGTGCGACAGCATGTAACCGCTGCCCGCCAGCACGGCCACCATGAGCAGGCACAGGGTGATGAACAGGTCGCGGCCCAGCCGTCCGCGCAGGGATATCATGGACGGCGTTCCCCAAACAGGTAACCCTGGCCGCGCCGGGTGTGGATGACATCCCGCCCCAGTTTGCGCCGCAGGCGGTTGACGTAGACCTCGATGACATTGCTGTCCTTGTCCGCGTCCAGCTCGTAGACCGCGTCGGTGAGCCGGCTCCTGGACAACAGGATGCCGGGGTTGTGCATGAAATAGCGCAGCAGCCGGAATTCCGTGCCGGTGAGCGCATGGCGCACGCCACCGGCGTCGACGACGGACTGTGTGTCTTCGTCCAGCACCAGGCCGCCGGCCTGCAGTGGACCGTTGCTGTGCAGGTGGCTGCGCTGGGCGACGGCGTGCACACGCGCCAGCAGCTCCTCGACGTGGAAGGGTTTGCCGACATAGTCGTCGGCGCCGGTCTTGAAGCCGGTCACCCGTTCCTGCCAGGCGTCGCGGGCGGTGAGGATGATCACCGGCATGCGCCGGCCGTGCGCGCGCCAGTCGCGCAGCACGTCCAGGCCAGGACGGCCGGGCAGGCCCAGGTCGAGTATCACCAGGTCGTAGTCGATCTCGTCGCCGAGGTGCTCGGCATCGATGCCGTTGTCGGCCACGTCGACCGCGTAGCCGGCCTGCGCCAGGTGCGCCCGGAGCGCACCGGCCAGGGATTCGTCGTCTTCCACCAGCAGCAGGCGCATGTCATTCGTCACCGGTAAGGGGGTTGCCGGTTTTCGCATCATAGTACAGTTTGTGCACCCAACCCCGGTCGTCCATGATTTCGATCTCGTAGCGGAGCGCGTCGCGGTCGAACTCGATCTCGATGATGCGGCGCGGCTGCAGTGCCCGCACGCGTGCCAGGATATCGCGCAGCGGCACGACGGCGGGTTGCTGCGGCTGCTGCGGCTCGCCGCGCGCGAGCGGCCGCGCGGCGGCGCCTGCGGGGCCGGCCGGTGCCGGCGGCGGCAGCGCCAGCAGGGCCAGGTACAGCGCGCAGCGGCGCAGCCGCCTCATGTGTCCGCCTGTGGCGCGCGCTTGCGCCCCGTGATCATGGCGCGCACCAGGTTCTCCCCGTGGCGCAGGCTTTCCCAGAGCACGCCGGCGACGTGGATGGCCACCAGCAACAGGGTGAGATTGGCGAAGAACTCGTGCAGTTCTTCCAGTACGTCTTCGACGAACCCGCCGCTGCCGGCCATCAGTCCGGCCAGCGGACCGGCCTGTTCCTCCACCCCGTACAGGGCCAGCCCGGTGAGGCTGATGGCGGCCAGGCCGAGCAGCAGCGCCACGATCATCAGTCCGCCGGCCGGGTTGTGCCCCAGGTAGCGGCGTTCACGGCCCTTCAGCATGTCGGCCAGGTAGGCGCGCACCTGCGCCGGCGGCACCACGAAGTCACTGAACCGGGCATGGCGGGGACCGACGAAGCCCCACAACAGCCGGAACAGGATCAGGCCCGCCACCAGGTAGCCGGCCCAGACGTGCACGGTCAGCCAGTCGTCACCGCTCAGCCAGGCGGTGAAGAATCCCGCCACCAGCAGCCAGTGGAACAGCCGCACCAGCGGGTCCCATACCTTGATCTCGTCGTCGTGCATCGTTGTATTCTCCCATCCGGTTTTGCGCCAGTCTGGCAGGCCCTGCTTAAACCAACATGAATCGGGGCCGGCCCGGTGCCGCGGAACCGGCCGCGCATGCCGTGGTCTCAAGGAAGGCGGTCGCCGGCCGCTGTTCGACTTTGACCACGGGATCTTCTAGACTACGCCGACATTTCTGCCCACGCGGACTTCATGCTCAAGCGCCTGCTCATTTTCTGGTATCTGCTGTTTTCGCTGGCTTATGGCGTTGCCTGGGCGTCGTCCTGTCAGGCCGATACCGACCACGGCCATGGCCTGTCCGCGCTGCAGCACGACGGCGGCAGCGGTGCCGGCGGCACCTGTCCCGACCACTGCGGTCACGCCAGTGCCCATACGCTCGGTTTCACGCCCGAGCCGGTCCGGCTCAGGTCCGGCTTGTCCCGTACCCAGCATGCTGCGCTGGAGAAGCGCCTGGTCTCGCTGCGCGAATCCCCTCCCGTTCCGCCACCCTCCGCCTGATCCCTCACCACCCGTCGTGTCTCCCCGCGTCCTGCGAGGCGGGGTGTTTCGTCGTATCGTGAAGGATCTGGAACATGCGCAAGAATCCATTCCGGTGGTCGCGGGCGGTTGCCTGTGTCGTGATCACCCTGTCGCTGTCGGCACCCGCCCTGGCGGAAGAAGAGCCGGCATCGCCCGCCTTGCAGGCGCTGGCGCGCAGCCTGCTGGAACGGCACCCGGCGGCGCTGGCCGCCCGTGCCGAACTGCAGCGCAGCGAGGCCGAGGCCCGGGCAGCCGCCCGGCCGCTGTACAACCCCGAGCTGGAACTGGACTACGAGGACGCCACCGATATCACCCGGACCGTCGGCCTGAGCCAGGCGCTGGACTGGGCCGGCAAGCGTCGCGCCCGTGCCCGGGCCGGACAGGAAAGCACGGCGGCGGCGCGGGCGCGGCTGCGCGCGGCGCGCCAGGCGCTGCTCGGTGAACTGCTGCAGGCGCTGGCGGGCCTGCAGGGCGCGCGCAGCGCCGAGCAGGTCGGCCGGCGGCGCGTGGAGCTGTTGCAGGATTTCCTCGACGTCGCGGCACGTCGTTTCGAAGCCGGTGACGTCGGCAGCAGCGACGTCGACCTGGCGCGGCTGGCGCTGGCCGAGTCGCGCATGCAGCTGGCGTCGCTGCGGGCGGAGCGCATGGCCCGGGAAGCGGAGCTGGAATCGCTGGTGGCACGGCCGGCCGGCGGCTGGCCGCGGCTGCCGGCGTTGCCGGCATTGCCTGCCCGGGCCGCCTCCGCCGCAGGCATCGACGCCCTGCTCGCCGACCATCCGCAACTGCGCCAGGCCGAGGCAGAGGCGGCCGCGGCCCGCGCCCGCGTCACGGTGGCGCGGCGCGAAAGGCGCGCCGACCCGACCCTGGGGCTGCGCGGCGGCAAGGAGGAGAACGACACCCTGGTCGGTGTCACCCTGTCCATCCCCCTGTTCGTACGCAACAGCTTCCGCGCCGAGCTGGAGGCGGCCGGTGCCGAGGCCGGGCGCGCCGAAAGCGCGCTGGCCGACCAGGCACGGCGCGTGCGGGCGCGGCTGCGCGCGGCCACCGCGCGCTACCGCCTGACCCTGGCCGCGCTGCACGACTGGGAGCGCAGCGGCCGGCCCAGCCTGGAGGGGCGGACGCGGGTGCTGAAGCGGCTCTGGAAGGCCGGCGAGATCGACACCACCGACTACCTCGTGCAGTTGCGCCAGACCCTGGACACCCAGTCCTCGGCGGTCGAGCTGCGGCGCAGCGCCTGGCAGGCCTGGCGCGCCTGGCTGGCGGCCGCCGGCCGTACCGATCACTGGCTGGGGCTGGCCGCGGACTGACCGCGGCGGCCCGTTTACCGAAGATTCATCGAGAGAGACCCGATATGCGTCCCATCCATCTGTTGCTGTTGCTGTTCACACTGGGCGTCGCCCAGGCATCCGCTTTCGCCGCCGGCGGCCACAAGGACGAGGGCCATGCGGAGGGCGGCCACGAGGAAGAAGGTGTGCTCGAAATGGACGCGGCGCGCCGCGCCGCCCAGGGTGTCGTCACGGCGCGTGCCGAACGCCGGGCCCTGGCCGACGTCATCACGGCGCCGGCCGAGGTGGTGGTCAACCTGTACCGCTCCGCCCAGGTGACGCCGCGCATCGCCGCCCAGGTGACCGCGCGCCACGCCCGCCTCGGCGACACGGTCGCCACCGGCCGGCCGCTGGTGACGCTGTCCAGCGTCGAAATGGCCGAGGCCCAGGGCCAGTTGCTGGTCGCTGACCGTGAATGGAAACGGGTCCGCAAGCTGGGCCGCAAGGTGGTGTCGGAACGCCGTTACATAGAGGCCCAGGTGACCCGCCAGCAGGCCTGGGCGCGGGTGCTGGCCTACGGCATGACCCGGGCCCAGATCAAGGCCCTGTTGCAGCAGGGTGACGCCTCGCGCGCCACCGGCTCCTTCGACCTGGTCAGTCCGCAGGACGGCACCGTCATCAGCGACGACTTCATCGTCGGCGAACTGGCCGAGCCCGGTACCGTGCTGTTCGAGATCAGCGACGAGTCGGTGCTGTGGGTCGAGGCCAAGCTCAATCCGGAGGACGCCGCGCGGGTCGCCATCGGCGCGCCGGCCCGCATCAAGGCCGGTGACGATGCCTGGCTGGAAGGCAAGGTGATCCAGCGTCATCACCGTCTCGACGAGACCACCCGCACCCAGGCCATCCGCATCGAGGTGGACAACCGCGACGACCGCCTGCATCCGGGCCAGTTCGTCGAGGCCGCCATCCAGAGCGGCAAGGCCGCGCCGGTGGTGGCGGTGCCGGGCGAGGCCGTGGTCCTGTTCCAGGGCAGTCCGACGGTGTTCAAGGTCGAGGGCGACGAGCTGCACCCACAGCCGGTCGAGACCGGCGTCACCCGAGCCGGCTTCACCGCCATCCGCGCCGGCCTGGAAGAGGGCGAGGAAATCGTCGTCAAGGGCGCCTTCCTGATCAAGTCCCTGCTGCTGAAGTCGCAGATGGGCGAAGGCCACGCGCACTAGGAGACGCCTCATGCTCAATTCACTGGTCGAAGCGTCACTGCGCTACAAGTTCCTGGTCATCATCCTGTTCGCCGTGGTGGCCCTGGCTGGCTGGCGCGCGGTCACCACGGTGCCGATCGACGCCTTCCCGGACGTCACCCCGGTGCAGGTCAACATCTACACCGAGTCGCCCGGCCTGGCGGCGGAAGACGTGGAACAACTGCTCACCTTCCCCATCGAGTCCGGCATGGCCGGCCTGCCCGGGGTGCAGGCGATCCGCTCCGTGTCGCTGTTCGGGCTGTCCTACGTGGCGGTCTATTTCGAGGATGACATGGACATCTACTTCACCCGCCGGCTGGTGATGGAGCGGCTGCAGGAGGTGGCCGACCGCATCCCCGAGGGCTACGGCACACCGGAGATGGGGCCGAACACCTCGGGGCTCGGCCAGGTGTTCTGGTACACGGTCGAGAAGACGGACGAGAAGCTCGCCGACGCGAAGGACGACGTGCAGGAGCTCATGGACCTGCGCACCCTGCAGGACTGGACCGTGCGGCTCATCATGCGCACCGCGCCGGGCGTCGACGACGTCATGTCCTGGGGTGGTCACGAGCGCCAGTTCCAGGTGGTCATCGACCCGCTCAAGCTGGTCGAGTATGAACTCAGCTTCCGGGATGTCATGGAAGTCATCCAGGCCAACAACCGCCAGGTGGGCGGCCAGTACATCGACCAGGGGCCGGAGCAGTTCCTGGTGCGCGGCCTGGGGCTGGTGCGTGATGAGGCCGACATCGGCCGCATGGTGGTCAAGGTCGAGGACGGCACGCCGGTGTTCCTGCGCGACGTCGCCACCATCGAGCAGGCGCCGGCGCTGCGCTTCGGTGCCGTCACCCGTGACGGACATGAAGTGGTGCTGGGCATGGCATTGGCGCGCATCGGCGAGAACGCCAAGAACGTGGTCGACGCGGTCAAGGCCAAGGTCGGCATCATCCAGTCGGCGCTGCCGGACGACGTGGTGGTGCGGCCGGTATACGAACGCACCGACCTGGTGGAAAAGGCAGTGCACACGGCCGTCAAGGCGCTGGTGGAGGGCTCCATCCTGGTCGCCATCGTGCTGTTCCTGTTCCTGGGCGAGCTGCGCTCGGCCATCGTGGTCATCGCCGCCCTGCCGCTGGCCATGCTGATCGCCTTCATCATGATGGGACAGACCGGCCTGTCGGCCAACCTGATGTCGCTGGCGGGCCTGGCTATCGGCATCGGCATGATGGTCGACGGCGCCGTGGTCATGACCGAGAATGCCTTCCGGATCATGGCGGAGCGGCGCGAGTCCGGCGAACCGGTGGACCGCACGGCGGCGGTGCTGGCGGCGGCCCGTGAGGTGGCCGCGCCCATCGCCTTCGCCATTCTCATCATCATCGTGGTGTTCCTGCCGTTGTTCTCGCTGCAGGGGCTGGAGGGCAAGCTGTTCAAGCCCATGGCCTACAACATCAGCTTCGCCATGGCCGGCTCGCTGATCCTGACCCTGACCCTGATTCCGGTGCTGGCGGCGCTGATCCTGAAGCCGAAGGAAGAGCGCGACACCTGGCTGGTGGCGTCCATCAAGCGCTTCTACCTGCCGCTGCTGGACTGGTCGCTGAAGCGCCGCAAGCGGGTGGTGGGGGCGGCGCTGGCGCTGCTGGTGGCCAGCCTGGCGCTGTTCCCGCTGCTCGGCAAGGAATTCATGCCGCAGTTGCAGGAGGGCTCCATTATGTGGCGGGTGACGTCCATTCCCTCCACTTCGCTGGACGAGTCCATCGCGATCTCCAAAAAGATCGAGAACGCGCTGACCGGGTATCCGGAGGTCAACACCACCGTAGCCATGATCGGCCGCGCCGAGAAGGGGGAGACGGCGGACGTCAACTACATGGAGATCTACACCGAGCTCAGGCCGCACGAGGAATGGGACACGGATCGCTCCATCGAGGAGCTGGCCGACGACATGCGCGAAACGCTCGAACAAGTGGTGCCGACCGCGGTCATCGCCTTCACCCAGCCCATCCAGATGCGCGTCGAGGAACTCATCTCCGGCGTGCGCGCCACCCTCGCGGCCAAGCTCTACGGCGAGGATCTGGCCGAGCTGGACCGGCTCAGCCAGCGCATCAAGGATATCGTGGCGAAGGTGCCGGGCGTGGCCGACCTGTCGCTGGAGGCCAACCTGGGCAAGCCGCAGATCCGCATCCAGGTCGACCGCGAGAGCCTGGCCCGCTACGGGCTCAACGCCGACGAAGTGCTGGACGTGGTGCGCACCGGCATCGGCAACGAGGCGGTCTCGACCCTCATCGACGGCGTCAAGCGCTTCGACATCACCGTGCGCCTGACCGACAGCGCCAAGGCCAGCGTCGAGGACATCCGTGACATCCCCCTGCGCAGCGCCAGCGGCGCCATCGTGCCGCTCGCCCGGGTGGCTGACATCTCGGTGGCCGAGGGCTATTCCTTCGTGCGCCGCGAGCAGTTGCAGCGCTATGCCGTCATCCAGATGGACGTGCGCGGCCGCGACGTCGACGGCTTCGTGCAGGACGCCAATGCCCTGCTGGACGAGGAGCTGGACCTGCCGCCCGGCTACTGGATCGAGTGGGGCGGCGCCTTCGAGAACCAGCAGCGCGCGCTCAAGCGCCTGTCCATCATCGTGCCGGCGACCATTTTCTTCATCTTCGTGTTGCTGTATACCGCCTTCAACTCGGTGAAATATGCGACACTCATCATTGCCAACGTCCCCTTCGCCACCATCGGTGGCCTGGTGGCGCTGTTCATCAGCGGCCAGTACCTGTCGGTGCCCTCGGCCATCGGCTTCATCGCCGTGTTCGGCGTGGCCATGCTGAACGGCATCGTGCTGATCAGCTTCATCAACGAGCTGCGCGAGAAGGGCATGGGCGTGAGCGAGGCGGTGCGCAAGGGCGCCGAACTGCGCCTGCGGCCGGTGTTGATGACGGCCAGCGTTGCCATCCTCGGCCTCATTCCCATGCTGCTGTCCTCTGGCGTGGGCGCCGAGACCCAGCGGCCGCTGGCCTCGGTGGTGGTCGGCGGCCTGATCACCTCCACCCTGCTGACGCTGGTGCTGCTGCCGGTGATCTACGACTGGATCGAGACGCGCCGGCGGGAGGGATGATGGATGGCCACGGAAAGCACGGAAAACACGGACAGAACCTTTTTCGGGAACGCGCGCTTCGCGCGCGGTTCCGGGCAAGCGACGCGTCCGCGTTTTCCGTGCTTTCCGTGGCCATAAACAACGGAGACAAACCGTCATGAAAGAAATCAAGGCTTTCATCCACCGCAACCGGGTCGCGGACGTCATCCATGCCCTCACGGCGGCGCAGTTGTGCGGCGACGAGTGCAACCTGTCGGTGATCGACGTCAAGGGCACGCTGGAGGCGCTGGACAACCAGGAGCGCGACTATTCGCTGGAACTCGGCGGGCGCGTCATCACCGAGGTCAAGCTGGAGCTGGTGCTGCCCGACGAGCGGGTGGAGGAGGCGGTGGCCTTGATCCGCGACAACGCCCGCACCGGCCAGGAACGGGCCGGCTGGGTGTTCGTCAACGACATCGGCGCGGCCTGGCCCATCGACGGGAGTTGAGGGGCAGGCATGGCGCACGGTTGTTGCGGTCACACGGAGTACGACGGGCCCTGGTGGGGTTTCCCGCCGCTGCGCAATGCGCTCGTTGCCGGCGCCATCGCCCTGCCGGCCTGGCTGCTGGCGCTGGCCGGCCAGATCGGGACGCCGCTCGAGAACGCGCTGTATTGGCTGGCCATTCCCGTCGGCGCCTGGTACTGGGCACGGGAAGGCGTCGAGGAGCTGGTCGAGGAGCACGAGGTCGGCATCTCGCTGCTGATGATCGCGGCCACGGCCGGTTCCGGCATCCTCGGCCTGTGGGAGGAAGCCGCCGCGCTGGTGGTGTTGTACGGCGCCGCCGAGGGCATCGAGGAGTTCACCTTCGCCCGCACCCGCACCGCCATCCGCGCCCTGCTCGATCTGGCGCCGAAGGAGGCCAGGGTGCTGCGCGACGGCGCCGAGGTGCTGGTGCCGGCCGCGCAGCTCCGGCCCGGTGACCGCTTCCTGGTGCGGCCGGGCGAGGCGCTGCCCACCGACGGCATCATCGTCGAGGGAAGTTCCAGCCTGGACGAGTCGCCGGTCACCGGCGAGTCCGTGCCGGTCGACAAGGGGCCGGGTGAGGCCGTGTTCGCCGCCAGCATCAACGGTCAGGGCGCGCTGACCGTGGAGGTGACCGCCGCCTTCGAGGACAACACCCTGTCGCGCATCATCCATCTGGTGGAGGAGGCCCAGGATCAGAAGGGTCGCGCCCAGGCCTGGATGGAACGTTTCGGGCGTCGCTACAGCCCGGCGGTGCTGGCCACCGCAGCCTTCATGTTGCTGCTGCCGGCGCTGACCGGGCCGGGCCTGGCGTTCTGGGCCGAGCGCGCGGTGGTGCTGCTGGTGGCGGCGGCGCCCTGCGCCCTGGTCATCTCCCTGCCCATCACCATGGCGGCCGGCATCAGCGGCGCCGGCCGGCGCGGCATCCTCATCAAGGGCGGGGCCCACCTGGAGCACCTGGGTGTCATCCGTACCGTCGCCTTCGACAAGACCGGCACCCTCACCTACGGCCGGCCGCAGGTGATGGATCTGCTGCCGCTGGGGGCCACCGAAGCCGAGCTGCTGTCGCGCGCTGCGGCCGTCGAGCAGGCCTCCGAGCACCCGCTGGCACGGGCCGTGATGGAACGGGCCCGCGACGAGGTGGTGGGCATCCCGCCCGCCAGCGGCTTTACCGCGCTCACCAGCGCCGGTGCGCGCGCCGACATCGAAGGGACGACCTGGTACGTGGGCAAGCCATCGCTGTTCCGGGACATGGGCA
>Ga0256841_1003644_pt1 | contig 11429 bp, 10 predicted proteins | sample 356308metaG_FD_185971 | JGI IMG/M metagenome (GOLD analysis project Ga0256841, IMG submission 185971) | Hydrothermal vent microbial communities from Mid Atlantic Ridge, Atlantic Ocean - 356-308 | ecosystem: Environmental > Aquatic > Marine > Hydrothermal vents | place: Atlantic Ocean: Mid...
CCTTTTCCCAAATTTGTTTTGTGGTTTATCAAAATTAACTTATCAGTAGGAATTATTTTTTCAGTCGATTTATCGGTTGAACCATCGTTTATTGCAATAATTAAGTCAACATATTTAGCAACTGATGAAATTATTTTAGAAATGTTTTCTTCTTCATTATAGAAAGGAATAACGGCACAAGTAGTTTTATTTATTTTTTCTGAATGATTCAATTAAATTCTTAAATCCTCTTTCTTTAGAAACTTTCATGCTCCGTGTTAAATGTTTTCTCAAGTTTTCTTTTGAAAGTCCGCTAATTAAATGTCCATTTTCTGCAATAGAAATGCTACCGGTTTCTTCCGAAACAATTATACTAATCACATCAGCTTCTTCTGTTATTCCAATACCGGCTCTATGTCTCATTCCCAAATCTCTTCCGTCTATCGACGTTAGTTCGGTTAACGGAAGCGTACATCTCGCAGCTTCTATGCTATTGTTATTTATGATAACGGCACCGTCATGCAATGGACTACGAGGGAAAAAAATAGAACGTAATAAGTTTTTGTTTAACTTTGCATTCAACACTTCCCCGCTTTCTACAACACTTTTTAATCCGGTTGATTTTAAGTAAACCATTAAAGCACCATGCTGATGTTGTGCCATTTCAAAAGCTGCTTCCGAAATTATATCGGCAACGGTTTTATCATCACTTTTAACAAAAAAGTTAAATAACGGACTTTTACCTAAAATTACTAATAACCTTCTGATTTCCGGCTGGAATAAAACAATAAATGCTATAACCCAAATATCCGTTACAAGATTTAACAACCAACCTAATGCCCGTAAATTTATAGCCTGTGCCACAAATGACAGCACTAATATAATCACTAAACCTATAAATATTTGAGCAGCTATTGTTCCCTTGATTATTTTATATAATTTGTAGAGAATAATAGAAACTAACGCAATATCTATTAAATCCAGAAAAGTAAAAGGTAAAAAGCCTATTTTAAAAAGTTCAAACATATAGTAATTGTTTCGGGTTATTTATAAATGATAATAATTGTATAATTTCTCTTGTGTTTTTAACATTATGAGTTCTTATAATTTTTGCTCCGTTTTGTATTGCAAACATTTCCATAATTGTGGTGGCATTTTCTCTATCATGAATATCTAAATTTAATGCTTTCCCGATTAAAGATTTACGGGATACACCAATTAAAACAGGATATTTAAGATTATAAAACTCTTTAAGATTTTTTAATAATTCATAATTTTCAAATACTTTCTTACCGAATCCAATGCCCGGATCAATTATAATTTTTTGAATTCCATAATCATTAGCAATTTTAATTTGTTTCAGTAAAAAGTCTTTTACTTCCAAAACTACATTGTCATAATACGGAGCATCTTGCATAGTTTTAGGTTTGCCCTTTATATGCATTAAAACTAAAATTGCGTCATACTTTTTAGTAACAGAAAAAATATTTTTGTCAAAAGTTCCACCGCTAATATCATTAACAATAAGAGCACCGCTTTCCAAAGCTTTTTCAGCAACCTCGGATTTTGTTGTATCAATAGAGATAACAGCTTTGGGACTTAAACTAAGCAATTTTTCAATAACCGGAATAACTCTTTGTATTTCTTCTTCAATAGTTACAGATTCTGCTCCCGGTCTTGTAGATTCACCGCCGATATCAATTATATCTGCTCCGTTTTCTATTAAATTTATTGCATGATTAACAGCCGCATCAATATTCAAATACTTGCCGCCATCGGAAAAAGAATCCGGCGTTACATTAACAATTCCCATAATTAACGGAGATGTTGATTTAATAACATTATCGAAATAATCAAACATATTTAAATTTATTTATTCTTATTATAACGAATTACTCCGTTCATTATAGTCATTTCCACATTAAATTTCTTATCTAAAACAACAAAATCAGCCGGTTTGCCACTTGTTAAAATTCCTTTTTTACTACCAATAACTTTTGCCGGATTAACAGTTGCCATTCTAACGGCATCTTTCAATTTAGTTCCCGTAGTTTTTACAAGATTTTTAACTGCTTTGTTTAACGTTAATGTGCTCCCGGCAATAGTTCCGTCATCCATTACTGCTTTATTTCCCTTAAGAGTAACTTTTTGATCTGAAAATTGAGTTTCTTCACCTTCGTGCATGCCTCCGACTCTAATAGAATCGGTAATTAAAATTATTCCCTTTGGTGATTTTGCTTTAATTAAAAATTCCATAGTAGCAGGATGTACGTGATAAGTATCAGCAATTAGTTCCACTTTTAATTCGTCCCTTAACATTGCAGCAACAGCAACACCAGGTTTACGATGGTTAATTGGCGGCATTGCATTAAACATGTGAGTAATATGAGCAGCTCCCCTATCAATTGCAAGATCTACTTGTTCGTAAGTGGCTGTTGAATGTCCTATTGAACAAACTACTCCGCAATATGAAGCTTCTCTGATAACATCCAATGCTCCGTCTAATTCAGGCGCAATTGTCATCATTTTAATTTGCTTATCGGAAGCTTCCCACATTTCCCTAAATGATTTTACGGTTGGTTTCCATAAATATTCTTCATTCATTGCACCTTTCAAAGTTGAATTTAGGTATGGACCTTCCATGTGTATTCCAACAATATTGGATTGAGGATTATTTTTAATATACCTTGAAACACGTCTTAAATCATCCAGTAATCTCTCTTTGGGTTTTGCGTGAAGACTTGCTAATAATGAAGTTGAGCCATGCTCCAAAAAATACTGACTAATTTTCTTAATGCTTTTATCGGATTCGTCAGAAAAACCATAACCACCGGCGCCACCGTGAACTAATAAGTCTAAAAAGCCAGGAGTAATATACTTGCCTTTTACATCAACAATTTTGATTTTTGAAGATAATTTAATATTATCCTTCGTTCCTATTTGATATATTTTATTACCTTTTGTAGTTAAAATACCATTCTTAACAATTTTAAACGGAGTTATAATTTTTGCTCCGGTAAATGCATAATCCATAATAAAAGAAATCCTTCTAAATAATTAAATTTTTCAATTCTGTTGTTGCAGCAGTTATATTTTCATTTTTAAATATTGCCGAACCGGCAACAAATATATCGCATCCGGCATCGGAAGCACTAACAATTGTATCTTTATTAATACCTCCATCAATTTCTATTTGATAAGTTAGTTTGTTTTCAGTTCTATATTTATTTAACCATTCAATTTTTTTTAGAGTATAATTCAAAAAAGATTGTCCGCCAAAACCGGGATTTACAGACATAATTAAAACTATATCAAGCAATGGCAATATTGGTTCTAGTAAATCCACAGGAGTAGCCGGATTTAACACAACACCTGCTTTTAGTCCGCTTTCTTTAATTTGGTTTAATACTCTATCAAGATGTACAACTTCTTCGTAATGCACAGTGATATAATTTGCTCCGGCATTTACAAAATCCTTTATTCTTTGCTCAGGTGTTTTTATCATCAAGTGAACATCAATTGGTAAAGATGTAATTTCATTTGCTGCCTTCACTATAATAGGACCAAAAGTAATATTCGGCACAAACTGTCCGTCCATAATATCACAGTGAATAATATCTGCTCCGCCAATTTCTACGGCTCTAATTTGTTGTTCTAAATTTTTGAAATCTGCGGAAAGAATTGAAGGGGCTAATAGTTTCATAATTATTCGCTTTTTGTTACAAATATATCAACTTCCGACCCAACATTAACCAACCTATTTTTACTGGGAAATTGAGCAGTAACCGTATTAGGTAAAAGATTTGGAGATTTTTGATAATTAATTTTTCCAACCGAAAGTGAATTTTCTTTAAGAGTTTGTTTTGCTTCGGCTAATGATTGCCCTAATAAATCCGGAACTCTAACCATTCCAATATTAGGACCTATGCTAATCTTTATATTTACCTTACTTCCTCTTGGTAATTCTGTGCCTTCTTTTGGATTTTGATCAATAATTGTATCGGTTTTATATTCAGATTTAACTTTGGAAATTTTATTTAATTTAAATCCTAAACGTTTTAGAGTTACTTTTACATCTCTTAAAGTTTTCCCAATTAATACAGGCATTTTTATTAAGTGATTACCTCCACTATAATAAACATAAACTCTTCTTCCCTTTTTTACAACCGAACCGGATTTGGGTTTTTGATAAACCACATGATCTTTGGGAATCTGATCATTAAACTTCGGACCTTCCAGTATAACATTTAATTTTGATTTTTCTAAAAGCTCTTTTGCATCATTTTTATTTATTCCAACAACGTCAGGAACAACCACCTCTTCGTTTTCAACATACCAAGGCATTACTATAACATCCACTACAAACGTTACTATTGCCAAAGTGGTAATCAATGCTATAAAAACTAATAATAATTTTTTAATTACAGGATTCATCGATGTAAATATATTAAACATGCATTTTTTTAACAACAATATAATTTTTTAATGTAGATTTAATTGCATAATTTATTATTTTATAATTTTGTATAATTCGATTGTACAACGGAGAGTGTTTATATTAAGAATATTTTTCTATTACTAAAATGGAGTTATTATGTTTAAAGATCATCCTAAAGGATTGTACGTATTATTCTTTACTGAAATGTGGGAACGGTTTAGTTATTATGGAATGCGTGCAATCCTTACTCTTTATATGATTAATGCATTATTGTTTGATAAAGCTTTTACTTCTTCTATATATGGATATTATACAGGGTTAGTCTATTTAACACCATTGCTCGGTGGTTATGTAGCTGATAAATATTGGGGAAATAGGAAATCAATTATAACAGGCGGAATAATGATGTTAGTCGGTCAATTAACCTTATCTGCCAGTGGTTTTTATTATTCTGCTTTAGCAGATCAAACCGTAGTTTCTTCTTTTACTTTTAATATGCAACAAATTTTGTTTATAGTTGGTTTATTCTTTTTAATACTTGGGAATGGATTTTTTAAACCCAATATTTCAACAATGGTTGGTTCCTTGTATCCTGCCGAAGCAATAAATATACGTGATGCAGCTTTTACAATTTTTTATATGGGAATTAACCTTGGTGCATTGATTGCTCCTTTTATTGCCGGTGGTTTAGGCGATACAGGTAATCCGGCAGATTTTAAATATGGTTTTCTTTCCGCAGCAATTGGAATGGGAATTGGTTTAATAACTTTCATTATAGGAAAAAATAAACATCTTGTCACACCTTCGGGCGAACCTGTTGGAATGGTTCCGAAACAAAAAACCGCAGAAGAAAAGAAAGAAGCTGCTAATACACCATTAACAAAAATTGAAAAAGAACGAATTGCAGTAATATTTATATTAGCTTTTTTTGTTATTTTCTTTTGGGCTGCTTTTGAGCAAGCAGGTGTATCATTAACATTTTTTGCAGAAGAACAAACAAACAGAGTTATTGGCTGGTTAGGTAATTATGTAATTCCGGCTAGTTTTTTCCAAGCTATAAATCCCGTTGCTATTATTGTGTTTGCTCCTATTTTTGCAATGATTTGGACAAAACTTGGCAAGATAGATAAAGAACCAAACACTCCTCTTAAAATGGCTTTAGGTTTATTTCTTTTGTCAATGGGTTTTGCTGTTCTGGTAATGGGTTCAAAAATTGCTGATACCGGTGTTAAAGTTAGCCCGCTTTGGTTAGTTGGGGCATACACTTTACATACTTTTGGAGAATTATCTCTTTCGCCAATTGGTCTATCAATGGTTACAAAACTTTCTCCCATAAGGTTTTCTTCAATACTAATGGGAATTTGGTTTGGTTCTAATGCCGCAGCTAATTGGTTAGCGGGACAATTAAGCACATTCTACCCCGAAGCTGGTAAAACAACATCTTTATTAGGATATTCAATAAATAGTCTTTCGGATTTCTTTACAATATTTGTTGCTATGGGATTGGTTGCATCAATTATTCTCTTTTTACTTAGTAAGCTTTTATCCAAAATGATGCATGGAATTCATTAAAATTAGTACCAAATAACAGGAGTAAATATGTTTAAGAACCATCCCAAAGGTTTAATTGTACTATTTTTTACTGAGATGTGGGAACGCTTCGGCTTTTATACTATGTTAGCTATTTTTGTTTTTTATTTACAAGAAAGCTTTGGCTGGGATCAAGCAACTGTAACTAATATATATGGAATATTTTTAGCCGGCGTTTATTTTACTCCAATTATTGGCGGATGGCTGGCCGATAATGTTTTAGGTTATGGAAAGACAATAACAATTGGTGCTATAACTATGGGAATTGGTTATGCTATGATGGCTGTACCAACCCATAATCCATATTTATTGTTTACTGCCCTTGCTGTTGTTGCAATTGGTAACGGACTTTTTAAAGCTAATATTTCCGTACTTGTTGGAAATTTATATAATCATTCTCAAGCTTCATTGAAAGATTCAGGTTTTAATATCTTTTATATGGGAATAAATATAGGAGCATTTTACGCCCCTTTTGCTGCAGTTGCAATAAAAAACTTTTTTGTAAATCATTACGGTGCATCCTTAGCACAAGGTTATAACGCCGGTTTTGCAGTAGCTTCTGCCGGTATGGTTATTTCCCTAATTGTTTTTACAGTATTCAAAAAATATTATAAAGACGGCGATTATCAATCGAAAAATACTACTAATAATCAAAAAGATATTGTTCTTACAAAAGAACAAGAAAGAAGTAGAATTTTTGCTTTGCTAACTATATTCGGGATTGTAATTTTTTTCTGGATGGCTTTTCATCAAAATGGAGCTGCACTTTCTTTATTTGCGAGAGATTATACACATCCGGTAGTTGGGAAATTTACTTTCCTACTTTTTGATGTAATTGGTTTGCACGCATTACTATTTATTATACTTGGTGGTTCGGCAGCATTAAAAAAATCCGCCACACCAAAATCAAAATCTATAGGTGGAATATTTGCTGCAATTGGGTTGGCTACTTTAATTTACAAACTTAACACCTTGCCGGATACAGGAACAATTTCACCGGAACAATTTCAAGTTTTTAATCCTATGTTTATTGTTTTGATGACACCGGTAGTGCTTGGGATATTTGCCATATTAAATAAACGTAATAAAGAACCCTCTGCTCCGGCAAAAATTGGGATTGGAATGTTAATTACGGCAATTGCATATTTAATTATGTTAGTTGCTTCTATCGGATTGGCTCCGGTATATTCCTTAAACGGTTCGTCATCTTCAATAACAGTATCCCCGTTCTTTTTAATAGGAACTTATTTTACCTTAACAATTGCAGAGCTGCATTTAAGTCCTATGGGACTTTCATTTGTTTCTAAGGTTGCACCGCCTAAAATGAAAGGACTTTTAATGGGAGGATGGTTTGGAGCAACAGCCATTGGTAATTACTTAGCCGGATTTGTCGGAAGATTTTATCAACAATGGGAATTATGGCAATTCTTTTTATTGCTAATATTTTTTGCTTCCCTTGCAGCATTGATGGTTTTATTTTCATTAAAAAAACTTAAAAAAGCAATTGAATAAATTTTAACAAATAAATTTCAGAGGAACTATGTTAGTTATTATTAAAAAAGATTATGAAAAGCTTAGTAAAGAAGCTGCAAAATTGGTTGCCGATAGATTAAAGAAAAAACCAAATTTAGTTCTTGGTTTGGCTACCGGCAGTACACCATTAGGTTTATACAAAGAATTAAGCAGAATGCACAAATACGAAGGTTTGGATTTTTCTAAAGTTACAACTTTTAATTTGGATGAATATGTTGGCATTCCACCATCACATGATCAAAGTTATCATTACTTTATGCAACAAAACTTTTTTAAAAATGTAAATTTGGACCCTCGTTATATCCATGTTCCACAAGGTATGGCTAAAGATGTTGACCAATTTTGTAATTGGTACGAAGATAGAATAAAATCCTTTGGCGGAATTGATTTACAAATTTTAGGCATTGGTTCAAATGGACATATTGCATTTAACGAGCCTGGTTCATCACTCGGTTCCAGAACAAGAATTAAAACTTTAACACCCGCAACAAGAAAAGACAATAAAAGATTTTTTAAGAAAAACGAAGAAGTTCCAAAATATGCTATAACAATGGGTGTAGGAACAATAATGGATGCAAAAGAATTATTACTTGTTGCCAGTGGTAAAGGTAAAGCGGAAGCTATTCATCAATCCGTTGAAGGTCCTTTAACAGCTATGTGTCCTGCCTCTATTATTCAAATGCATAAAGAAGCTTTTGTTATTGTTGATAAAGATGCCGCTTCAAAATTGCAAGGGACTTATGTTGATTCTTGGGAACCAATTACAATAAAATAATTGAGGTTTTAATTTGAAAAGTATAATTATTTTTGAAGACAAAAAGTATAAGCAATTACAACCTTTAACTTATTTCCGTCCCGCTTATCATCTAAGATGCGGTATTCTTTCGCTACATAGAAAAATAAGAAGGAACTATCCGGATATTAGAGTGGAACTAAATACGCGTGGATATTTACGTAGCTTAATTAAACAGAATTATCCCGATGAAATTGTAACACATATTAAATCGGACAATATACTTTTTGTAAACGGTAGAATTCTTGTTGATGATGATTTTTATAAAATTGTTCCATTTGAAGGACCGGATGAAATTTTTGTATCAGGTTCTACATTTGTTGCTGCACGCCTTAGCGGTGAGAACTTAAAAACAATTGAAAATTCCCTGAAAGATGTTTTGGATATTGCAGATTTTCCGGAATTACCTCTTAGAGAAATTAATGTTAAAGTTATAGAATATCCATGGGATTTTATAAAATATAACTCCGAAGAATTAATTAAAGATTTTTACAAACTAACTAAAGATACCGAACCTTTAAAAGTTGATTATCCGGGTGTTCACTTTTTAAATGAAAAAGATATTTTTATTTCGGAAGGTGTTACAATAAAACCGGGTGTTGTGCTTGATGCTTCCGACGGACCAATTTTTATAGGTAAAAATGCTTACATAATGCACAATGCGTCTATTCAAGGTCCCACATTTATTGGACAGCATACTATTGTTAAAATGTCTGCTACAATCTATCATAATTCAAGTATAGGAAAAGTTTGCAAAGTTGGCGGTGAAATTGAAGATACTATAATTCACAGCTACTCTAATAAACAACACAACGGATTTTTAGGGAATTCCTATCTCGGCTCTTGGGTTAATCTTGGTGCCGGAACAACTAATAGCGATTTAAAAAATAATTACGGGAATATAAAAGTTTTTATTAATAACAAGTTAATAGATAGCGGAAGACAATTCGTCGGTTTAACAATTGGGGATCATTCCAAAGCGGCAATAAATACATCCTTTAATACCGGTGCGGTTGTAGGTGTTTCCAGCAATGTTTTCGGCGGAAGTTTCCCGCCAAAATATATGCCTTCATTTAGTTGGGGCGGTTCCGATGCAATTACAACTTACGATATTGATAGAAGTATTGAAGTTGCCGAAAGAGTTATGGCAAGAAGAAATGTTAAAATGACCGATATAGATAAAGCTTTGTTTAGAAAAGTTTTCGAGCTTACTGTTGATGAAAGACGTCAGTTAGGTTTGCCGAAATAAAATGTTTAAAAATTATTTTTTTCTTTTACGTTCTGCTAACGAATTAAATTCAATACTTAAAGGCAGTACCATACACGATATTTTTTCGCAAGAAAAAGGAGTTTTATTTTTAGATATTTCTATAAACGAAAAACCATTCCGGCATCTTATAATTTCTGCTAACCAAAATTTGCCTTATATCTTTATAAAAAATGAACATCATAAAGCAAAAAAAAATTTAATTGAATTTTATAAAGATTATTTGCCATGCAAAATTCTATCGGTTAGTATTGCAACCAATGATAGAATTATTAAATTTGAAACCACTCTTTTTTCTCTTTATTTTATTCTTAGAGGAAATAACACTAATATTGTTCTTATAGACAAAAACGGCAACCACTTCCCTTTTACAAAAACCAAACTTAACTTTAATGAAATACTAAAAGATAAAATTTTCCGTAACAATTTATCTTTTGTAATTAAAGAGAATAATTATAAAAATATTGAAGAATTAAAAAATGACTATCCGCAAATTTCAAAGGAGATAAAAGAAGAAATACTTTTCAGATTGGAAAAACAACCGGCATCAAATATATCGGAATGTTTTAAAAGTGTTATAGATGATATTTTAACAAAAGATATTTGCGTTCAATATATAGAAGAAATACAAAAGGCAAGACTCTTTCCTGTAACATTTAATATTTTCCCTAATGAGAAATGCGAACAAAAATTTAATTCTTTTAACAATGCTTTTTCGGAATACCTGAAAACGTTTTATAGAAACCAAAAGAGAAACAAACTTACTAATGAATTAAATAAATATTTTAAGTCGCATTTAACAAAACTATCAAACAAACTTAACAACTTAAAAATACGAATTGAAAAAGGTTCAAAAGAAAATGATTATAAAAATTTTGCTAACTTACTTCAAATGAACCGGCATTTAATTACTAAAGGTCTAACGCAAATTGAACTAAAAAATTATGAAACAAATGAAAATGTAATAATTAAATTAGACCCGAAACTTTCAATTAACAAAAACATAGATAAGTATTTTGAAAAATCAAGAGATGAAAAGATTAACTATAATAAATCGAAAGAGTTGTTTAACTTTACGAAGCAAAAATATGATTCTCTTTTAGAACTTAAAAAAGAATTTGAAACGACCGAAAGCATTGACATTATTGAACAAATACATAAAAAACTAATAGACAAAAAAGAAAAAATTATTAAAATGGAAACCGGACATAAATTTAAGTATTGGCATTATCTTATTGATGATAAATATAATGTATTTGTCGGACGAGACAGTAAAAGCAACGATTACCTTTCGTTAAAGTTTGCCAAACAAAACGATTATTGGTTTCATGCAAGAGGTTTGCCAGGCTCTCACGTTGTTTTACGTGTGGAAAATAACAAAGAAGGTATTCCAAAAGATATACTAAAAAAAGCTGCTTCTCTTGCTGCTTTTTACAGCAAAGCTAAAACAGCAGGCACAGCTCCGGTTTCTTATACTTTTGCAAAGTTCGTTCACAAAAAAAAAGGAATGCTGCCGGGTAAAGTATTATTGAGTAAAGAAAATACCGTTTTGATTAAACCCGGAATACCAAAAAATTGTATATTGGTAAATGATTAAATCTTAGCGTTATTAAATGTAATAAAATTGACCGCTTAATTTTTTAAACTGTTAAAACAAAAAAAACAGCAATGGTTTTTGAACAACCAAATTTTTAAGCGGACAACTTGGGTAAAGTATTAATTATTTAAAATATTATTGAAAGTAAAACTTATGCAAAACATAAAACAATTAAACATTACTAATAAAACAGATTATAGGAAAATATTATATATCCTGTTATTCTCTGTAA
>Ga0256841_1003645_pt1 | contig 11429 bp, 8 predicted proteins | sample 356308metaG_FD_185971 | JGI IMG/M metagenome (GOLD analysis project Ga0256841, IMG submission 185971) | Hydrothermal vent microbial communities from Mid Atlantic Ridge, Atlantic Ocean - 356-308 | ecosystem: Environmental > Aquatic > Marine > Hydrothermal vents | place: Atlantic Ocean: Mid...
CCGGTCTCAGTGGGTTGACGCCAACATCAAGTCCTTCCAGCGCCTGCTACGTCCGCTCACCGACAAGCTCGAGGAGAAGCTGAGGCCCGGACCGACCGCGGGGCTCACCCGCAAGGTCGCCGGCGCCGAGCTGGGTCTGGTTCTGGGTTGGATGTCCAAGAGGGTGCTGGGCCAGTACGACCTGCTGCTCACCGAGGATGAGGACCCCGATGACCAGGACATCGTCTACTACGTGGGTCCCAACGTGCTGGCCATCGAGAAGAGGTACGCCTTCCCCCCCGGGGAGTTCAGGCTGTGGTTGGCCCTCCATGAGCTGACCCACCGGGCCCAGTTCACGGGCGTGCCGTGGATGAGGGAGCACTTCCTGGGGCTGGTGAAGGCCACCCTGGAGTCGGCTGACCCCGACCCCGAACGGATCCTGGCCGGGGTACGCAAGATCATCAGCGAGAAGCGCCAGGGCCGGGATCCCCTCGAGGGGGGTCTGGCCCTGCTGTTCGCCACCGACGAGCAGAAGGCCGTCCTGGACCGGGTGTCGGGTCTGATGAGCCTGCTGGAGGGTCACGGAGACGTCACGATGGGTCGGGCCGGGGCCGGTGAGGTCCCGGGTTCGGAGAGGTTCCACCGGGTGCTGCACGATCGTCGGAACAACCGTCGGGGCGCGGCCAGGTTGCTCCAGAAGCTCATGGGGATGGAGGCCAAGCTGGCCCAGTACGCCCTCGGTGAGGCGTTCATCGAGGTGGTCGAACTGGACCGGGGCCCCGAGGGCCTGGCCGTCGTGTGGGAGGCGGCCGATCACCTGCCGTCGATGGAGGAGATCCGTGATCCCTCCCTGTGGTTGAGTCGGGTCCGTCCCCCGGTGCCGGCGGACTGACGCCGTGACCGAGGAGCTCGGCGCCCCGGCGGGCCTCCTCGACCGGCTGGCGGAGCGCTGTCGGTTTCCGGTCGGAGCCGCTTCGGTGACCTGCGCGGTATCGGGCGGGGCTGATTCCCTGGCCCTGCTGGTGCTGGCCCGCCACACCGGTAGGGAGGTGACCGCCATCCACGTGGACCACGGTCTGAGGGAGGGCTCCCGGGCCGAGTCCGAGGTGGTGGCGGCGGCGGCGTCCCGGTTCGGGGCCCGTTTCGAGTCCCGGCGGGTGGAGGTGGGTGAGGGGGCGAATCTCGAGGCCCGGGCCCGGGTGGCCCGCTACGGTGTCCTACCCGGGGACGTGCTCACCGGCCACACCGCCGACGACCAGGCCGAGACCGTGCTGCTACAACTACTGCGGGGCGGGGCTCTCGACGCCCTGGCGGCCATGAGGCCCGACCGACGTCCACTGTTGGGTCTGCGACGTCACGAGACCGAGGCCCTGTGCGCCGAACTGGGGCTCGAACCGGTACGCGATCCCTCCAACAGGGATCCACGTTTCCGCCGCAATCGGGTGAGGTCGGAGGTGTTGCCGCTGCTGAGGGACGTGTTCGAGCGCGATCCGGTGCCCCTGCTGGCCCGAAGTGCCGGTCTGGCCCGTGATGAGGTGGACCTGCTGGACTCCCTGGCCGCTGAATTGGACCCCTCCGACGTCTCGGCCCTGATCGGTGGTCACCCGGCCCTGGCCCGCCGGGCCCTGCGACGTTGGCTCCGTCGTGGGGGTCATCCGCCCGACGCCGCCACGGTTCAGAGGGTGATGGACGTGGCCCGGGGGCGGGCCCGGGCCACCGACGTCGGGGCCGGACGCAGGGTGAGGAGGTCGCGGGGTCGTTTGTTTCTGGAGGGTCCCGGGATGGAGTGAGGGGTGAGAGAGCCACTGACGGCAGGTGGCCCCCGGGGTCGGGATGGCCCTCGGGGGCGCTGACGGGTAGGGTCCTCGAACCGTGGGTATCGACATCATGGGACGGGAAGATCCGAACCTCGGCGACGTGGTCGTCGGACGGGACGCGATCAAGCACAAGGTGGCCGAACTGGGGCGGAGGCTCACCGAGGACTACGGCGGGAGACCGGTGCTCCTGGTGGGCATCCTCAAGGGGGCGTGGATGTTCCTCGCCGACCTGGTGAGGGAGATCGAGGCCCCCGTCGAGATCGATTTCATGGCCGTCTCCTCCTACGGGAGCACCACCAGGACCAGTGGGGTGGTGAGGATCATCAAGGACCTCGAACAGGACATCACCGGCCGGGAGATCGTCCTGGTGGAGGACATTCTCGACAGTGGCCTCACCCTCAGTTACCTGCGCAAGACCCTGCTGGCCCGGGGCCCGGCCAGCCTGGAGATCTGCACCCTGCTGGCCCGTGAGGAGCAGCCCGATCTCGAGGAGATGGTTCGCTACACCGGTTTCCGGATCCCGGCCGGATGGGTGGTGGGCTACGGACTGGACGTGGATGAGCAGTACCGGAACCTGCCCGACATCGTGTGGTACACCGGTCCCAAGTGAGTCCGGGTCCCGGTGGGAACGGTGGCGGACCCATCCCCGTCGTCAACTAAGCTGCCAATCGGACTGGGAGTCCCGGGTCTGGTTGGGCTAGCATCCGCCGATCAGTGCAGTTGGCGGCGTACGGGGGAAAATGAAGGGCAAGTGGGCCGAGGGAATCCGGCCGAGGAACTTCGCCTGGGTGATCAAGAACCATCTGGCGGTCAGTGAACGTCCCGGTGGTTACGGGTCTAGTCACCGTCGCGTGAGGCGCCAGGAGGAGATCATCTGGATCCGGCAGCAGGAGTTCGACTGCGTGATCTCCCTGATCGGTGCCCCCCACAACCTCCACAACTACGACGAACTGGGGTTGCGGGCCCTGCACCGTCCCTTTCCCGTCGGGCCCGCGAACGACGAGACCCTCGTCACCCTCGATCGTCTGTATTCCGAGATCCGGGAACTCACCCGGCGGAACCTCAAGGTCCTCGTCCACCATGAGGAGGTCAACGACCGTGTGCTCGGGCTGATGGCGGGCTATCTGGTCTGGACCGCCATGGTGCCCGATCAGCCCCGGGCGGTGGTGATGACCGAGCGGATATTCGGTCGGAAGATCGGGTCGATGGGCCGTAGCATCGTGGCCGCGGCCGATCGTGCCGCCGACATGCACCGCGCCGGCTGAGACCCACGGTCCAATCCCGGCAGATCCGTCGATGACCCCCAGTCCCCACCGGCGGGCCCGACCCCTGCCCGGATACCCGGCCCTTGACCAATGAGGCCCAGATCATGACCGAAATTCCCTACCGGTTCGACAAGAGCGCATCGGTGGCCGAGATCAGGGAGATGTTCCCCGATCTCGAACCCGGAACGGAAACCGATCACGAGGTCTCCGTGGCCGGCCGGTTGATGCTCCGACGGGTGCAGGGCAAGCTGGCGTTCGCCACCCTGGCCGACGCCACCGGCCGAATACAGCTCTTCGCCCCGGCCCGGTCCACGGAGAATTTCGAGGAGTTCTGCTCGCTGAACCTGGGGGACTGGATCGGGGTGCGGGGGATCGTCATGGTCACCCGCCGGGGTGAGTTGAGCGTGAGGGTCGATCACTGGGAGCTTCTGGCCCCGACCCGACGGCCCTTCCCCGACAAGTGGCACGGGATCACCGACACCGACACCCGGTACCGCCAGCGCTACGTCGACATGTGGGTCACCGAAGAGGCTCGTCGGACGCTCGAGCTACGGAGTCGGGTGGTGTCCGCCATCCGGAGATTCCTGGAGGATCGGGGCTTCATGGAGGTGGAGACCCCCATCCTCCATCCCCTCCCCGGAGGGGCTCTGGCCCGGCCCTTCTCCACCCACCACAACGCCCTGGACATGGAGCTCTACCTGCGGATAGCCCCCGAGCTGTATCTCAAGCGGCTCACCGTGGCCGGGTTCGAGAAGGTCTACGAGATCGGGAGGGTGTTCCGAAACGAGGGTCTGTCCACCCGCCACAATCCCGAGTTCACCATGCTGGAGCTCTACCAGGCCTATGCCGACTACCGCGACATCATGGAGCTGGTGGAGCAGATGGTCGAGGCGGTGGCCCTGTCGGTGCTCGGAACCACCGTCGTGTCCGTGGGGGGACGGGATCTCGACCTGGCCGCGCCCTGGCGGCGGGCCACCATGGAGGATCTGATCGAGGAGACCGCCGGGCTCGTCGTGAATCTCGACACCCCAGTGGAGGACCTGAGGCGGATCGCCACCGATCTCGACATACCGATCCGTGATTCCTACGGCCCGGGAAAGCTGATCCTCGAGATATATGAGAAGACCACCGAGTCGACCCTGTGGGACCCGGTGTTCGTCATGGACTATCCGGTCGAGGTGTCGCCGCTGTCGCGGGAGCACCGATCCCGTCCCGGCTACACCGAGAGGTTCGAGGGAATAGTGGCCGGTCGGGAGATCTGCAACGCCTTCTCCGAGCTCACCGACCCCGATGAGCAGGCCCGCCGGTTCGAGGAACAGGCGGCGGAACGGGCTCGGGGGGACGAGGAGGCGATGGTGGTGGACGCCGACTACCTCAGGGCCCTGGAGTACGGACTACCGCCCACGGGGGGACTCGGGGTGGGTATCGACCGCCTGGTCATGCTCCTGGCCGGGACCGAGACCATAAGGGACGTGCTGGCCTTCCCGACCATGAGGCCCGAGCAGGCGGCCGGGGGGACCGACACCGGGGATGGTGGGGAGGAGCCGGTCCCCTGATCGGCTCCCTGGTCGACCTGGGAGGGGATCTGTTCCCCATCGGTCCGGAGGGGCGCTAGCTTCCGGGCGTGGACATCGACTACCTGGGACGCCTGCTGGCGATCGACGACCTCGGTGCGAGGATCGGCGCGGTCGAGGACCGCATGCTCGAGGCCCTCCTGGTGGACTCCACGGTCCTGGGTTCCCCCTCGGCCCGGGTGGCCTCGGGCGGTGGCAAGCGTCTACGGCCGATACTGGCCCTGGCGGCGGCGAACATCGAGGATCGCTTCGACAGTGCCGTGATCTCCGCCGCCACCTCCGTGGAACTGGTCCAGGTCGGGTCACTGGTCCACGACGACATCTTCGATCTGGCCGCCACCCGGCGCGGCGTCCCCACGATCAACTCCGTGGAGGGGGATCACCAGGCGATCCTGGCGGGGGACTTCATCCTGGCCCGGGCGGGGGTCCAGGCCTCGCGGGTGGGGGCCGAGGCGGCCCGGGTGCTGGCGGCCACGGTGGTGGAACTCTGCGTGGGCCAACATCTGGAGACCCGTCGCCTGGGGGCTCTGGACCGTTCCATAGAGGAACATTTCGCCTCCATCGAGGCCAAGACCGCATCGCTGTTCGACGTGTCCTGCCGCATTGGGTCCCTCGCCGCCGAGGCCGACACCGCGACCGTGGCCGCCCTCGGCCGCTTCGGACGCAACTACGGGATGGCCTTCCAGATCATCGACGACGTGCTGGACCTGATCGCCGATCCGGTGAGGCTCGGGAAGCCGGTGGGAAGTGATGTCCGGGCCGGGGTGTACACGCTCCCGGTGCTGGAGGTGATGAACGGGCCCCAGGGAGACGATCTCCGGCGTCTGCTGGTCACCGAGGACGTGGACGAGGCGGTCTCGGCCCGGGTGGCGGAACTGGTCTCGGAGACCGGTGCGGTGGAGCGGGCGCTGTCCGTGGCCGTGGATTTCGAGAGGGCGGCGGTGGACGCCCTCGAGGGGCTCGGCGAGCATCCCACGATCGTGGGGCTGCGGGCTTTCCCCGGGGCCTACCGTGAGTGGGCCATGGAGACCCTCACCTGAATCCGTCGTCGTGCGGCGGTTTCGGCCCCTGTTCGGGGCCCGGGGTAGCTTGCGGGTATGGATCGACAGCTTTTCGAGGACGAACACGACCTGTTCCGGGAAAGCGTCCGCCGTTTCGTGGCCAGGGAGATCGTCCCCCACCACGATGAGTGGGAAACGGCCGGAAAGGTGGACAAGACCATGTTCGTCGAGGCCGGGGCCCATGGCTTCCTCGGTATGGCGATACCGGAGGAGTTCGGTGGCGGAGGGGTGGACGATTTCCGCTACAACGTGATCATCAACGAGGAGATCCAGGCGGCCGGGGTCTGTGGGTCGGGGTTCTGCATCACCCTCCACAACGACATCGTGCTGCCCTACTTCCTCGCCTACAGCACCCCCGAACAGGCTCAGAGGTGGTTCCCCGGGTTGGCCGACGGGTCGTTGATGGGGGCCATAGCGATGACCGAGCCCGCCATCGGTTCCGATCTGGCCTCCATGAGAACCCGCGCCGTGCGTGAGGGCGATCATTTCGTCGTCAACGGTTCCAAGACGTTCATCACCAACGGCATCAACTCCGATCTGGTCATCACCGCGGTGATGACCGAGCCCGGGGCCCGTCACCGGGGGATGAGCCTGCTGGTGGTGGAGGAGGGGACCGAGGGATTCTCCCGGGGGCGGAACCTGGACAAGATCGGTATCAAGTCCCAGGACACGGCGGAGTTGTTCTTCGACGACGCCCGGGTACCCGTGGCCAACCTCCTCGGGGGTGAGGGGCAGGGGTTCCTGAACCTGGTCCGGAACCTGCCCCAGGAGAGGCTGAGCATCGCGGTCACCGCCGTGGCCCATGCCCGCGCCGCCTACGAATGGACGGTCGCCTACGTCAGGGAACGGGAGGCCTTCGGGCAGAAGCTGGCCTCGTTCCAGAACACCCGATTCGTACTGGCCGAGGTGGCGACGGAACTGGATCTGGCCCAGGTCTTCGTCGACCGTCAGGTGGAGGCCCTGGGTCGGGGGGAGCTCACGGCGGAGGACGCGGCGGAGGCCAAGTGGTGGTGCACCGAGATGCAGAAGAGGAGTATCGACCGCTGTCTGCAACTCTTCGGCGGGTACGGCTACATGCTCGAGTACCCGATCGCCAGGGCCTACCTGGATTCCCGGGTCCAGACCATCTACGGGGGTACCACCGAGATCATGAAGGAGATCATCGCCCGATCCGAACTGGGACGTTAGGCCGCCGGATCGACCCATCCCAGGGGCCACCCCGGGGTCGGGGCCTCGGGGTCGTGGCCTCGGGGGTGACCGCCGGCTCCGTCAGGCCGGGGTGAGGGGGAGTGTGGAGATGAGTTCCTTGGCGGCGGTGCGAAGCCCCTCCAGCGCCGGTCCGGCCGGAAGGGGCTCGATGACCCGGCGGGCGGCGTCTATGTGGGTCTGGGCGACGTCGACCGCGTAGTCGATGCCGTCACCTGCGAGTACCAGTTCGCGGGCCCGGGCGGCTCCTCCGGCCTCGAATCCCGAGGCGAGCAGGTCGCGGAGTTCCCCCCCGGTCTGCAGGGCCCTGATGACCGGGAGGGTGAACACCCCCTCACGGAGATCGGTGCCGGCCTTCTTACCCAGCTCCGATTCGGTGGCGACGAGATCCAGCACGTCATCCACGATCTGGAAGGCCAATCCGTACTGGCGGCCGTACTCGGTGACCAGTTCGAGGTCCTCGGGACTCATGCCGCCCGCCATCCCACCCATCCGGCAGGAGGTGGCGAACAGGGCCCCGGTCTTGGAGGCTATGGCCTCGAGATACTGGTCCTCGGTTCGCTCCACGTCGCGGAGGGTGGCCAGCTCACGCACCTGTCCCTCACACAACCAGCCGATGGTCGAGGCCAGGAGTTCGGCCATATCCGTGCCCAGCCCGGCGGCCAGCTCCGACGCCCGGGCCATCAGGAAGTCCCCGGCCAGGATGGCCTCCAGGACCCCCCAGCGGTGGTTGACCGTCTCCACTCCCCGCCGGGTCTCGGCCCCGTCTATGACGTCGTCGTGGTAGAGCGAACCCAGATGGACCAACTCCACCGATACCGCGGCCTGTACCGCGGTGTGGCCGATGGCGTCCCCTGCGAGGGGCCCGGGGGAGTCGATCAGAGAGCTGCAAAGTACGAAGGCGGGCCGGAGCCTCTTGCCGCCCGCCCGGACCAGGTGGGCCGAGATCTCCGACAGCACGCGGTCGGGGTTCACGGTGGAGGACAGCAGGAGTTGCTCCACCCGGGCCAGGTCGGATTCGGGATCGGCTCTCCAGGCGATCGGACTTACGGCGGTCACGTCCCAACTCTAGGGGCCCCGGTGGGGTCGGGGAGAATGTGGACGCCACCGGGAATGGTCGACGGGGACCGGCATGGGGCCCACCGAGTCCGGGTCTACAGGGCCAGAACACCCCTGACCTGTGTGATCAGACCGAGACGCATGGCGGTCAGCTCCGAACTTCCGTCCCTGAGACGTTGGGTCTCGGTGATCATCTCGGCCAGGGGGACGATGGTCACGAGGGGGTCCGGGGTTCTCCTTCCCATTCCCCCGTGCCAGCTGACCATGACGTCGCTGAGCCCGTCCCGGACGGCGTTCACGGCCCCCAGCGCCATCCGCCCCGCGATCATCCGGTCGTGAAATGTGGGATGGCCGCCCCGAACGAGGTGTCCGAGGGTCACGGTGCGGATCGAGACGTCCCGGAGATCATCCACCCGTTCCAGGAGGCTCTCGGCCAGTCGGGACGTGGGTGTCGGAACTCCCTCGGCCTTGAGGATCAACACCCGGGGCTTCCCCCGCTCGGCCGAGAAGCTGCGCCGGAGCAGCATCTCCAGCTCGTGCACCACCTCCCCCTCCTCTCGGGGCTGCTCGGGAAGAAGCACCGCGTCCGCGGCCACGGCCACCGCCGCGGACATGGCCAGGAAACCAGAGTTCCGACCCATGACCTCCACTATGAACGCCCGACTGTGGGAGCGGGCGGTGTCGGACAACCGGTCACAGGCCTCGACGATCGTGTTCAGTGCGGTGTCGACACCGATGGCGTCGGTGGTGCCACCGATGTCGTTGTCGATTGAAGCGGGGATCCCGATCACGGGGACCTCACACTCCCCGGCCAGAAGGTGAGCGCCGGTGAGTGAGCCGTTGCCCCCGATGACGATGAGGGCGTCGACACCGACCCTGCGGAGGGCCGTCCCCGCCGCCGCCCGACCCTCCACCGAGTGGAAGCGGGCACACCGTGATGACCCGAGGAACGTTCCACCGGTGGCGGCCAGCCAGTCCAGACCGGGGACCGGCGCCAGGCCCGAGTCGGGAAGGGCTCGGGTGAGGTCCCGGAACGAGCCGTCGATCAGACCGTCGTAGCCGCGCTCCACGCCGACCACCTCGATCCCCCGGGTGGCGGCGAGCTTGATGATCGCCCACACCGCGGAGTTCATCCCCGGGGCGTCCCCACCCGAGGTGAGAACCGCCAGACGACCCGGTGAGCCCATCCGGTGACCCTACCCCGACCCGGGGTGGGTCTGGGATGACGGCGGGACCGGAGGGTGCGCACGCCCCCCGGGGGCGCCCCTGGAATGCAAACCGGTCGCCTTGCGTTCTGCTTGTCGATTCCCGGACCTCATACCGATTCCGATTCGGTCGACGGGAATCCAACCAGCCCCCGCAGGACGCGAGGCGAGTAGAGCGGTCCCACCGGTAGACTTGTCCCGTACCCCCGGAGGGGGTCCGACCGTCGGAGGGTCATTTGTTCGAGCGGTTCACTGACAGAGCCCGCAGAGTCGTGGTGTTGGCGCAGGAGGAAGCGCGCCTGCTGAACCACAACTACATCGGTACCGAGCACATCCTGCTCGGTCTCATCCACGAGGGGGAGGGAGTGGCCGCCAAGGCCCTCGAATCCCTGGGTATCTCCCTGGAGGCCGTGCGCAGCCAGGTGGAGGAGATCATCGGCCAGGGCGGTTCCTCGCCCAGCGGCCACATTCCGTTCACTCCCCGGGCCAAGAAGGTTCTGGAGCTCTCACTGCGTGAGGCCCTGCAACTCGGGCACAACTACATCGGCACCGAGCACATCCTCCTGGGTCTGATCCGCGAGGGTGAGGGCGTCGCCGCCCAGGTCCTCGTCAAGTTGGGGGCCGATCTCTCGCGGGTCCGCCAGCAGGTGATCCAACTGCTGTCGGGCTACGCCGGTCCCACCGGGTCATCGGGGGGCAAGGAGACGGCCGGGGCCACCGCCGGAGGTTCGAGCGAGGGAGCCTCCCAGTCCGGCTCCCTGGTGCTGGACCAGTTCGGTCGCAACCTCACCCAATTGGCCCGCGACAAGAAGTTGGATCCCGTGATCGGCCGTAGCCGCGAGACCGAGCGGGTCATGCAGGTCCTGTCCCGCCGCACCAAGAACAACCCGGTCCTCATCGGCGAGCCCGGGGTCGGCAAGACCGCCATCGTGGAGGGTCTGGCCCAGAAGATCGCCAACGACGAGGTGCCCGAGACCCTCACCGGCGTACACCTCTACACCCTCGACCTCGGGGCTCTGGTGGCCGGCTCGCGTTACCGCGGTGATTTCGAGGAGAGACTGAAGAAGGTCCTCAAGGAGATCCGCACCCGCGGCGACATCATCCTGTTCATCGATGAGCTTCACACCCTGGTCGGGGCCGGAGCGGCCGAGGGCGCCATCGACGCGGCCTCGATCCTCAAGCCCATGCTGGCCCGGGGTGAGCTGCAGACCATCGGGGCCACCACCCTCGACGAGTACCGCAAGCACCTCGAGAAGGACGCGGCCCTCGAGCGCAGGTTCCAGCCGATCAAGGTCGAGGAACCCACCGTGGCCCACACCATTGAGATCCTCAAGGGTCTGAGGGACCGCTACGAGGCCCACCACCGGGTCACGATCACCGATCAGGCCCTGGTGGCGGCGGCCAATCTGGCCGACCGCTACATCTCCGACCGCCAGCTTCCCGACAAGGCGATCGACCTCATCGACGAGGCCGGATCCCGCATGCGCATCCGCCGCATGGAGACCCCGCCCGACTACAAGGAGATCGAGGCCAAGATCGCCGAGGTGGTCGAACGCAAGAAGCAGGCGGTCGAGAACCAGGACTTCGAGTTGGCCGGATCCCTGCGCGACGAGGAGAAGGAGCTCCTGGCCCGCAAGTCCACCGTGGAGGCCGAGATCAAGGCCGAGGGGGTGGATCTCTTCGACGAGGTCGACGAGGAGGCCATAGCTGAGGTGCTCTCGGTGTGGACCGGTATTCCGGTGTACAAGCTCACCGAGGAGGAGACCCAGAAGCTCCTGCGTATGGAGGACGAGCTGCACAAGCGGGTCGTGGGTCAGGAGGACGCGGTCAAGGCCGTGTCCCAGGCCATCCGCCGTACCCGGGCCGGACTCAAGGATCCCAAGCGACCCGGCGGTTCGTTCATCTTCCTGGGCCCCTCCGGTGTGGGCAAGACCGAGCTGGCCAAGACCCTGGCCGAGTTCCTCTTCGGCGACGAGGACTCCCTCGTGGCCCTCGACATGAGCGAGTACATGGAGAAGCACACGGTCAGCCGGTTGGTGGGTTCACCCCCCGGCTACGTGGGCTACGAGGAGGGCGGCCAGCTAACCGAGGCGGTGCGGCGCAAGCCGTTCTCCGTGGTGCTCTTCGACGAGATCGAAAAGGCCCATCCCGACGTGTTCAACACCCTCCTGCAGATCCTGGAGGAGGGTCGTCTCACCGACGCCCAGGGACGTTCGGTGGACTTCCGCAACACGGTGCTGATAATGACCTCCAACCTGGGGAC
>Ga0256841_1003646_pt1 | contig 11428 bp, 15 predicted proteins | sample 356308metaG_FD_185971 | JGI IMG/M metagenome (GOLD analysis project Ga0256841, IMG submission 185971) | Hydrothermal vent microbial communities from Mid Atlantic Ridge, Atlantic Ocean - 356-308 | ecosystem: Environmental > Aquatic > Marine > Hydrothermal vents | place: Atlantic Ocean: Mid...
TTAAAAGGTTATAAAACGGATAGAGGCAGAGTTTATACATTATACGGTAAGCCAAGTGAAATAGAACGTCACCCTAGTTCTTCGGATTTTAAACCTTATGAAATTTGGAGATATAATAATATTGAAGGTGGAGCTACCTTTATTTTTGGTGATATTACCGGCTTCAATAATTATGAACTTCTCCATTCCACCAAAAGAGGAGAACTTCAAGATCCTAATTGGCAAAGAAGAATTTCTATGTAAAAATAAAGGTATGGTTTGATTATTTACAGAATAGAGTATTTACTTTTTATTCTTATTGGAAAATCTTTAAGTTTATTCGGATTTAATTACATAAAATATACCTCTAAAATTTTAGCATTTTTATTCTTTAATGTTGTACGTTTGAGGCGTAATGTTGTAATACGTAATCTTGAACTGGCTTTTCCCAATTTATCGAATAAAGAATTACAAGTCATCGCATATAAAAACTACAGAAGTATTGCTATAACTTTTCTGGAACTTTTTTTAGTTAGTAAATTAACAAAAGAACAAATTTCTACTCACTATACAATTGATAATTTGGAAATAATTAATAAAAGAAAATCGGAAGGGAACGGTTTAATTTTATTAACGGCACATTTTGGTAATTGGGAATTTGCGGCACTTGGTACGGGAATACATTTGAAAACAAGTATTAATGTTTTGGTAAAAGAACAAAGCAATCCCTTTGTAACTAAATGGATGAAAAAAGTTAGAGAAAAATTTGGCAATAAAGAAATACCTTTGGGAATTTCAGTTAAAGAGATTTATAAATCTCTTAAGAATGATAATATTGTTGGTGTTGTTGGAGATCAAAGAGGACCGAAAGACGGAATAAGAGTGAATTTTTTTGGACAAAAAACATCTACATTTGCCGGTACGGCTTCAATTGCTTTAAAGTTAAAAGCTCCTGTATTAGTTTTATTTAGTGTTAGAAAACCAAACGGGAAGTATGAAGGAATTGTAAAAGAAATTTCCTTAGAAGATTTACAAGGCAATACGGAACAGAAAATAAAAGAATTTAATCAGAGATATATGAAGCTTTTGGAAAACATTATTAAACAATATCCCGAACAATGGTTTTGGATGCATAATATTTGGAAATATTAAAAACAACAATTCTTTTACCTGATTTCCAACCTTTTCATTATTAATATTCAGAATGCAAGATAAAATCCAACTGTTTTTATAAATTAGCAATGTTATGATATATACAAAAAACATCAAAAATCGCAAATCAAAAATCTGCTATTGCTCATCAAAAAAAAATGATTTGCGAGTGATGAAGTTTGATTGATGATTTTAGGAAGTGGAAATGGGAAACCGAAGAAAAAATAAAACAATAATATCGCACCTACAATGCTGTAAAACTTTTGCTTGAACAAAATAACACCTTTACAAATATATTTTTAGCTTCGTTAGGAGCGGTATTATGGTAAAAAATAGAGGAAGAAGAAAATAAAAAGCTCCGTAGGTGCGGTATTATTTTAATTCCCCTGACCTCCAACCTTTTCATTATTAATATTCAGAATACAAGATAAACTCCAACTGTTTTTATAGATTAGCACTATAGTGCCTTATAAAAAACTATTTCCTTATACTACAACAACTTAGCTTTTTAAGGGTTGGAAGTAGGGATGCATAATATTTGGAAATATTAAAAACAACAATTCTTTCTTATTAAATACGATTTTACTTAGTAATTTCTTATTATCTAATCTTTTATTTTATTCTTATATTTGCGTAATTAAAATAAAAGAAAATGAAACTAGATATTAAGAAATTAAAAAAGGCTATAATTTATATTACACCAAATATTTCCGGAACGGAAACGGTAAGGTATAAATTAAAAATATCAAAAATTATTTTTTGGATTCTTTCCTATACACTTGCAATTTCTATATTAACCATTATTATTGTTGGAATAACACCTATAAAAAATTGGTTGTATTATTTTGACCAAAAAGAATTAAAAGAGCAGGCAGAAAAAACGGTTGAACTTGAAAAAAAAGTTTTTTATCTATCCAAAGAATTGGAATCTCTTTCTTCTACAAATAAAAAACTTAAAATGGCATTTATTTTAGGTACAACGGATTCGTTAGATTCAAATTCTGCTATATATGATAGTCTAAAATATGAACCAATTAAAAATTTACCTTATGGTGGAAATATTTTATTTATTTTCCACCGGATGATGACCAAGTTAATGCAGGACAAAGAAAAAAATAAGAATACGGATTTTTTTATAAATCCGAGTAAAGGTTTTATAATAAAAGATTTTGATCCTACAACCGGACATCTTGGAATTGATTTTGCGGAAAAGATTGGTTCTCCGGTTTTTGCTGCAAAAGGCGGTTTGGTTATTTTTTCGGATTTTACAATAGATGATGGTAATAAAATTATTATTCTACACGATAATGGTTTTATTACTGTATATAAACATTGTTCCGCCTTAATTAAAAGAGAAAGGGAATTTGCTGTTCAAGGAGAATTAATTGCGTTAAGCGGTAATTCAGGAAAAAATACATCAGGTCCCCATCTTCATTTTGAAATATGGAAAGACGGAAAACCAATTAACCCAAAGGAGATATTAATAAAATGATTGGAAAAAATACATCAAAAAAAGAAGATGTTTACTCTGAAGATGTAAGCATTCTAAGTAGCGGTGTAAATATAGAAGGAAAACTTACAAGTAATGGTAATGTAAGAATAGATGGTAAAATAACCGGTGATGTTAGCATCAAGGGAAATTTAACTCTAGGAACTTCTTCGGCGGTAAATGGTGAAGTTAAAGCTAAAAATGTAACAGTTAGCGGAAAGGTGGAAGGTACACTTAAAGTGGAAGACAAACTAACATTAGAATCAACTGCTACGGTAAAAGGAGATATTTTTGCAAAAGCCTTAATCATAGAAGAAGGAGCCAAATTTGATGGAAATAGTTCAATGGGACAAAATTCATCTTACTTAGGTTCATCATCAAGTGAAAACAAAAAATAAAAAAGAAGCTATTGCCAAAGCATATCAACAAGCAGGTCCATATTTAGGTTTAGGTGCGCAATTAGCAGCAACTATTGTTCTAATGTTGTTCTTAGGAAGATGGTTAGATAAACAACTGGGTACTTTGCCGATATTAACCATTATCTTTAGTATTTTTGGAGGTTTTGCCGGTATATATAATATGATTAAAACTACATTAAATTTAAATAAGAAAAAAAGTGAGTAATTTTATAAGAAACATTATTATATTTTACTTTGTAAGTTTTATAATTGTTTTAATATTGAAATATTTTGAGATAATTACAGAACTTAGTTTTATATCAATTATTTATGCCGGGGTTTTAAGTTTAATAAACGTACTTGCCGCTGTTTTATTATTTCATTATTCTTACAAATCTCGTCATTCATCATTTATGATTCTTAACTTTGGTGGTATTGGGGTTAGAATATTTTTTTTATTATTAGCATTCTTTTTAATAATAAAATTCTTGAATATTGATAAATATGCGTTTATATTAGTATTCTTTTTATTTTATTTTATTTCACTTTCGTTAGAAGTTATATATTATTTACGGATAACGACAAAAAATAAGTAAGTTTATTAAATGTACACAGAAGAAATTAAAGCGGTTTCAGATAGTTTATCCCACGTAGCAGCTGCTGCAGAACATCAAGGTGGTGGTGCGGGATGGATAATGCATCATATACTGGATAGTAGAGAATTGAATTTTGAACCTTTCTTTACAATTCACTTACCTGAGCTGCATCTATTCGGGATGGATATTTCCATTACAAAAAATGTTGTTTTTATGTGGATTGCATTTGCTCTTCTTGTTGTAATTTTTAACATAGTTGCAAAGTCCTATAAAAAATCATTTTTACCTAAAGGGTTAGCAAATGCGGTGGAAGTATTTGTTGTATTTGTTAAAGATGAAATTGCCAAACCAACAATAGGCAAAGGTTACGAGAAGTTTTTACCGTTTCTTTTAACAATTTTCTTTTTTATTCTGTTTTGTAATTTTTTAGGATTAGTTCCTTATGGAGCTACAGCAACAAATAATATTGCAGTTACCGCAACACTTGCCGTAATTTCTTTTTTTGTAATACAACTTGGTGGAATAAAAAAGAACGGCTTATTCGGTTATTTTAAAGGACTAATGCCCGGAGGATTACCAATAGCATTAGTTCCTGTAATTTTTCTTATAGAAATTTTAGGATTGTTTACAAAACCTTTTGCTTTGGCAGTACGGCTTTTTGCTAATATGACTGCAGGCCACATAGTAATTATGGCTTTAATTGGTTTAATTTTTATTTTACATACATATTTTGTTGCACCCGTATCGGTTGCATTTGCATTGTTTATTTTTCTGCTTGAAATTTTAGTTGCACTTATTCAAGCTTATATTTTTACAATGTTGTCATCCCTTTTTATTGGGATGGCCGTTCATCAAGATCATTAATAATTTAATTCAAATTAAGGAGATAACAAATGGATTTTGCATTCTTAGCCGCAGGAATTGGAGCTGGTATAACTGTTTTTGGAGCCGGTTTAGGCATTGGCAAACTTGCAGCATCTGCAATGGATGCAAGTGGTCGTCAACCAGAAGCTTCCGGTGATATTAGAACTTCAATGATTATTGCTGCTGCTCTTATTGAAGGTATTGCGCTCTTTTCATTAGTAATTTGCATTCTTTTAGCTCTTAAATAAACAATAAATTTTAGAGGAGTATTTTTTGTTAAGTACTCCTCGAAATTAATTTTAGAAGGAACTTAAAATGTTTGCATTATTATCAACATTAATGTTTTTCTTTTCCGAAGGAGAAGCGCAGACTAGTTTGCTGGATATAAATCCCGGGTTAATTTTTTGGACCGCAATAACTTTTTTATTGTTATTGTTTGTTCTTAAAAAAACTGCGTGGAAACCTATACTTGCTTCTTTGGATGAAAGAGAAAGATTTATAAGAGAATCGGTTGAAAGAGCTGAAACTGCCAGAAAAGAAGCAGAAGAGCTTTTAAGAAAGAATAAAGAAAATTTAGCTAGAGCTGAAGAAGAAGCACAAAAAATAATAGCACAAGGCAGAGAATATGCCGAGAATTTGAAAAATCAAATTATCAACGATGGTAAAGCCGAAGCTAAAAAAATTATTGATAATGCTTCTGTAGAGATTGAGAGAAAAACTCAAGAAGCTTTTGCCAGTTTAAAAGGAGAAGTTGCTACAATTGCTATTGATGCAGCTGAAAAAATTATTAAAGATAATTTGGATAAAGATAAAAACACAAATCTTGTTAATAAATATATTGACGATTTGTCAAAGAATTAAACTATGAGTGAATTTGTAATTTCAACAAGATACGCTAATGCATTGATGGAATCTTCTATCGAGAAGAATTCATTCGAAAAAGTTATGCATGATATTGAGCTTATTAATGGTACACTTAAAAGTTCAAAAGATTTGCGTAGTGTATTAGGGAATCCGGTTATTTCTTCAAAGAAGAAAGCTAATGTGCTTAATGAAATCTTTGAAGGTAAAGTGTCCGGCGATGTGAAAAATTTTCTTGAACTCATTGTAAATAAGGGCAGAGAAAATATTTTATATGAAATTTGCAATAGGTTCTTGCAGTTGTGTGATGAAAAACTTAATAGAATAAAGGTTGAAGTTACAAGTGCCGTGGAATTAACTTCCGAACAAAAAGAAAACATCGTAAAAAAACTTGAAGAAATTACACACAAAAAAGTAGTTGCTACTTATACTTTGGATAATTCAATTATTGGTGGTTTTAAAGCACGTTTTAACGACACGGTTATCGATGCTTCCGTTCATCATCAATTGGAATTACTAAAGAAAAAATTATTTGAAGAAAATTATTTAAGTAATTAAATTTTGAAAAATTAAGAAGGAATTATAATGGCTGAAGTTAGACCGGATGAAGTTTCTGCAATTCTTAGAAAGCAATTAGCTGGTTTTGATAGCGAAATTGATGTTTATGATGTGGGTACTGTTTTAGCTGTAGGTGATGGTATTGCACAAGTTTACGGGCTTTCTCAAGTAATGGCAAGTGAACTGGTTGAATTTCCGAATGATATTATCGGAATGGTTCTTAACTTGGATGAAGATAGCGTTGGTTGTGTTCTTTTTGGCGATAGTTCACTTATTAAAGAAGGTGATACTGTTAAAAGAACAAAACGTGTTGCTTCCATTCCTGTTGGAGAAGAATTTCTTGGAAGAGTTGTTACTCCGTTGGGTGTTCCTGTTGATGGAAAAGGAGCAGTTAAATCCGATAAGTATTTACCTATTGAACGTAAAGCTTTAGGAGTTGTTGCTAGACAACCTGTTACGGAACCTTTACAAACCGGTATAGCGGCAGTTGATGCTATGATTCCTATTGGACGCGGACAAAGAGAACTTATTATTGGCGATAGGCAAACCGGTAAAACAGCTGTTGCTGTTGATGCTATCATTAATCAAAAATATACACATACCGAAGAAGCAAAAGCTGAAGGTATTGATCCTGTTTATTGTGTTTACGTTGCAATTGGTCAAAAGAATTCTACAGTTGCACAAGTTGTTGCAAAGCTGGAAGAACAAGGTGCAATGGATTACACAACAGTAGTTGTAGCAGCTGCTTCAGATCCTGCTCCGTTACAATATATTGCTCCGTATGCAGGTGCAACTTTTGCAGAATTTTTTAGAGATAATGGTAAACATGCTCTTGTTATTTATGATGATCTTTCCAAGCAAGCTGTTGCGTATAGAGAATTATCGTTACTTTTAAGAAGACCACCCGGTCGTGAAGCTTATCCCGGAGATATTTTTTATCTACACTCAAGACTATTAGAAAGAGCTTCCAAACTTAGTGACGAATTGGGAGGCGGAAGTCTTACAGCATTACCAATTATTGAAACCCAACAGGGTGATGTGTCCGCTTACATTCCTACTAACGTTATTTCAATTACCGATGGTCAAATTTATTTAGAGCCGGATTTATTTAATGCTGGTGTTCGTCCGGCAATTAATGTTGGTATTAGTGTATCTCGTGTTGGTGGTAATGCTCAAATAAAAGCAATGAAAAAAGTAGCAGGTTCATTGAAATTAGATCTTGCACAATATCGTGAATTGGCAGCTTTTGCTAAATTTGGTTCCGATCTTGATCAAGCTACACAAAAAACGTTAGCTAAAGGTGAAAGATTAGTTGAATTGCTTAAACAAGGACAATATGCCCCCGTTCCTGTTGAACGTCAAGTTGTAGCTATTTATGCAGCAACAAACGGTTTTATGGACGATATTCCTGTTAAAGATATAAAAAGATTTGAAAAGGAATTATTAGAATACATTGATGTTAACAACGCAGATATTTTTGATAATATCAGAAAAGAAAAAGTTATTAGTGACGAAACTATTGGTGCACTAAAAAAAGTAATTGAAAGTTTTCAAACCAAATTTAAAAAATCAGCTTAGTAATAAATTGCTTAATAAATTATAGATATGGCAACACTTAAAGAAATAAAACAAAGAATTGTTGGTGTTACAAATACCCAACAAATAACCAAAGCAATGAAGATGGTTGCTGCAGCAAGATTGCGTAAAGCGCAAGAAAACATTGCTAACGCAAAACCTTACGCACTTAAACTTGCTGACGTATTAAAACATCTTATAAAAAGTGTTGGCGTGGATAATAATCCTTTGTTTAAAACAAGAGATGAAATTGAAAATGTTGCAATTGTTTTATTAACTTCCGATAAAGGTTTATGCGGTGGTTTTAATATGAACGCAATTAGAGAAACCGAAAATCTTATTGAAAGTGAATATAAAGAATTACAAGAAAAAGGGAACGTTCATTTATATTGTATTGGTAAAAAAGGGAATGATTACTTTTCTACGAAAGAGAAATATAACGTTGTAGCTTCTTATACAGGAATCTTTTCAAAATTAAAGTTCGATTTTGCTTCATCTATTGTTAATGAATTAACCGCTAAATATAATAGCAAAGAATTTGATAAAGTAGTAATTGTTTCAAACGAATTTCGTTCTGTTGTAAAACAAGTAGTTGTTGCAACACAATTGTTGCCAATTCCTAAAATTGAAGAAGATGTTGAAGAAGTTCATAAGAATATTGAATATATTTATGAACCGAATCAAACGGAAATAGTTAATTCACTTTTGCCAAGACACTTGAAATCTCAAATGTGGACTTTGCTATTAGATTCTTATGCAGCGGAACTTGGTGCCAGAATGACAGCTATGGAAATGGCAACTGAAAATGCAAAAGAGATGATTAAAAATTTGCAAGTTAAATACAATAAAGAACGTCAAGCTGCAATTACTACGGAAATATTAGAAATTGTTTCGGGAGCTAATGCGTTAAGAGGTTAATTTTTGGTGTAATTAAATTGCTCTCTTTTTTTAATATTTTAATGAAAATTTATGCTTGAAGATATTACCCTAAAATTTGAAAAAGCTCTTAAAAAAGTAACCGGACAAGGTCGCTTATCGGAGAAAAATATTTCCGATACTTTAAGAGAAATAAGACGTGTTCTTTTAGATGCTGATGTAAACTATAAGGTTGCCAAACAATTTATTGAAGATGTTAAAGTTAAAGCACTTGGTAAAGAAGTTTTAGCATCCGTTACTCCAGGTCAACTTATCACTAAAATTATTTATGATGAGTTAACCGAGTTAATGGGTTCTACAAGTCAAGAGCTTAATCTAAATCCCAGCGGACCAACTATTATTTTAATGGTAGGTCTTCAAGGTTCAGGTAAAACAACTTTTAGTGGCAAGCTTGCCAGATTCTTAAAAGAAAATAGCAGAAAAGTTTTGTTAACTGCAGCAGATATTTATCGTCCTGCAGCTATCGATCAATTAAAGATTCTTGGTAAGGAAATTGATGTACCTGTTTTCAGTATTGAAGGCAGTAAAGATGCCGTAAATATTGCTAAAGAATCTGTAAAATTTGCAAAAGATAATAATCTTAATACAATTATTATTGATACGGCGGGGCGTTTACATGTAGATCAAGAGCTTATGGATGAAGTTCTTGCTATAAAAGAAGCTGTTAATCCTACAGAGATTTTATTTGTAGTTGATTCAATGACCGGACAAGATGCGGTTAATTCTGCAAAAGCATTTAATGATGTTATAAACTTTGATGGTATTGTTCTTACAAAACTTGATGGTGATTCTAGAGGTGGCTGTGCTCTTTCTATTAAAGCAGTTGTAGAAAAACCAATTAAATTTGTTAGTCTTGGTGAAAAGTTAGATAGCATAGAAAAATTTCATCCGGACCGTCTTGCATCCAGAATAATTGGCAAGGGAGACATAATTTCCTTTGTGGAAAAAGCTCAATCGCAGGTAGATGAGAAAGAAGCCCAAGATTTAGAAAAAAAATTACTTTCTAATAAATTTGACTTTGAGGATTTTCTTAAGCAAATTAAAATGATAAAAAAAATGGGTTCGTTAAAATCTTTGATGGCAATGATACCCGGTGTAAATTCTGCAATTAAAAATGCAGATATTGATGATAAACAATTAGTGAAGGTTGAAGCTATTATTCAATCTATGACCAAAAAGGAAAGAGCTAAACCTAAAATACTAAATGGAAGCAGACGTAAAAGAATTGCAAGAGGAAGCGGAAGTTCTATACAAGATGTTAACCGTTTAATTAAGCAATTTAACGAAATGCAAAAAATGATGAAAAAGTTTAATTCTAAAGGTGGTAAAAAACTTTTAGGAAATTTTAAATTTAATTAAAATAAAATAATATAATTTGGAGGTTTTCAAATTTGGCTGTTAAGTTAAGATTACGAAGAATGGGTAAGAAACGACAACCTATTTATAAAGTGGTTGCTGCAGATGTTCGTTCACCTAGGGATGGTAAGTATATTGAAGCAATAGGTTCTTATAGTCCTAAAACCGATCCTGCTGTTGTAGAGTTGAATGAAGAAAGAGCATTGTATTGGTTAAGCTGTGGCGCACAACCTACTACTACCGTTAAAAATTTATTAAGCAGCAGAGGAATTTTGCTAAAAAGAGACTTGCTTAAAAAAGGATTATCGGAAGATGATGTAAATGCAAAAATGGAAGAGTGGAAAAATACACTGGAAGCTAAAATTGCAAATAAAAAAGAAAAAGCAGAAAAGAAAAAACAAGAAAAATTAGAAGCAGCTAAGAAAAAATTAGAAGAAGAAAAAGCAGCAGAAGTTAAAGAGGATACTGCTTCTGAAGAAGTTTCTAAAGATTCCGCTGAATAATTTTATAGAAAGAAACTTTGCTTTTTAATTAAAAGTATCCTATTTCCGAAATAATTATAGGTACTCTCATGAAAGAATTCGTTGAATTTTTAGCAAAGCACTTAGTTGATAGTCCTGACAGTGTAAGCATTGAAGAATCTGCTCCCAACGAAAATACTGTTGAGCTTAACCTTAAAGTTGCTGCAGATGATGTGGGCAAAGTTATTGGTAAGCAAGGAAAAACTGCTCAAGCTATGAGGACGTTATTAACAGCTATAGCGGCAAAAGAAGGCAAGAGAGCTATACTAAAAATACTTGATTAATTGGACGAATTTTTTTTAATAGCGGAAATTGTTTCTATTTATGCTTCCGATGGTTCCGTTGTTTTAAAATCTTTTTCGGATTTTGAAGAGCGTTTTTTTGATCTTCAAAAAGTTTTTATTGATTTTTTCGGCAATTTTAAAGAATTGAAAATTGAATATATTGAAGAAATCAATGGAACTATAATTGTTAAATTTGAAAGATTTAATGATGATGAGGATGTACATAATTTTTTAGGAAAAAAGTTGTATATATCTTCAGATAAATTGTTTAGATTACCGGCAGATATGTTTTATATTCATGATATTGTTGGTAGTATGGTTTTTAGAGATAAAAAGTTCTTTGGTAAATTGATTGATGTAATTATTATACCTAATAATAATATTTATGTGATTGAAAACGATGAAGGTCGGCAAGTAATGATTCCTGCTGTTGAAAAATATTTTTCGGAAATTGATGTGAAGAATAAAAAATTAGTTCTTTCACCAGAAAGTAATATTTTTGATTATGATGAGAATTGATATAATTAGCGCTGTGCCGGATTCACTAACATCTATGCTTAATACAAGTATTGTAAAAAGAGCACAAGATAAAGGGTTAGTTAAAATTATTGTTCATAATCTTAGAGATTATACACACGATAAGCATAAACAAATTGACGATAAACCTTTTGGCGGTGGTCCCGGAATGTTACTAAAACCCGAACCGTTTTTTGAATGTATAGAAAAATTACAAGGTGAAAGAAATTATAAACATATTATTTTTTCAACACCTAAGGGAAAAATTTATAGTCAATCCTTGGCTAATAAATTTTCTTTAGCGGAAAATATTATTATTATTGCCGGACATTATAAAGGAATT
>Ga0256841_1003647_pt1 | contig 11414 bp, 11 predicted proteins | sample 356308metaG_FD_185971 | JGI IMG/M metagenome (GOLD analysis project Ga0256841, IMG submission 185971) | Hydrothermal vent microbial communities from Mid Atlantic Ridge, Atlantic Ocean - 356-308 | ecosystem: Environmental > Aquatic > Marine > Hydrothermal vents | place: Atlantic Ocean: Mid...
ATGGGGCATCTTCGTGTCCTCTCAGATAGGCTTCAAACGAAGAATGCACACAGAACCCCATTGTAATCAACACCTTGGCGATCAAACCTCTTTATGCGGCGATCAGAAAAATGAGGGGATCCCTGAGAAGGCAGACCTACTTCAACACCCACTGCCCCACTTTTCTCAGTGGCTTCATGACAAGAGTCCAGGGCTTGGGCATGAGGCCGTTTACCTTCCATGCTTTCCGGTCCATGCGATTGGCTCTCAGCCGATTACTCAAGCTGGCGTTGCTTACCCCTCCGGTGCGCATGTGCACAAGAACCTCGGGAATATAGACAGCCTTTAGCCGATGTTTGAGGAGGAAACGCAACATGATTTCGTAGTCGGCGGCCGACCCTAGCTCCAGGTTGAAGCCGCCGAACCGCTTATAGACCGAACGGCGTACAAAAAAAGTAGGATGCGGTGGCATCCAACCCCAATAGAACTTTCCAGGGCTAAACTTACCAGAACGCCAGTAGCGTACCGTTCGACCTGTATCACGATGATCGACATATCGCAGATCACCATAGCAGGCCTCGACAGAGGAATCTGAAAACGCATCGGCCACCTTCACCAGCACCTGATCGTTGGCATAGAAATCATCGGCATTAAGGATTCCCACCACATCACCGGTGGCTAACGCAATCCCCTTATTCATGGCATCGTAGATACCAGCATCAGGCTCAGATACCACCTTTGCCAAGCCATCACGATACCGCTCTACGATCACCATAGTGTCGTCGCTGGAGGCGCCGTCGATAAGAATGTGCTCCACCTCGGCATCCTGCCCGGACACGGATTCCAAGCAATCGTGCAGGGTGCTGGATACATTGTAGGTGGCTGTGATGATGGAAATCGAAGGCATGGTTGAACAAATTCTTATCCTTCATGAGCCCCGTTTAACAACCCAATTCCCCATCACCAACACATCCATATTGGTCCGCAAGAAGCAATCCAGCGCCTCCTCAGGGCGGCACACTACCGGCTCGTTCTCATTAAATGAAGTATTCAACACGATTGGCACACCGGTCTGTGCTTGAAAAGCTGAGATCAAGCGGTGATAACGCGGGTTGGTATGCTGATACACTGTCTGCAAGCGACCGGAGCCATCCACATGAGTTACTGCAGGTATTTCGAGTCGTTTTTCTTCACGAACCTGGAACACCTTCATCATAAAGGGGACATCATCATCTTCCTCGAACCATTCTGAAACTGCCTCACGTAAAATCGAAGGAGCAAATGGTCTGAACGACTCGCGGCGCTTGATCTTGAGGTTGAGAATAGCCTTCATATCTGCACGCCGTGGGTCACAGACGATGGAGCGATTGCCCAAGGCTCGAGGCCCCCATTCCAGGCGACCTTGGAACCAACCCACCACCTGGCCATCCGCGATCGCCTCTGCTGTCCGGCTACAGAGCGTGGCTTCGTCATCGATTCTTTCAGTACTGCACCCAGCTCGCTCAATCTCTACTTGACGTTGGCTCAGGATCTTACCTATCTCCTCATCAGAGAAATTCGGCCCCCAATAGGCATGATCCATCACAAAACGTCCACGTCGATTCATCTCTCTGAGTGGAGATGACCTTGATGAGGGGTTCAAGGCATGCCACGCAACGAAGGCCGCGCCGATCGCGCCCCCGGCATCCCCGGCCGCCGATTGGATGTATATTTGCCTGAAAGGCGTATTGCGCCGTACCTTTCCGTTGGCTACAGAGTTCATGGCACAACCACCAGCCAAGCACAGTGCATCGTGTCTGAACTGCTTATAAAGATGGTTCAACAGGTGAAAAAAGGCTTCTTCATACATCGCCTGAATGGAATGGGCGATGTCCTGGTGTTTTTGTTCAATCGGTTCGTCGGCTGCGCGCGCGGGACCCAACAGGGATTCTAGCATATCACTGTAGAGCCGCCCAACCGCGGGTACACCGTTATCCCATTCATATTCCACCTTTTCCTTGTGGTGTCGGAAATAGTCGAGGTTGAGGCGATAGCTCCCATCTGTTTCCAGCTTGACGATTTCACGCATGGCCTCAAGGTAGACTGGCTTGCCATAGGGCGCCAGTCCCATTACCTTGTATTCGTCTCCGTAGTGGGGAAAACCCAGGAATTGGGTCAATGCTTGGTAGAAGATCCCCAGTGAATGAGGAAAGTACACCCGCCCGGAAATGACAATGTCACTTCCTGTTCCCTCACCCCAAGCACCGCTGGCAAAATCGCCGAAACCGTCCACCGAGACTACTACCGCCTGTTCGAAAGGCGACACATGAAAAGCAGAAGACAGGTGTGCCAAATGATGCTCCACTGGCATCACCCGCCCTCGAAAAGACTGTCCAGGAAACGCCTCGGCGAGCAAACGATCCACACCGGCCCGCTCACGTTTGTTCCGTATGCGGTCGAAAACCAGCTTAAGATCCGGTCGTCTAGCAAGGGTAAAACCAATCTTCTTACCCAGATTCGCCTTGGCGTCCTGATTCAGCGCCACGACATCCACAGCATCCAAGCCCACCTTGGCTTGTTCCAAGCAGAAACGAATCGCCTCGGTTGGAAAGCCAGCCCAATGCTTGATGCGGCGAAAACGTTCTTCCTCTGCAGCCGCCACCAACTCACCATCCCGCACTAGGCACGCGGCCGAATCGCCATGGAAGGCATTGACCCCAAGAATACAAACCATGAAATATTCCTGTCGTTACGGTTCACGATCATTGAGAGGACAGTTATTAACGCCCAATCCCAAATAACAATTAGCTAAACGTATTTCCTGAATACCCGCGCGACCCACATCCCACTTTCTGGTATACAGCAAGATGGTTTTCAACACACTTTTCAAGAGAAAACAAGTCGTTCGCCCTCTTCCTTCCATTTTCTCCTAACCGCATAGCCAGTTTCTCATCTTTTAGTATCCGAATAACCTGTCGCGCAATACCATCAGCATCCCCTTTCGGAACAACAACGCCCGCAGCTTCTTTTGCGGATGGTGCCAGTATTTCACGCACACCTCCAACATCCGTTGCTACCACAGGAACACCTGCCGCCATAGCTTCGAGTATAGCCATTGGTGAAGCTTCGGACCATGACGACAAGATTAGAACATCCAGTCTGTGAAGAAACTCAGCCATATCCTCGATAAATCCCATACACTGCATATTTTCACGAAGGTCGAGTCTATCTATCAACTCATCGATTTCTCGAGCGTACTCTGTATGGGAATCCAGTCGAGCACCTGCCATCAGAAATTCCACGTCCGCTATAAACCGTTTAACAATAGCCGCAGCTTGGACAAAGACTTCGAGACCTTTCAAGGGATTCCAATTGGCAATAAACCCTATGCATTTCTGAGATCCACGATAGTCCAAGGGCTTTTTTACTCCGATTCGCGTAACATCCACCGGAGCATGAATGACATGATAACTTTTTCCCTTGATCCCGTAATGCTGCGCGACCGCATCCGCTGCAACAATAACTTCGTCAGCCAGCTGTTGGACCAGCCAACCCAGCATTCGCGCAATACCTGACGGAACGACTGTATCATTCAAGTGCCACACCAATGGTCTTCTGGTCAACTTAGCGGCAAAGGCAGGGGCAAGAAAAAATGCACCGTTCACATGCACTAGATCGATCTCTCGGTTTCGAATAACCGAAATCACTTTTAGCACATCTACAGGCAACCATAAAAACCAGGCCGCCTGCATTATTATTTCCTTTGCCTTTGGAATCCGTTTTAAAGGAACCCTCACGTATTCAAGCCCCTTCATAACCGCAATATCTATCACATTACCGCCCCCCTTTGGGACGAGAAGCAAGGTTTTTACCCCCTTCCAACGGAGCCGTTCTCCTACATCGATGACTCGTTTTTGTGGTCCACCGAAACGGTCATCAAAAAGTGCATTAAGTACGTGAAGCATTGGTCAGTAGTATTTGTATTTAATAATGATGCTCTTCGCATTTCATGTGAATTTCAGTACAGGCCATGCGGGGCTGGCGATCATCCAGATAATAGCCATGAAGGTTTTACTGTTGCGCTGGCCGCCAATTCTGGCTCGGGCTACCTGGAAGAGGCCATTCAAGCCTTCGAAAGGCATTGGTGTAAGTTGTGAAGTCCAGTGTCACACTACTCGTTCCGCATGTGTTCACAATGTGTGTAATACCTTGCGCACCGGCTCCAGCAAGGCACTTTCTCCAATCAACTCAGATGTATAGTTGGTGAAGCACATAATCCGCTAACGTGCAGTACAGGGTGTTCATGAGTGGCGCACCCTACGAAGGGCCCACATCTATAGGGCGACTCTATCCTGACAAAGGGGCGCCTAACGCACATAAAGCATTGTAGGGACTACACCAAACTTTACAGCAATGCGAGAAATTGATTCCATTGAGCATTCTTGGAATATTTCTTGCGCAGCATATTATATCCAGCTTGGCCGAGTTGTATTGCTTGTTTAGGATCTTCAAGCAGTATTCTAATCTTTTCTAATGCATGTTCTACGCTATCATATCCAGAAAATGTTACACCGTCCTTAAAGCCTGGCGGATAAGAACCTCGATCAGAAACCAGACATGCCCCACATGAAAGAGTTTCAAAGCATCGCATATTCCCTCTGTCATTACCAGCATAGTTGATAGCCATGTTAATAACAATTTTGCTCCGCCCAATGAGTCGATAAAGATCATGGCCGAACACTGGGGGCTTCGCAATCCGACGCACTTGACGAGGTCGCCGCACCTTGCGCAGCGGACCCATCCAACCCAATGGCGTCTCGGCCAACCGTGTGAAGCGCGAATTCTGAAGATACAACTGTACACGGTGCCTTTCATCAAGCGTCGCAATCGCCTGTATAAGACGGGCTCTTTGCGTGTGATGTCTGCTGTAAGTGCCGACAAACAGCACATCGATATCCCTATTCACGGCATCCTGAATGTATTGTTCGGCATCCGGATCGTGAGAAGGCGAAAAATATGCGACTCGCTTTGCACCTTGCGCCGCATGAAGTGCATTAAGGGAAGGAAAGTTAGACAAGACCAGATCATACTGTGTGAAATTTCTGTTAGGAGCGGGTGCACCATGCCAAGCTATCGTCATCCGCACACAACCAGGCAATCGAGCAACGAATCCCTTGCTCATCAGCACCCAATTGTGATTGTAAAGAATTTCGGCGCCACTTTCCTCTATCTGAGCTAAGGCGATCTCCTCTAGGGATGCGCTCTTGGGCATTCCCTTTTCATGCGCCCATGTTCGCTGAACTTGCTCAAAGCGAAAATTGCGAAGCAATATTTCAGTGCCGGATCCCTTTGGCGGAATTGGAATGTGCGCTTTGGGACGGTCTCGCCAGATGATATCGAACATTTGCTCACTTGTCATACCGGGTCTAAAGCGAGAGGATAACGCGGCCGCATATGCAGGGGTAAGATTCATGGTCATAAAGATTTTCATGGCCTTACGCGCACCGATCTTTCGTTGAATACACCTTTAATTACACCAGTTAAATGAAGAAGCAAGATCACCAAAATCCCGCCCGTAAGAATGGACGTAAAGAGAGGCCCATCTATTGGTAATAATGTTGCAGGAAGACCAAACGAAACAATAATTCTTTTATCTATACCAGATGCAAGAGAATCCCATACGCGAAATACGACTGAGGCGATAAAGCCGACAATCGGTACTCCAATCAGACCTACGCTTGCTATACCATCAGACGATGTAAAGGTCGCCGATGCATTATAAGTCTCTCTTCCAGATAACTCATACCCAACTAATTGCCCAAGTCCCTGCGCATAAGGGTAATCAATAAACATGTTGATGATTGAAATATGACTCCAATAAGTATATCCATTTTTCTGAAAAAAATCTGCATAAAACGCAACTAATGAAGCCTGTGTACCATAAAACCGCATCACCATCAATGAGGTAATTTCATCTACCAGGCCTATCGGTGCATAATCAGAAACGTACAACATTACCCAAGAAATAAATGTAATAAAAAAAATACCAAAGGACAATATAAACATCATATCGGCGCCTCTGCGGAGCAGATAATAGAAAAAAAATGTTCCGATAAAATTAATTACTACTATCTTTTGAGCAGCAACAGAAAATGAAATCAGAACCAGTATTATGGCAAAGAAAATATAAAAAGGTTTTTTTCTTTCCATTCCGAGAACAATCATCAGGGGAGCAAAAATTGTAGCCATCCAATTCTGAAAATATGGCGCAAGAAAGTTTGTCTGCGATGATGAGGCCGCGAACCTTTGCTCTAAGCCATCAAAAAAGCTTGAGAAACCCAATATATCTCTGTAAGAGATCACTACCCACGTGGTCACCAAGACCATTAGCGCAAGAACAACTATGATTGCCTGCTTATACACCACTCTATTTGTTCTGATATACCTAACACGCCTATTTGCTTGAACACAAAGTATTAGAACCGCAACCAAATACGCAAGGGAAATTTGAAAATCCGTAAAACTTTCTTCCTCTTGAAGATGAATTGTCACAATTAAAGGGCAGTAATGAAAAAAATAAAATGCATTCACGAACAATGCTCGCAATGAAAGCTTTCCAAATGGAAGGAGAGGGAATGGCAAGATCAAAAAAGAAACCATCCGAACAAAGCTAATATGATCGAAATCTCGAAGAGTAAATACATCCGGATTCAGATACACTGATTGCCAATTCACATAGAGATCGTAAAAAAATACCATTGTTGTCATAGAGACAAAGAATATTACAATATTACGTACTCGCACGTATGGAAATTTGTTTCTTTCAGAAATATACGTCATTAACGTCATCACTTCTGCCCCACAAACTAAATACGTGTGTAAATCCCGACGTCTGTCATGATGGTTGTCGCAGTTTCACGCCGCGAGAGTCTCGATTTTATCCTCAGACGGTGATTCCGGTTTATCGGGTTTGTGATACATTACCTCGGGTTTGCGCCAGTTCCGTGTAGCCCCGCTCCAACGTTACGGATGGTGTGACCTGGCTGCCTCGTAGCGTCTAGCGGTGGTCCAGAATGGCGTCGTCCTCGCCTGGGTGACACTTATTTGGCGTGGCGTACCGGATGCCACTGTGCTGGTGGGTGTTGTTGTACCCGGTCACAAATTCGTGCACCCTAGTGCTGACCGCCTCCAGGCTTTCAAACGGCTTGGACGGCCAGGCAGGCGTGTACTTCATAGTCCCGAACTGGCTCTCCGATTAGGTGTTGTCGTTGCTCACCAACGGTCGGCTGAACGACGCCACCTCGCCTAGCCGTTGAAAGGTCGAAAGCATGATGGCTCCTTTCATCGGCGACCCGTTGTCCAAGTGCAGCACCAGACCCTGTCCAGTGACGTCTTCCGCCAAGCAGGCCCTCTGGATCATCCGGCCGTCGGGTTGGCCGTTTCCCGCTCATGCACCTCCCAGCCCACGATCTTGCGAGCATAGATGTCCATCACCCGGTAGAGCCGATAGAACCATCCCACCACAGTGCTCGCCAGAAAGGTGATGTCCCAGCTCCAGCCCTGATTCGGTCTGATTGCGCACCAAGCTTTCGGTTTCGTGTCCGCTGCGGTGGCTGGGTGCGTCTCCTGCGATGGGCCCGACCAGTCTAAATAGCTGTTCCGAATACCAGATCAATTAGGGAACTTCGGCTCCGAATCCGGATCAGTTTTTGTTAGACGACAAAGACTTACAGAAAAAGGAGCCGAAGATGAAAACAAGTATAACGAAGCTGCCCAGGGCTGTAAGGCAGCGGTTGAAGAAAGTCATGCAGAAGTCGAAAGACCGCCGCCATGCCCGCCGGGCTCATGCCATTCTGCTGTTGCATGAGGGCTACAACGTAAGCGAGACAGCGCGCCTGCTGGGTGCGGCACGTTCGGCGGTACAAGAATGGCGCAAACGGTTCGAGCATCTGGGCGAGGCTGGCCTGGTGCCAGAGCCAGCGGGTCGCAGGGCCGGAGAAGGTGACCGATGAGGTTTGCCGGTATCTGCTGGAATTGATTGGGAAATCGCCGAACGATTATGGCTATCTGGGGTCCCGCTGGAACTCTGAAATGTTGGCCGAGCAGGTCTATCAAGGTATGGGGATAGAGCTTCATTCTTCCACGGTGCGTCGGCTATTGCCGAACCTGGGTGTGAAATGGAAGCGGGCGCGGCCCACCCTGCAGATCCCGGATGCACAAAAAGACCGGAAAATGCGGGCGATCAAGCGGGCCCTGTCCAAGGCCAGCGACGAGAGGCCGGTGTTCTACGTGGATGACGTGGATATTGACCTGAATCCTCGAATTGGCGCCTGCTGGAGCCCGGTGGGCCAGCAGGCGACAGTTCCGACTCCTGGGAAGAACCAGAAACGGTATCTGGCCGGCGCACTCAATGCCAGTACAGGCAAGGTGATCTGGGTCGAGTGGTCGAAGAAGAATTCGGAGATTTTCATCTTGTTGATGGCCGAGCTGCGCAAGCGTTACCGTCGGGCCCGGCAGATCACCTTGATATTGGACAACTACGTCATTCACAAGAGTGCGATGACGAAGTGCTTTCTGTCATGGAACCGAAAATTCCGGTTGTTGTTTCAACCGGTATATCATCCGTGGGTGAACCGAATCGAGTTATTATGGAAGCAACTTCATGATACGGTCACACGCAATCATCAATTTGCCACGATGGATAACTTGATGAGTGCTGTAAGGCAATTTATGGCAGCCTGTTCGCCGTTTCCAGGCAATAAGGTGTCATTTGCACGAACATAAAGTGACCTGGTATTAGGATCAGCTATTTAGATTCTCCTCTTAGTTGATGTTGCAACACTAATCCTGTGTAACGTAGTCGAATCCTCCCCGGCTTTAGTTGACACCCATTTTCGAACATTGCAACTCATATTCAACAGGAGAACACCCTCCCAGCGAGGTCTGTATTCTGCTCTGGTTGTAAAACTGCATGTACCCTCGAATAACGGCACGCAATTCTTCATCACTTCGAAACTCCACACCATGGATAACATCGAATTTCATAGAATGGTAAAACGATTCTATGAAGATATTGTCAGCCATCTTGCCAAGGCGATTCATGCTCTAAACCATTCCCAATTTTTCAAGATGCTTCCGATAGGCCTCCGATGCATACTCTGTGCCACGGTCGCTATGAAAAACAATACCATGGCTTTTCCTGCGGTTTCGAACCGCAGGATTCAATGCACGGATTGTGAGTTCCGTTTTCCGATTCTTGCTCAATGACCTACCAAGAAGACGACGGGTGTATCGGTCCATTACTGTCGCCAAGTAGCGCCATTCGCTTTCTACCTTGAGGTAAGTAATATCACCAACCCATATCTGATCGGCTCCATCCAAGTCCTTTTCCAGAGATTCATTGCGGGTATTGGCAAGAAATTCATCTTGATAAAGCTTTGATCGGTAAAGCCGGGATGCCCGAGCCTGGATACCGTTTTCTCGTATCAGGCGCTCTACACGCTTCTTGCCAACATGCTCTCCAGCTTTCTTTATCTTCAGGTGTTACACGAGGACTCCCATAGGTTCCACAGCTTCTCTGATGAATCTCACGAATTCGTTGAAGAAGCTTCAGATCCGCCTGCTTTCGTTCCGAAACAGGCTGTTTGCGCCAAGTGTAAAACCCTGCCCGTGTCACACCATATAATCGGCACATGACGCTCACGGGGTAATTCCCTTTTTCCTGGTCAATGAATTCGAAAATTTCGCCTTTCGTTCGGAACTGAACCGGATGGCTTTTTTTAAAAGGTCATGCTCCATTTGCAGGCGCTTGTAGTCCCGTTCCAACTTGCGGAGCCGTTTCAACTCTGCTGCTGACTTTGGGTCAACCGCCACATCCTTCACCTTTGCCACGATTTTCCCCTATCGGGATTCTTTTCGCCATCGTGACAACATGAAGGGATGGATGTCCGTCTCTTCTGCAACATCCTGGACCTGAACTCCATCCAGAAGGCTTAACTTAACAGCGGTTACCTTAAATTCTGCACTGTACTCAACAACCTTTCATGCCCCTTAATTTTTGGCACTTTCCGTCTCAAACGTGTTAGTTGAAGGTGTCAACAAACCGGAGGAGGTTTCGCCATGGAAACCAATCCAAATTTGATGCGCAAAAGAGGAATTAGCGGGGCAACACAGCTCTTTCCAAAAGACGCTTAAATCCTACCAACGCCTCAAATAACCACTTGTTATTCGGATAGCTCTGGTGATCAACACCGGGAGCATCGATCAAGTTTTCCAGCTCATCCAAAGAGATCGCCAACTTCTTTGCAACAAACTTCATCTGTTGACGTTCTTCTTGAGGCGTCAGCATAGGCTTATCTAGCATCTTCAAGGCCTCTTCACGCGTCAAGGAACCAGCTACTATCATGCTTGATAAGTGTATTCTTCGTTTGTCGATTCCGAACTTTCTTGGCAAATAGATTTCCTGATAGAATTTTGTCCAGCGTGATTCCGAGTGTTTTGGCCCATAGTCTTCCCACCCATATTCGCGCTTAAGAATTTGTCTTGCGACTTCTTTGTCATAATCCATCAAATTGAGCGGCTTTACCTGTTTAGGCCGTTTACTGATCCGAGTTAACCACAAATACTCTGATAACGACATAGGAGAAAATGCCTGGAATGGCTTAGTTCCGAATCGGCTATGGATGGCATGAATGTGCCGAGCATCCATGTAGCTTGGTCCGTATCCACGCGGAGCTGTGTTTTCGGTGGCAAAATTAACTCCACTGAGAAAATAATCGATTCTGAATTTTTGCCCCACACGATACAATGTTGAAAAAAATGCGTGGTCTTGGGGGATATCCTGGTTGATGACATGAGCCTTCAGAAAAGACAACTGCAAATCCCGTATATCCGACCACTCGACGACATAGGTATACAGATCAAGATCGAGAGCTCGAACTATACGCCCAATATTCCTGACAGCCTGGACCGAGTTCCACCCTGCATCGACATGTACTGCCAAGATTCGTAAACCAAGTTCACGCACGGCGAAATGTGCTAGATAGGCACTATCTATACCACCGGACAACCCGACTATTGCGTCATAGGGTTTCCGCTTTCCTTGAGTTTTTAGAATGTCAACCATACGCTCAAGCCGCACCTTACCTTCGGCACCACGGATCCACACCCTATCTTTCAGGGCCAGTGCACGCTTGCAGGCATCACATTGGCCACTGACATCGAAGCGTAATTCAGGAAAACTACTGTCCATTACGCAAAAGGAACATACTCGACCAGGTTTTAAGCAATTATTCACATTCTGCATATCGATCGCCTCAAAATGGCACTAACCACATAATGGCAAACTGTAGTGGTGAGTTCTAAATCGGATTGGAATCCTCCCCGGCTTTAGTTGACACCCATTTTCGAACATTGCAACTCATATTCAACAGGAGAACACCCTCCCAGCGAGGTCT
>Ga0256841_1003648_pt1 | contig 11412 bp, 9 predicted proteins | sample 356308metaG_FD_185971 | JGI IMG/M metagenome (GOLD analysis project Ga0256841, IMG submission 185971) | Hydrothermal vent microbial communities from Mid Atlantic Ridge, Atlantic Ocean - 356-308 | ecosystem: Environmental > Aquatic > Marine > Hydrothermal vents | place: Atlantic Ocean: Mid...
GACCCGCGCGTCCCGGACCACGCCGCCGGCATCGAAGACGCCGCGCACGCGCGCGACCGACACCGGGCCGGGCAACACGATGCCCCCCACGTGGGAGAGCACGCTCCGGAGGTGTTCGAGCGCCTTGATGGCTCCGATGCTCCCGGCGGCCACCCCGAGCAAAGCGATGGGTTTCCCCGCGAGCACCGACGGAAACCCGAGGTTGTCGATGATGAGCTTGGTCACGCTCGAAAAGCTGCCGTGGTATTCGGGTGTGGCGAAGAGCACCCCCGTCGCGCGGCCTACCACCTCGCGCATGCGGGCGGCGTCGGGCGTGTCCCCCCTCCCCGGCAGGTTGAGTTCCATCTCCGCCGGGTCGATCACCTCCACCGCCACGCCCGCGTGTTTCCGCGCTTCATCGACCGCGAGCGCGAGCGCCTTCGACGTAAAATTGCCCGGCCGAACGCTCCCCTGAAGCGCGACGAGGCGGATGTGTTCGTTTCCGTTTTCCGGCATGATGGACTCCGAGTATGTGTGTGGAAAGGTAGTCCTCACCGTCGCGGGTACAAGGGATAATCGACCTCGGTGGGCGCCTCGATGACCACCCATCGCCACGGTTCGTCGTGCGCCGTGCCTTCGATCACGGCAGCTTCGCGCGCGTGGATGACGGCGAAGTCGCCCTTTTGCACGTCGGCTTCGGCTCCGTCGCCCGTGCGGATCGTTCCCCCGCCGGAGATCGTCACGACGGCGAGGCTCCGTCCGGCGGCGAGCGGCCGCTCGCCCCGGGCGCCGGGCGCGAGGGTCACGTCATGCATCCGGGCGTCGGCCACGAGCGTGACGGGCGCGTGCTTGCCGAGGATGGTCTTCACCAGAGCGCCGCCCGAGACGTACGAGGGAAAGTCCTCGTGCTCGAAGGCGGCGTAGGCGGGCGGGCGAAGGAGCGCCTCGCGCAGATACGGCTCGAACCAGATCTGGAAAAACTCGGTGCGCTCCCCGACCGTCTCTTCCTCGTGCGAGACGCCCGAGCCGGTCTGCATCACCTGCGCCCCGCCCGGACCGACCCGGCTCCGGTTGCCGAGCGTGTCGTAGTGCCCGAGCATGCCTTCGAGCACATAGCTGATGATCTCGAAGCCCTGATGCGGGTGAAGCCCGATCTTTCCGTACCCTTCGGCGGATGCCCAGGCCCAGTAAAAGAGCGGCCCGATGCGTTTTTGCCGTCCGGACTCGTGCGGAAAGGCGATGGGTTTGTATTCGGTGATGCGGCCGCCGTCGAACGCCCCCCGGCCCTGATCTTCGGGCGGGATGACGGTGAGCGCGGCCGGTGCGTCGGAGGCGTGCGGGATGATCATGGCGCGCGCGGGGGTTGGGATGAAGGGAGATGTTCGTTTGAACGCACAACGCGCCCGCTTTCTCCCGCGCACCGCCGATTCTTTTCCTCCGAACCGACGCGCCCCGAAAGCGTCACTTCGCCCGGTTGAGGGTCTCCTCGAAGCTCATCTCCCACTGTTCCCCGTTCTTCCGCGCCGACTGCACGATGGGCGAGTATTTGATGAGCGCGATGATGAGCCGGTTTAGCCACGAGGCCGGGAAGCGGAGCGGCCGAACCACGTCCATGAAGAGCACCACGCGGACGCCGTCCGTCTCGTTCCACACCTCGTGGTCATGCGTGTCGTCGAAGAGCATCCCCTTGCCCTCTTCCCAGTGCCGGACGTCCTCGCCGACGCGGATGCGGCACCGCTCTTTCGGCTCCGGCACGAGCAGGCCGAGATGATAGCGCAGGATGCCCTTGTACGGCCCGCGATGCGCCGGAATGTGTTTGCCCGGCTTGAGGATCGAGAAAAACGCCGTCAGCATCCCCGGCGCCTGTTCGACGAGCTTCGTCGTCTCGGGGCACCTCGCCGCGTTGGCCTCCGACTTATAGCCGTACCCGTAGAGGAAGAAGGTCTTCCATTTGTCGTCCCGGGTGATGGAAAGCTGATCCTTCGAGATATCCTGAAAGTTGGGCAGGTCGTCCGTGTGTTCGAGGATCACGTCGAGCTCCTTGCGGATCGTCTGCCAGTTATCCTCGAGGATTCGGGTCCACGGGAAGTCTTTCGGGTCGAAGAAGGTGGCGTTGCCCTGCGGCGAATATTTGACGACGATCCGTTCCAGCCACTGAACCATTTTGAACGCCGCCCGCATCGCCGGGCTGAGGACGGGTTTGAGTTCGGTGAGCTGAACGTTCGGGTGCGTTTCCGCGCGATCGGGTGCGTCTTTTTCTCCTTGCGTCTCCTGCAGCGTTTCCATGATGGATTCCGGATCGGTGAGCATAGCGTCGGCCCTTGGTCGGGAGAAGCCGGTCAAAAGTTACCGGAGAGATGCGGTGTTTCTCATCCGAGGGTCATCCGTCGTCCGAACCCGTTTCGGGGTCGAAGCGAAGGGCGGCGGAGTTGATGCAATACCGGAGCCCGGTGGGCCGGGGGCCGTCGTCGAAGACGTGGCCGAGGTGCGCCTCACAGTTCGCGCACACCACCTCGACCCGCCGCATACCGAGGCTTCGATCCTCTTTCGTCGCGACGTGTTCCGGGTCGTATGGGGCGAAGAAGCTGGGCCATCCGGAGCCCGAGTCGTATTTCGTGTCACTGTCGAAGAGCGGCGCGCCGCAACATACGCAACGGTAAACGCCCTCGCCTTTGTGATCCCAGTAGACGCCGGTGAAGGGCGGCTCGGTGCCTTTCTCGCGGGTGATACGGTACTGCTCCTCGGTGAGCTTTTCCCGCCGGTTTTCCTTCTTCATACTCGGCTTTCCCTCCCGGGGCGTCATGCCGTGATGGTCTCGCGTTTTTCGAGGATCGCCTCGGCGTGGGCGAGCATCTCGGGCGTATCCACGTCCTGCCAGAAGCCGTCGCCGATGTCGAGCACACGCATCCGGTCCTCGGCGGCCAGCCGCGCGACGCCGTCGGAGAGCGAAGCGTCGCCGCGCGCGCGATAGACGTCCTCGAGGGCGTCCATCAGCCCGGTGGTGCATACGAAGACGCCGGTGTCGACGCAATTGTACTCGGGGATCTGCTTGCCGATGGCGAGGATGCGGTCGTTCTCGGCGAGCACCTTCGTGGCGTCGTCCATGTCGAAGATCGTATCGAGCTTATAGTCGACGAGGAGCGTCGCGCCGCCCGCGACGGGCGTGTGCGCGCCCGCCAGAGCCATCACCTCGTCGCCGAAGACGTGGTCGGCCATGGTGAGGATAAACGTGCGGGCGACGTACGGGCGCGCGGCGAGGACCGAGAGGCCGTTGCTCAACTCATAGTGCGGGTTGAAGGCGAAGATGAGTTCGAGCACGCCGTCATACGCCGCCTCGATGCGCTCGCGCACGTCGTCGGCGCCGTGGCCGAGCACGATCACCACGCGGCGGCATCCGGCTGCTTCGAGGCTGTCGAGCGTGCGCAGGAGCAGGGGGCGACCCGCCACGGGCGTGAGGGGCTTCAACGCCGTCTCCTCGCTCACCCCCCGAAGGCGCGAGCCGAAGCCTGCCGCAAGCACGACGCCCGTACGCGATTCTTTCCCTGACATGCCTGCCTCCGATCTAGTGGTCATATTTTTCATACTCGTAATTCTCGGACAGGTGCGTGACGGGCTCCTCGCCGGCCATCACCCGGAGCGTGTTCTTCAGCCGGAAATGCTGGATGAAGATGTCGTGCTCCTGGATGTGTCCCTGCTCCACGTGCGGGCTCTTGAAATAGAACGAGAGCCATTCCTGGATCCCCTGCTTCCCGGCGCGCCTGGCGAGGTCGAGGAAGAGGGCGAGGTCGAGCACGATGGGCGCGGCGAGGATGGAGTCGCGGCAGAGAAAGTCCACCTTGATCTGCATCGGATAGCCGAGCCAGCCGAAGATGTCGATGTTGTCCCACCCTTCCTTCGCGTCGCCGCGCGGCGGATAATAGTTGATCCGGACCTTGTGGTAGAGGTCCTGGTAGAGATCCGGGTAGAGCTCGGGCTGAAGGATGGTGCCGAGCACGCCCGCCTTCGTGACCTCCTTCGAGCGGAAGTTGTCGGGGTCGTCGAGCACTTCGCCGTCGCGGTTGCCGAGGATGTTCGTCGAGAACCAGCCCTGGATGCCGAGCATGCGCGTTTTGAAGCCGGGCGCGAGGATGGTCTTCATGAGCGTCTGGCCGGTTTTGAAGTCTTTCCCGGCGATGGGCACATTGCGTTCGAGGGCGAGTTGTTCGAGCGCGGGGAAATCCGCCGAGAGGTTGGGCGCGCCGTTGGCGTACGGGACGCCTTCCATGAGGGCGGCGTAGGCATAGAGCTGCGAGGGCGCGATGGCCGGATCGTTGTCCTTCATGCCCTGCTCGAAGGCCTCCAGGGTCATGTGGCACGCGGCGGGGCGGAGATAGACTTCCGTGGAGCCGCACCAGACCATCACCGCGCGGTCGGCGCCCGTCTCGTCGATCTTCTGCCGGATGTCGTCGCGGAGCATCTGCGCGAGGTCGTACTTCGTGGCGGCCTTCTTCACGTTCGCGCCGTCGAGCCGCTTGGCGTACGTCTTCTCGAAAGCCGCCGGCATCGGCTCGATGGTGTGGAGAAAGTCGGCGAGGGGCTCGAGGTCGCGCGCGTCGAGGACGTCGGCGCGCTTGGCAGCGTCGTAGGCGTCGTCCGGGAAGACGTCCCATCCGGCGAAGACCAGGTCATCGAGCGGCGCGAGGTCGGCGAAGTCCCGGATGAGCGGGTTCCGGTTCTCGGAGCGTTTGCCGAGGCGGATGGTCTGCATCTGCGTGAGCGAGCCGATGGGCTTGGCCATGCCTCGCCGCACGGCCTCGACGCCCGCGATGAACGTAGTGGCGACGGCGCCCATGCCGGGCAGAAGCACGAGAAGCTTGCCCCGATGCGGGGAAATGGTGGAAATACTCATGGTTTCTCTCTCTATGGGTATAAAAAGGCGAAGCCGGCTAACCGGCACAGGGCTAACCGGCCCTTCTATGTAACTCGGGTGATGGAATGGCGCGTCTGAAATCCGTCCCGCGACCCGGGGGCCGCTGGACGACGCCAAGATACGGAGAATCCCTTTACATTAACATAATCGTTTGCGAACAATGGCTTAAGAGCGCACGCACCGAAGCGCCATTCCGCGTTTCGTCGTGTCCGGGTCTCTGCCGTGCGAACGACCGGACGCCCGCCCGCTAGGTAGCCCGCCCCGCGCGCCCGTTACGGGCCGCCGCGAAAATCCCCCGGGCGCGCGTGTGAACGAATGCCTTCGGCTCGCGTATGTCCCGTTTCGAAGGGCGGCGTACGGACCCCGGCGCGCCGGGATTCATACGCCCGTGTGCCCGGCGTGCCGCACGGGTCCCGACCGCACCTTCCGCCCCCGTTCGTTCCCGCTCCGACGCCGCCGTGTCCGTTCTTCACACCGACCTCCCGCCGCTTCCCGACGCCGCCCTCTTCGGCAAGGACCCCACACCGCGCATCGTGGACGTCTTTCCCCTCACACACGACGTCGCCGGGGCGCAGGCCGTCATCCGTGTGTATCACCGGGACGAAAACGGTCGCCTCCTCGAAACGGACGCGCCGCTTTACCCCTTCTTCTTCCTCTCGGACGTCGAACTGCTCCGGGGCTTTCCGAACGCCCGTTTCCGCTTTCAAAAACTCGCGGGCGACAATTATTACCGTTTCCTCGTCGTGTTCACCTCGTGGTCGGCATACTGGGATGCCGTCCGCCACGTCGAACGGGCCGTCGAGAGCCGGGAGCGCCGCCCGGAGGAGTTGCACCTCATCAACAACCCGGCGCAACAATACCTCATGCAGACCGGACGCACGTGCTTCAAAGACATGGCGTTCGACGACCTCCACCGGCTTCAGCTCGACATCGAGGCCTATGCCGGGAGCGGCTTCCCGAACGCCGCGCACGCCGGGGACCGCGTCATCATCGTCGCGCTCTCCGACAACCGGGGGTGGCGGCGGCTCCTCCACCTCGCCCCGCAGGTGGACGTTCCCGGGGGCATCGGCTTCGAGACCGAGGCGGAGATGCTCGCGCACCTCGTCCACCTCATCCGCGAGCGCGACCCGGACGTGATCGAAGGACACAACATCTACGCCTTCGACTTCCCCTACCTCATGACGCGGTGCGAGCGGCTGCGCGTGCCGTTCGCCATCGGGCGCGACGGCTCCGCGCCCCGCGCCTTCCCGTCGAGCATGCGCTTCGCCGAACGAACCATCGACTTCCCCGCCCTCGAAATCGCCGGGCGGCACGTGGTGGACACGTACTTTCAGGTGATGAGCTACGACGTCTTCAAGCGCGACCTCCCCGGGTACGGGCTGAAGGCCGCCGCGAAGTATTTCGGCTTCGCGCCCGAGGACCGCACGTACGTCGAGGGCGGCGCGATCGCCCGGGTGTGGCGCGAGGACCCGGCCCGCCTCCTCGCCTACGCCCTCGACGACGTCATCGAGACGGAGCGCCTCGCCCGCCACCTCTCCGGCTCCACGTTTTTCCTCACGCAGATGCTCCCGATGCCCTACGGGCAGGTCGCCCGCACCGGCCCGGCGGCGAAGATCGAGGCGCTTTTCGTGCGCGAATACCTCCGCCGTCGCCATAGCCTCCCGAAGAGCGCATGGGGCAGTCAGGTGATGGGCGGCTATACGGACGTCTTCCTCACCGGCGTCGCCGGCCCGATCGTGTACGCCGACGTCGAGAGCCTGTACCCCTCGATCATGCGCCACTATGACGTCCGCCCGAAAGGCGACGCGCTCGGCGTCTTCCCCGGCCTGCTCCACCGCCTCACCGACCTCCGCCTCGAAACGAAGCGCCGGATGAAAGAGGCCGAGACCCGGGAGATGCGAAGCGAACTCGACGCCCGACAGACCTCGTACAAGAACCTCATCAATTCATTTTACGGAAACCTCGGGTTCAGCCTCGCGCTCTTCAACGATTTCGCCGAAGCCGACCGCGTGGCGGCGACGGGGCAAAAGCTCCTCCGCAAAATCATCGGGCTGATTCGCGGCGAAGGAGGGCGGGTGATCGAGGTGGACACCGACGGCGTGCTCTTCGTGCCGCCCGAAGGCGTCCGGGGCGAGGCGGCGGAACGGGCCTTCATCGACCGGCTCAACGAGGAGATGCCGAAGGGCATCCGCATCGGCTTCGACGGGCGTTTCAAAAAGATGCTCTCGTATAAAAAAAAGAACTACGCCCTCCTCCGATACGACGACCGGCTCTCGTTCAAGGGCTCTTCGCTCGTCTCCCGCTCGACGGAGCGCTTCGGGCGGCATTTCGTGCGGGAAGCCATCCGGCTCCTGCTCGAAGAGGACGTCGCGGGACTGCACGCGCTCTACCTCGCCTACCGGGACCGGATCACGGCGCACGCGTGGGAGCGCGCCGACGACTTCGCCCGCACGGTGACGCTCAAGGATACGCTCGAACAGTACGAGGCGGACGTGCGCGCCGGGAAGCGCCCCCGCGCGGCGGCGTATGAACTCGCCCGCACGCGCGGCGAAGCAACCGGACAACCGGTGCGGAAAGGCGACCGCATCACGTATTATATCACGGGGACGGGCGCGAACGTCACCTCCTTCGAGAACGCGCGACTCGCCGAAGCATGGGACCCGGCGCACCCCGACGAGAACACGGCGTATTATCTCAAACGCCTCGACGAATTTGCCCGGAAGTTCGAGCCGTTCTTTACGGATCACCACTTCCGCCTCATCTTCTCCCCCGAAGATCTCTTCGGCTTCTCGCCCGAGGGCATCACGCTCCTCACCCGCGAGCGCGCGCCGGAAGACGTGGAGGATGAGATCCCCTTTTGAGCCGAAAATGGCGGTTTTGCCCGCTTCGCAGTGCGTATTCGGTGAAGCGCGACGCCGCAATAAACGCCCTCTCTCACCCGCCGAGGCGCGCCACGGCGGTGCGGACGCGGCCCGCCTCGCCCGTTTCGGTCCATGCAAAGACGAGGTCGTCGCCGGAGCGGATCATGCGGGGATAGCCGCTCGCGCGCGAGGTCGAGGAGGGTTGCACGAGGACCGCTTCCCCGGCGCTCCCGTCCGGGCGCACGCGGCGGGCATAGACGCCGGGCGTGTGCGCCTCCCCCTTGCCTTCGAGCCACGACACGATCGCGCTCCCGTCTTCGAGGCGGACGACGTCCACCCGGCCGGTGGGGTGGCCGAGGTCGAGGCGGACGGGCGGGCCGAAGGTCGCGCCGCGGTCGCCGGAGAAGGCGGCCTGCACGCGGGGCGTCTCATCCGCCGCGGTGAACCACGCAACCACCACGTCCTCCCCCGACGCATCCGTCGCCGGGCCGTTGACCGGACACCCGGCGATGTTCCATCCGTCTTCGTGAAGCGGCGTCGGCTCGGTCCACGCCCGCCCGTCGTACCGGACGTACCAGATGTCTCGGATCTCGTCCTCGGTGCGGTTTCGGTAGAAGACGATCATGCCGTCGTCCGGGAGCGGGGCGGCGGTGGTGGGGCAGCAGTCGCACGTGCGGTCGTCGAGGAGCGTCTCGGGGCCGAGCGAACCGTCGGCGGACAGGCTGCGGGCGCGGACGGTCATGACCGCCTTGCCCTCGGCGAACTGCCGTCCGTCGAGCCACACGGCGCGCATCGCCCCGGCACCGGCGGGCACGAGCGTCACGAAGCCGTGCTCGGCCGCCGAGGCGTCGTCGTGAAGCCACACCGGCTCGGACCACGTCTCGCCGCCGTCGGTGGAGCGGCTCACGCGCACGCCGTAGGCATACTTGCCCTCGCCGTTGTACGCCATCCAGTGCGCCGCCAGGAACCCGTCTTCCCCCGCTGCGAGCGAGGGCACGTCCGCCCAGTTGACGAACCACCCTTCCCCTTCGGCGATCGTCTTCGGCTCGGACCACGCGCCCGCACCCGGCGCGTACGTGGCAAAGCGGAGCGCGTGCCCGCCGCCTTCGAGCGGATCGATCCACGACGCGTACACCGTCCCGTCCGGCCCGAGCGCCAGCCCCGGCTCCCCGCTGTGCGGCCCGGTGGCGAGATCGAGCGGTTCGAGCCTGAGGTCGAGCGCGAGCCGGTCTTCACCCGGGGCGGCGGCGCATCCCGTGAGGAAAAGGGCGAAAAGGAACGGGACAAAGGCGGTGGTTCGGTTCATGGTTTTTTAGAAAAGCTGGATGAGAGAAACTCCCGGACGTCACGGCGCGCTCACGGAGCGGAGGGCCGCAGCGAACGCCTCCATCTCCGGGCGCGTTCCGATGCTCACCCGGCACCAGTCGAGGTACGGCGGGAACGGACGCCCGACGCGGATGCCGCGCCCCCGCATCTTCTCCCCGAAAGCCCGCACGTCTTCGCCGACGTGGAAGAAGACGAAGTTCGACTGCGAGGGCAGGTGGCGATAGCCGAGTTCGTCGAGAACCTCGTAGAGGAACGCCCGCGCCTCGGCGTTCTCGCGACGACTCATCGCGCGGAACGGCTCATCGACGAAGGCGGCTTTGGCGGCGGCGAGGCCGAGGATGTTGACGCTGTGGGCCGTCGTGAGCGCTTTCAGCCGGGCGACGAGGTCCGGGCGGGCAAGCCCGTATCCGACGCGCAGCCCGGCGAGGCCGTAGATCTTCGAGAACGTGCGCGAGACGATGACGTTCTCCCCGGCTTTCACGAGGTCCGTCATCGAAGCGTACGCGGGATCGTCCACGTACTCGTGATACGCCTCGTCGACGAAGACGACGGCGCGGCGGGAGACGTCCTCACAGAAGGCGCGGAGGCGGTCCGCCGGGATGCTCATGCCGGTCGGATTGTTCGGGTTGCACACGAAGACCATCTTCACCCCGTTCGTCGTGCGGCGGTCCATCGCGTCGAGGTCGGTGTCGAAGCCGGGCGTGAGCGGGACGCGGTGCACGCGCGCGCCGACGGCCTCGGCATAGACGCCCATGCGCTCGTACGTGGGATACGGCGTGACCACCTCGCCGCCCTCGAGGCCGTAGGCGACGCCCGCCACGCGGAGCACCTCGTGCGAGCCCGCGCCGAGGAAGACGTGGTCGGGCGTGAGGCCTTCCGCCTCGGCGATGAGCGTCGTCAGTTCCCGGTAGTGCTCGGCGGGATACCGGTTGCCGAGGTCGAACGCCGCCGTCAGGGCTTCGCGGGCGCGCGGCGAAGGACCAAAGGGGTTCTCGTTGCTGTGGAGACGGATCATCTCCGCGCGGGACCCGCGTATGGCGCGAGCGGGTGTACCGCCACGGGCCACAAGCGCGCCGGGGCCAAAGACGAAACTCGTCGCCGCGAGCATCCCCGACCGGGTCAGCCACTCGCGACGGTTCATGTGCATGGTCATACCTGTCCTCCGGGATGGGGTCGTACCGATTCGATGTTGCGCGATCCGGGCAGCCGCTCGGGCGCCCGGCGGGTGGGTTCAGAGAAAGCGCTCCTCCCAAGGTCTTCAATTTCCGGGTCTGCGTCAACTTTTCACTCGAAAAACGCTCGGGGGACCGCTCCTCGACGAACGATTGGGAAGCGACGCTCGTTAAGAGATTCATAGTTCCTTTGAATCACCAGATTTCGTCGATGAGCATCATGGATTCCCTTCGCATTGGAAAGACGACGCTTCGTCTCGTGCGGGGCGACCTCACGCATCAGGCCGTGGACGCGGTGGTCAACGCCGCCAACGCGAGCCTCATGGGCGGGGGCGGCGTGGACGGCGCCATCCACCGGCGCGGCGGCCCGGCCATCCTCGAAGCGTGTAAAACGATCCGAAACGAACAATATCCGGACGGCCTTCCGGCGGGCGAGGCCGTCGTCACCACCGGCGGCGACCTCCCCGCGAGCGCCGTCATCCACACCGTCGGGCCCATCTGGCGAGGCGGCGCCCACGGCGAGGAAGCGATTCTCGCGAATGCGTACCGGAACTCGCTGGAGCAGGCGCGGAAGCACGGCTTTCGGACGGTCGCCTTTCCCTCCATCGGCACGGGGGCGTACGGCTTCCCGATCACGCTCGCGGCGCCCATCGCTCTCGGGGCCGTCGCCGAAGAGGTGCGCGCCCACCCGGACGCCTTCGACGAGATCCGTTTCGTCCTCTTCTCCGACGCCGACTACGAGACGTACCGCCTCGCCCTCGAGGCTTTTGCCAGAGCCGCCGGAATCGCGATCTCGTGAACGCGCTTTCTCAGGAAACGTCGGCTACCCGGAACCGGCGGAAACCCCCGGCAAGACGCCGGGTATGAACGGATAGTCAGCACCGGCACACCCCCTTCCTCTCGCAGAGGATCTCTAAAGAGAGATCAGCAGAAAACCACAGGTGGGTCTGCCGGTGTTCTATGTTCGGTCGCGGGCGCATGCGAGCGCATCCGTCTTTTCCGAAGCGCGTGACCCCGCCCCCGGCCAAAGCCGCTCTTCATCGTCCGCTCAGTTTGCAGGCATCGCTTCGGAGCGCGGCAGTTTATCGGGCATCTCGGCGACCACGTACGCCATCACGGCCATTGCGGCGACGGAGAGGTTCATCTCGTGCGGGTCGAGCTTGTC
>Ga0256841_1003649_pt1 | contig 11411 bp, 9 predicted proteins | sample 356308metaG_FD_185971 | JGI IMG/M metagenome (GOLD analysis project Ga0256841, IMG submission 185971) | Hydrothermal vent microbial communities from Mid Atlantic Ridge, Atlantic Ocean - 356-308 | ecosystem: Environmental > Aquatic > Marine > Hydrothermal vents | place: Atlantic Ocean: Mid...
CTCGTCGTGCTCGCCGGAGAAGAGGGATCGCAGCTCCAACTCGGCCAGTCGGGCGTCCATGTCGCTCACCGTCGACTCGAGTTCGGCCTCGAGGGAATCGTCGCTCTCCTCCCGGGCCAGGATGAAGAGGGTCTCGGCGTCCTCCAGCTCGGATCGGAGCGCCTCGTAGGTCCTGATGTCATCCTGGAGGTCGGACAGCTCACCGGTGATCCTCCGGGCCGACTCGGGCTCGTCCCACAGATCGGGCCGTGAGGCCTCGGCCTCCAACTGTCGAATCCGATCGCGGGCGAAATCGATCCTCAGGTACTCCTCGGCCTGATCGACCCGGACCCCGAGGTCGGAGAGGGTTTCGGTGAAGTCTTTCATCGTCTCTCGGTTGAATTCAGGGGTGGGTGGGCGGACATCGGATCATCCGGCTCCCGTCCCATCGGACGCGGGCACCGGTTGTTCCCAGGTGTCAGGTCACCGACCGTGGCAGTGCTTGAACTTCCGCCCGCTTCCGCAGTAGCAGGGATCGTTGCGGCCGATCTTCTCCTGATCACTCTTCACGACCGGAGCGACGGGACCGGTCGGATTCGGTGTCGGGGATGCCGGAGGACCCGATGCCGGGGCCCGGGAGCCCGACAGACCGGAACGTTCGGAGGGGTCCGATGGGCCCGATGCCTCGACCTCGGTGGGCCGGGGGGCGGGGTCATTCACCACGACCTGAACGTGCATGACGTAGCGGACGAAGTCCCGGGAGATCCGGCCCATCATCTCGCCGAACATCTCGAAACCCTCACGCTGCCACTCGACCAGCGGATCACGCTGGCCCATGGCCCGGAGGTTGATGCCCTCCTTGAGGTAGTCCATCTCGTAGAGGTGCTCACGCCATCTCTGGTCGATCACCCTCAGCATGACCTGCCGCTCGACCTCCCTCATGGTGTCGGGACCGAGCTCGGCCTCGCGGGAGTCATAGAACGACGTCCCCTCGGCGTAGAGGAGTTCGTCCACCTCCTCCACCGTGAAACAGTTGCTCACCTGCTCCTCGGTGATCTCCGAGGGCCAGGTGGTGCGGAGTTCCCTGAGCAGACCCTCGACGTCCCATTCCTCCCGGACGTCGGACACGCAGTAGGTTTCCACCAGGTCCTCCACCGCCTGGCCCAGGTACTCGAAGGCCTCGGTCTTGAGGTCGGCGCCCCGGAGGATCTGGTCCCGGCGGGCGTAGATGACCTTCCGCTGTTCATTCATGACCTCGTCGTACTCGAGGACGTTCTTGCGGATCTCGGCGTTCCGCTGCTCAACGGTGTTCTGGGCCCTCTCGATGGCCTTGGTGACCATCTTGGCCTCGATGGGCACGTCCTCGGGGAGGGCCTTCTCCATCACCCAGTTCATGGCCCCGGTGGCGAAGAGTCTCATCAGCTCGTCCTCGAGGGAGAGGTAGAACCGGCTCTCACCGGGATCCCCCTGGCGGCCCGACCGACCCCGGAGCTGGTTGTCGATGCGACGGGAGTCATGCCTCTCGGTGCCGAGTACGTACAGCCCACCCAGTTCGCGGACCTTGTCACCCTCGGTACGGCACTCGGCCTCGAACATCTCCGTCAACTCTTCCAGGCGGGCCCTGCCCTCGGGGGTCTCGGGATCCAGCCCCTCCCCCGCCAATCGTTGGGCGGCCATGCCCTCGGGGTTGCCACCGAGGAGGATGTCGACACCACGGCCGGCCATGTTGGTGGCCACGGTGACCGCACCGAGGCGCCCGGCCTGGGTGACCACCTCGGCCTCGCGGGTGTGCTGCTTGGCGTTGAGGACGTTGTGGGGAATACCCCTCTTCTCCAGCTCGCGGGACAGCAGCTCGGACTTCTCCACCGACACGGTGCCCACCAGGACCGGCTGTCCGGTCGCGGTCCGCTCGATGATGTCCTCTATCACGGCGTTGAACTTGCCGGCCTCGGTCTTGTAGATCAGATCGCCCTGGTCCTTACGGATCACGGGCTTGTTGGTGGGAATCGGGATGACATCGAGTCCATAGGTGCTGGCCAGCTCGGCCGCCTCGGTGGTGGCCGTACCGGTCATACCCGCCAGCTTGTCGTAGAGACGGAAGTAGTTCTGGAGGGTGATCGTGGCCAGGGTCTGGTTCTCCTCCTTGATCTTCACCCCCTCCTTGGCCTCCACCGCCTGATGTAGACCCTCCGACCAGCGGCGACCCTCGAGTATCCGACCCGTGAACTCATCGACGATCTTCACCTCGCCGTCCTGGATCACGTAGTCCTTGTCCCGCCGGTAGAGCTCCTTGGCCTTGAGCGCCGCGTTCATCTGGTGCACCAGATTGGAACTGACCTGGTCGTAGAGGTTGTCGACACCGAGAGCGGCCTCGACCTTCTCGATCCCCGGTTCGAGAACCGCCACCTGGCGCTTCTCCTCGTCGACCTCGTAGTCGACGTCGCGTCTCATGGTGCGGGCGATCTGGGCGAACCGCTGGTAGAGCTGGGCCGCCTCGGACAACCTCCCGCTGATGATCAACGGGGTCCGGGCCTCATCGATGAGGATGGAGTCGACCTCGTCCACTATGGCGTAGGCGTGCCCCCGCTGAACCTGGGCCTCCAGGCTGGGGGCCATGTTGTCCCGCAGGTAGTCGAACCCGAACTCGTTGTTCGTGCCGTAGGTGACGTCGGCGGCGTACATCCTCCGCTTGAGAGCGGGGTCATCCATGCCGGGGATGACCAGGCCGACCTCGAGACCCAGAAAACGGTGGATCTGCCCCATCCACTCCGAGTCGCGGCTGGCCAGGTAGTCGTTGACGGTGATGACGTGCACACCCTTACCGGCCAGGGCGTTGAGGTAGACCGGCAGGGTCGACACCAGGGTCTTGCCCTCACCGGTCTTCATCTCGGCCACCCACCCGAAGTGCAGGGCCGCCCCGCCCATGAGCTGGACGTCGTAGTGGCGCTGGCCTATGACCCTTCGGGCGGCCTCGCGGGTGACGGCGAAGGCCTCCACCAGGATGTCGTTTAGATCGGCCCCCTGATCCAGGCGGGACCGGAACTCCCCGGTCTTGGCCCGCAGTCCGTCATCGGAGAGGTCCTGGATCTCGGGTTCCAGAGCGTTGATATCGGGAACCAGCGAGGCCAGGGCCCTGAGCTTCTTTCCCTCGCCGGCGCGAAGGACTTTCGAGAAAATCGACATCGCGTCAAGCCTACCGGTGGACGCCCCGATACCCGGGGCGCCTCGGCCCCGATGGACCCCGCCCGCTCAGCCGGCTGAGTTGATGAGTCCGGCCCCGCCCTCCTCCCGGAGGTAGACCACCGAGCAGCGCCCGGTCTCGGAGTTGTTGAACACGTAGAAGCTGTGATCCAGCAGCTGCATGCGGACCACGGCGTCCTCGGGACTCATCGTCAACATCTCGAAGGTCTTGCGGCGCACCAGTTCGACGGGGACCAGCTCGGCTTCGGGCACCTCCACCAGGTCCAGTCGGCGGAGAACTCCAGCTCGTCGGCGGTGACCTCCCCGGCCTCCGATGCGGGTGGCACCCCAGCCGGTGCCGGCGCCGGGGGCTCCACCATCCGGGCCACCTTGGCACCGTTGTGCTTCTTGTTCTTCTCCAGCTTCGTCTTCAGCTTTCGGAGCTGCTTCTCGAGCTTGTTCACCGCCCGGTCGATGGCGCTGAGCTCATCGGGGCCGTTGACCTTGCAGCGAAGGTGATGGCCCTTGCCCTCGAGGGTCACCTCCAGGTCGACCTTTTCGGTGATCCGAGGGTTCTTCTCCTCCTGGAAGACGACATCGGCCCGTTCGATTCCCCGCACGAAGCGGTCCAAACGCCCGATCTTGGCCTCCACGATCTCCCGGACCTCGTCATTCAGCTCGACATTGCGCCCTGAGATGATCACGTCCATGTCCGAGTTTCCTCCTGGTCGATGTACCTCCAGTGTAGGCCCCGGAACCGGGCCCGCCCTCCGGTGATGACCCTCGCTCGGGACCTGATTCCGGCCGCTGACGGCCCCGTTGACCCGGATGCGACGAATCACCCCGGGGTGGCGGCCAGGGCCCGGAAATGGGGCTCGGGAAACCCCCACCCGGTGAGGGTGCGACAGGCGGCCGCGGCCGTGGCACCGGTCGTGATGACATCGTCGATCACCAGCAGGACCGGCCTCCCCGTCCCGGTGGGAGCGGGCCGTCGCCGGACCGGTTCGAGTCGGGGGCCGTCGAGACGCGCCCTGCGCCCGAGACCCGTCTGGGGGCGTGAGCTCCTGCGGGCGAGGGTGGTGACGAGCGGGAGACCCAGCCCCAGGGCCGCCAACCGGGCCAGGACCCGGGCCTGGTCGAAACCCCGGCGACGGCGACGCCGGCCGCTGGTGGGGATCCAGGTGACGGCACCGATCGGCAGGTGGCGAGCCCCGAGCCACTGGACAAGAGCGGATCCCAGCCATTTCCCGACCTGGGTGTCCCTTCCGTACTTGAAGGCCACGACCAGATCGCGGGCGGCGCCCTCGTAGGCGAGGAGGGCGGCCGCGGATGCGGTGCACCCCACCGTGATCGGGGGGGCCGGTCTCAACCCGGCGACACAGCTCGGGCACACGACCCAGTCCCTCTCCCCACACCCACCGCACCGTCGCTCGGACAACATGCCCCGAACCTAGAAGGGGGGTGGTACATGGGCCCACACTCATTCGCCCCGGATCCGGGAGTACCGGATTCAGGGGTCGGACGGGACCCGCGGATGAGACGCGGGTCCCGATCACCGAAGCCCCCGGCTCTCGGCGGTACCGGCCCGGGCTCAACCGAGATACTCTGATTCGGATTATCATGGCCGGGTTCGGCGATCGTGAGGCCGCTCACCGGGCCACTCACTGGACACCCGAGGCGGCCACCGGTCGCCGCGACGAGGGGAGCCGAGATGCCCGTGGAGCCCAATCCCTATCTGCTGGGGAACTTCGCCCCGGTTCCGACGGAGACGACGAGCACCCACCTGGAGGTGATCGGTGAGATACCCGAACAGCTCGAGGGGAGACTGCTCAGGATCGGACCGAACCCCCTGGACCAACCGGCACCGGACCACCACTGGTTCCTGGGCACCGGCCTGGCCCACGGGGTCCGACTGAGGGGCGGGAGGGCCGAGTGGTATCGCAGCCGCCTGGTCCGCAGCCCCGACGTCTCGGCCCGGCTGGGGGAGGAACCGGTTCCCGATCCCTGGCCCGCCGACCACGGGGTCTTCTCCGCCAACACCAACATCATCGGCCACGCCGGACGGACCTGGGCCCTGGTCGAGGCGGGATCTCCCCCACTGGAGCTCGACGACGGGCTCGACACCGTCGCCGTGTCGGACTTCGACGGCACCCTGCCGCGGGCCTACACCGCCCACCCCAAGAGGGATCCGTCAACGGGCGACCTCCACGCCGTCGCCTACTGGTGGGGGTGGGGCAACAAGGTCCAGTACCTGGTCCTCGACGGCGAGGGACGCATCTCGAGGACCGTCGACGTGGACGTCACGGGTGGTCCGATGATCCACGACACCTCGATCACCGAGAACCACATCGCGGTCATGGACCTCCCCTGCGTTTTCGACATCGAGATGGCCACGGCCGGTCGACAACTCCCCTACCGCTGGGATCCCGACTACCCCGCCCGCATCGGCTGGCTGGACCGCACCGGGCCCGAGGGTGTCGTTCACTGGTTCGAGGTGGATCCCTGCTACATCTTCCACCCCCTGAACTCCCACGAGACCGATGACGGAAGGATCGTGCTCGACGCCGTCCGCCACCCGAAGATGTTCGACACCTTCCTGGTGGGCCCCGACGAGGGTCCACCACGCCTCGAGCGGTGGACGTTCGATCTCAACTCCGGTCGGGTCTCGGAGGAGACCGTCGACGATCGCCCCCAGGAATTCCCCCGCCTGCGGGAGGATCTCGTCGGTCTCCCGTACCGCTATGGGTACTCGGTGGCGTCCGGCGCCCACCTCGAACCGGGGGCGCTGCTCAAGCACGACCTGAGCCGGGGCACCACCACTGAGCACACCGGTGCCCCCGGCCGCCACCACATGGAGGCGGTCTTCGTACCCCGCGATGACACCGACCACTCACCGGGGGCGGAGGACGACGGCTGGCTCATGGCCTACACCTACGAGGCCGAATCAGATTCGTCCTCGGTCGTCATCGTCGACGCCCGCGACATGTCCGCCCCGCCGGTGGCCGAGATTCGTCTCGGAACCCGGGTCCCCTACGGATTCCACGGCAACTGGTGCCCCGACTGACGAACGGTGAGGGTGGGTTCGGGCCGCGCCGGCCGTGGCCGGTGAACGCGGCCCGGGACTAGATCGGCCAGAGCTCGAGGGTGGGGGCCCGACCCTCGAGGATGTCCCGACACCTCACCTCGGCCACCCGGTTCCAGTCCTCGTGGGTCAGAATCCAGAATCGACCCTCCCGGACCGCCTCGAACACCGTGATGGCCACCTCGGCGGGGGAGATGCCCGACTCGAAGGCGGACCTCACCGCATCACGGAACGCCTCCTGTTCGGGCGAGGGCTCCGAATCGGGTTCCTCGTCCCGGGGGCCGCCGGGACGGTTCCTGTCGGACTCCATCAGCCCGGTCACGACCCAACCCGGACACAGCACCGACACACCCACGTCGGCCCCGGCCAGGGCCAGGTCATGGGCCAGGATCTCCGACATGGAGACCACGGCGTGCTTCGACGCCGAGTACGGCCCGGTCGAGGGCATGGCCGACAGACCCGCCATCGAGGCCGTGTTCACCACGTGTCCACCCCCCTCGGTGATCATGGGGGGAACGAGATGACGGATGCAGCGGGCCACTCCCAGGAGATTCACGCCGATCACCCAGTCCCAGTCGGCCTCCGAGACCTCCCACATGGGCCCACCGGCGGAGACACCGGCGTTGTTGAACAGCAGGTCACACGCACCGTGGGCCTCGGACACCCGGCGGGCCAGCTCGGCCACGGAACCCTCGTCGGTGACGTCGCAGGTCACCGCCAGAACCTCGGCTCCCCCCGACGCGACCTCCCCGGCCGCCCGGGCCAGGGCCTCGGGCTCGACATCGGCCATCACCACCGACATCCCCTCCGCCGCCGCCCGGTGGGCCAGACCCAGACCTATTCCACTGGCGGCTCCGGTGACCACCGCCACCCGGCCTTCGAACTGCTCCACGAGAATGTGATCCTTCCGTTCTTCTGACCACCGGACATGACAGGGGCCCACCGCGGTCCATGTTGGCCGCGGTGGGCCCCCGGGTCCAGACCGCTCCCCCGCCCGCCGGGGCACGGTCCGGAGAATCAACCCGTGGGTCGGGCTCTCAGTAGCGGTAGTGCTCGGGCTTGTAGGGGCCCTCGGGCTTGACCCCGATGTACTCGGCCTGCTCGGGCGAGAGGTGGGTGAGCCTCACCCCCAGCTTGTCCAGGTGGAGCCGGGCCACCTCCTCATCGAGATGCTTGGGGAGGGTGTACACACCAACGGCCATCTCGCCGTCGGCGTCGTGGAGGGCCATCTGGGCCAGGACCTGGTTGGTGAAGCTCATCGACATCACGAAGCTGGGGTGACCGGTGGCGCAACCGAGGTTCACCAACCGACCCTCGGCCAGGATGATCACGGAGTGACCGTCGGGAAACACGTACTCGTCGACCTGGTCCTTGATGTTGCGCCTCTGCACATCGGACATCTTCTCGAGACCCTCCATGTCGATCTCGTTGTCGAAGTGACCGATGTTGGAGACGATGGCGTTGTGCTTCATCCGCCCCATGAGCTCGGCGGAGATGATGTCCTTGTTGCCCGTGGCGGTGACGAATATGTCCACCTGGTCGACCACGTTCTCGATGCGGTCGACCTCGAAGCCCTCCATGGCCGCCTGCAGGGCGCAGATGGGGTCCACCTCGGTGATGATCACCCGGGCTCCCTGACCCCGGAGGGACTGCGCACAGCCCTTGCCCACGTCTCCGTATCCGGCCACCAGGGCCACCTTGCCGCCGATCATCACGTCGGTGGCCCGGTTGATTCCGTCGATCAGGGAGTGGCGACACCCGTAGAGGTTGTCGAACTTGGACTTGGTGACGGAGTCGTTCACGTTGTACGCCGGGAACATCAGGGCGCCCGAGTCGAACATCTCATAGAGGCGGTGGACACCGGTCGTGGTCTCCTCCGACACCCCCTTGATCCCCGCCGCCATCGTGGTCCACAGGTTCGGGTCCTCCGAACGGATCCGACCGAGGAGTCTGAGGATCTCCTCCTCGTCGGGGCTGCCGCCGGTGTCGGGATCGGGAACGGCGCCGGCCTTCTCGAACTCCACCCCCTTGTGGACCAGGAGGGTGGCGTCACCACCGTCGTCGAGGATCAGGTTCGGACCGGTCTCCCCCGGCCAGCGCAGGGCCTGCTCGGTGCACCACCAGTACTCCGGGAGGGTCTCGCCCTTCCAGGCGAAGACCGGCACCCCGCGGGGCTCATCGGGGGTCCCCTGACGGCCCACGGCCACGGCGGCCGCCGCCTCGTCCTGGGTGGAGAAGATATTGCAGCTCACCCAGCGGACCCGGGCCCCGAGATCGACGAGGGTCTCGATCAACACCGCGGTCTGCACCGTCATGTGGAGCGAACCCATGATCCGGGCCCCGGCCAGGGGCTTGCTGTCATAGTGGCGGGCCCGCAGTTCCATGAGGCCGGGCATCTCGACCTCGGCCAGTTCGATCTGCTTGCGACCGGCGGCGGCGAGGGAGAGGTCGGCGACCTTGAAGTCGCCGGCGTCGAGTACGGGGGGAAGTTCGGTCACTTGTGCTCCAGGGTTGTCGGGAGGCCGGCCCGATGGCCGGTGACTCCGGTGTCGTGGGTGATGATCCGGTCCGGGGTCCGCGGCCAGCCGACGGTCTGGCGACCTCGACGGCTCCGGAGCCCCGGTCGCCTCCCACCTCGGAAGCGACCTCGGACTGGTTCCAATCGGCACCTGGGCATCTGCCCTGGACAAATGGGTACCGGAAACCTCAGGGTACCCACCCACCGTCCCCGATCAAGGGGTGAGCCCATATTGTCCCCACGGGATCCCGTCGGGTCTCCCCCACGAACCGGGCCCACACCTGGTCGGAACCGGCGGTCAGACCTCGAAGGTGGGTGAGATTCCCTCGGCCTCGGCCCGGGCGGTGAGACGGGCCGCCTCCTCCTCGGAGACGGATTCCGCCTCCTCGATGAGCATCACCGGAATACCGTCCTCGATTCGATACGTCCTCTTCAGCCGGGGGTTGAACAGTATCGCCTCGTCCTCGAAGTACAGGAGGGGACCCTTGTCCTCGGGACAGGCCAGGATCTCCAGCAGTCTCTCGTCCAGCGCCATCGGTTCGGGTTTCTCCCGGTCAGAAGTGGGACCTGACCTCGGCCACGTGGACGGCGACGGCGTCGGCGTCGGTGGCCTCGAGGTTCAGCCTCAGCAGGGGTTCGGTGTTGGAGGGTCGCAGGTTGAACCACCAGTCCCCGCACTCGACGGTGAGACCGTCGAGACGGTCCTGATGGCACTCCCGGTACGCCTCGGCCACCCTTTCTATCACCGCCGCCGCGTCGTCCACCCGGGTGTTGATCTCACCGGAGTCGGCGTAGCGGTCGAAGGGAGCCAGCAGTTCCGACAATGTTCCGTCGAAGCGGGCCAGCTGTTCGAGGACCACCATGGAGGCGATTATCCCCGAGTCGGCCCGGTAGTTGTCGCGGAAGTAGTAGTGACCGGAGTGCTCCCCTCCGAAAACCGCCCCGGTCCGGGCCATGACCTCCTTGATGAAGGAGTGCCCCACCCGGGTCCGGACCGGTTCCCCGCCGTGCTCGACGATCACCTCGGGCACGGCGTGGGAGCAGATCAGGTTGTAGATGATGGGCCCCGGTCCGTAGCGGTCGAGCATGGCGGCGGCCACCATCGCCGTGGTCAGCGATCCCGACACGGGATTGGCCTTCTCGTCGATCAGGAATACCCGGTCGGCGTCCCCGTCGAAGGCCAGGCCCACGTCCGCCCCCACCTCCAGCACCCGGGCCCTGAGGTCGGCCAGGTTCTCGGGCTGAATCGGATCGGCCGGATGATTGGGGAAGGTGCCGTCGAGTTCCCCGTACATGACCTCCAGGTCGAACGGGAGAGCGTCGAACACGGCGGGTACCACCAGCCCACCCATGCCGTTGGCGGTGTCGGCCACGATCCTGAGGGGACGGAGGCCCTCCAGATCGATGAACGATCTCACGTGGCGGGCGAAGTCCTCGAGCAGGTCCGCCTGACGGACCGAGCCCCGGTTGGTCGAAGATTCCAAACCCGAAACGGCCATGGCCTTTATCTCGGCCAGGCCCGAGTCGGCCCCCACCGGGCGGGCCGCCGGGCCGCACATCTTGATGCCGTTGTAGCCCGCCGGGTTGTGGGAGGCGGTGAACATGGCCCCGGGCCGGTCCAGGCGACCGGAGGCGAAGTACATCAGGTCGGTGGAGGCCAGACCTATGTCGACCACGTCGACCCCCTGGTCGTTCACCCCGTCGATGAACGCGCTCGAGAGCTCCACCCCCGAGGGCCTCATGTCGCGGGCCACGATCACCTCGGGTGCGGCTGAGAACCGGGCGAAGGCCGCCCCCAGATTCCGGCACATGTCCGCATCGAGCTGATCGGGGTACGTGCCCCGGATGTCATAGGCCTTGACCACCCGGTCGAACCGGGCGGCGTCGATGGGCGGGGTGGTCATGTCGGGGACCTCGTGGCTTTTTCCGGGGACGCTCGCTGAAGGGTACCGAGCCGCGTCCCTCACCCCGGGGACCGGCGATCCCGGGTACCGGTGGGGCCGATGAGGCCCGTTTCCCCGGGCGACAGGTCGTACACCCCCCGGGCCGACCAACGCCGCACCCTCAGCACGTCCCGGACCATCCTGATGGTGTCGACGGCCAGGCTGACCGTGGTCTGGTCGACGTTGTCCAGCACCACGGGAATCTCGGTCAGGGAGAGACGGTAGCGCTCGGCCAGGTGGAACAACTCCACATCGAACGCGAAACGGTCCACCCGACAGCGGGGGAAGAGCATCTCGGCCACGTCGCCACGGAACCCCTTGAGACCACACTGCGTGTCCCGGTAGCGACCCAGCAACACGACGTGGGTGAAGAGGTTGAACACCAGACTGCCCAACTCCCGGAAGGCGGCGGCCCGGTTGAGGGCGTCGGTCTCACCGTGGCGACGGGATCCGACCACCATGTCCGCCCCGGCCTCGATCTCGGCCAGGGCCCGGGTGAGCTGTTCGGGAGGGTAGGCCAGGTCGATGTCGGTGAATATCCGGGTGCGTCCCGTCGCCGCCAGCATCCCGGCCCTCACCGCCGCCCCCTTTCCCCGGTTCTCGGGCAGGGTGACCACCAGGTCGGCGACTCCGTTGGCCGCCTCGGTGGTGCCGTCGTCGGACCCGTCGTCGACCACCACTATCTGCAGACCACCGTCGCCCGCCACCC
>Ga0256841_1003650_pt1 | contig 11410 bp, 12 predicted proteins | sample 356308metaG_FD_185971 | JGI IMG/M metagenome (GOLD analysis project Ga0256841, IMG submission 185971) | Hydrothermal vent microbial communities from Mid Atlantic Ridge, Atlantic Ocean - 356-308 | ecosystem: Environmental > Aquatic > Marine > Hydrothermal vents | place: Atlantic Ocean: Mid...
CCATGAAAACCGCGCCGGCGAACATGGTCATCTGCACCCCGCCAAACAGGATCAGCGCCCCGACACCGGCATCCAGCGTCACATAGGCAAAGGAAAAGCCCAGCACATAAACCGCCAGCATCGCCGCCGAGAGAAGCCTCCGCCGCGCGCGCCAGGGCACAGCGGCACCGCGGCGCACCGCGACCAGAAGCAACAGGAACAGCGCGCCGGACAAAAGCCGGATGGCGGCAAAACCCGCCGGCCCGGCGGCGCCGCCCGCCAGCGCAAGCCGGTTCAGCACGGAATTGGCGGCAAAGGCGGTCATCGCCAGGCCGGTCAGCAGAAAAAGACGCATGGCCGCGACGCTAACGCCCCCGCCCCGGCAAGGGAAATCAACTTGCAGCGACAGACCGCGCACCCGGGGCGACGCGGGCCAGACCCCGGAAAAGGAAAAAGGCGGCCCGATCGGAACCGGTGAATGCGACAGGCGGCCGGCTTCATGCCGCCCCCCGAAGCGCCCGAACCGTTGTTGGCGTGCGCGGCGGGCGGCACGCGCGCGCAGCGCAGGTTGGCTCCAGCGCCTTGCGCAGGGGATTTGCGCCCCAGGGCCGATGCTGCTAACGTTCTGTCATGTTGCGATTTTTCATGTTTCTCGGTGGCGCCACCGCTTTGCTGGTCGGCGCCTATTTCCTGCATATCCCGGTGTTGAAATACTGGACCCGCCCGGCGCCAGGCTCCGCGCTGACCACCTACACGCCGCTGGACCGGGGCGCGCGGGGCGAAACCCATGAAATCGCGCGGCTCTACTCCGGGCGCACCGTCGCGCTGTTTTACGACCGCAAACGCGACCAATACGCGGTGATCGCCGTGCTGCCCGACCATGAGGACGAGGTCTATTCCGAGTTTCACCGCATCACCCTTTCGGCCGAAGGGAAGGTGCTGCAGACCGTCCCGGTGCGCCGCGACACCATTGGGGAAATGCTTGACGATCCGGCCTACGAAAGCATGCCGCCGGCCCCCGGCAAGACCGGTGCCGCGGACCGGATCGAACTGGTGCATTACCAGTATGAAACATTCACGACCTGGCCCTACCTCTACTATTTCATCCCCGTGATCCCGAACAACTGGCAGGGCACCGGCTATTTCCGCATTCTTGCAGACGGCGATGAATTCAGGGTTCGCCTGCGCACCGATTACGAGGGCGGTTTCCTGTATGCCGCCGGGCCGGTGGACGGGAAGCTTTTCCTGCGCCAACGGCCGGCCCCGGCCCACGGGCTGACCTTTCTGGAGGTTGGCGAGGCGTCATACCTGCGCGACATGAACGGGGTGGAAACCCATCGGCCCGGATACGGGCTTTACGTGATTCGCAAACGCAGCGAATGAAAAGGGCCGCCCGAAGGCGGCCCGATCCGAATTGTCGCGTGCAGCAGTCGGCTTACATCATGCCGCCCATGCCGCCCATGCCGCCCATGTCGGGCATGCCGCCACCGGCGCCGGCGCCGGCGTTTTCCTTCTGCGGCGCATCGGCCACCATTGCCTCGGTGGTGATCAGCAGCGACGCCACCGAAGCCGCATCCTCAAGCGCGGTGCGCACGACCTTGGCCGGGTCGATCACGCCGAACTTGAACATGTCGCCGTATTCCTCGGTCTGGGCGTTGAAGCCGAAGGAGCTGTCGCTGCTTTCGCGGATCTTGCCGGCAACCACGGCGCCATCGACGCCTGCGTTTTCGGCGATCTGGCGCAGCGGTGCCTCGAGCGCCTTGCGCACGATGTTGATGCCGGCATCCTGGTCGCTGTTCTTGCCTTTCAGCTTGGCCAGCGCCTTGGCGCCCTGAACCAGGGCCACGCCGCCGCCGACAACCACGCCTTCCTGAACCGCCGCGCGGGTCGCGTTCAGCGCGTCGTCAACACGATCCTTGCGCTCTTTCACTTCCACTTCGGTCATGCCGCCGACGCGGATCACGGCAACACCGCCGGCGAGCTTGGCCACGCGTTCCTGCAGCTTTTCGCGGTCGTAGTCGCTGGTGGTTTCCTCGATCTGCTGACGGATCTGGGCGACGCGCGCCTCGATCTCGGCCTTGTCGCCATCGCCATCGACGATGGTGGTCTCGTCCTTGGTGATGGTCACCTTCTTGGCCGAACCCAGCATGTCCATGGTGACGTTTTCCAGCTTCATGCCCAGGTCTTCGCTGATCACCTGGCCGCCGGTCAGGATGCCGATGTCCTGCAGCATCGCCTTGCGCCGGTCGCCGAAGCCCGGCGCCTTGACGGCGGCGATCTTCAGCCCGCCGCGCAGCTTGTTCACCACCAGGGTGGCCAGGGCCTCGCCCTCGACATCCTCGGCGATGATCAGCAGCGGTTTCGAGGACTGGATCACGCTTTCCAGGAGCGGCACCATCGGCTGCAGCGACGACAGTTTCTTTTCGTGCAGCAGGATCAGGCAGTCTTCCAGTTCGGCCACCATCTTGTCCGGGTTGGTGACGAAGTAGGGCGAAAGATAGCCGCGGTCGAACTGCATGCCCTCGACCACTTCGGTTTCGGTCTCGAGCCCCTTGTTTTCCTCGACCGTGATCACGCCCTCGTTGCCGACCTTCTGCATCGCGTCGGCGATCTGACGGCCGATTTCCTCTTCGCCGTTGGCGGAAATGGTGCCGACCTGCGCGACCTCGTCGCTGTCCTTCACTTCGCGGGCGGCCGCCTTGATCGATTCCACCACCTTGTCGGTGGCCATGTCGATGCCGCGCTTGAGGTCCATCGGGTTCATGCCGGCGGCAACCGACTTGAGCCCTTCGCGCACGATCGCCTGGGCCAGAACGGTGGCGGTGGTTGTGCCATCGCCGGCCTCGTCATTGGTGCGGCTGGCGACTTCCTTCACCATCTGCGCGCCCATGTTCTCGAACTTTTCTTCCAGTTCGATTTCCTTGGCAACCGTCACCCCGTCCTTGGTGATGCGCGGCGCGCCGAAGGATTTGTCGATCACCACGTTGCGCCCCTTCGGGCCGAGGGTAACCTTCACGGCATTGGCGAGAATGTTCACGCCGGTCAGCATGCGATTGCGGGCATCCGCATCGAATTTGACGTCCTTAGCAGCCATTGTGCTTGCTCCTTGTCGTCTGAATTGAGAATCTGTGCCTGAGAGTCACGCGGATCAGGAAATGATCCCCATGATGTCGCTTTCCTTCATGATCAGGAGTTCTTCGCCTTCAAGAACAACCTCGGTCCCCGACCATTTGCCGAAAAGGATCTTGTCGCCTTTCTTGACATCCATCGGAATGCGCTTGCCGTCTTCATCGCGCGCACCATCGCCGACGGCAACGACTTCGCCTTCGGCCGGCTTTTCCTTGGCCGTGTCGGGAATGATCAGCCCGCCAGCGGTTTTTTCGTCGCTCTCAACGCGGCGAACCAATACACGATCATGCAACGGTGTGAATGCCATCTCTGAACGCTCCTTCGTTCGAGGTTTCATTTGGGTGTTAGCACTCGACTCTGGTGAGTGCTAACAGGAGGCATTTAGGGATGCCGCCCAAGCCTGTCAACAGTGTTGATTCCAGAAAGTTGGACAATGCCGGGCACGGCCTTCGTTTTGTCAAAATTCCGATTTAACAAATCGTCAACTAGTCAACTGTCCGGAGACAGATCATGAAAACTGCATCCCGTTTGGCGGCCTTGCTCGGGCTGGCTGCCCTGTCGGCATGCGGCAATGTCACATCACGGGCGCAACCGGTCTTCGCAACCTCTGGCACCAAAGTGGGCCCCGGATCCGAATTCCCGACGCAAGCCGTCAAGCGCTTTGTTCTGGTCAATGGCACCCGCAGCCTGAAGGATCAGACCATCAGGGTCTCGTTTTCCGCTGATGGGCAAACCGCCTATGTCGAACAGAACCACAAGAAATACACGCTGCCGCTGGTCGCCCCGGGTGAATTTTATGCCGGCAACGCTGACCTGATCGATGAAATCACCCTTTCGGATGACGTGCACACGATGTTCTTCCAGGACAGCGTCGGCAGCGGCTACTATAATGGCGGGCACCTTGTCGTCGGCTACAAGACAAATCCGGCCCAGATGTCGCCCGCGACCCGCGGCGGCAGCGCCACCTATAACGGGCAGACCAGATTGAGCGTGCGCACCATGACCGGCAACGGGTTTTCGCGCGGCTCCACCACATTGACGGCCAATTTCGCAACCGGCGTGCTCAATGGCACGATGTCGACAACAGACGACGCGGCCGCGGGTGGCACCATTGCAATCCCCGATGCGACGATCACGGTCAATCCGGGCGGCACGCAGAATATCTCGGGCAACCGCTTCTCGACCGACCTGGGGATCGCCTTTGTACCGGTGCCCGGCTCTGCCGTCACGATCGGCCAGGCCGGGCTTTCCGGCAACTTCTATGGCGTGAACGCGGCCAGCGCCGGTGGAACCTATTGGGCCGAAGGCACGCTGAACGGCGGCCTCATGCTGATCGAAGGCGCGTTCGCCGCAAACTGACGCTGGCGCGGCGGTTTTGCCCGGTGCGGCTTCACCGCAAGCCCGGCTCAGGCCCGGGTGGCGGCGCGATAGGCCAGCAATCCCTCATGCCCTCTGGGCGTCAGGCGGTAAACACCGGTTTTCACCCGCTCGAACCAGCCATAGTGATCGGCGGCCATGATCCGGGTCGCGGTTTCTACCCCGGTTGCGCGCGCCACATGCGCGCCCTTGCACGCACCATGCGCCGCCAGATGCGCAGCACAGGTCAGCGCGTCCTGGCGATAGGCAGTGACCAGGCCGACGCGGGTCTGGCCGCCCGCGTTCGGGTCTCCGACGCGGCGCTGGAATTCCCGCAACAGCCGCCCCTGCCGCTTTTTCGACTTGACCGGCCGGTAGGGCGCCGGGTCGCAATGGGCTTCGACCAGCCCGTCGCGCAGGCGCACCGTCAACAGCCCGATGCCCAGCCGCCGGCAAAGCGCGATGTTCTGTTTCAACGCCCCCGCAAACCGGCGCCCGCTGCCGCGCGGCACGCAGATATAGACCGCGTCGCTGACCGCCTGTCGCGCCACCGCCTGATGGAACAACGACAGCGAAAAAGCGAGTTTCAGCTCGACGATCACCGGCTCTTCGCCGGCGCGCTGCGCCATCACGTCCACCGCGCCAATCTCGGCCTTGACCTCGTATCCCTGCCCCTCGAGAAAGGCCTTTATCGGGGGGTAGAGATCGGTTTCCCGCGGTTTGTCCATCGGCGGCTGTGGTCCTGGTTTCAAGCGGGATGCGCCAGAAACGCATCGAGCAGGGCGTTCACCCGGTCGGGGTTTTCGATCGCCGACATGTGCCCCGTGCCGGGAAGCCGTTCCAGCCGGGCACCGGGAATTGCGGCCGCGATGCGCTCGGATTCCTCGGGGGCGGTCGCCACGTCCTCTTCGCCCACGACGACAAGCGTGGGCGTCGAGATGCGCGCCAGTTCGTCGCGCACGCCCTTGCGTTCGATCACCCCCAGCGAAGAGCGCACCATGCCCCATCTGTCGTTGTTGCGGATGTGGTTGCGCCAGTATCTGCGCAACGCGGCGCGGGCCGGATCGCGCAGGAAGCTCTGGCCGAACAGGATCGGCATCACCTTGTCGGCGACCGCCCAAGGCCCCAGCCAGCGGGTGAAAAAGACCAGCTTGCGGTAGGCCCTGGCGTTCGGCTCGGGCTCGGCCGAGGTGTCAAGCAGCGTCAGCGAGCGCAACAGCTCTCCGTGTCGTGCCGCCAGGCGCATGCCGACGAACCCGCCCATCGACAGGCCCACGAAATGCACCGGAGCAATCCCCAGGGCGCGGATCAGCGCCGCCGCATCCTCGGCCAGGCTGTCCATGTCGTAGCCCGCCTCGGTCACCGCGCTCCGGCCCTGGCCGCGGTGGTCCCAGGCGATGCAGCGGTAGCGGCTGCTCAGGTGCTCGATCTGGGCGCGATACATCTCGCTGCTGAACAGAAGCCCGTGGGAAAACAGCACCACGTCGCCGTCGCCGCCGCTGTCGGTGTAGTGCAGTTGCGCCCCGTTGATCGCGATCGTTGGCATGGGCCCTCCCCCTGGTTGTTCTGCGCCCGAACGACAGAAGCACAATCCGCGTGCCCGCTTACGCTATCACATCAGGCCCGCCCGACAATCCGCCAGATAACCCGCCCGATGATCCGAATGCGGATTTCTTGCCCTTAACATCCCCCGATCCGCCGCCTATAAGGCGCTCGACTTCAAACAGCATTCACCGGACCGACCCAATGACCATCAAGATTTTCGGCCACAAGGCCCCCGATACCGACGCCACCTGCTCTGCGCTGATCTGGGAATGGTATCTGCGCGCGGTGCAGGGCAAGGAGGCGCGCGCCTTCGTGCTGGAGCCGCCCAACAGCGAGGCCCGCTTCGTGCTGGAGCGCTGGGGTGTGGCCATGCCCGAAACGCTGGGCCCGCTGAGCGCCGGCGACGAGGTGGTGATCGTCGATACCAACAACCCCGCCGAACTGCCCGATAACGTGAACGAGGCCGATATCGCCGAGGTGATCGACCACCACCAGCTGAACGGCGGGCTGAAGACCCGCGCCCCGATCAAGGTGACGATCCGCCCGGTGGCGGCCACGGCGACGGTGATGAGCTGGCTGATCGGGCGCGACATGGACAAGGCCCCCGACGCGATCAAGGGGCTGATGCTGTCCTGCGTGCTGTCCGACACGCTGGAATTCCGCTCGCCCACCGCCACGCCCACCGACCGCGCGCTGGCCGACAGGCTGGCCGCCGACTTGGGCATCGACATCCCGGCCTATGCCGGAGAGATGTTCGCCGCGAAATCCGACGTATCGGCCTTTTCGGATGCCGAGCTTCTGACCATGGACAGCAAGCTGTTCGAGATCGACGGCAAGAAACTGCGGGTCTCGGTGCTGGAAACCACGGCGCCGGGGGTGGTGCTGGCACGCAAGGCCGGCCTGATGGCCGCAATGGACGAAGTGGCCGCGCGCGATGCGGTGGACCAGGTGCTGCTGTTCATCGTCGATATCCTGAACGAGGAAGCAACGCTTCTGGTGCCCGACGACATGGTGAAGGCAATTGCCGAAAAATCCTTCGGCGCCACGGCCAGCGGCGATACGGTGGTGCTGCCCGGCATCATGAGCCGCAAGAAACAGATCATCCCCAGCCTCAAGCTCTGAACGGTGACCATGCCCGAAACGATCGACCGGCTTGCTGACATCTCGTCAAGATACGATGCGCTTCTTGTCGATCTCTGGGGCTGCCTTCACAACGGGATTGCGCCGTTTGCCGATGCGGTTTCCGCCTTGCGGGCCTGCAGGTCGCAAGGCCGTTTCGTGATGCTGCTGACCAATTCGCCGCGCCCGCGCCCGGCGGTTCGCTCGCAGCTTGACCGGATCGGCGTGCCGCGCGACTGCTACGACGATATCACCGCTTCGGGCGACGCATCGCGCGCGGCGATGGCGGCCGGGCTGGCGGGCACGAAGGTCTATCACCTGGGGCCCGCAAAGGACGAAAGCCTGTTCGACGATCTGGAGGACGGGATCGACGTTTCGCAGATCCGGCGCGTGCCGCTGGAACAGGCAGAGGGCATCGTGTGCACCGGCCTGTTCGACGACCGGAGCGAAACCCCCGAGGACTATCGCGCCACCCTGCTTTACGCCAAGACCAGGGGGATGAAGCTGCTCTGCACCAACCCCGACATCCAGGTGGACTACGGCGACAGGCGCATCTGGTGCGCCGGCGCAATCGCGGCGCTTTACACGGAAATGGGCGGCGAAAGCCTGTATTTCGGCAAGCCCTATCCGCCGATCTACCAGATGGCGCGCAACCGCATCTCGAAGGCCGGCCGTGCGGTCCCGGACGACCGCATCCTTGCAATCGGAGATGGCATCCGCACCGACATCCTGGGCGGCCTCAACGAAGGGTTCGATACGCTGTTCGTCACCGGCGGGCTGGCCGCCGGCCGGTTCGGCCCCGACCCCGAACGGCCCGACCCGAAAGCGCTGGACGATTTTTTCGCGGCCGAACAGGTCACCCCGACCTGCGTCATCCCGGCGCTCAGATAGACCCGGACCGACGTTGTCCCGCGGCGTCGCGCGGGGCTGGCACGAACCGGCTCCCGGAAGGGAAGCGGCCCGAATCCTTTCCAAGATCTCGGCTCCGGGGTCCCGGCTCCGGGATCTCGGCGCCGGGTTCTCGGCGGCGGAACGGGGCGAAGGGGTAATAAAATTGCATCGGGCTGTAATTTTGCGACTTTTAATTGCGCCCGCGCCGCAATGAACCTATGCTGCGGCGCAACATGACCCAACCGGATTCGCCTGCCATGCTCGACAACATGCCCCGCGGCACGATCTGCATCGAAGATCTGGAAATCGGCATGCGCCGGCACCTTCTCAAGGAGGTGAGCGCGCGCGATATCGAACTGTTCGCCGAGGTCTCGACCGACCGCAATCCGGTGCACCTGGACGACGACTATGCCCGCGACACGATCTTTCAGGGCCGCATCGCGCACGGGATGCTGACCGCCGGGCTGATCTCGGCGGTGATCGGTGAACAGTTGCCGGGCCACGGCACGGTCTACATGGGGCAGACGCTGAGATTCCTCGCCCCGGTGCGCCCCGGCGATCTGGTGCGCGCAGAGGTCTCGGTGCTGGAAATCGATCACGCGCGCCGTCGGGTCAGGCTTGATTGTCGCTGCTCGGTGGGAGATACCGTCGTTCTGAAGGGTGAAGCGCTGGTTCTGGCGCCAAGCCGCAAGTTCGACTGAGCGCGGGCCAGGCCCGCACGGGGCGCCCCGCAGATGCAAACGATCAGATTCTGGACCGGGCTGAAAAGGGACGACAGCGGCGCCTCTGTCGCGATCGGCAATTTCGACGGCGTGCACCTGGGCCACCGGCACGTCATCGACATCGCGCGCGAGCGCGCCGGGGCGCTTTCCGCCCCGCTTGGCATCGTCACCTTCGAGCCCCACCCGCGCGAATTCTTCGCCCCCACCGCGCCCCCGTTCCGGCTGATGAATGCCGAAACCCGCGCCCACCGGTTCGAAAAGCTGGGGGTCGAGCGGCTTTACGAACTGCCGTTCGACGGACTCCTGTCCGCGCTCAGTGCCGAGCGGTTCGCCCGCGAAGTGCTGGCCGAAGGGCTGGGCGTGCGCCATGTGGTGGTGGGCGCCGATTTCCAGTTCGGCAAGGGGCGCGACGGCGACGTGGACAGCCTGAAGGCCTTTGGCCGTGACATGGGGTTCGGCGTCACGGTTGCCGATCTGCTGCATGTGGAGGGGCTGGAGATTTCCTCGACCGCCATCCGCAAGGCGCTGGCAGACGGCCGGCCGCGCGACGCGGCGAAAATGCTGGGCCACTGGCACCGGATCGACGGCGAGGTGTTCGGCGGCGACCGGCGCGGGCGCGAACTGGGCTATCCGACAACCAACATGTCGATCATGCGCCTGCACCCGCCGCGTTTCGGCATCTACGCGGTCAAGGTCGAGGTCCTGACCGGGGCGCACAAGGGCCGCTACGACGGCGCTGCCTCGGTCGGGGTGCGCCCCACCTTCGGCGACAACCAGCCCAACCTTGAAACCTTCCTCTTCGATTTCTCCGGCGATCTCTACGGCGAACATCTTTCGGTCGCCTTCATCGAATACCTGCGCCCGGAAAAGAAGTTCGACAGCCTCGATGCGCTGGTCGCGCAGATGGACCGGGATTGCGCCAGGGCGCGCGACATCCTGGCCGGGCTCGGAACCGGCGCCGAAATCGCATGACGGACCCGATCCGGCGCCACGGCCTGCGCGAGCGTTTCTGGGAACACGTGCCGCTGAAGAACCTTACCCCGCGCGAATGGGAGGCCCTTTGCGACGGCTGCGGGCGCTGCTGCCTGAACAAGCTGGAAGACCCGGACACCGGCGAAGTGGCGCTGACCCGGGTTGCCTGCCGGCTGCTCGACAACGAAACCTGCCGCTGCGGCCAGTACGACATCCGCCACCAGATCGTGCCCGAATGCATCACCATGACGCCCGCCAGCATCGCCGAACACGCCTACTGGCTGCCCGAAACCTGCGCCTACCGGCTGCTTTGGGAAGGCAAGGCGCTTTACGACTGGCACCCGCTGATCTCGGGCACCCCCGAGACCGTGCACGCGGCCGGCATTTCGGTTCAGGGCTGGACAGTGCCCGAATTCGAGGTGCACGAAGACGACTGGGAAGATTTCATAATCGAGGACGACGCCCGATGATTTTCACATCCGACAACGCTTCGCCCGTGCACCCGCAGGTGCTGGAGGCGCTGCACGGGGCCAATCAGGGCTTTGCCATGCCCTATGGCGCCGATCCTCTCATGGACCGGGTGCGCGCCCGCCTGCGCGAGATCTTCGAAGCCCCCGAGGCCGCGGTCTACCTGGTGGCCACAGGCACCACCGCCAACGCGCTGTCGCTTGCCTGCCTGGCCGCGCCCTGGCAGACGATCTACTGCCATCGGGATTCGCACATCCAGATGGACGAATGCGGCGCGCCCGAGTTCTACACCGGCGGCGCCAAGCTGGTGCTGCTTGACGGGGCGGATGCGAAGGTTTCGCCCGAGGCGCTGCGCGCGGCCGTCGAGAGCACGCACCAGGGCTTTGTCCACGCGGTGCAGCGCGGCGCGGTGTCGATCACCAACGCGACCGAAGCCGGGGCGGTCTATGGCCCGGATGAGGTTGCGGCGATCAGCGCCGTGGCGCGCGAATACGGGCTGCCGGTGCACATGGACGGGGCGCGGTTTGCCAATGCGCTGGTTTCAACCGGGGCCAGCCCGGCCGAGATGACCTGGAAGGCGGGCGTTGACGTGCTGTCCTTCGGCGGCACCAAGAACGGGCTGATGGGGGTCGAGGCGGTGGTGCTTTTCGACCCCGCGCGCGCCTGGGAATTCGAGCTGCGCCGCAAGCGCGCCGGACACCTGTTTTCCAAGCACCGCTACCTGTCGGCACAGATGGCGGCCTATCTGGAGGGCGACCTGTGGCTGGACATGGCGCGCGCGGCAAACCGGGCGGCGGCACGGCTGAGCGAAGGGCTGCTGTCCGTTCCCGGCACCGCTCTGGTGCACCCGCGCGAAGCCAACGCGGTGTTCGCCGGCTGGCCCCGTGCCGGGCACCGGCGCGCGCAGGAGGCCGGGGCGGCCTATTACTTCTGGCCCGACATGAACGCAACGCTGGACGGGCCGGACGACGAAATCCTGTCGGCACGGCTGGTGTGCAGCTGGTGCACCACCGACGCCGAGATCGACCGCTTCGTGCAGCTGGTGCGCGCGTGACCGGGCGCCACCGCCTTGCCTGAAGGAGCGCGGGCCGAAATCCTTCAGGGATTCCGACTTTGCTCTGCTGCCGCCGTCTCCTCCCAGAAGGCACGGATCGCATCGGCGGTCTGCGCCGGGTGGGTGACCGGCAGCATGTGCCCGGCGCCCTCGATCCGGCTGTGCCGGACATCGG
>Ga0256841_1003651_pt1 | contig 11408 bp, 9 predicted proteins | sample 356308metaG_FD_185971 | JGI IMG/M metagenome (GOLD analysis project Ga0256841, IMG submission 185971) | Hydrothermal vent microbial communities from Mid Atlantic Ridge, Atlantic Ocean - 356-308 | ecosystem: Environmental > Aquatic > Marine > Hydrothermal vents | place: Atlantic Ocean: Mid...
AGGCTATGGCAAGGATCCGGCGTTTCTGCGTGCCCTGGAAGCGCGTTCGTTGTGTTTTGTCGCGGATGTCCACAAGGATCAGCGGATCGGGTTGAGCGATCCGGAGCCGACCTTGCCCGTGGCTTCCGGCCGGGGACGGCCCGCGAAGAAACGGCGTACCGGGCAGCCTTCGCTGACGGTGACCCAATGGGCTGAGCAGCAACCGGAATCGGCCTGGAAACGCATCTCGTTGCGCCAGGGTGAGAAAGGCAGTCTGCAGGCGGAGTACCTCCATGCGTCTGTCTGGGTATGGGATGGTCGGGAAGAACGGGCCCGTTGCTGGCGCCTGCTGGTGCGCCGGGAGCGGGGCGCGAACAAGCCCTCGCACTATGTGCTGTCCAATGCGGGCGAAGAGATTTCGTTGAGTCGCCTGGCGCGCATGCAGGCCAGCCGCTTCTTCATCGAGCATGCCTTCCGCGAGGCCAAGAGCGAGTTGGCCATGGCCGACTATCAGGTGCGCCGTTGGGACGCCTGGCATCGCCACATGGCGCTGGTGATGATCGCCATGCTGTTTCTGGTCAAGGAGCGCTTGGCGCTGGAGGAAGAAGCGCCCTTGCTGTCCCTGGCAGACCTGGTTCTTGCCCTGGACCGATTGCTGCCCCAACCGGAACCCATCCCTGACCAGTTGGCCAGAATCATTCAGGAACGACACCGACGACGGCAGGCAGCGCGGGCAAGCCACCTGCGGCGAGAGTCGGAAATATGACAAAGTAGAATTAATCACGTATGGACATGACCATACGGAACTCATTAACTCAGGTCACCAGATATACCCCGACGCAGAACAAGAAGATCGCGAATCCCCGTTTCAGCAACGAGGCGGGCAGGCTATGGGCGAGACGCGCCCCCATTCCGGCAGAGATCGTGCTGGTGAGGACGATACCAGCGAAGGCCGGCCAATAGAGATAACCGCTGCTGTAGGGCGGCAGGCGGCTGTCGCCCCACCCGCTCCAGAGGAAGCCCGCCGCCCCCGCCACGGCGATCGGCAGACCGCAGGCGGCGGAGGTGGCCACCGCTGACCTCACCCCCAGATTGCACCAGGTGAGGAAGGGCACCGTCATGGTGCCGCCGCCGATGCCCACCAGCGCGGAGACCAGACCGATGCCCGCCCCGGTGACCCCGAGGCCCCAGGGCCCGGGCAGTCGCCGTTGCGGCTTGGGGCGCAGATCCAGGGCCATGAGCAGGGCCACCACCAGGGCGAACAGGCCGTAGAGGACGCGCAGGGTCCCCCCGGCCAGCCATCCGGCGAGGAGACCGCCGCTCAGGGCGCCCAGGAGGATCCCCGGGGTGAGGCCGGCGAACACCTCCCAACGCACCGCCCCACGCCGGTGGTGGGCGCGCACCGAGGCGATGGAGGTGGCCACGATGGTGGCCAGGGAGGTGCCCACCGCCAGATGGGCCTGGACGGCCTCGGGGATGGCGGTGAAGGAGAAGATCAGGAGCAGGGCCGGCACGATCACCAGCCCGCCGCCCACCCCGAGCAGCCCGGCGAGGATCCCGGCGACCGCCCCCAAGGCGAGACAGGCGGCGAACAGTTCGGGCATGGCGGGCGCGTGGGACCTAACCCACCTCGGCCAGCAGACGGTCGATCATCCCCTGGGCCTGGCCCAGGTAACCGCCGCCGAACAGGTTGAGATGGTTGAGGATGTGATACAGGTTGTAGAGGATCTTGCGTACCTCGTAGCCGGAGGCCAGGGGCCAGGCCTCGCGGTAGGCGGCGTGGAAGTCGCCGGGGAAACCACCGAAGAGTTCGGTCATCGCCAGATCGGCCTCGCGATCGCCGAAATACACCGCCGGGTCGTAGATCACCGGGGTGCCGTCGTGCAGATAGCCCAGGTTCCCCCCCCAGAGATCGCCATGCAGGAGCGAAACCGGGGGATCGTGATCGAGCAGCCTGGGCAGGGCCTCCATCAGGCGCTCGCCAGCCGCCTGAAGCCGCCCCCTGTAACCGTTCCGGGCGGCGAGGGCCAGTTGGTAACCGAGCCGCCGCTCCCTCCAGAAGGTCACCCAGTCGGCGTCCGGGGTATTGGTCTGGGGGGTGCTGCCGATGGTATTGTCCCGCCACCAGCCGAAGGCCTCCCCAGTGCGGCGATGCAGTTGTGCCAGGCCACGCCCGGCCCGCTCGGCGCTGTCGCCGCGCGGCCGGCCCAGCGGCAGGTATTCCATCGCCAACCAGGCCTGCCCGGCGGCGGTGCCGCTGGCCACCGGCTCCGGCACCCGTAACCCCCCGGCCTCGGCCAGGGCCCGCAGACCGGCCGCCTCGGCCTCGAACATCGCCAGCCGGTCGGCGGAGTTGAGCTTGACGAAGAAGGCCCGGGTATCGTCCGCGAGCCGCACCGCGCGATTGATACAGCCGCCACCCAGGGCCTTGGGCGGGGCGGGCGTGAAGGGGCGGCCCGTGGTCTGGGCGATGGTCCGGGCGATTGCGTTCCAGGGTTCCTGCATCGGCGCCTCCGGGTTGGAAAGGGGGCCCATTATAGGCCCTGGAGCGCGGTCTTTATTCACATTCCGGGGCGTCCCGCAAGGCTGCCCGGGAAATCGCCCGGGGGCCCCGCGATGAATCCGCATGGGGTTTTCAACACGTTGTTTTTGCGTCAGTTTTTCAATTGGTAAAAAAACGGTCAAAACCGCACCAGGGCTTGTGGCACATGGCCTGTCGGCGGCTTTGCAGAGTTCCTCCACAGACTTATCCACAGGCTCTGTGGAAACCTTGGACCGACCACGCAGACACAAGGGCTTAGGCCGACAAGTTGAAGATATCCGGAGAAAACCAGGACAAGTCGGACCCGTCCGCCCGGCGCCTTCTGCGCGTGGCCGTGGCCGCCCCCCTCCCCGGTCCACTCGACTATCTGCCGCCCGCGGACCGCCCCCTCGCCAGCCTCCGGCCGGGGATGCGCCTGCGCGTACCCTTCGGCCGGGGGGAGCGCCTCGGCCTCCTGTGGGAGATCACGGACGCCGCCACGGCCCCGCGGGAGGGGCTCAAACGGGTCATGGAGGTCCTGGACGAGACCCCCCTGCTGGGCCGGGAGGAACTGGAGCTGCTCGCCTGGTGCGCCGACTACTATCACCACCCCTTGGGAGAGACCCTGTTCCATGCCCTGCCCGAGGGCCTGCGCAAGGGGGCCGGGATGGCCGATACCCCGGCGGCGGTCTGCTGGCGCCTGAGCGACGAGGGCGCCGCCCTGGATACCGCGACCCTGCACCGGGCACCGCGTATGGCCGCCGTCGTGGAATGCCTGAAGGCCCATCCGCATGCCCTGGACGGCGCCCGTCTCAAGACCCTGTGCGCGGCCGGCGCGGCGGTCCTGCGCCGCCTGCACACGCGCGGCTGGATCGAACCCGGCCCCTGTGTCCCGCCCCCCTCGGCGGTCACCGCCCCCCTCACCCTCAACACCGGGCAGCGCCAGGCGGTGGAGGCGGTGAGCGGCGCCCTGGGCGGATTCGCGGCCTTCCTGCTGGAAGGGGTGACCGGCTCGGGCAAGACCGAGGTCTATCTGCACCTGGTGGCCGAGGCCCTGAGGCGCGGCGGTCAGGTGCTGATCCTGGTGCCGGAGATCGGCCTCACCCCCCAGCTCCAACGCCGTCTGGTGCGCCGCATCGACGCCCCCGTGGCCCTGCTTCACTCGGGCCTGGCGGCCGGGCGACGCCAACGGGGCTGGTGGGAGGCCCGTGCCGGGCGCGCCCGGGTGGTCCTGGGGACCCGTTCGGCGGTCTTCACCCCCCTCCCGGACCTGGCCCTGATCCTGGTGGACGAGGAACACGACCTCTCCTTCAAGCAGCAGCGGGGACTGCGCTACTCGGGACGCGACCTGGCCATCCGCCGCGCCCAGGCACGCGGCGTGCCCGTGGTCCTGGGCTCGGCCACGCCCGCCCTGGAGAGCCTCCACAATGCCCGCCGTGGCCGCTACCGCCGCCTCCGCCTGCCGGCCCGCGCCGGCGGCGCGCAAGCCCCGCGCCTGGACCTCGTGGACCTACGCGGGGCACGTCTCCAGGGCGGCCTTTCGCCCACCTTGATCCGTCATCTCCGAGAGGCCCTGGAGGACGGCGGCCAGGCCATGTTGTTTCTCAATCGTCGTGGTTACGCCCCGGTCCTCACCTGTCACGACTGCGGCTGGGTGGCCGGCTGCCCGCATTGCGACGCCCGCCTCACCCTGCACCGGGAGGCCGGGGGCCTGTGCTGCCACCACTGCGGCTACCGCCACCCCCCCATCCAGCGCTGTCCGGCCTGCGGCGGCTCGGACCTGCGCCCCCTCGGCCAGGGTACCGAACGCCTCGAAGAGGTGGTGCAACGCCTGTTCCCCGGCGTCGCCGCGGCCCGCATCGACCGCGACAGCACCCGTCGCCGGGGCGAACTCGAACGCCTCCTGGAGCAGGCCAGGGAGGGCCGCGTGCCCTTGTTGCTGGGCACCCAGATGCTGGCCAAGGGGCACCACTTTCCACACCTCACCCTGGTCGGCGTCCTGGACCTCGACCAAGGCCTCTACGGGGCCGATTTCCGCGCCCCGGAACGGATGGCGCAACTGCTCGTCCAGGTGGCCGGCCGCGCCGGGCGCGGCCAACGCCCCGGCCGGGTGCTGATCCAGACCCGCCATCCAGACCACCCCCTGCTCCAGACACTCATCCATTCCGGCTATGCGGCCTTCGCCGAGTTGGCCCTCAGGGAACGCCAGGCCGCCGGCCTGCCCCCCTTCAGCGCCCAGGCCCTGCTCCGCGCCGAGGGACCGGACCAGGCGCGGCCCTGGGCCTTCCTCGACGCCGCCAGGGCGGCCGCCGCCCCGGCCCCTCCGGGGATCGAACTCTGGGGGCCGGCGCCGGCCGTCATGGAACGCAAGGGCGGGCGCTTCCGCGCCCAACTCCTGGTGCAGGCCCCCGGACGCGGGCCCCTCCAGGTCTTTCTGCGCCGCTGGGCGCCCGGGTTGCGGCGTCTGCCCGGGGCCTCGCGGGTGCGCTGGGCCCTGGACGTGGACCCCTTGGAGACGGCCTGAGCCATTCGTGGGTTTTCCGTCCTATAATAGATCGTCCGTTGACCCGCCGGAGCGAAGCACCATGCGCCTGCCCTCCCCCTCACTGCTCGCCCTGCCCCTGCGCCTGATCCCCGCCGGGGTCCACGACCGCGCCGCCGCCCTGGCCCTGCAGCAGGTCTTCCGTCAGGCCCTGACGGACGGGGACCTCGACTTCATGGAGGGCCGCACCCTGGCGGTGCGGGTGCGGGACCTGCCCGCCGGGTTCCGCATCCATCTGGGCGCCGGCCGCATCCTCCCCGGTGGGGGCAGGCCCGACCTGGAGGTGACGGGCGGCCTCGGCGACTACCTGGCCCTCCTCTCCGGGCGCGAGGACCCGGACACCCTGTTCTTCCAACGCCGCCTGACGATGTCGGGCGACACCGCCCTGGGGGTGGAACTGAAGAACTTCCTCGCCGCCATCGAGCCCGAGAGCCTGCCCTTCGGGCCCACCCTGATGCCCCTGAGCGGGCGTTTTCTGGACCTGTGGCGCCGGATCGAGGGAACGCCGGGCCATTGAGTTCCCCGTCCTCGTCTGCCACAGAGGAAGACCCCATGCCCGACCGACGCATCGCCCTGTTCCAGGAGATGCCCATCTTCGGCGGCATCCGCGCCGACATCCTGGAATACCTGCTGGGACGGGTGAAGAGCCGGGAGATGAAGGCCGGGGACTGGTTCCTGCGGGAAGGGGACCATGGCAGTTCGGCCTTCGTCCTGGAGGAGGGCGCGGTGTCCATCTGGAGACGTTGGCACGGCGAGGACCATCTGCTCCGCCACCTCGGCCGCGGGGACTGTTTCGGCGAGGTGGCCCTGCTCGACTTCGGCCCACGCAGCGCCTCGGTCAGAGCCGACACGGATGCCCGCGCCATCGTGCTCACCCCGGCCGACCTGCTCGAGGTCTCTCAACGGGACATGGAGCAATTCGCCCTCATCTATATGAACTTGGCGCGCGAACTGAGCCGCCGCCTGCGCAGCGCCGACGAACGCCTGTTCCGGGCGCGCTTCGGCGGCGAGCCCCCGCCGAAGAGTTATCCCTTCGGGGTCCACTGAGGCGACGCCCGTCCGCGGACGGAGGTCTTGGGCGGCGACCGGCGAATCATCGCCCGGCGTCTCCCGTTCCCTCCCTGACCCCGCCCCGCGCCTCAGGCCGTCAGACCGGGGATCGCGGCCGCCACCTCGGCCTGGAGGCGTGCCAATGCGCCGCGATTGGCGGCCACCACCCCCCGGCCGGCCTCGCCCGCCTCGGAGCGGGCGCTGGCATCGCTGAGCCAGGTCTCCAGGCAGCCCACCAGGGCGGTGACGTCCGCCACCTGACAGGCCGCGCCGGCGGCCAGCAACAGGCGGGCGATGGCGGCGAAGTTGACCATGTGGGGGCCGAACAACACCGGCACCCCCACCGCGGCCGCCTCCAGGGGGTTGTGGCCGCCATGGGCCACCAGGCTGCCGCCGATGAAGGCCAGATCGCCCGCGGCGAGAAACATAGGCAGTTCGCCCATGGTATCGCCCAGGAAGACGGCCACGTCCGGCCCACAGGAGGCCATCTCGGAGCGTCGCGCCAGACCGAGCCCCCGGCGGCGGACCAGGGCGGCGACCCGCCCGAAGCGCTCCGGGTGACGCGGAACGATCACCAGGAGCGCCCGGGGCAGACGCTTCAGGAGCAGGCGGTGGGCCTCCAGGACCTGTTCCTCCTCCCCTTCGTGGGTGCTGGCGGCGATCCATACGGGACGGTCGTCACCCCACAGACGCTTGATGGCGTCGGCCTGCTCGTAGGCGCTGGGCGGCACCTCGAGGTCGAACTTCACGCTCCCGAAGACGCGGATGCGCTCCGGAGGGACCCCCAGTGCCCGGTAGCGGGCGGCGTCTTCCTCGGTCTGCGCGGCGATCACCTGGAACCCCCCGAAGGCCTCGCGGGCCACCTCCCCCAGGCGGCGGTAGCCGCGCAGGGAACGCTCGGAGAGGCGGGCGTTGGCGAGCAGACAGGGGATGCCGCGCGCCGCGCACCCGGCCAGGATGTTCGGCCAGACCTCGGTCTCCACGAACACCGCGGCGCCCGGCCCGATCCGGTCGAGGAAACGCCGGACCAGCACCGGCAGGTCGTAGGGGGTGTAGAAGTGGCGGACGCGCCCGCCGAGGAGTTCCGCCACCCGGGCGGCCCCGGTCGGAGTGGTGGTGGTCACCACCACATCGAGACCGGGATGGTCGTCCTGCAGGCGCCGGATCAACGGGGCGGCCACCTGCACCTCGCCCACCGAGACCGCATGCACCCAGAGGCGGGGGCCCTGGGGCAGGAGCGGCACACGCGCGAAGCGCTCGGCCACCCGCCGCCGGTAACCGGGCGCGCGCCGACTGCGCCAGAACAGGCGCAACAGGGCCAGGGGCAGGACCAGGCCGAGGCCCAGGGTGTACAGGCGACGATTCATGGGGCGGACAGGACCGCTTCCGCCAGGGCGCAGTTCTGCCGCAGGTGAGCGGGGTCGATGGTACCCACGATCAGGCTGCTCACCCCCGGCTGGGCGAACACGAACTCCAGCGCCCGACGCACCCCTTCGGCCCCCGACACCCGGCCGCTGGCCAGACCCTTCTTCACCAGCACGCCCTTGCCCAGGCGGGCGGCGGTCTCCAACACCGGAAGCTCATCGCGATGCCCGGGGTTGCAGGTGGCCATCACCAGATCCATCTCCCGCACCGCCCGGATGCCGCCCGCCACCGTCTTGGTGGACATCCCGTGGGCCCGGATCAGGCCCCGCCGTTTGAGTTCACGCAGGGCGTCGAGGGCACCCTCCTCTTCCAGGATGGCGAGGTCCCGGCCGTCGGAATGGATGAGCACCGCGTCCAGATAGTCGGTCCCCAGGGTGCGCAGGCTGTCCTCCACCGTCTCCAGGGTGGCCCGGTAACCGAAATCGAAGCGTGACAGGCCGCCGGCAAAGGATTCACCGGTCTTGGAGACGATCACCCAGTCCTCGCGCGGGCCGGGCAGCAGCCGGCCGAGGCGCTCCTGGGCGATGCCGTAGGCGGGGGCGGTGTCGAGCAGGTTGATGCCGAGGTCGCGGGCCAGGGCCAGCAGGTCATGTACCTGGTCGTCCGACGGCAGGTCGAAGGGCCGCGGATACTTGACCTGGCGGTTGCGCCCGAACTTCACCGTCCCCAGACCGAGGGGGCTGACGCGGATACCGGTATCGCCCAGGGGTCTCAGGTCCATGGGATCGACTCCTGCCAGGGATGGGGGGCCAGGGGCGGGGCGGGCCAGGCCGGGGATTCCAAGACCGGCCCGGGCCGTAGCCCGGCGGCGCCGAGGGCGTCGAGGATACGCTCGGCCACCAGGGGAGCGAAGGCCAGCTTGGTGGGCCAGACCACGCTGAGCCCGTCCTCGTTGTGCACATAGGGCTCCTCGGGACGCCGCCCGCCCGGGGTGGCCACCTCGGCCCGCTCCACCCGCCAGGTGGCCCAGGACAGGCCCTCCCCCTCCACCCAGGGAAACAGGGCCGCGAGTTCCTCCCGGGCGGCGGCGATCTGCGCCTCGCGATCGCGCCCCACCCCGGACTCGGAGAGGTCCCCCCCCAGATACCAGACCCAGCGCCCGTCCGCCAGCGGATGGCTGGTGACCGTGAGCCGGGGGCTGGTCCCGGCCCCCAGGCAGTGCAGATAGAGGGGCGGCAACGGCCCCCGCGCCAGGGTCATGTGCAGGGGCCGGAGCTGCATCCGCGGCGCCTCGCGGCCGAGGGCCCGCAACAAGGCGGCGTTGCCGGCCCCGGCGGTGAGGACCAGGTAGCGCGGGCGCAACTCCAGGGTGCCCGCCCCGGGGTGATGGAGGCGCACCCCGGGCGGCTGCCCCGGGAGCAGATCCAGGTCTTGGAAATGCAGGCAGGCGCCGGCGCCCAGGGCCGCCAGGGTGGCGCTCAGGCCCCCCACGTCCAGCACCGGCTCGTCGAGGCGCCACAACCGCCCCGTGAAGCCCGGCCGCTCCAGGGCCGCGGGCCCTTCCCCCGGGGCGACCGCGGTGACCCGCGCGCGCATGGCGTGGCTGGCGAAGAAGCCGGTGAGGCGCGAGCGCAGGTCGGCCGTGGCCCACAGGTACTGGTGATCGGCCAGGCGCCGCACCGCCCTGAGATCCAGCTCTCCGCTCCCGCCGAGACAGGCCCGCCAGCGCCCGGGCATGGCGGCGATGGCCTGGGCCGAGGGGGTCAGACGGCCGCCCAGGGCGTATTTGGTGCCGCCGTGGACGATCCCCTGGGAGGCGGCGGTCTGCACCCCGCCCAGCCCCCGGGGCTCGGCCAAAAGGGCCTGAAAGCCCGCCGCGCGCAGGCGCGCCAGGGTCCACAGACCGGCGACGCCACCGCCGAGGAGCAGGATGTCCGGGTGCAGGGTCTTCACGGGCGCTCGTGGATACCCTGGCGGATGCCCTGGATGATGCGGGTGGTGGAACACCCCTCCACATAGCCCAGGGCACGCACCTCGCCTCCGGCCTCGCGCACGCACCCGGCCCCGGGGATCCGCCCGGGGTCGTTGTCCCCGCCCTTCACCAGGGTGTCGGGACGCAGGGCGCAGATCAGGCGCTCCGGGGTGGGCTCGGCGAAGGGCACCACCCAGTCCACGCAGGCCAGGGCGGCCAGCACCGTCATGCGGTTGGCGAGCGGATTCACCGGCCGGTCCCCGCCCTTGAGGGCTCGCACCGTGGCATCGGTGTTCACCGCCACGATGAGGCGGTCGCCCAGGCGGCTGGCCTGCTCCAGATAGGTCACATGACCGGCGTGGAGGATGTCGAAACAGCCGTTGGTGAACACCAGGGTCTCGCCCCGCGCCCGTGCCGCCCGGCAGAGCCCGAGCAGGGTGGCCTCGTCCACCACCCCGCGCCGCTCCACCTGGTGGGCGGCCAGGGCCGCGCGCAACTCGTCCAGGGTCACGGGGGCGGTGCCCAGCTTGCCCACCACCACCCCGGCGGCCTGGTTCGCCAGTTGCACGGCCGCCGGCAGGGGCACGGCCGCGCCCAGGCCCGCGGCCAGGACCGAGATCACGGTGTCCCCGGCGCCGGTCACGTCGTACACCTCGCGTGCCTGGGTGGGCATGTGACGGGCCGCCTGGCCCGGCTGCAACAGGGTCATGCCCTTCTCACCCCGGGTCACCAGGAGGGCGCCCAGGTCGTGCGCGGCCATCAGCGCCTCGCCCTTGGCCACCAGCTCCGCCTCGTCGGCACAGGGCCCCACCACCGCCTCCAGTTCGGCCAGGTTGGGGGTCACCAGATCGGCCCCCCGGTAGAGGGAGAAGTCCTTGCGCTTGGGATCCACCAGCACCGCCCGGCCCGCGGCCCGGGCGGCGTCGATGAAGGGCCGGGGATCGGCCAGGGTGCCCTTGGCGTAGTCGGAGAGCACCACCACGTCGGCCTGCTCCAACTGCCGGCGGAAGCCCGCCATCAGGCCGTCCCCGGCCGCGCCGGGGAAACCGTTCTCGAAATCCAGGCGGATGAGCTGCTGATGGCGGCTCAACACCCTCAGCTTGGTGATGGTGGGGAACCCGGGGACCCGCTGAAAGCAGCATTCCACCCCGGCGCCGTCCAGGGCCTTCTCCAGGCCGTGGCCGCTGGCGTCCTCGCCCACCAGGCCCAGCAGACACACCCGGGCCCCCAGGGTGGCCAGGTTGAGGGCGACGTTGGCCGCGCCGCCGGGGCGCTCCTCGGCCTGGTCCACGCGCACCACCGGCACCGGGGCCTCGGGCGAGATGCGCCCGGTGGGGCCGTACCAGTAGCGGTCCAGCATCAGATCGCCCGCCACCAGAACGCGCGCCGCGGAGAAGTCGGGGAGATCGATCATGCAGGGCGTCCGGGGAAAAGGGGGGATGATAAGGGCGGGAGCGGGGATGGCTCAAGGCCGGGCCGCGCGGGCGCAGGACGACGTCATCTAAGTTTCCTGCGTGGAACCGCCTCATCAACAGGTCTATCGTTCCTGTGGCGCAGGAAGTGTGAGGTCACAGTCGATGGCTTGGCCTACGGGGGAACGGAGGTGGAAGGGGTCAGCGTAAGTGGTAGCAGTGGCTTGCGCGCAGCCGTGTCCGGGACCGTAGGATTCGGTCCTGTTCCTGCCGGGTCGGAAGGGATCAGCTCAGAACGAGCCGGAGTGGTGTTTCAGCATCCGAGTATCAGCGCCCTGATTCGGGAGCTGGACCGTAATCCGGCCTTGTTGCAGGCCTGTGGCTTCGACGCTTTGCCGGTGCAGCGTCAAGCCCGAAGTCCGGTGGGTGCGCAAGGAAGACGACTCCGAGAGACCGGTGGCCGTCTACGAGGCCCCCGAAGCACCGCGCCGGGCGGTGCCCACGGACTGGAGCTTGTCGCGTTTTCTGGCCAACGTCATCGAGTTGGAAGAGACCCTGGGCCTGGTC
>Ga0256841_1003652_pt1 | contig 11408 bp, 9 predicted proteins | sample 356308metaG_FD_185971 | JGI IMG/M metagenome (GOLD analysis project Ga0256841, IMG submission 185971) | Hydrothermal vent microbial communities from Mid Atlantic Ridge, Atlantic Ocean - 356-308 | ecosystem: Environmental > Aquatic > Marine > Hydrothermal vents | place: Atlantic Ocean: Mid...
TCACACTTTGTATAATAACATCAAGTCTTATAACATAATGTTGCAGAAGCTTGAAAAGGAATCAATTCCTCAAGCCAGAAATGCTTTTAGGATTATTAATCAAGGTAATCTGGTTGGACGATTTACGGTTCTCGATGTTCTGGATGCACAGCGAAGTTTATTTGAATTGGAATCGCAATATGTAAACGCTGTTTCAGAATATAATAAAAACATAATTGATCTGGAAAGATTAACATTAACAAAATTTAATTTTGAATATAAATCAAGGATACCACAAAATGAAGAAAAGTAATTTAATCTATTTAACTGTTGGGATCGTATTAGGCGGACTTCTCGTGTTTTTAATTATGAACGGTAGCGGCACGGTTAACATTGACGAACCAATTGTTGCAAAGTCCGTTAAAAACAGTGAATTAAAAAATCAAAAGGAGATTGTAAAAATATCCCCGGAAGTTATCAAAGAATTCGGTGTTGTAGTTGCGGAGGCAAAACCCGGGAAAATAGAATTACATCTTGACCTTACAGGTGAAGTTGTTCCCAATCCTTATAAAATAGCACACATTATTCCGCGTTTTGGCGGCATTGTAAAAAAGATTTATAAGAAAATTGGTGATAATGTTAAAGCCGGCGAGGTTATTGCTACTATCGAAAGTAATGAGAGTCTTGTGGAATATAAAGTTAAGTCCTCAATAAAAGGAACCATTCTGGAATTACACATGACACCGGGAGAATTGATAGGCGATAGGATTCACGCTGTTAAAATTGCCGACCTTAATTCAGTTTGGGCCGAACTTAACATATATCAAAAAGATTTATTAAAAATTAATATCGGTGAAAAAGTCTTGGTTTCATCACCCGGTAGTAATTACAAATTTGAAGGAAGAATATTTTATGTAAGCCCAACAGTAAATGAAATAACAAGAACCTCCATTGCACGGGTAAATCTTGGTAATGTAAGGGGCTTTTGGAAACCAGGTTTGTTTATTACAGGACGGGTTCAAATAAAGGAAATCAAAGTACCGGTAGCAGTACCTAAAACAGCAATTGCAACCATGGATGAACAACCTGTTGTTTTTGTTCAAACAGATAAAGGGTTTATACCTCAGCCTGTCAAAACCGGTTATACAAATGATAAATACGTTCAAATTATTTCCGGACTAAAAGCCGGACAAAAATATGTAGCGGAAAATGGTTTTGTGATCAAGTCCGAAATCGAAAAGAGTACATTCGCTGATGAAGACTAACAAAACGAAAAAGGAATTATAAAAATGAAAAAGATTATTCAATTTGTGTTACAAAATCGGTTTCTAATGGTAGTGCTCGGAATACTAATTCTCGGAGCGGGTTATTTAAGTTATAAAAAATTACCCATTGATGCATTCCCTGATGTTTCACCTGTTGTTGTCCAGGTATTTACAGTCTCCGAAGGTTACTCGCCTGAAGAAATCGAAAAATATGTTACCTTTCCTGTAGAAGCCGCAATGAGCGGATTACCGAAATTGAAACTGGTAAGGTCAACATCAAATTTCGGTTTGTCTATTGTAAATTTATATTTTGAGGATAATACCGATATTTATTTTGCCCGTCAAATTGTTGGCGAAAGATTAAAAGAAGCATCCGAACAAATACCCGAAGGTTTCGGTACTCCGCAAATGGGACCAATAACATCCGGAATGGGTTTAATAATGTATTACTATCTCGATGATTCGACCGGGAAATATTCTCTTACCGAATTACGTTCAATTCAAGATTGGCTGATTCGTTATCCTTTGCAGACGGTACCCGGTGTTACCGAAGTGCTCGGGATAGGAGGCTGGGTAAAGCAGTACCAAACCGTACTTGATCCAAATGCTCTTATCCGTTACAACTTAAGTGTAAACGAAGTACTGGATAGAATTCGTTCTAATAATTTAAATGTAGGTGCACAATACATTGTAAAAAATGGCGAACAATTTACAATAAGATCAGTTGGATTAACTAGTAAAATTGACGATATAAAAAATATTGTAGTTAAAGCTGTTGATGGCATACCTATATATTTAAATCAAGTTGCTGAGATAAAAGTCGGCGGAGCTGTCCGTTACGGAACTGCAACACGCAACGGAACCGGCGAAGTAGTGGTTGGTCAAATTGTAAAGCTTTTTGGCGCTAACTCATCTCAAGTAATTAGGGATATTGAAAATAAATTAGATCAGATAAACGAAATGCTGCCGGAAGGCGTAACTATTCATGCTTATTATGAACAGAAGACACTTGTGGAAGCTGCCGTTAAAACCGTTACCAATGCGCTGGAGGAAGCTATATTTTTAGTTATTCTGATATTAATTATATTTTTAGGTGCTTTCAGACCAAGTTTGGTAGTAGCGATCTCTATCCCCTTTTCAGTTCTTTTTGCAATAATCGGAATGAAATTTCTTGGGATTTCTGCCAATTTAATGTCATTTGGCGGACTTGCAATTGCTATAGGAATGATGGTTGACGGGAGTGTGGTAATTGTTGAAAATGTTGATAGAATGCTTCATTCTGCAGATACCAGCGAGTCAAGAATACAAATAGTTTTGCGCGCAACCGTAGAAGTTTTAAGACCGATTATATTTGCTGTTTTGATTATTATTGTTGTATTCGTTCCTCTTTTTACTCTAGAGGGAGTAGCAGGAAAAACCTTCCGTCCTCTTGCATATACAATATCTCTCGCTATGGCTGGATCATTGCTATTTGCAGTATTCCTGGCACCGGTTCTCGCATATTTTTTTATGCGCCGCCCTAAAAAAGCAAAACTAAAAGACGGAGAACATCAGATTTGGATATTGCGTATCATGTTGAAAATTTACAATCCAATAGTTACATATTTTGTTAAGAAACGTTATGCTGCAGTTGTTCTGGCTACTTTACTCCTAATTCTTGGCGGATTAATATATCCTCGTCTCGGTTCCGAATTTACTCCAAGACTTATGGAAGGAACGATTGTTGTTCGTTTAACTTTGGCACCTTCAATTTCTCTTGATGAAGGAACGCGCATAACTGATATTGTTGAAAAAAGATTAATGCAAATACCCGAAATTAAAGAGGTAGTTTCCAGAATTGGCAGGGGCGAAGTCGGATCGGATGCGGAACCGATTAATGTTGTGGAATCTATAGTACAGTTAATACCAAGCAGCGAATGGACCAGCGCAAAAACACAAGTTGGTCTTGAGGATGTTATAAGAGAAAAATTAAGCGATGTTCCCGGTATAGCGGTAAATATTACACAGCCTATTCAGTTACGTGTTGATGAATTATTATCCGGTGTTAGAGCACAAATTGCAATAAAATTATTCGGTGATGATCTTGATATTTTAAAGAAAAAATCAGATGAAATTATGCGAGTAATTGAGCAGGTGCCGGGTGCTGCAGATGTTCAAGTTAATCAAATCGGAGGAGCGCCTCAGCTTTTGATAAAAGTTAATCGTCATAAAATTGCCCGATACGGTATTAATATTGAAGATGTTCAAGATGTAATTAAAACGGCAATTGGCGGAAGTGAAGCAGGTCAATTTTTTGAGGGTGTAAAAAGATTCGATATTTTTGTGCGCTTTGCAAAGCAATTTCGCAGTACTCCGGATCAAATAAAAAACGTTCTTGTCAAAGCGCCTAACGGCATCCTCGTTCCGCTTTCGCAATTGGCTTCCGTCCGGGAAATTGTTGGACCGCGGCAAATTACAAGAGAATACAGCCAAAGATTTATCACAATCCAAACCAATGTTGTTGGAACAGATGTAGGAACATTTGTAAAAAAAGGACAGCAAGCAATTAAAAACAAAGTGAATTTACCTGCTGGTTATTATGTTGAATGGGGTGGTCAATTTAAACTTCAGCAAGCAGCTAATAGTAGATTAGCAGTTGTAATGCCGATAACTTTATTCATAATATTCATCCTATTATTTTCGAACTTTAATTCCTTTAAGAATGCTTTGCTGATATTTTTAAATGTTCCTATGGCATTAATCGGTGGTATTGTTGCCCTTTGGCTTGCAGGTTTAAATCTTTCCGTTCCTGCTTCCGTCGGATTTATTGCCCTCTTTGGAATTGCACTGTTAAATGGAATTGTTCTGGTAACATACTTTAACCAGCTTATAAAAGAGGGCTATTCAATTGACGAGGCTTCCATTCAAGGAGCAAGCATGAGATTAAGACCGGTTCTTATGACAGCTTTTGCAGCAGCTCTTGGAATGATTCCTCTACTGTTTTCAACCGGAATTGGCAGTGAAGTTCAAAAACCGCTGGCTACTGTTGTAGTAGGAGGATTATTTACTTCAACAATCTTAACGTTGCTTGTTCTTCCGGCTCTTTATAAATGGTTTGCTATAAAACCGCAAGAAAGTGAATTATAATTATTTTATTGCCGGCTTATTATAAGCCGGCTCATTAAATTAAGGGAGTAAACTATGAAAGAAATAAAAGCGATAGTTAGACCGTTTAAGCTAGATGACATAATCTCCTCGCTTCACAAAATTGAAGGTCTGCCAGGATTAACTATTTCGGAAGTAAAAGGATTCGGTAGGACAAAAGCTAAAGATGCAGCTGATTCTTTCCAAGACGGATTACACGATTATGTTAAAAGAACAAAAATTGAACTTGTAGTCAATAACAATATCTTTGAGGAGGTTGTTAATGTTATACAAACAACAGCACATACGGGAAATCCCGGTGATGGAAAAATATTTGTAATTGATGTTTCTAACACTGTTCGAATCAGAACTAACGAACGTGGTGAACAAGCAATTTAATAATAACAGTATAAAATATATATTAAATAAAAAGGAGAATTAAAATGGAAAAAACAAATTATGGATTTTGGAAAGCGGTTGATTTTAACTTTGAAGAAGCAATTGAGAAAACAAAAGAAGCTTTAACGAAAGAAGGATTTGGAGTATTAGCCGATTTGGATTTTAAAGCGATTCTTAAAAAGAAACTTGATGTTGACTTTAAACCATACAGAGTTTTAGCAGCTTGCAATCCGCCGAACGCTTATAAAGCTTTACAAGCGGAAGAGCAATTGGGTCTTTTGCTTCCATGCAATGTAATTGTTTATATTAATGATAACAGCGAAACAATAGTTGCGGCAATCGATCCCGTTGCAAATATGGGCACGGTTAGTAATAATACTGTGCGGGAAGTTGCGGAAATTATTCAAAGTAAATTAAAAAACGTAATTACTAATTTGTAAGTATATTTAATTCTTGCAATTTAGGGCGGTTATTTAACAATTTCTATACCTCTTATGAAAAATAAATTGTAAAAGGTTAACTATGAAAAAATATAAAATAAAAAATTTAAGCTGTGCTTCATGTGCCGCTAAAATTGAAGAAGGTGTAGCAAAATTAGAAGAAGTAAATTTTATATCTGTAAATTTTGCTAACTCGTTTATTCAAATTGATACCAACAACATAGAAAAGGTAAAAAAGAAAATAAAAGAAATCGAAGCGGAAGTAGAAATTATAGATGATAATCAGGAAGAAGGTGAAGAATTTGATGTTAAAAAAGAACTAACCAAAATTTTCTTTATTATTTCTTTTTTAGTGGTTGGAATTATTTTTAAGGATAATTTACACAATACACCTTACCATTGGCAAGAGTATCTTGTGTTTGTTACAATATATCTTTTAAGCGGATGGAGAGTACTTAAGACTGCAGGGCTGAACATTGTAAAGGGACAGGTCTTTAATGAACAGTTTTTAATGTCTGTCGCTACGCTCGGTGCTTTTGCAATTCACGAAATGCCGGAAGCTGTTGCCGTTATGGTGTTTTACAATGTTGGTGAATTCTTCCAAGACCTTGCCGTGCATCGCTCACGCAGATCAATTAAAAGCCTATTGGAAATTCGTCCTGACCATGCAAACCTTTTAGAAAACGGTAAGGTGAAAGAAACAGCACCGGAGGAAGTAACTGTTGGGGATAAAATACTAATTAAACCCGGTGAAAAAGTTCCATTGGATGGCGAAGTAATCGGAGGTAATTCAATGTTAGATACCTCTGCACTTACAGGTGAATCTGTCCCCCGCTCAGTTAAAGAAGGTGAAGCCGTAATGGCTGGAATGATAAATAAATCGGGCACTTTAACTGTAAGAGTGACAAAATTATTCGGTGAATCTTCAATAGCTAAAATTCTTGACCTTGTTGAAAATGCAACATCCAAAAAAGCAAAGACGGAAAAATTCATCACCAAGTTTGCCCGTTATTATACGCCCGCAGTAGTTTTCGGGGCAATTCTTGTGGCAGTTCTTCCACCTTTGTTGGTTGAAGGACAACTGTTTTCCGTTTGGATTTACAGAGCATTGATTATGCTTGTAGTTTCTTGCCCTTGTGCTTTGGTCATTAGCATTCCCCTCGGTTACTTCGGTGGAATAGGCGGAGCCTCGCGTAAAGGGATATTAGTTAAAGGTTCGAATTATTTAGATGCTCTTACCGTAATTAAAACGGTAGTTTTTGATAAAACGGGAACTCTAACAAAAGGAGAATTTAAAGTTTCTAAAATTGTACATGCTAATGGTTACAATAAAAATCAAATACTAAAATATGCCGCTTATGCAGAAGCACACTCAAACCATCCTATCGCACAATCAATTTTAGAGGCATACAACTATAACATCGAGCAAAAATTAATCGGGAATGTAAACGAAATTGCCGGACATGGCATTGAAGCTGAAGTTGACGGCAAAATTGTTATTGCCGGGAATGATAAATTACTTCACAAAAAAAACATTCAACACGATAAGTGCAACATAGACGGAACTGTCGTTCACATCGCAGTCAATTCAAAATATGCGGGATACATTGTTATTTCAGATGCTATAAAGAAAGATGCGGAATTAGCTATTAAAGAACTAAAGAAGCTTGGTGTTAAAAAAACCGTTATGCTTACCGGCGATAATTCTTACGCTGCCATAACAATTGCTAATAAATTGAATATTGACAAAGTTTATTCGGAGTTACTCCCCGAAGATAAAGTAAAGCATATTGAAAAATTAATATCGGAATCACACAAAAATGATAAAGTAGCCTTTGTGGGCGACGGAATAAATGATGCCCCTGTTCTTGCCCGCGCAGATGTTGGAATTGCAATGGGCGCTCTGGGTTCAGACGCTGCTGTTGAAACTGCTGATGTTGTTTTAATGAATGATACTCCCTCAAGCGTTCCTACATCAATTAAAATAGCAAAAAAGACAAGAAGAATTGTTTGGCAAAATATCATTTTTGCGCTTGGAATAAAACTTATGTTTATTATTCTTGCTGCGTTCGGAATAGCAACAATGTGGGAAGCTGTATTCGGTGATATGGGAGTTGCACTTATAGCAATCTTAAATGCTACACGGGTTTTGAAAACGGTTGATTGATATTTTTCATCTTTAATCGATCAATAATTTATTTTATTTTTTTTATTTTTATAAATAATTGTTAACTATTAAGAAAATTAATTAGGAAATCAAATGATAAAATTGAATAAATTAATATTACCGATATTAATTATTGCGGCTTTCTTTTTAATTTATAAATTTTATTTTGCTCCTACTAATGAGCTCGGTTCTTTTAGCATATTCAGTACAAGTAGTGAAATTAACCAGGAAATAAATGTTGAAATTGTACCATCAAAGGGATTTGGAAAAAATAAAAACGGACAAATAATCTCGTTTTATGCAAAAGATAAAAACGGCAAGATTGTTTTAATTGCTGTTCATAATCCTTTAACAAATGAAATTAAAGATGCAAAAACCGTAACATTAATGGGACATATGCATACGGAAAGCTTTTCAGCTGCCAAAGTCACCGTTTTAGATTGAAAAACATTTTTAATATTTTAATATTTATTTTTATAAGGTATCATTTTGAATAAACTAAATATTTTTTAATTCTTCTTTCAATTACTATTCTTATCGCAAGCTGTAAAAACCGGAAGGATTTGACAAATAAGACTTCTGTTGAACAGACAACTAAAAATAATAACTCAAATAAAATAATTATCAGAAAAGGAATCATCGACCTATCAACAATTGATAAGAATAAAAATGGTAAAGTTTACGAATGTCCGATGGACTGGAATGTAATTTCTGATAAACCGGGTGTTTGTCCTTTGTGTGGCATGACTCTCAAAGAATATTCAATTGAAGAGACAAAGTCCAATTTGAATAAATTTGGTTACGAATACAAAAAGTAGAATTGCCTGCCCTGTAGCATTAGAGCAGGCAACAAAACTATAATCCTCTCCAATCAAGTTCTTGCTTAGGTTTATTTTGTAATACATTTTCTATTTTCTCCATTACTTCAGAAGTTAATTTGTCAAGCTCATCAATAACTTTCATATTCTCTTTAACCTGCCCGGGATTAGAAGCTCCGGTAATTACAGTTGAAACATTAGGATTTTTAAGACACCAAGCCAATGCCATACTTGCCATTGACATTCCGATTTCATTTGCAATAGGTACTAATTTTTTAACCTTTTCAATTTTGTGTATCCCTTCGCCTGAAAATATCCGGTCTTTTAACCATTGGTAATTTTCTAGTGATAATCTGCTATTTTCAGGAATACCGTCGTTATACTTACCAGTTAATATACCGCTGGCAAGAGGACTCCAAGTTGTGGTGCCCAAACCAAATTCCTTAAATAACGGTAAAAACTCTCTTTCAATTTTATCCCTTCTGAACATATTATATTCAGGCTGCTCCATTGCCGGTGGAATTAAATGTTCCTTTTGCGCAAATAAATAAGCTTCCGTAATTTGGCGTGCGTTCCATTCGCTTGTTCCCCAATAAAAAGCCTTCCCTTCCTTAATTACTTGATTCATAGCCCAAACGGTTTCTTCGATAGGCGTATGAATATCGGGCCGGTGGCAATAAATTAAATCGACATAATCCGTTTGCAATCTTTTTAGAGCGGCATTGGTACCTTCCATAATATGTTTAAACGATAAACCTCTATCGTTAACTCCTTCACCTCCCCAAAATATTTTAGTAGATAAAACTAAATCACTCCTTTTCCAACCGGCTTTCTTAATTACGTTTCCCATCATTATTTCCGCTTCGCCTTTTGCATAAGCTTCGGCATTATCGAAAAAATTAACGCCTGCATCGTATGCCTCTTTCATACAATTATAAGCTGTATCTTCTTCTACTTGATCTTTAAAAGTAACCCAAGCTCCATAAGAAAGAGCGGATACACGCAAACCTGATTTACCTAAAAATCTATATTCCATATCGTACTCCTTTATTTATGTAAAACGATTAAGAGAATTTTCTTTCTCAAAAACTAATAAAAAGAATGGATAATTGAATTTTTATTTTGTGAGGCGGTAAAAAAAACGCCCCGCTAATATTACAACGGGGCAAAATTGCAAGTATTAATGTGTAACCATAGGATCTAATTTTTTAGCGGCTTCTACCCATGATTGAACTCTTTTAAGTGTAGGAACTGCTCTTACCAATCTTTTCTTTCCTTTGGAATTTACTTCTTCCATTTTCTTTGTAAGGTTTTCGGGATTTCTGTTACGCAATTCTTTTACGGTATCAACTCCGGCAGCATGCAACAATTCTGAATACTCGCTTCCAACTCCTTTTACCCTGTAAAGATCGGCCATGTTAACCCAAGTTAAAATTGTTTTGGTGTCGAAACCGGTTTTTTCAGCCAATTCTTTTCTTCCCTTTGCCGTTGCGGCCACTTTAAGCAACCCATTAACGCTTTTTACTCCTGCTGCTCTTAATTTTTTTTCGTTAGCCGGTCCAATCCCTTCAATATCAGATATTTTGTAATTAGCCATTTTGTTACTCCTATAATTGATGAATAATGTTACTTTGGATTTCAAATGATTAACTATAAATATACAAACAATTTTTTTTTTGTCAAAATATTTCACCTTTTACAACCTAAATTTTTTTTATTTTTATAAAAAAAACATTTTGTCCAAATTTAATTTATAATTTTTGTAAGTTTTATTTAGTCGAAATGAATTAATTACAGGAGATTAATTATGCAGGATTTTGAAAAACTAGGATCCTTTTACATTGGCAAAAAATACGATGTTAAAAGTAAATCCATAACCGACGATGTTATACTTTATGATTCTAAAGACCTAACAACGCATGCTGTTTGCGTTGGTATGACAGGCAGCGGTAAGACCGGCCTTTGTATTTCTTTACTCGAAGAAGCCGCAATCGATTCAATTCCTTCTATAATCATTGATCCAAAAGGCGATATTACAAATTTACTTTTAACTTTTCCAAATTTAAAGATGGAGGATTTCTTACCATGGATTAACGTCTCCGATGCCAGAAAAAAAGGTTTAACCGAAGAAGAATACGCTAAATCGCAAGCCAGGATGTGGAAAAAAGGATTAGCCGGTTGGGGACAAGACGGTAAACGGATTCAAAAATTAAAAGATTCTGCCGACTTTAACATTTACACACCCGGCAGCAGCGCCGGTAAACAAATTTCAATTTTAAAATCTTTCGATGCTCCTTCCGAGGAAATCAGAAACGAACCGGATTGGTTTGCGGACAGAATTTCATCAACATCATCTACAATATTAGGACTCCTCGGTATAGAAGCCGATCCTATTAAAAGCCGCGAACATATACTGCTGTCAAATATACTAAAACATTTTTGGGCTTTGGGAGAAAATCTTGACATTACAAAATTAATTCAAGCTGTACAGTCGCCCCCTTTCGAAAAAGTCGGTGTGTTCGATATCGAATCGTTTTTCCCCAACAAAGATCGTTTCGGACTTGCAATGGAATTAAATAATCTGCTTTCTTCGCCTACTTTTCAGTCATGGTTAAAAGGTGAACCGCTGGAAATTAACGATTTACTTTACACTGCTCAGGGTAACCCGAAAGTTTCTATTTTTTATATAGCTCATTTATCGGAATCAGAAAGAATGTTTTTTACCTCGCTATTGCTTAATAATATTCTCGAATGGATGAGAATGCAATCGGGAACAACAAGCTTACGCGCATTGCTTTATATTGATGAGCTATTTGGTTTTATGCCGCCAATCTCTAATCCCCCATCCAAAAAGCCTTTACTTACAATAATGAAGCAAGCACGGGCATTTGGACTTGGCGTGGTTTTAGCCACACAAAACCCGGTAGATTTAGATTATAAAAGTTTATCCAATGCCGGTACTTGGTTAATAGGAAGACTGCAAACCAAGCAAGATATTAACCGCGTAATTGACGGTTTGGAAGGTGCTGCTTCATCTTCCGGTGAATCTTTGAACAAAGGCGAAATAGAAAATTTAATTTCGAATTTGGACAAACGGGTTTTTCTGTTACATAACGTTCATGAAAAAGAACCTATTGTTTTTTATACAAGATGGGCAATGTCCTATCTCAGAGGACCTTTAACACGGACTCAAATTAAAAAATTAATGCAGCCGAAA
>Ga0256841_1003653_pt1 | contig 11406 bp, 15 predicted proteins | sample 356308metaG_FD_185971 | JGI IMG/M metagenome (GOLD analysis project Ga0256841, IMG submission 185971) | Hydrothermal vent microbial communities from Mid Atlantic Ridge, Atlantic Ocean - 356-308 | ecosystem: Environmental > Aquatic > Marine > Hydrothermal vents | place: Atlantic Ocean: Mid...
CTCCGCCGTGCACGACAAGCCAGGATCGACTACAACCGGAACCACACACACGACCGCCCCGGAGACCAGCCATGAGACATGGGATGATTCCGGCGGCGATCTCTATCAAAGACTCAGAAACACCTCATGCGACGCCTCCGCCTGGCCCTTGGCTTGCTTCGCCAGGTCTGAGGTCCTCTTCGCGTACCAAATAGTGACGCCAACGAGGACAACCGTGGCGACCGCCTGGGCAACCGCCGCGTAGGCAACAGTGGCGGAGAGGGAACTCATGGGCCCATTGTCGCAGGACAAGTTACGGCGTCGAGTGCCGAATCGCGTCCTATGCGCGTCCTGGATGCCTGCTCGACCGGCTTTCGGGCCGACACGGGATACCGAAACACCAGCAACCACAAGGGATCCCGGCCGTGGGCGCTACTGAGATCGAACCAGTGACCTCTGCCGTGTGAAAGCGCTTCAGGGGGTTTCGGTGACCTCGGCAAACGGCCAGAAATGGCCTCTCACCTGGGCATTCGCCACTCATCGAAGTTCAGCGATTCGCGTTGGTCCTCAACAGAACGCGTCCTATGCGCGTCCTGGCTCGATCGCCCTCATTCCGACGACTCCTCGGGAGTTCACTCCTGAGGGCGGCATTCAAGCCGTTGATGGCAGACTCGAGCCCGAAGTCGTCGTCATCAGGACGCCTCTGGGTGTACTCGTAGGCCAGCCGCAACTCAGTGCTTGAGTCTCCAGAGTCGAGAGCCTCAATGGTTCCCATCGCCCACCGGGACACCCGGTCGAGCAGCTTCTTGGTCGCATGAACGGTGAACATTCCCGATAGTGTCGCGCGAAGTGCACGCCCACGGACCCATCGAGCCCGTCGGGTTGGTCGCCTGCCACCATTCACGGCGCGGGCTGCTGTTGCCTAGAAACGCTTGTTGTTTATGCCAGACAACAGTAAGTTGTAGGCAACATGCCGGCGCCTCTCCCCCCCGTAGCCAACGAGGCCGACTCGGATGCTCGGATCGTCGAGTCGGCAGTCGACGCGCTGCGTGCGCAACTCCCGCCGGGATGGTCCGTCAACTTGGAGCTGCAACCGGCTCGCCTCACCGAAGGGTGGCGGCCCGACGCGGCGATCACCGTCGACGCACCAGGGGGCGGACGGCCAGCGCGCCTGGTCGCCGCATACGAGCCTGAGATCACGCCGAAGAAGGCTGTCGAAGTCGCCCGCCGGCTCCAGTCGTACCTGGATGAGAATCCCGAAGCGCAGGGCCTTGTCGTTGCTCCATGGGGAAGCCGCCGTACCCGAGAGGTCCTGAGGCAACTCGGTATCGGGTTCATCGACCCCACGGGGAACATCGACCTGGTTCTGAAAGATCCCGGCCTCGTCGTCCGCGTCGACGGAGCGGACCAAAACCCTGTCCCGAACCGGCCGGTCTCCCCCAGTCTGCGGGGACCCAAGGCATGGGCGCTGATGAAGACGATGATCGAAGTCATCCCGCCCTACGGAGTGAGAGAGCTGGCCGCAGCGGTCGGTACCGATCCCGGTTACACCTCCCGAGTGCTCAGGGCCCTCGAAGAGGAACGGCTGATCACCCGGGAACGTCGCGGCCCCGTGACCGAGGTGGACTGGCCGGCATTGCTCACCCAACTCACGAGCTCCTACAGCCTGCTCGACGCCAACGAGACGTCAACGTGGATCGCTCGCGGCGCCGTCTGGGACCTGCCCGCGACCTTGGCAGCGTCCCGGTTCGAGACCCGCTGGGCGGTCACGGGATCCCTCGGCGCCACGCTCATCGCACCTGTGGCGGCACCGGCGATGGCGGTCATCTACGCCGACGACCCCGTGGAGCTCGCCGGGACGCTCGGGCTGCTCCCGGCCGAGACCGGCGCCAACGTCATCTTCGCCCGGCCCTACAGCAACGCCGCCTACGCACGGTCCTGGAAGACCGACGACGCGACCTATGTGTCGGTCGCCCAGCTCGCCGCTGACTGCCTCACGGGCATCGGGAGGATGCCCGCCGAAGGTGAAGCCCTGGTCGAATGGATGCGAGCCAACGAGGACCGGTGGAGGGCTCCCGACTTCGATACCTCCCCGAACCCGTTGAGTCAACGATGACCACCTTCGATCCGGGATACGTCGTCGCCCGCAAGGTCCTCCTCGACGTCCTCGAAGCCCTGAGGGATCACCTCGATGCGATCATCCTCGTCGGCGCCCAGGCCGTCTACCTTCGTACCGTCCCCCTGCCCGGCTATACGCCGCACACCACCGACGCCGACCTCACCATCGACCCGGACCTCCTGGAGCCGCGACCGGGCCTCGAGACTGTGATGCGGAACGCGGGGTTCCGCCTGAAGAACGAGGACACCGGCCATCCCGAACCCGGCATCTGGCAAGCCCGCATCGCGGTCCCGAATCGCACCGACGACCTCATCATCCCGGTGGATCTCATCGTGCCCGAAGCGGCGGCACCTCCCGGAGGACGGCGAGGGGCGCGTCTCGGCGGTGAGCACGGCAAGCGCGCCGCCCGCAAGGCCACCGGCCTGGAAGGCACCCTGGTCGACCACTCCCCCCTCGAGATCCGCGCACTCGACGAAGCGGACCCTCGATGCATCACCGTCGAGGTCGCCGGAAACACGGCGCTGCTGGTCGCCAAGCTCCACAAGATCGATGACCGCCGCGACCAACCGGACCGACTCACCGACAAAGACGCCGGTGATGTCCTGCGCCTCTTCATGTCCACCACGACCGAGCACACTGCCCAGGGACTCTGTGCACTCCTCGACGACGCCCGATCCGCGAAGGTGACCCGGGTCGCCATCGACCTCCTCGACTCGCTGTTCGGAACGCCCCGCAGCCTCGGCACCCAGATGGCCGTCCGTGCCCTCACCGGCGTGCTCGACCCGGCCACCGTCCAAGCCACCTGCACCACCTTCATCGCCCAGGTACTCGCCGCCTTGGAGGAGATGGGTTGCGGATAGCGCGTCTCGGGGCAGCCAGACGAAGCGAACCCGCTCGAGGCCACCGCGCGGGACGGCCATCTAGCGTGGGCCATCATGAGCACGTCCGACCAGAGCACCGAGCCGGCAGCCCAAGTAGTCCGGGTCAGCACAGCCGCCGAGATGGGGACTGCGGGCCGGGTACGGGTGGGTCTGCGTTCGTACTACTCCACGCACTTCCTCGCCGCCGCTCAGGACGCTGCAGACGAAGCTGCTGACCTGGAGGCTGAGCTGCTCGGGCAGCATGATCGGAGGTTCAGTCTGAGACACCGCGGGCTCGTACTTACGGCAGTCATCGAGTCCGTAGCGTTCCTCGAGGCTGTGATCAACGAGGTGCTCCAGGATGCGACCGATGGCCACATCACCGAGAAGCTCGAGGGTGTTGATTCGGAAGTTCGGCGCTCGTGGGCCGGCATCTGGGAAGCTCTGGGCCAAGGGGAGACCGGCCGCAACCTCGAGCGCTACCAAGCCGCGTTGATCGCCGCCGGGGTCGAGCCCTTCGACAAAGGTGCGGAACCATGGCAGAGCGCTCAGCTGCTCGTCCAGCTCCGGAACCACTTGGTCCACTACAAGCCGGCAACCGTCTACAGCGACGAGCCGGAGAAGCTCGTGACGCGGCTTGAGCACAAGCTCGATCCCAACCCACTCTCGACGAACACGGGCCAGGTGGATGGTTGGCTGTCCGCCGAATGCGCGCGATGGGCAGTCGACAGCGCGGTGGCACTCGTCGGGGCGTTCGCGGACCGAACCGGGGCCAGGCCGAACTACATGACCACGCTGGACAACCTCCGTCGAGACAACGCGTGAATCGGACGCGGGTCTTGCACGCGACACCACCTGGTCCGTCGGGGCCGTTGTATCCATCGACCCACTGGACATGTGCCCGCTACCGCGGCAACCGGGCATGACAGTGCTTGTACTTGAGCCCGGACCCGCACGGACAGCGTTCGTTGCGACCCACCTTGTGGACAGTCCCCCGCTGCCGTGCGAGTCTCGATGTCATCTCGAGCCGTTGCTCCCAGGCTGACAGCTCTGCTTCCCGGGTGCGCAGCCGTTCATCCCATCCACGGAGTCGCTGCTCGGTGGCTGTGAACTCGCGCTCCCGGGCGGCGAGCCGGGCCTCCCGGGCCGCGAGTCGCTCGTCAGCGCAACCCTGGAAGAGCGGGGCACCCGCGCCGCCGTGTTCCTCGACGACGGTGCAAAGCTCCTGAACGATGAGGGCCACGACGGCCCGGCCCATCGGGACGCCGGCGGCGTCGCAATACCGTCTCCACGTCGACCACAACGCGTCGGAGATCGGCAAGCGAACCATCCGGTAGCGCTCCTCGCGGCCCAATCCGGAGAGGACCTTCCGGTCGATGTTCGCCAGGGTGCCCCGGTCGAGCTCCATCACCGCCCTCCTTGTAAACATGTAGACACCGGGCAACTTGTTGCAGGTGCGTGTGGGGTTGAAGGGGGTGCGACGCGAATCGCGTCGCGCTTCCGGGCTGTGCGGACGCCTGGGGGCGATGCGTGGGTCGGGGACGTCGTGGACGGGTGGTCAAGGCCCGTAAGGCTGGCCTTCGGTCTCATCGCGGTCTCCGTCGTCGTGCGGCGAGATGCCTCCGTCGAACGAGCCCGGCCCCTGTGGGCCGCCAGGACGGACGACGCTCCGGATCCGGCTGCGGTGGAGGTTGGCGGGCTCATGGCTGCCAGGAGAGTCGGCAACCCTTTCAGCGGAATGTCACCCGCCTGCCGACCCGGCTCCAAACCGACTCCAAACCGACTCCAACAGCTCCCGACCCAGCGGGCCGAGGCTCGACGACGCCGACGCGGCCCGCGAACCGATGATGCGATGCCCGCGACCCTTTCAAGAACCCTTTCAGCCACCTGCCAACGATTCGGGAGCCGTTGCGCCGCAAGGGATTCCAGATGACGAGGTGGAACCCTCCCAACCGGCGGTTGGAATGTTCGTACCGGGATGATGTGTGACACCTTGTACCGGGATGTTATGTGACACTTCTTCGTCGTTGTGGGGGTTGGCGTCCTCCTTTGGGCTGGTAGTAGCGGTCGGGGTCGATGGTGAGGGCCCGGACGAGGGCGTCACCGTGGTAGATGTGGACGAGCTGGTCGACTTCGACGACCCGCACCTGGGCGGCGGCGTAGCGGATCCCGACGTGAACGAGTTTGCCGCGCCAGCCGATGTTGCCGGTGGCGCCGACCTTGCGCACGTACGCGTCGGGCGGGTAGGTCGGTTCGGTCATCCCGTCTGGGTCGGGGAGCCGGATGGCGTCGGGGTCGATGGGGGCGATCCCGTAGCGTTCTGCCGGGGTGACGTCGTCGATGCCTTGATGGGGCCGGCGGCGGTTGTAGTGGAACCGGAACCCGTCGAGGAGTTCTTGGAGATGCTCGAGGGTTTCGGGTGGGCCTTCGTCTTCGAGCCATTCCTTCAAGGTGCGGTGGAACCGTTCCAGCTTGCCGAGGGTTTGGGGGTGATACGGCGCCGAGTTGATCAACTCCACCCCCAGGTCCTTCAAGCTCACTTCGAAGGCGACTTCGGTGCCATGCAGGCGGCCGGTGAAGATCAGCCCGTTGTCCGACAGCACCTGACGGGGCAGCCCGTAGCGGGACGCCGCGATCTCGAAGGTGTCCCACGCCAGATCCCCGGTGGCGGCCGGCCCGGCCACGGCGGCCAGCAGATAGCGGGAGTGGTCGTCGAGGACGTTCACGACCCACACCTCGGTGTCGTCGACCAGCAGCACCCGGGTGGCGTCGATCTGCCACAGATCGTTGGCGATCTCCCGCTCGAAGCGTTTCGTAGCCTTGCCACGCCGTGGCGGCCGGACCGCGACCAGACCGTTACGGACCAGCACCTGATGAACCGTCGAGACCGCCGGCGCCTCGACCCCCGCCCTCGTCAGTTCGGTACGGATCCGCCGCGCCCCCCACCGGGGATGATCCATGCGCATCTCCACGATCTGCACTTCCACCTCCGCAGGGATCCGGTTCGCCGGATGCAGCGGCCTCCGGGACCGGTCCGCCAACCCCGCCAGGCCTTCGGCCAGATACCGTTGCCGATACCGGTAGTAGGTCTGACGGGAGATCCCATAGCGGCGGCAGATCTCGGTCACCGTCAGACCGGTGCGTTCTGCCTCCATCAACACTTCTAAACGTAGCTCTGGCATCGTCACCACCTTCAACGCCACCGCCGACCTCCTCGCCGTGCTCAAAGGCCAGCCTGCAGCAATCAACACGGTGGTGTCACACATCTCCCCGGAACACTGTCACCCATGTGTCCGGAACGACCTGTCACCGATCTCCCCGGAATGAACAACCGGCGGTTGGAAGCCGATTGGAGCTGAGATGGCATCGAAATGACACTCGGCTGAAAGGGTGCTCAGGCACGCTCGGGCCATGGAGCACGACGATCGGCTGTTCAGCGTCGACGAACTCGCCGCCTACCTCACGGTTCCACCCAAGACGCTCTACGTCTGGCGGTACCACGGGCAAGGACCACCGGGGTTCCGAGTCGGTCGGCATCTGCGGTACCGCTGGAGCGACGTCCAGGCATGGATCCGACGGCGAATCGAGGTCGAGAACGCGCCGAGGAGCGTCGGCTGATGGTCGCCACCGCGATCGACCGGCGAGCCAACGGCCGCTACCGGGCCCGCTACCAGGCCCCCGACGGGCGATGGCGATCCAAGACCTTCGACCGGAAGATCGACGCTCGACGCTGGTTGACGAACGAACTCTCCAAGCTCGCCCGCGGCGACTGGGTCGATCCCCGAGCCGGCGAGGTGCCCTTCGAGGTGGTGGCGGAGCGGTGGATGGCCAGCCGAGTCGCCCTTCGTCCCTCCACACGGGCCCGCGACCGCTCCTACCTCAGATCCCTCATCCTTCCCCGCTTCGGCAGCATTCCGATCGGGGACGTCCAACCTTCAGACCTCGACGCGTGGATCGCCGACCTCATCCCTCAGGGGAAGGCTCCGGCCACCATCCACAAGGCCTGGCAGATCGCCGGGGGCATCTTCCGCCTCGCCGTCAGGGACCGTCTCATCCCCCTCTCCCCCGCCACCGATGCGGAACTCCCCGGTATCCCCCACCGCGAGCCCGAAGTCCTGACCCTCGACGAGGTGATCCGCCTCGCCGACGCCATCGACCCCCGCTACCGGACGCTCATCCTCGTCGGCGCCTTCGGCGGCCTGCGCATCGGCGAACTCGCCGGCCTCCAAGTCGGCGACTTCAATCCCGCAGACGGTCACCTCCGCATCCGACGCGGCGTCACCCACGTGCACGGCCACACCGTCGTCGGACCTCCCAAGACCGCCAAGAGCATCCGCACCGTCGCCCTCCCGGGCACCATCTCCGGGTACCTCGACGCTCACATCTCCGAACTGCACCGCACCGGGCCGGACGATTGGATCTTCCCCGCCCCCGAAGGCGGCCCCATCCGCTACACCAACTGGGTACGCCGCATCTGGAAGCCTGCCCTCACGGCTGCCGGACTCCGCGACGACCTGGGCACCCACACCCTGCGCCGCTCCCAGGTCGCCCTCCTCATCGCCCAAGGCGAACAGCCCAAGGTAATCGCCGACCGGCTCGGCCACACCTCCGTCCGCACCGTCCTCGACGTCTACGGACACCTCTACGAAGGCGCCGACCAGGCCGCAGCCGATCGGCTCGAAGACCAGATCACCTCTCAGCTCGCTTCCACGAGACTCCGAGGAGAGGTACCACAGACGCCGATCGATGTGAAGATGCCGCGTCGCGATCATGGGCACGGGTTCGGCGTATCGCTCTGAGTCCCACTTTGGCGACCTAGCCGTATTCTGGGATCTGAACCCGACGGGCAGCGCACGAAAAAACGAAAGGTGACGCAATGACCGGTGCTCAGAAGACGAAGTTCATGAGTTGGCTCCAGAGCCGTGACGTTCGACCGGAATGCATAGCTTGCGGAGCGAGTGAATGGGAGCCGGGTGAAATCATCTCTGGCGCGGTGCACACGCCCGGAGCTCTGACGATTGGAGGGCCCACCGTTCCCATGGCACAGCTTGCATGCAGGCATTGCGCAGCGGTGCTGCTATTCGCGGCCGTGCCGATCGGACTACTGGACTAGAGCCGCGATGCCTGACACAACCATCGAGATCCACGAACTAAGCGTGAGGAGCCTGCGCCTGGTAGGTCTCGCGGGATATGTTGAGCTGACCACAGCGACCGGTTTCATTGTTGAACACGATGGTGTGCCGTACCTCATCACGAATCGCCATGTCGCGACGGCACGCGACCCTCGAACCGGGGAACCCCTGCATCCAGAGTTACCAGAGCAGGACTCCCTGGCGATCTACCACCACGCTGAAGGACAGCTCGGAAGTTGGCTCGCCGTCGTGGAGCCTCTCTATCACCCGGACGGCAGCCCTCGCTGGCTGCAGCACCCCGATGGCCTCGAGATCGATGTCATCGCTCTTCCACTCAACGTATCGGGTGAACCAGTTGACCTCCACTCGTTTCCGCTTCATCTCTCCAACGTCGATGCCGTTCCCGAGCCAGCGATGCCCGTCTCGATCATCGGATTCCCACTAGGTCTCGCTGTCGCTGGTTCTCTCCCTATCTGGAAGACCGGCCACATCGCGTCAGATCCAGCCATCGACTTCGATGGCAAACCCGCATTCCTCATCGACGCGACCACCCGGGGAGGTATGTCCGGCTCGCCCGTCGTTCTCAAGGCTCATGGCGGGTATCGAACTAGTGACGGCCGTCGCCCGATGCGAGACATCACGAAGTTCCTGGGCATCTACTCGGGCAGAATCCACAGAGACAGCGAAGTTGGAATCGTCTGGAAGCCGCATGTGATCAAGGAGATCCTGTCGGCGGGCACCTCGTGACGTGCATCCGCTATCCATGCAATGACCATGTATCCCGCCTGGCCGGATGACCCCTCTCCCGAGTTCGCCAGAGCCAGACCGCCACCGAAGCGCGTCCCATGCGCGTCCTGGCGCTCATTCCGGCCTTCTCGATGGCCCCCTCCCGACGCACCGAAGCCCCGTCTACCAGGGGTTTCACGCCGTGGGCGCTACTGGGATCGAACCAGTGACCTCTGCCGTGTGAAGGTTTCTAAAGGCAGTTTCGCGCGCCTGCAGAATCGGGGGATTGCGGCGACAGGCCTTGTGCCCCTTGGTTCCTCGCCTCTCATCGTCTCGCATCGTTTCGCGGTGGTTTCCAATGTCATGTGGACACGTTGTGGTCGCGGGTTCCCTCAGCGCCGCGGGACGGCGGACCGACGATCCCGCCTCACTGCGTCAGCCGACCCTCGGCGAGACAGGGCCGCACCGTCACCTCATCTGACGCACCCATCACCCCACGACTTCTCGGCCCTACGGTTTCCTTCGGAGGCCCACCACGGCGGTGCCCTGCCGAGCCAAGAAGTGCATGAACAGCCGCCACAGCAACCATCCCGTAAGCACGCCGGACACATTGAGTATGACGTCGTCGGTCGCAGCAACACGCCCGTCGACAAGAGTGAGCTGCGCCAACTCGATCCCCGATGACAGAGCGGCCCCGATGACCAGCGTCGGCACGAGTCGACCGAAGACCGGCTCCCATACCAATGGTAGGAGCAGCCCCAGGGGCAGGAACAGGGCTACGTTCCCACCCAGTTGATAGAGCGCATTGCCCGATTCCGCTGCGATCCGCCACATGGAAACGAAAGGGCGCCACTCGCCCGGCAGGCGCGGAACGCCGGCGTAGCCGATGATCGTTAGGTTGACCACCTTGGACGCCCAAGCCACGATGGCCACCAGGGCGACGACCGATACGACGGTGCGGCCTACGCCTGTTCTCGCCCGAACGGGCTGTCTGTCGCTACCGGATTCCTCCATCGGTGATACTCCTCGGGCTAGGAACTCCCGCTGCGGATGACGGAAGAAACGCATCTCGGATGCTACTGATGGGGACGATTCGGGTCATCATTCCTCTGCGATCTGACCACCGCCCCGCTAGTCGTGGACACTGATCCTTCCTGAGAATGACACGCTGCCGGGTAGAGGTGAGCCGATGTAGACACGGTACGTGTCACCGCTCACGAGGTTCGAGAACCATTCATTGACCTGCCACACACCGTTGGCGTCGACATTCCGTACTTGTTCCACACTCTGCCAGTTGCAGCCCCAGAAGCCACACGCTTTGCGCTGAATGCCAAGTCGAACATACTGCCATCCAGAACCTCCGTTCGTCGTCGCCTTGAGATCCATCTTGGCATGGCCATTCGTCGTGAACGGCGTCGCCCCATAGACGGCCCATGTACCCGAGAAGTTACTCTGGAAGTTTGGGTTCACGTGAGCATTGGCGATTCCCATGCTTGCGACTGTGAGCCCCAAACTCACCAGCAGCATGGCAAGGGCCCTCCGCATACTCAGGTTGCGACCCGGCATGACGGCGCTTCCGCTTCGGGCTGCCGTCGCTACCTCATCCGATCTTGACCGGAACCTCATCCGCATCTCCCTTCTCGACGGTCCACCACTACCGGTGGCTGTGCCGCCACGTACCGTACGCGTCGAACAAACCCAGTCAAGGGGCTGAGTCGAGCTTCTTTTCGCGTTCTCTGGGGTGGACGCCCGGATCCCGGCAGAGACAGGCCCGCACCTTCCGATAGCATCTCCTGAGAAAGGGGACTCGGCCAGGACCCCACGGATCACCGTCACCAGCTCCCTATCCAAGAGGGCAGTCGCCAGCCCCGAACGCGAGCAATTCAGCATGGTCGCCACCTGACGGCGGGGATACACCGTCGACTGAGGCGATCCCAACACCCGGCACACGACCTCGAGAGGATGACCGGTCTCCGCCGTCACCTCGACCGCTTCGCTGGCCGAATCCGAAGCCCCTCGCATGGTGCCACCGTCAAGCTCCTGGATGACGAGGGCAACGACCGCTCGACCCGTCGGGAGGCCAACGGTGTCGCACTACCGCTTCCACGTTGACCACAGCGCATCGGAGATCTGCAACCGGGCCATCCGATACCGCTCGTCACGGCCGAGCCGGGAGAGGACCTTCGATCGATGTTCGCCACGGCCCCCAGTCGCCTCCATCACTGGCCCTCCCCGTAGACATGTAGACATCGGCAACGGTGTTGCATGTGCGTGTGGTGGTGGAGAGGGTCCGGCGCTGGTCGCGCTCGAGACGACGCGGTGCGGGGGCTGCGCCTCGGGGGCTCCGTCTTGGTGCGGTTGGCGTATTCGCCATCGGATCTCCTCCTTCGGACTCGTGTCGTTGTTCCTGCACTGCGACTCAGTCGTTCGGTGACGCATTCGGCTTCGGTACCGCTGCGAACGCTGTTCTCAGCGGTGCCAACGCTGTCGTAGCCGCCGTTGGCCCTCTCCAGCCAGGAAAGACGGCGTCCGAGCCCGTAGACGGCCGCTGTCGCCGGATCTCGGGTTCCTCGGGGCCGCACGGCGGCTG